>OKUQ01000128.1_pt1 | contig 53293 bp, 32 predicted proteins | sample 1606811 | NCBI WGS metagenome assembly OKUQ01 (sample SAMEA3882546, study PRJEB24775) | human gut metagenome | biome: human-associated habitat; feature: intestine environment; material: feces | place: Netherlands | collected 2009/2010
TTGTACTTAACGTAACCAACCATGTCCTCTTCTTCTATGAACTCATAATTCTCTAAGGATCCATAGCCAGAATCTGCAGTGACGGTTTTTGGCAGCCTACCGTGTCTCCATTTGAACTTCTGCATGAAAGGCTTGAAAGTAAGTGTATCTGTTGGATTTGAATATAAGTCAAAGTTCGTGATATACTGATTTTCAGTGGCTATCTGCAAGTTGTAGGCAGGCTTAGTCTGTCCATTGTTCATGGCATCCTCTTTGAGGCGCATGAATGTGGCATCATTGTCTGTCTTGGAAAAACTGTTTCTGTTGCCAAGAATCTCCAACGAAGACTCGTATTCGCGCATTTTATTACTATAATTATATAAGTGTTTAATCTGAGTGCCAAGTTTGCTGCGTTCTCTTTTTGAGAGGTTCGCCTCCGGGATAGACTGCAGCTGTTGCTCGTAACTCCTTACCGTGGAGTCTATGTCGCACGATTTTTCCAGCAAACTCTCCGTGTCTTCATCATGTTCTTTTCCTGAGAGATACTTTATTTTTTCTTTGAGTTGCTTGAGAGCTATTGCTGCCTTTTCTAGAAGTTTCTCACGGTTTTTCTGCACTGTCTTCTTCCAAACAAAGGTATATTTGTTAGCCTTTGACTCTATCTTGGTACCATCAACGTACTGCTCCTCTAAGGTTATAACACCCTTTTTTACAAGGATATTCACGACCTTGTCAAAATAGAAATCGATGCATTTCAGAAGGTGATTTGTACGGAATCGGTTAATTGTCGAATATGATTGGCGTTGACCGCCGCAAATCCACATATAGCGGATATCATAGCGTAGGCAACTGGCTATTCCACGGCAGGAATACACACCGTTAATGTAGGAATATATTATAAGGCTAAGTAACATCATCGGACTGTATGGAGGGGCACCTGTACCTTCGTAAGTACTTAACAAAGGTTTACTGTCCATACTGCGAACTATGGAATCTAACATGCGTACTTTATCATCTTTTGGGATATAATTGTCAAAAGATGAAGGAAAAAAGCTCAAATCTTTCCTAGTTTCGGATTTTATTTGTATCTTTGCCATATTCTATAAAGTTTTCTGCAAAGATACTACTTTTTTGCAGAAAGACAAAGCCCGAGCTTGTGAAAGTTTGGGCTTTGTTGTAAATAAAGCAGAAAAATTTCTAAAAGAACAAGATAAAAACTTGCAAGTAGGAGTTTTTGCGAAAAAGGGTGCGTCATGGACTTATGACACACCCTCCTCAATATGGTGTTTTACGAGAAGTTTACTTCTGCTTTATCACCTTCAGAACCTGGTCGGCAAGGCTTCTCATTCCCTTGATAGTTGGGTGACCGTTCTTCTTGTCTATGTCATGAAGGGCGATGACCGGAACCTGATAGGTCTTGCAGATCTTTTTTACTGACTCGTTGATCTCATCCTTCAGCTCAGAATTTAGAATGAAGTAGATAGCTACATTCGGATGGCGCTGACGGAGATCGGAAAGCAACTTCGCCAGGGCAGGACGGAAACAGTAGAGGTCGGCACGCTTCCAGTTGCTGTACTGGTAATTGCCGATAGGGACATTTGCCCAACTGTCGTTCGTTCCGCCGCAAATCAGGATGATATCCGGATTGCCCAGCAGGGTAGTGCGGTTGATGAATGAACGGTCGCTGTAATCCTCATCGCGGTAGCCGGTGTTGCAGATGGTGGAACCGGAATAGGAATTGATGTTGCCCATCTTGTAACCACCTTCCTTGATAACCTGCCACCACCAGGTTTGCTCCACCTTGTTGACATCGGTTGCTTTTTGAACCGCCGTGGTGTACCAGGTGGCATATCCCTTTGGGATGAAACCTTCGAAAGTTGAATACGAGTCGCCGAGCACGGCAACGGTCTGCTTTACCTGTGCCAGCAGGGGCATCAGGGCGAACATAAAGAGGCAGACGATAACTGATAATCTTTTCATGACGTTTTTTATATAGTTTGATTTTTTAATGTGATCCTCTTTTGGGATAGGGCTTGAAACCCGATTGCAAAGATACGATATTATTTATGGATATACAAATTTCCTTTAAGGAAAAAATAAAAACCCTTAAGGAAAAATTCTCAATCTTTTCTTTCCCCATTTTTCGGGTGTTTTTGCCTGATTTCCTTTCTTAGGAATATTGTTTACGAAATATTGGACGGAGAAGGGCGATAGGCTAATACAGGAGCTTGCGAAAGAAAGGAATAATCTACTTTCGGAATCCTAAAAGCGTAAGTTTTTCTCATTTTGTTTGCTTAGATGAAATATTTTCAGTACCTTTGCCCTATTGCAAAAAGTCGGCTTGCTAAGCTAGGAGGTGATCAACAGCGGACTGCTGAAGAAATATCTCAATGCAGATTGGTAATTTAAAGAGCTGGAAAAATGAATTGTACAGAACAGATAACAATAGATAAACTCCGCCACATGAAAGAAAGTGAGGATCATGTGGAGTTTAAGAGTGCTCGCCATAATTATCCCTATAATGGTGGTAAGCATACTGATCCTCGTGACCGTCGCCACTGTGTACTAGGCTATATTGTAGCTTTGGCGAATGAGAGAGGTGGACTGATGGTACTGGGTATGCAAGACAAAATGCCTCATGATGTCTGCGGTTCCGACTTTGCTCAGGGCAATGTCGGACAGTTGGAAGATGCTATCTATGAGACGCTCCGAATACGAGTAAAGGCAGAAGAACTGTATGAGGATGAGAAGCGTGTGCTGGTTATAAAGGTGCCCTCCCGTCCTATTGGAAGATTGCTGAAATATGAGGGTGTGGCTTTGATGCGAGTAGGCGAAAGTCTCAGAGAAATGTCGGATACCGAAATGCTTGCTATCCTGTCGGAGCAGGAGCCAGACTATTCAGCCAGAGTATGTGAAGGCTTGTTGATGGAAGATCTTGATGAAAATGCTGTTATGAAAATGGTAAGCATGTATGCCGATAAGCAGAAAAACAAGACTTTTATCAATATGCCTAAAGAGCAGGTCTTGATAGATTGGGGGTTGATGGCAGAGTCTAAGTTGAATTATGCAGCATTGGTATTGTTGGGTAAGTCGGCTGCCATCCATAAGTATTTGCCGCAAAATGAAATTATCATAGAGTATCGGCTAAATGAAACATCTATCCAATATACAGCCAGGAAGGAGTTTCAGGAGCCATTAGTCATAGCTATTGATAAAGTGTGGGACTATATTAATCAGCCAGCCAGTAACCCTTTGCTTCATGTTAATGATGGCCCACGAATACTGGATATTCCTGCCTATAATGAAGATTCTATTCGTGAAGCTGTATTGAATGCGTGTGCTCATCGCTCGATGCAGATACAGAGCAGTGTAGTTATCAAGCAAAGTCCCAAAAGTATCAGCATTATCAATGCCGGTGGTTTTCCTATAGGTGTCGATTTATATAATCTGCTTACTACAGTCAGTGTTCCAAGAGCGAAACGATTATGTGAAGTTTTGGAAAAAATAGGCTTGATAGAGCGTTCTGGGCAAGGGGTTGATAAAATCTATTATAATAATTTGGCAGAGGGAAAAGACTTGCCGGATTATTCTGAATCTGATGCCTATCAGGTAGTGTTGAAGATGAAGGCTGAAGTGGTTGATCCAGCATTTTATCTGTTCATCAAGAAAGAATCGGAAAATAGAAATGAAAATCACCAATTGAGTGTATTTCATCTTTTGGCTCTCCATCATATCAATCATGGACATGTAGAAAATGTGAATGAAGAGATGTTGGAGCAGCTGCAAGATGAAGGGCTTATCATTCAGGAAGGTGAGGAATATCGACTGAACGATGTTTATATAGCTATGAAACTTCGTGCAAGAAAGAAGATAAATGAGAAGATAAATGAGAAGATAAATGAGAAGATAAATGAGAAGATAAAATTGACTGATAGGCAGAAAATGGTGATTGATTACATCCTGAATAATCAGCTTGTAAATGCACTTGACATAGTCAGCGGATTAAATATTCCCAAGGGTTCGGTCTATCGTATTGTAGGTACTTTGTCTTCTAAGGAGTTGGGGTTAATAGAACATGTAGGTTCCAATAAAACGGGTGGTTATCAGCTAACTTCCAGGGGTAAGCGTTTTTTAACGGAAAATGGATATCATTGAGAGTAAAATATAAATATTTAGATTATGCAATACAAGAATATCATATTCGATTTAGGTAATGTCTTGGTGAAGCTCAATCCGGAAGGATGCATTGGGGCTTTCAAGGCGATAGGAATGGGGGAGTTGGTTGAGCAGAATCCTCAGAGTGAGGGGATGAAGCTGATGAGCAAGCTGGGTGTGGGAATGATTACCACCGAAGAGTTCTGTGATGCGGCTCGTAAGTTGACAGGGACTGATGTGACGAATGAAGAGATCATTGATGCTGCCAACAAGATGCTGGTGGAGATTCCTGATGAGAAGAAGGAGCGACTCCTGCAGTTGAAGAAGGCTGGCTATCGTCTTTTCCTCCTGAGCAATACCATTGATATACATTGGGATTATTGCGTGGAGCATCTCTTCCCTTATCAGAACCATGGGGTGGAGGATTATTTCGAGCAGTGCTTCCTCTCTCAGAAAATGCATCTGGCGAAGCCTAATGCCCGCATCTATGAGGAGGTAATCAAACTGGCGAATATCAATCCCGACGAAACTCTCTTCATCGATGATCTGAAGGAAAACTGTGAGGCTGCCGAGAAACTGGGCATCCACACCTTCCAGAACGTGAAGTTCGATGATTGGCTTGCACTTCGATTCTGACGGAAAGGTCAGAATCGAAGCTTTTATTCGTTAAATAATTTTGTGCTAATTTGCATTTTTTCTGATGAATAATTGCATGAACTCCACACTTTTTCTAACGAATATCTGTAGAACTCCACACTTTTTCTAACGAATAATCGACAATTCTCCGCACTTTTTCTGACGAATAACCAAGGAAAAGGCTGACTTTTCTCTTTTTCTGTTAAAACTTAATATTTGTTATACATTGGTGTTTATTCGCTTTTTCCAATAAAATGTTATACCTTTGCCAACTCATAATAACTAACATACAATATCAAAATGAATTTTTATAAGACATTAGGACTGAAAAACAGTCGTATTGACGTGGCTGATGCCTTGCGAGGATTGGCCGTAGCAGGTATTATTCTCTATCATTCCGTGGAGCATTTCAATATGTACGATGGAAGCATAGCGCATGCTTATACACTGGGGTGTGATGATTGGATGGCAGATGTGCTGGCTTTGCTGTTGTCGGGAAAGATGTATGGCATCTTTGCCCTGCTCTTCGGATTGAGCTTCTTTATCATGAATGACAACCAGCAGCAGCGGGGCAATTGCTTTTCGGGTAGATTCGCCTGGCGAATGTTCCTGCTGGCAATGCTTGGTATCGTGAACACCGCCTTCTTTGATGGCGACATCCTCTTCTCCTATGCCATCTATGGACTGGTTCTCATCCCATTGAGTTATCTTCCTACCAAATGGCTTTGGTGGGTGGTTGCCTTCCTCTTTATCCAACCGATAGAAATCTATTCCCTCATTACCGGATGGCAGGTAGATGCATCGTCGTTGAGTGAGGTGTATGGAAATATGTATCATGGTCATCAGCACGGCACCTTCCTGGAGAATGCCTACGGTAATCTGCGATACGGACAGGTGGCTACCTATTACTGGTGCATGATGAAGGGAAGACATACGCAGACCATCTGTCTCTTCATACTCGGAATGCTGGTGGGCAGAAAGCGTTGGTTCTACAATGAGAACAACAACCTGGCTTTGTGGAAGAAGGTGCTGGTGGTTTCCATCCTGGTATTGATCGTGGGCGGCATCGCTGATGTGCGCCACATGGAGACATGGAACAATTGGCTTTATCCTATTTACAACTTCTTCATCCTCTCGTTTGTAGTATCAGGATTCGTATTGTTGTGGTACGGAAAGGAATGGTTCAGAAAGGGATTGTCGTTCCTGCGCCAGTTTGGTAAGATGAGTCTGACTAACTATTTCCTCCAGTCTATCATCGGTTGTGGACTGTTTGCTTATTATGGCTTCAATCTCCAGACGAAGCTTGGCATCACCTATGCCTTCTTTGTGGGTATTGCCATGGTGGTAGTACAATGTCTCTTCTCCAACCTCTGGCTCAAGTATCATTCCCATGGTCCTTTCGAGGGAATATGGAAGAAGCTGACCTGGATAAAGTTCTAAATTTTTAAGATCTTTTAAAAACTAGGGTGCGCCATAAGTTCATGGCGCACCCTAATTATATCCGCTTTTCTCCTTTATTTGATAAAATATTAAGTATCAATCTTCTTTTGTTTCAAAAATAATCATTATCTTTGCAACCAGCAAGTCATTCATGTCTTCTAGTAAAATGAAGTAGGATGATAAACTGGCGCTTCGCTTTTAATAATATGAGCTTATGAAAGGTAGAAAATATCCTCTCGGAATACAGACTTTCGAGAATATTGTTAAGGGAAACTATGTGTATGTGGACAAGACAGCTCTTGCCTACCAGATGGTTCATGAGAATAAGTATTGCTTTCTGAATCGTCCAAGACGATTTGGAAAGTCTCTGCTTGTTACTATGCTTCAGGCCTATTTCGAAGGAAAACGGGAACTCTTCGAAGGATTAGCGATGGAGCACTTGGAGCATGAATGGTTTAGCTATCCTGTTATCCATTTGGATATCAGTAAGTGTAAGTTTTACGATATGGCTTCCTTACATGCCACTCTCGACAGTCTTCTTGCTGATTACGAAGCAAAATATTCTCTCCATGTGGAATATGAGAAAGCATATAATGTGAGATTGCAGAATATTATTAAGGCTGCTTATGCTCAAACAGGCAGGGAGGCTGTAGTACTTATCGATGAATATGATGCTCCTATGCACGATTCGATGAAGAATTCGGATTTGCAGGAACATATTCGTAATGCAATGCGAAATCTGTTTAGTCCATTAAAGGGTGAAGAGAGACATTTGCGCTTTGTCTTTCTTACGGGTATTTCTAAATTTAGCCAGTTGAGCATCTTTAGTGAGCTTAATAACATTACGAATATCAGTATGTTAGATAAATATAGTGATATTTGTGGAATCAGCAGGAAGGAACTGGTGGCAATTTTTGAGGCTGACATCCGTGAACTGGCAACAGAAAATGAAATGACATATGATGAGGCTTTGTCTGAGCTTCAGCATCTTTATGATGGTTATCATTTCAGTGGGCGTGGTGAGGATGTGTATAATCCTTATAGCCTATTTAATACATTGGCTAGTAATGAATTTGATGATTATTGGTTCTCTACGGGTACTCCTACTTTCCTTATAGAGCTTTTGCAGGAGAAACATTTGGATATGTTGGAACTTGATGATATAACGGCAACGGCAGATCGTTTTGATACACCTACAGAGAAGATTATCGACCCCGTGCCTGTGCTTTATCAGAGTGGTTATCTCACAATAAAAGCGTATAATCACCGCGGTAAAATCTTCAAGCTCGGCTTTCCTAATACTGAGGTGAAAACGGGATTTTCAAATAGTCTGTTCCGTTATTATGCGCCGGATAGTTTGGGTGAAAAGGATGCTTTGTATGCGGCTTACTATAAATGTTTGGTTGAGCATGATGATATGGAGGCATTTATTCCTCATCTGCAGACTTTCTATAAGAAGTTTCCATATACATTGGTCAATAACAATGAGCGTCATTACCAGGCTGTGTTCTATACCTGTTTGTTGATGTTGGGAGCTGATGTCCGTGCCGAAGTTCCTACGGCAGATGGTCGTATAGATATGTTGCTTTTCACGAAGAAGAGCATCTATGTGTTTGAGTTGAAATATGGGCAGAGTGCTGATGTTGCCATGCTGCAAATCAACCTGAAAGATTATGCTGCTGCTTTTGCTGAGGATGGCAGAAAAGTATATAAGGTAGGAATCAATTTTTCTGCTAACAGGAGGAGTATAGAATCTTGGAAGGTTATTCCATGCTAAAATTCTTGTTGCTACATAATATTTTTGAAAAAAGGTGTGTCATAACTCCATGACACACCTTTTTTATCTCTTATTTGTCCTTTCTGAATATCTTATCCACGACAACGGCAATGGCGCCATCGCCTGTTACATTGCAGGCGGTTCCGAAACTGTCCATCGCAATATAAAGGGCTATCATAAGCGCCTGCATATCGGCATTGAAACCCAAAACTGAAGCTAGCGGACCGAGCGCTGCCATGACGGCTCCTCCCGGTACTCCCGGAGCTGCTACCATACAGATGGCGAGCACGAAGATGAAGTTGAGGAAGAGGGGCAGATTGCAAGGCAGACCATTGATGAGACAGATGGTAAGCGCACAGCAGGTAATCTTCATCATCGAACCCGAGAGATGGATGGTGGCACAGAGCGGAATGGTGAATCCGGCGATGAAGGAGAATACGAGGGTACTCATCACATCTACCATGGCAGGTATCTTGATTTCGAAGAACGGTTTGAGTTCTTCCGCTTTATCTACTGCCACATGGGCCGAGTTGGCAATCATGTGAGGGAAGAGAGCCGAACCTGTGCCATAGGCTAGCAGACCAGCCAGAATGGTGTCGGCGAAGGCGATGCCCACGGTGGCAAGAAGAAGTTTTCCCGCTCCATGACCGATGTCGGCAATGGCTGGTGTTACGAGACCGATGATGATGAGCGGTATCATAAAGCCAAGAAACTGGCTGAAGATGCCGTTGAAGGTGAGGAACGCTCTGACGGCTGCTTCATTGAAGAAATTGCCGAAGATGACGCCCAGCAGAATGGCAAGGATAATTCTCGTCAAAAGTGGCATTTTGATTCTTTTTCATGTCGTTTGTTTTGCTTTTTGCTTGCAAAGGTACGATATTTCTGACGAATTTCCAAGTTATTATATAAAAAATGCCCTCCTGTCTTTTCGGCAGGAGGGCACAAACTAATTATTCTCGTACAATTAGTTTTGTCAAATGAATAGTTGATATTGGTTAGAGTATGAATGTCTATTTTTATATCAACTTGAGTATGCGATGGAAGGCTTAGAGAGGGACGTATTCCACAAATGCTTCCATAGCCTCGTAGCACGCCAGACCTAACTCATCATAGAGCTGGGCGGTGCCACGGTTGCGGTCTTCTGCACGCTGCCAGAAGAGGCGCTCGTCGTTACCCAGGAATGGAGCACTCTCCATCTGTGACTGGTGCTTGAGGATAGAGTTACGCTTTGCTCTCAACTCCTCAGGGCTCAATGGAACACACATCTCGATGTTCTCAATCTCCCATTCTGCCCAAGCGCCACGGTACATCCAGATGCGGCAGTCCTTCAACCACTCTGCGCCAGCCTTCTTCTCCTCATCGATGGCAGCGAGAACAGCGTCGGTACACTTCTTGTGAGTTCCGTGTGGGTCAGCCAAGTCACCAGCCACATAGATCTGATGAGGCTTCACCTCCTGCAACAATGCTCTAACAATATCAACATCCTTCTCTGTCATAGGCAACTTCTCAATTTTACCGCTCTCATAGAATGGCAAGTCAAGGAAGTGAACGCGGTTCAGAGGAATCTCGTTGAAAGTACAAGCTGTACGAGCCTCGCCACGACGAATCAGACCCTTGATGGTCAGAATGTCACGGGTATCGAAGTCGCTCTCCTTCTTGTGTGCGAAGAACTCCTTGATCTCCTGGTATTTCTTCGAGATCACGCTATCCTTAGAGTCTGCGAAGATCTGGTTGAAACCATTGATGAAGTGCATGAATCTTGTAACCTCCTCGTCGCCTACTGCGATATTACCGGATGTCTCGTAAGCAACATGTACCTCGTGCTTCTGCTGTACCAATCGGCGGATAGTACCACCCATAGAGATTACGTCATCGTCTGGGTGTGGAGAGAATACGATCACTCTCTTAGGGAATGGTTTCGCACGCTCTGGACGATAAGTGTCGTCAGCATTTGGCTTACCGCCTGGCCAACCTGTGATAGTATGCTGCAAGTCGTTGAATATCTTGATATTTGCATTGTATGCTGAGCCGTAGAGAGCCAAGAGTTCGCTCAAACCATTCTCGTTGTAGTCCTTATTGGTCAGCTTCAGAATAGGCTTGTGCAACTTCTGGCAGAGCCATACCAATGCACTGCGTACCAACTTATCTGTCCACTCGCAGTTTGTTACAAGCCAAGGATGCTTGATACGTGTCAGATTAGAAGCAGCGCTCAGGTCGAGAATCACGTTTGCATTAGGATGAGTCTGGAGGAAGCTGGCTGGCAATGTGTCAGTGATGTTTCCTTCTACTACCTTCTGCATGATGTCAGCCTTCTCGTCGCCCCATGCTGTGAGGTAAACACTCTTGGCAGAGAGCAGGGTAGCGATACCCATGGTGAGAGAGCAAGGAGGAACCTGCTCGTTGGTGCCGAAGCTGTTCTCCATTTCCTCGCGGGAAGTATTGCCGATGAGGATCAGACGGGTAATAGACTGGATGCCAGAGCCTGGCTCGTTGGCAGCGATATTACCCATTCTTCCGATACCGAGGAGAGCGATGTCGAGACCGCCGAAGGTCTTGATGCGCTTCTCATAGAGGTGACAGGTATCCTGCACTGCGTCCTGTGCCACGCTGCCATCTAATGTGAAGATGTTCTGTGGATCGATATCAACATGGTCGAGGAAACGCTCCTTCAACTGGTTGATGCTCTTCAGAGAGCTTTCCTTCTGTACTGGATAGTACTCGTAAGCATTGAATACCACCACGTTTCTGAAACTGAGCTGCTTAGCCTCGCATCTTTTCTGCAATTCCTTGTAGATAGGTGTGAGCGACAAGCCTGTGCCCAATGCCATCACGTAATATCTGCCCTCGTGCTGAGCTGCCTTGATTTCCTTCTCTACTTGGTCAGCTACATGAGCTGCACCCTCCATGGAAGAGGCGAAGATGTCGGTGTGAATTTTCTCCATTCTGGAGATCTCTGAGTACTCTACTGTAGTCTTTGGTTTGTAGTATGCCAATGGTACCTTATTGAGTACAATTTCTGAACTAAGATTTAGTCTCATAGTTTCTTGTCTTTATAGTTATTACTTTGTTTTTTTACAAGTTGTCTTTCTCTATGTCCTTGAAGTACTTGTAGGTGCTTACCTTCAACTCGTCTGTAGCGCTCTCATCGCAAACGATGATACCGTGCTGGTGAGTCTGCAGTGCACTGATAGTCCAAGCCTGAGTTACAGGACCTTCGATAGCTGCCTGGAGGGCACGAGCCTTGTTGTGACCATTGCAGAGAATCATCACCTCTCTAGCTGCCATAACGGTACCCACACCTACTGTGAGGGCTGTAGCTGGCACTGCGTTCATATCGCCACCGAAGAAACGAGAGTTAGCGATGCGGGTATCAGTAGTCAGAGTCTTCACACGAGTGCGAGAGTTGAGAGAAGAGAATGGCTCATTGAAAGCAATGTGACCATCAGGGCCGATACCACCGATGAAGAGGTCGATACCACCTGCTTCTGCAATCATCTCCTCGTAGTGGGCGCACTCAGCCTCGAGATCCTCTGCGTTACCATTGAGAATGTGGATATTCTCCTTAGGGCAATCGATGTGGTCGAAGAGGTTGTGAGCCATGAATGAATGGTAGCTCTCTGGATGAGACTCTGGCAAACCTACGTATTCGTCCATGTTGAAAGTGAGTACATGCTTGAAAGAAACCTCACCAGCCTTGACAGCCTTTACGATTTCTGCATACATACCAATAGGTGATGAACCTGTTGGCAAACCCAATACGAATGGTTTCTCTGCTGTTGGTTGGAACGCCTTGATGGTCTCCACAACGTGACGAGCTGCCCAGCGAGCCAACTCATCGTAATTCTTTTCGATAATTACACGCATAGTTGATATATGTTTATTTAGTTAATGTATTCTTATATATTAATAATGTATTCTTAATCTATTAATTGTTCAGGTACTTACTCCTTGCCATGAGGCAGGCGCCTATCAGTCCTGCATGCTCTTTCAGGGTGGATGCGGCAATCAGTGAATCCTCATTTACCATGTTGAGCGAGAACTTTTTGATGCCCATACAGATAGGTTGGGTAAGATAAGCACCTGTCACCGAGAGGTCTCCTCCGATGACCAGCATCTCCGGATTGAAGATGTTGATGATGCCGGCGAGATTGGTTCCCAGTTCCACTGCCACCTTCTGCAGGGTTTCAATGCTGAGCACATCCTCTTTTTTGATGGCGTCGAGGATATCCTGTAGGGTGAGTTCCTGATGCTGGTTCTTCACCTTGTCGGATAGCACGGATGTTCCGCCGTTCTCCAGTGCCTCTTTCATCTTGCGCAGCAATGCTGAGCCTGATGTTTCAGTTTCCATACAACCTGTTTTTCCACAATGGCAGATGATGTCATTGTTATAGATGTGCATGTGTCCGATTTCACCCGAGAAGCCCGATTTTCCGAGATAGAGCTTGCCGTCGAAGATGATACCGATGCCGATGCCCCAGCTGATGTTCACGAAGATGATGTTTCTCAATCCCTTGCAGACACCTTTCAGATATTCGCCGTAAGTCATGCATCGGGTATCGTTGTCGATGCAGAAAGGCAGGTTGAGTTTTTCGGCCAGTACTTCAGCTAGTGGCATTTCCGTGCAGGTGAAATAATTATAGGCACAGCCTATCTCCGGATTCACTCGTCCACCGATACTCATGCAAGCCTTTTTGATCAGGCCTCTCTCGATACGTAATCTCTGAATGTATTCGTTGATGAGGGTGATGAAACGGTCGAAGCATGTCGGCGTGTCCTGATAGTCAAAGTGTATCAGTTCGGGTTCTGCCACCATGTTACCACAAAAATCACAGATGCCGAAGGTGAGACTTTGCTTTCCTGTATCTATGCCGAGAAAATATCCGGATGTTGCGATGAGGTCATAAATCTTTGGCGCTCTCTTCGAGTAATTGTCTTTCTTGCCTGTTACCTCAATCAAGCCATCCTCAATGAGCTCGTTCAGAGTCTTGGTAGTATATGGCACACTTACCCCCAAACTACTGGATAGTTCGGCGATAGTTTGCCCTCCATGTTCTATGAGCAAGTTCAAAAGAGCTGTCTTAGAGGCAGACCATTTAGTGTGAGGTATGATGCTTTTTGCCATACAGATATTTCTTGTTTAAGTTTTTACGCTGCAAAGATAAATAAATAAATCCGTTTTTTAAATGTTTGTGAGTTAATTAATCTAAATTATTAGAATTAACTTTGTTTTCCCCCTTTTTTAGGGGATGATTTAACTATTTGAGCCCGTGATTTCTAGCTTTTTAAAAAGCTTGAAGAAAAGATAGGGTATCTACCGTCCTTTTATATATATAATAAGGTATAGGGGAGTGAAACGTAAGAATAAATAAATAAACTAATTTATTTAACTTGAATAACGAAAATTGATTCATTAAAATTTGGCTGGTATTAAAATAAGTTGTAAATTTGCACCCGAATAACAAAACTAACAATCGAAATGAAAAATAAAAAGTTTTATCCCTGGTTAGTTGTAGCGCTCCTCTGGGTGGTTGCTCTTCTCAACTATATGGATCGTCAGATGCTTTCCACTATGCAGGCTGCCATGAAGGTTGACATCGTGGAATTGCAGCAGGCTGAAGCCTTTGGTGCTTTGATGGCTGTCTTCCTTTGGATCTATGGTATTGTGAGTCCCTTTGCCGGTATCGTAGCTGATAGAGTCAGTCGAAAGAAATTAGTAGTAGGAAGTCTCTTTGTCTGGTCTCTGGTGACCTATCTGATGGGATATGCCTCCAGTTTTGATCAACTTTACATGTTGAGAGCGTTGATGGGTATCAGTGAGGCGCTTTATATCCCTTCTGCCTTGTCTCTCATTGCCGACTGGCATGAAGGGAAGTCAAGATCTCTGGCCATTGGTGTTCATATGACCGGTTTGTATGTAGGTCAGGCTATCGGAGGATTTGGTGCTACCGTAGCAGCAGCCTTCTCCTGGCACACCACTTTCCACTGGTTCGGTATTCTCGGAATCGCTTATTCTGTCGTATTGCTTCTGTTGTTGCACGATAAAGACAAGGATACTGCGAATATGCCTGTGGCTCAGCAGGAAAAGCCTGCGAAGGGCGGATTGTTCCAAGGCTTATCAGTTGTGCTTTCTACTTGGGCATTCTGGGTGATTCTCTTCTATTTCGCAGTTCCTTCTCTTCCAGGTTGGGCTACCAAGAACTGGCTTCCAACTTTGTTTGCAGAGAATCTGGGTGTACCTATGTCTGAGGCTGGTCCGATGTCAACTATCACCATCGCGGTGTCCTCATTGTTTGGTGTGCTCTTTGGCGGTGTACTTTCCGATAAATGGGTTCACAAGAACATCCGTGGCCGCGTTTATACCAGTGCCATCGGTCTGGGAATGACGATTCCTGCTCTCTTCCTCCTGGGCTTCGGCCACAGTGTGGTAGCGGTAGTGGGAGCTGGCTTGCTCTTCGGTATCGGTTACGGTATGTTTGATGCCAACAATATGCCAATCCTCTGCCAGATTATATCGGCAAAATATAGAGCAACAGCCTATGGTATCATGAATATGGTGGGCGTGTTTGCCGGAGCCATGGTTACCCAGGTAATGGGTAAGTTCTCTGATGGCGGTAATCTGGGCTTGGCCTTTGCCGTATTGGGCGTGGTGGTTATCGCAGCGCTGACACTTCAGCTGGTTTGCTTGAAGCCAAAGACAGATAACTTGGAATAAAAAAGAAAACGGAAATTTTAACTAACTTACATTAATATATATATAATTATGGAAAAAATCATTGGACTTATCGATGCACCGTTTACTCCTTTTTATGCTAACGGTGATGTGAACTTGGAACCTATCGAGGCTTATGCCAAGATGCTTCAGAAGAACGGTCTGAAGGGTGTGTTTATCAATGGTTCTTCAGGCGAGGGCTATATGTTGACCACCGAGGAGAGAATGCTCCTTGCTGAGCGATGGGTTGCAGTGGCTCCTAAGGACTTCAAAATTATCGTTCATGTAGGCAGCTGCTGCCTCCGTGAGAGCCGTCGCTTGGCTGAGCACGCGCAGAAGTTGGGTGTTTGGGGTATCGGTTCAATGGCTCCTCCATTCCCACATATCGGCCGCATCGAGGAACTGGTGAAGTATTGCGAGGAGATTGCTTCTGCTGCTCCTGAGCTTCCTTTCTACTACTATCATATTCCTGCATTCAATGGCGCTTACCTGCCAATGCTCGATCTGTTGAAGGCTGTAGATGGACGCATTCCTAACTTCGCTGGTATCAAATATACCTTCGAGAGCTTGTATGAGTACAACCAGTGCCGTCTCTACAAGAACGGTAAGTACGATATGCTCCACGGTCAGGATGAAACCATTCTCCCTAGCCTGGCTCAGGGCGGTGCCCAGGGTGGTATCGGTGGTACAACCAACTACAATGGTAAGGAGTTGGTAGGCATCATCGAGGCTTGGAAGAACGGCGACATCGAGACAGCCCGTGAGAAGCAGAACTTCGCTCAGGAGGTTATCAACGTCATCTGCCACTACCGTGGTAACATCGTTGGCGGTAAGCGTATCATGAAGCTGATGGGCTTCGATCTGGGTCCAAACCGTACTCCATTCCGCAACATGACCGATGAGGAAGAGCAGGCTATGAAGAAAGAGTTGGAAGCTATCCACTTCTTCGAGCGTTGCAATCAGTTTTAAGTAATATCCACAAGAACCAGTAAGAATGAATATAAAAGAATATATTAAACAGTGGGCTGAATCCTACAAGACTGATCTCACAGAGAACATCATGCCATTCTGGATGGAGCATGGATGGGATAAGGTAAACGGTGGTGTTTACACTTGTCTTGACAGAGATGGAAGTCTGATCGATACCACCAAGTCTGTGTGGTTTCAGGGTAGATTCGCCTTTATATGCGCCTATGCATATAATAATGTAGAGAAGAACCCGATGTGGCTGGAGGCAGCGAAGAGCACCCTCGACTTCATCGAAAGCCATTGTTTCGACGAGAATGGCAGAATGTACTTCTCTGTTACAGCCGAAGGCAAGCCATTGCGCATGCGTCGCTATGTGTTCTCTGAGACTTTCGCAGCTATTGCGATGTCGGAGTATGCTTTGGCTACCGGCGAGCAGAAATATGCAGAGCGTGCCCTCCAGATTTTCAAGGATACACAGCGTTTCCTCACTACTCCAGGTATCCTGGCTCCAAAGTTTGAGGAATCTGTCCAGTTGCAGAGCCACAGCATCATCATGATTCTCATCAACGTAGCTTCCTGCATCCGCAAGGTCATCAACGATCCTAAGCTCACCGAGCAGATTGATGAGTCGATTGCCAAGTTGAAGAAGTACTTCATCCACCCAGAGTTCAAGTGTCTCCTGGAGACCGTAGGAATGAACGGTGAGTTTGTGGATACCTGTATGGGTCGCACCATCAACCCTGGTCATTGCATCGAAACCTCCTGGTTTGTCCTGGATGTAGCTAAGCAGAGAGGTTGGGACAAGGAGTTAACCGATATGGCGCTGCAGATCTTCGACTGGTCTTGGGACTGGGGATGGGACAAGCAGTATGGCGGCATCATCAACTTCAGAGACTGCAGGAATCTTCCTGTACAGGATTATTCACAGGATATGAAGTTCTGGTGGCCACAGACCGAAACCATCATCGCTTCTCTCTATGCTTATCTGGTTACAGGTGATGACGAGTATATCTACAAGCATCAGCGCATCAGCGAGTGGACCTATGCCCACTTCCCGGATACAGAGTTCGGCGAGTGGTATGGTTATCTTCACAGAGACGGTACCGTGGCACAGCCTGCCAAGGGTAATCTCTTCAAGGGACCTTTCCATATTCCGAGAATGATGATCAAGGCATACTCTCTGTGTCAGGAGATTTTGAACAAAGAATAAAAGTATGAACAAGAACTTAGATTTGTGTATATCGAATCTGGGCACCGTAAGAAACAATCAGTATCAGATGGCGATCCTGCCATGGGGAGCAACAGAGCCTCATAACCTGCATCTGCCATATCTTACTGATTGTATCTTATCACATAGTATCGCAGTGGATGCTGCCGTACAGCTTGCTGCCGACAAAGGTGTGAATTGCATGGTACTTCCTCCTGTGGCTATGGGTGCCCAGAATCCCGGACAGCGTGATGTGGCTTTCTGTATCCATTACCGATATGAGACTCAGAAAGCAATTCTGCAGGATATCGTAGAAGCGTTGCAGCATCAGGGAATCATGAAACTCCTCATCGTGAATGGTCATGGAGGAAACACCTTCAAGAACATGATTCGTGATCTGGCTGTGGATTTTCCTGATTTCATCATTGCTTCCAGTGAGTGGTTCAAGATGAGCAATCCAAAAGATTTCTTCGAACAGCCTGGTGATCATGCTGATGAAGTGGAGACTTCTGTGATGATGCATTATCATCCTGAGTTGGTGAACTTGGAAGAAGCTGGCGATGGTGCAGCTAAGGGTTTCAGGATTCCTGCATTGAATAGCGGAAAGGTCTGGATTCCTCGCAACTGGTCGATGGTATCAACGGATACCGGTATCGGAAATCCAGCTTTGGCTACAGCCGAAAAGGGCAAGATGTTTGCAGCAGCCGTTGTTCGTGAATATGTAGAATTCCTCTATCAGTTCTCTCAGGCTGATACAGTATCTGATTTGTATTAAATATAAGTAATAGAAAATCTAAATAGTAAAAATATGATTTTTTCAGCAAATATAAGCAAGGCATTGTGTCTTGCTACTATGGGTATTTCCCTGATGATGCCTGCACAGGTTGCTGCTGCAACCCCTGCTATGGCTGTTGAGACACAGGCTGTGAACGCTCAGGGTGGCATCACCGTCTTCTCTAACAAGGATGCACAGTATCGTATTCCTGCCATCGTAGAGTGCAAGTCGGGTAAGTTGATTGCATTTACCGATCATCGTTATCACAACAGAGATATCGGTGGCGGCCGTCATCTCGACATCGTGATGAAGACCAGTATGGACAAGGGCGCTACCTGGAGCTCTCCTGAGCAGATGGTGGCTAAGGGCGGAAGCGGTATTGCTACCAGTTTCGACTGCGCCCATGGCGATGCGGCTGTCGTAGTAGATAAGAAGAGTGGCAGAATCCTCCTGATGTGTGCATCGGGCGGCATCGGCTATTGGGAGTCAAAGCGTGGCAATCTCCTGATGATGGGTAGATACTATAGCGACGACGAGGGTAAGACATGGTATGGCGAGGAAGTGACCAAGCAGATTTACGACCTCATCCCAGAAGTGGAATCAGCCTTCTTTACCAGTGGTAGAATCTGTCAGAGTAAGCAGATCAAGGTAGGCAAGTATTATCGTGTCTATACCGTGTTGTGTACCCGCAGCGGTAACCGCATTCTCTATAGCGATGACTTCGGTCAGACTTGGAGTGTTTTGGGCAAGAATGTAGCTGAGGCTGCTCCTCACGGAGATGAGGCTAAGATCGAGGAATTGCCAAACGGCAATGTATTGCTCAGCAGTCGTGCGATGGGCGGACGCCACATCAACATCTATACTTATGAGGATAAGAAGACTGCCACAGGCTCTTGGGGCAAGGTAATAGCTTCTGATGCCAAGAATATGGGTGTTGCTGCTCACAAGAACTCTTGCAATGGCGAGGTTCTCATAGTGGATGCCAAGAAGAATGGCAAGAAGGTAAAGCTGTTGCTTCAGAGTGTTCCGGTAGGTCCAGGCCGTAACAACGTAGGTATCTACTACAAGGCATTGGAGACTCCTGCTGATTACGCTACCCCAGAGGCGATTGCCAAGAACTGGGAAGGCTGCTATCAGCTGAGCAATACCACTTCAGCCTATTCTACCATGGTTCAGGGCAAGGATGGCAGCATCTACTTCCTTCTGGAGGAGAATGCCTTTAAGAATCCGAAGACACAGACAGATGACTATTACGACATCCGATTCTATGACCTGAGCGTTGAGCAGATAACAAATAATAGATATAAATAATATTAACTAATTAATTATAATTTTACGACTTATGAAAATCAAAATCAAGCACCTTTTGATGATGCTGTTATGTATTTCAGTATCGTCGATGATGTTGGTTTCGTGCAGTGACGAAGACGAGAGCGTGATGGGCCCAGTTGCTATCAACTCATGTCAGTACACCGCTACGGAGGTGACACCTATTTGGACTTTGGTTCCTAATGACAATTGCGATGGCTACGTAATTAAGCTCTACAAGGGTACACGTGCCAACGTTGGTGACATGGTTGAGGAGAAGAAGCTCGACTATCGTACATGCAAGTGTACTTTCAGCGGTCTGACACCCAACACACAGTATGTCATTTCTACCCAGGCCATTCCAAGTGCAAAGAGTGGCTTCAGCAGTGCGCAGATTTACTGGAAGGAATTTACCACCAGTGCCCAGTAATGGTGTGATTAAAATCTAAACATGTGTAAACAGAACAATATGAAAAATATTAACTTTAAACTCGGATTTGTGGCGATAGCTGTTACTGTATCTCCACTCGGCACATTTGCTACAACTGCCGGCAATCCAGCAGTTGTGAATTTATTACCCCCCCCCTGCTGGTGTTACTTGCACTGGTGTAGTGCTCGATAATACGGGCGAGACCATTATTGGTGCCAGCGTACGTGTCGTAGGCACAAAACTTGGAACCGTCACCGACATTGACGGTAAATTTACCCTTGCTAATGTTGAAAAGGGATCAACACTCGTAATTTCTTATATAGGATATACTCCACAGCAGGTGAAGTTCAACGGCACTCCGTTGACTATTACTCTTAAGGAAGATGCCAAGGCACTTGACGAAGTTGTGGTAATGGGTTATGGTGTAGCTCAGAAGCGCACCAAGGTAACCAACTCTATCGCCAAGGTTAGTGAGAAAACCCTCACTGTAGGTGCCAACGCCAACCCTGCCCAGGCTCTTGCTGGTGCTGTATCGGGTGTTAAGGTGGACATCACTTCAGGTAGTCCTGCTGCAACTCCTTCTATCACCATCCGTGGTGGTTCTAATTACGACGGTGGTTCGAACGAACCTCTTATTATTGTAGACGGCGTAATCCGTAGTTCATTGTCTGATATCAACCCCAACGACATCGAGTCGATGGACGTGATGAAGGATGCTGGTGCCACTGCTCTTTATGGTGCCCGTGCTGGTAATGGTGTTATTATGATTACCACAAAGCAGGGTAAGAGTGGCAAGGCTAATGTGACATTCAACGCCAAGGTGGGCTTGAACTATTACAACCTTGGCTATAATATGTGCTCGGATGAGGATTACCTCTATTATTATCGTCTTGCTACACAGAACTGTGAATGGACATTGCCTGGCGGTAAGTATGCAGCCAACTATAACTCAAACCTTTATGGTACAAATACTCCCGGTGGTATTGGCCGTACAGAGTTGTCGCAGGGACAGTCGTACAACATTCTGCGCAAGACCGACGACAACGCTTATCTCTTGCAGAAGGGATGGAGCGAGATGCTTGACCCTGTAAGCGACAACTACATACTCTATCGCAACATCGACCCGCTGGAAGTTAACGGACGTTCTCCTTACATTACTCAGGACTATAATGCAAGCATCTCGGGTGGCAATGACCGTGGCCGCTACTACGCCAGCCTTGGTCTGTATGATGCCGATGGTTTCATCAAGGGCACATTCTACAAGCGCTATAACTTTGCGTTGACAGGCAGCTATAAGATTACAAAGTGGTTGGAGTCGAACTCAGTGTTCAACTACACCCGTGCCAACTGGCTGAATGACGATCCTTCTCTTAACACTACATACTTCATGAACCGTGCTATGGCTTACAAGTTTGTACGTTATCGTGATGAGGATGGCAACGAATTGTATGGTACAAATAATCCTACAATCAACGTCAACGTAAACAAGGGCAACTTCGACCGTGACTATCAGAGCGACAAGTTCTCTATGACACAGTCGCTTACCGCTACGCTTTTGCCAGGACTTACATTGAAGGGTACTATGAGCTGGTTCTACAACGAGCAGTATGATGAGTCGTTCAACCACAAGTACATCACAAGTCAGGCTGGTGCTGTAAATCCTGACGGCAACAATGGCGTGAGCCGTAGCTATAATACAAGTGCTCAGTTCTTACGTTATTTCGACCAGACTTACAACCTTGTAGCTAACTTCAACCGTGTGTTCGCTGAGAAGCATACTGTAAACGTTATGGCAGGTACCGAGTTCTACAAGCGTCGCTATCGTGGATTCAACGCAAGTGGTTATAATGCTCCTACAGGCTACTTCCCAGGCCTTGGTCTTACTCAGAACGATGCTGATGTTCAGTCACGCAGTATGAGTTCGTGGCACAACGAAGAGGCTATCATGTCATATTTCGGCCGTGCAGAGTACGACTATATGGACAAGTATCTCTTTGCTGCTACATTCCGTGCCGACGGTTACTCACGACTGGTTAATAACAAGTGGGGTACATTCCCTGGTGTGTCAGGCGGTTGGGTGTTCAGCAAGGAGAACTTCTGGAACAAACTTGGTTTGGAGAACATCATCACCTATGGTAAGTTGCGTGCTTCTTACGGTATGAACGCCACTATCAACAGCTCATACCTTGGCTACTACACTCTTCAGGGTGCATATAGTGCCTACAAGTATGACGGTGCGTATGGCTACCGCATAAGCACACTGCCTAACCCGAACTTGAAGTGGGAGAAGACACGTACAGCTGAAGTAGGTCTTGACCTCGGTTTTCTCAACAACCGTTTCAACCTCGGTATGACTTACTACAATCGTCTGACAATGGACAAGTATTCAGCTCTGTCGTTGCCACGAACAACCGGCTTCTCTACCGTCACATACAACAACGGACAGTATCGCAATGCAGGTGTTGAGCTTGACTTCCAGGGAACATTGTTGCGCACACGTGATTTCCAGTGGACATTGAATGCCAACATCACCTACAACAAGAACACCATCGTGAAGTTGCCTGAGAACGGTTTGAAGAACAACCGTCAAGGCGGTTCAGAGGTGTACACAGGCAATGGCAACGAGACCCACTATGTAGGCGGCTATCAGGAAGGTCAGACTCCGGGCAGTTTCGTAGGTTACGGCGTTGTTAAGATGGCACGTTCGCAGGCTGATATTGATGCTCTTGGTGATTATGTTGATACAGGTACAACCAATGGTGCTGGAGTATATGCCAATGAGGCTGGTCGTCAGCGTCTTTTGGCTGCAGGCTACAAGAACATTGTGCAGCTTATGCCTGGTGACTTCATCTATGAGGATCGCAACGGCGATAACTGGGTTGAGTCAAAGGACCGCAAGGTGCTCGGTAACCTTACTCCGAAGTGGACAGGTGGTTTCAACACCACATTGACATGGAAGGGTCTGTCGCTCTATGCACGCTTCGATATGGGCTTCGACTTCCAGGTGTATGACTCTAACATAGCCTTCTGGCTTGGCGAGGGCCAGGGTGCAATGGCATTCAACGACGACGTACGCAACACATGGACACCAGACAACCCCGGTGCCAAGTATCCTCGCGTGGTATGGGCTTCGCAGTTCGGTACTGACAACTACATCCGTACCAACTCGTTCTTTACACAGAACGGTAGCTATTTGGCTTGCCGCGAGTTGCAGCTCTCATACGCTCTGCCAAAGAGCATCTGTGAGAAGTTGGCTTGTCAGGGTGTGACAGTATCTGTTACAGGACAGAATTTGGGTTACATCAAGTCGTGCACAATCCCATTGCCAGACCGCACCACTTATACAAACGGTAACACAGCTGGTAATGGTGGTACATATAACGTGCCGCGTACACTGCTCTTCGGACTTAATGTCAAATTCTAAACAATGGTTATACACTATATTTAAATATTGATAAAGATATGAACAAATATATAAAGACATTGGCAATTGGCCTTATGACGGGAGCAAGCATGTTGACCACATCTTGCAATCTCGACTATAAGCCTATCGACAACTTCAGCGCCAACAATTTCTGGGGAAGCCAGACTGAGTTTGAAGGATTCATCACTGCCATTTCAAATCATTTCCGTTCCGCTGGTGCTTCTAACGTGTTGTTCAATGCAGGTGAGTTGCGTTCGGGAGTGTTCGAGATGGCAACAATCGACGGCTCAGGTATTATAAATAGTGAGCCTATACAGAACCTTTATGATGCCGACCATCCGCAGTTCAGCACTTTCGGTGGCTACTACGGCTTCATTGCTAATATCAACGAGCTTATCTATCGTTGCAACAATACCAACGTGCTCAGCGACAAGGTGAAGAACGGATTGCTCGGTATGGCATACGGCTATCGTGCTTTCTACTATTTCCAAATGTATCGTATGTATGGCGGCGTAGTATTGCGCATCGAGCCTGATGTGATTCTTGGCAACTATGATGCAACTCTGCTCTACAAGGGTAGAAGTACTGCTGAACAGACATTGAAGCAGATAAAGGATGACATACAGAAGTCGTTGGAGTACTTCGCTCAGACCGACTATGTATATAAGAGCGCAAGCAAGGACTACTACTGGACAAAGGCTGCCACAGAGATGCTTGCCGGTGAGGTTTATCTTTGGTCGGGTAAGGTTGACACAGACGACCATCAGGCTAATCCTGCTGATGTGGCTACAGCTGCCACCTACTTCAACAACGTGATAAACAACTATGGTTTCGAGTTGCAGGATGATTTCTACAGCGTGTGGACAAAGCCTCATAACAAGGAGTCGATATTCAGCGTGTGCTATAGCAGCGAGAACGACGGTGTTTACTACACCAATCCTCCATATATGTTGCTTTGGGCAAGTACAACTGGTACCTCATACCTCAACTATTGGAGCAATATGGACCAGGAAGGCTGGGGACATGTTAAGGGTGTAGCCAACCGCTTTGGTCAGTGGTATGATAAGGAGACTGGCAAGTCGGCTAATATAGAGATTTGGGACAAGACTAAGTTCGGTCCTTGCCGTTACACTTACAAGAACTCTCTCTACTATCAGTTTGACGAGAACGACTCACGTATCAATATGTTCTACCCACAGTGGAACCTCACACAGGAAGAGCGCGACAATAATGTCAAGTATCTTGAGAACTTCGACCCGAAGGATGGCAAGCATAAGTTGGCGGGTACATTCGTTTGCAAGTTCCGTCCATCAATACCTAACGGCAGCACATACTACACAATGGTTGTTGACATGCCTATCTATCGTTTGGCTATGGCTTATCTGTATGCCGCTGAATGTGCCAACTATGCTGGCGACAACACAGCCATGATGAAGTACATCAACAAGGTGCGCGAGCGTGCTTATGGCAGCAACTGGGATGAGAACGTTTATGGCTACAAGGCAGGCGACTTCAAGGCCAACGAGACCGCTCTGATGCGTGAGTGGGACAAGGAGTTCGTAGCTGAGGGCCAGCGCTGGTGGAACCTCCGTCGTCTGACCACCGTTAAGGGTGGTTCGCAGAAGGATCACTTCGTATTCCAGCCAGAGGGATGTCTCGGCTTCGGTCTTGACACAGCCAAAAATCCATGGATGGTTGACATCAACGGCAACCTTATAGAGACAAATGTTCCTGTACTGAATGGAACAACCCAGGATGAGCACCTGCTCCTCTGGCCTCTCGACAAGGGCTTGTTGGGTTCAGACGCGGAATTGGCTGACCAGCAGAACCCAGGCTACTAAGAAGCCTGCATAAAAGTAAAATAGGAATATAAATAAAAGACGCTTCATTCTATGCCAACAACTCTTTCGTAGGCAGCGATGCAAATGTCATTGAGGCTGTGTTGAAGGAGAGATGCCGCGAGTTCCTCTTCGAGGGTAAGCGTTGGTACGACCTCCGTCTGATGGGTACAGAGTATGTTACCAAATATACTTCTGCTCAGGCAAGCAAATTGTTGTGGCCTATTGACGAGAATACTCTTGGCTTGAACAGCCAGTTGCACCAGACTCCTGGTTACGAACAATAAGGGTATATGGAAGTGTCGATAAGACACATCATCTTGTTTGATTATAAAAGTGAGAAGAGAGGGATTCGTTCCCTCTCTTCTTTACAATTTTTTCTCTCTTGAATCAACTTTGTAAATCATCATATATCATCAACAAAATCAACCTAAATAAAATATGAATCGACTCTTGCTTTTTGTGCTATCTATATGTTGGTGCATGGCTGGCATCTCTGCCAATCATCCTTCTTCATTGTTGCCTCTGCCTCAGAAGTATCAGTTCAACGGCAAGAAATCCAGCGGCGAGTTAACGGTGGAGGAGAAATATGTGAGCCAGATTGAAGGAGCCAAGTTCCAGGAAGAGGCTTACCATCTATCGGTTACCAGGAAAGGCATCCTTCTGGAAGCTACCACCCCAAAGGGTATGTATTGGGGACGACAGACACTAGAACAATTGAAATACACTAAAAACAAAAAGACTTGGGTGCCACAGTGTGACATCACCGACTGGCCTGCCTTCCGCATCCGCGGCTTCATGCACGATGTGGGCAGAAGCTATATTCCTGTGGAGGAACTGAAGCGCGAAATCAGTCTCCTCAGCAGATACAAGATCAATGTCTTCCACTGGCATCTCACCGAAAACCAGGCTTGGCGACTGGAATGCAGGAAATATCCGCAGCTCAATGCGCCTGAAAACATGGAGCGTGAGAAGGGTAAGTTCTATACCCTGGATGAGGCTCGCCAGCTCGTGGAATTCTGCAAGCAGCATCAGGTGCTCCTAATTCCTGAAATCGATATGCCGGGCCACAGTGCAGCCTTTGAGCGTACTTTTAAGACCGATATGCAGAGCGAGCAGGGCACACAGATTCTGAAAGATATCATCGATGAGGTATGTGCTACTTTCGACGTACCTTATCTCCATATTGGGACCGACGAGGTTCAGTTCACCAATCCGGATTTCGTTCCGATGATGGTGAAATACATCCGCGACAAGGGCAAGAAGGTCATCTCCTACAACCCTGGCTGGAACTACAAGCCGGGCGAAATCGACATGATGCAGCTCTGGAGCTATCGTGGAAAGGCACAGAAAGGCATCCCTGCCATCGACTGCCGTTACCACTACGCTAACCACTTCGACACCTACGCCGACCTGGTGGCGATGTTCAACAGTCGCATCTACAACCAGACAGAAGGAAGCGACGACCTGGCTGGCTGCATCATTGCCTTCTGGAACGACCGCTTCATAGACAATACCCCTCAGCTCCTGGCTGAGAATAATTTCTATCCATATATGCTCACCCTGGCAGAACGTGCCTGGCGTGGAGGCGGCAACTGCTATTTTGATGGCAAGGGCACCCTGCTGTGGGAAGACGAGCCTGAGCAGTTGGCTGCATTCAGGGAATTTGAACACCGCCTGCTGTGGCAGAAGAAAACCTGGTTGAAGGAGGTTCCGTTCCCATACGTTTGCCAGACCCAGAGCGAATGGCAGATTACCGATGCCTTCCCTAACGGAGGCGATTTGAACAAGGTATTCCCTCCTGAGGAGAAAGAAGATTCCGTATATCAGTATGAGGGCAAGACTTACAAGACCCGTAAGATCATCGGCAACGGCATCTATCTGCGCCATGTCTGGGGCACGCTGGTTCCCGGCTTCTATGCCAATCCGCAGGAGAACCACACCGCTTACGCCACCCGCTGGATTTATTCTCCAAAGGAAAGAAAGGCGAAGCTGGCGCTGGAGTTCCAGAACTACAGCCGTTCGGAGAGCGACCTGGCTCCTCATCAGGGTACCTGGGATTACAAGTGCAGCCGTGCCTGGATCAACGGCAAGGAAATCATGCCTCCTGTATGGGAGAATACGAATACCGAGCGTTCCAACGAGATTGCGTTGAAGAATGAGAATTACATGTCTCGTCCGGCGATAGATATCACCCTGAAGAAGGGGTGGAACAAGCTGATGCTGAAACTTCCTGTCGGCAAGTTCTCTTCCAGAGAGACACGACTCGTGAAGTGGATGTTCACGGCAGCGCTGGTTGATGAATAAAAGTACCGACTCTGGTTGATGAATAAAAGTATTATAAGATAGGTTTATATATATGTTGTATGGTAAGTTAAAGTTTCCTAGTAGAGTGTTGGCAGCAGTTTTGCTGTCGGCACTCTCGATGGGGCTCCAGACTGTGAATGCAGCCCCAAAGAAAAAAGCTGCCCCAAAAGTAAAGGTGGCTTGTGTTGGTAACAGTATTACCTATGGTACAGGTATCCAGGATAGAGAACATTTCTCTTATCCTGTGCAACTTCAGAAGATGTTGGGCGACAAGTACCTGGTAGGTAACTTCGGTAAGCCGGGTGCTACCCTGTTGAAGCATGGACACCGTCCGTATATGCAGCAGGAAGAGTACCGACAGGCAATGGCGTTCAAGGGAGATATTGCTGTCATCCATTTGGGTATCAACGATACGGACCCAAGAAACTGGCCTAACTATCGTGATGAGTTCGTGAAAGATTATCTTTCCCTGATGGACTCTCTTCGTTCCGTGAATCCGAAGGTACGTTTTATTCTGGCTCGAATGACTCCGATTGCCCACCGCCATCCCCGTTTTATCTCGGGTACCAAGCAGTGGCATGATGAAATACAGGAGGCTATCCAGGTGGTAGCAAAGGTGAGCGGAGCGGAAGTGATTGATTTCCATGCTCCTCTCTATCCTTATCCTAATCTGTTGCCGGATGCCATCCATCCGAATGCGGAAGGTGCCGGCATCCTGGCGAAAACCGTTTATGGCGGTATTACCGGAAATTATGGTGGACTTCAACTGTCCGATCTCTATACGGATGATATGGTATTGCAGCGCAATGTGCCGCTCGATATCCATGGCATCGCCAATACGGGCGAGAAGGTGATGGTAAGCATTGCCGGACAGAAAGCTACTGCCATTGCCAACAACCGTGGCGAGTGGAGTGTTACCCTGCAACCTCTGCAGGTAGGCACCGATTATACACTGACCATTCAGGCAGGCAAGCAGAAGAAAGAGTTCCGCCATGTGGCTGTAGGTGAGGTCTGGTTGTGTTCGGGACAGTCGAATATGGCATTCCGATTGAATCAGGCTGTTACCGGAAAGAAGGACATCGCTCAGGCTGATGACCCAGATTTCCGTCTTTTCGATATGAAGGGAAGATGGGAGACTTATGATGTGGCTTGGCCGGCATCCTGTCTGGATTCTCTGAATCATCTGCAGTATTTCAAGCCTACTGCCTGGAAGAAGGTTTCTCCTGAAACAGCAGCCCAGTTCTCTGCCGTAGCTTATTATTATGGTAAGATGTTGCGGGATAGTCTGAAGGTGCCTGTGGGATTGATCTGCAATGCCATCGGCGGTGCTCCTACGGAAGCCTGGGTAGATAGAAACACCTTGGAAACCCAGTTCCCGGCCATCTTGAGAGACTGGTTGCACAATGACTTTATCCAGGATTGGGTAAGAGGCAGGGCTGCCAGGAATCTCACCCACGATGCTACTCATCTCGGTCGTCATCCATACGAGCCATGCTATCTCTACGAGAGTGGTATCCTGCCTTTGCAGCAGTATCCTATCAAGGGAGTAATCTGGTATCAGGGTGAATCGAATGCCCACAATATGGATGCTCACGAAAAGCTCTTCCGCCTGCTGGTGGATAGTTGGAGAAGTAACTGGAAGAATCCTCAGATGCCTTTCTATTTCGTACAGTTGTCCAGTCTGAACCGTCCTTCCTGGACCTGGTTCCGTGACAGTCAGCTCCGATTGATGAAATCCATCCCGAATACCGGAATGGCGGTGTCTTCCGATCAGGGCGATTCGCTCGATGTGCATCCTACAAACAAGCAGCCGGTGGGTGAGCGCCTGGGGCGCTGGGCTTTGAACCAGACCTATGGTCATAGCGTAACCCCATCGGGTCCTATATATAATAAGGTGGTAAGAGAGGGCGAGTCGCTGGTGGTATCATTTACCTATGGCGATGGTCTCCGTACTTCCGACGGCAAGGCTCCATCCTGTTTTGAGATGGCAGAGGAAGATGGACTCTTCTATCCTGCACAGGTGAAGATTGAGGGAAACACGGTTCGACTCACTTCTCCTGAACTCAAGGCGCCGAGATTTGTAAGATATGCATGGCAACCTTTCACACGTGCCAATCTGGTGAACCAGGACGGTTTGCCGGCATCTACATTCCGGGGAGAAATCAAAACAAGCATCAAGTCTCTGTCTGGTTTCCCTTCTGGTGAGGCTGGTTATGAGCTAGGTGTCTCTGCTTGTTTTTCAGGATTCATCGGCGACTACCTGATCGTGGCTGGTGGCTGCAATTTCCCTGAACCTGGAAAGAAGAAGTACTATTCGGGTATCTATGCAGCGAAAGTGACAGGCAAAGAGGAAACCTTACATTGGAAGATGATAGGCCACTTGCCTGAACCTGCGGCTTATGGTGGTGTGGTGACCTCTGGTGATAGCCTGATTCTGGTTGGCGGATGCAATACCGAACATAGTCTGAAAACCGTCTTGAGCATCCACTTGGACAAGAAGAGCGGCAAACCGGTATTGAAATCCTTGCCAGCCCTGCCTTGTACGGTTGATAACATGGGTGTCTGTCTGATGGACAATCGCTTGTTTGTTGTGGGTGGCAATCAGGACGGTCATCCTTCCGCTTCCGTTCTCACCTGTGAACTCGGAAAGAGTCTGGAATGGAAAAAGGAAACGGAAATGATTGGCGAACCGAGAGTTCAGCCGGTCTGCGCTGCCTATGATGGCAAGCTCTATGTCTGGGGCGGATTCTATCAGAATGGCAAGTCTAGCATCGTTGCCACATCGGGATTGCGTTATCAACTTCTGGATAAATGCTGGAATTCGCTTCCGGCACCCCGTAATGGCGAAGGAAAGGAACTCACCTTGACGGGTGCTACTGCCATGCTGGCTGTGGCTCCCGACGGTGAACCCCAGATTATCTGCGCCGGAGGTGTGAACCATGATATCTTCTGGGATGCCATCAGCGGAACCTATTCCAAGGTGGCACAAGCTGATTATTTGAAGAAGGACATTTCGTGGTATCAGTTCAATGGTTGTCCTTTGACATATAAACTGAAAACTGAACGATGGGAAATTCTTTCCCCCCAAACCCCTCTACTGGCTAGAGCGGGAGCCCAAGTGGCAATGCGAAAACATACATTATATTATATTGGCGGTGAATTGAAGCCTGGTCTTCGTTCACCCGGTATAGTTCAGTTGGATTTACGTTAATTAATGATTCTACCAGTGTGTTATGATAGCCGTGTAAGGCTTCATCTGCACTGGTTTTTCTATTTTATGAAGGCTTGTTGCAAAATGAAAGTTAAAACCATTGTTTTCATTTTATTTTGTATTGTGATTTTTAAATCTTATTATCAAATAGTAAGGAAATAAAAATAATAATAGAAAAAAGTGAGTAAATAAGTGTTTTGTTAATCAAAATGTCGTACCTTTGCACTTGAAAACAAACAATATGTAATTTAATAATAGGAGAGATTAACATGAAAAAGATCGAAGCAATTATCCGCAAGACGAAATTTGAGGATGTAAAGGAAGCTTTGCTTGCCGCCGACATTGAGTGGTTCTCTTACTACGATGTAAGAGGAGAGGGCAAGATGCGACAGGCTCGTATCTATCGTGGTGTCATGTATGATACCAGTAGTATTGAGCGAGTGTTGTTGAATATTGTCGTGCGCGACAAGAACGTAGAGAAAACAATTCATGCCATCCAGGAGGCAGCCCGTACCGGTGAGATTGGTGATGGTCGAATCTTTGTAATTCCTGTAGAGGATACCGTAAGAATCCGTACAGGTGAAAGAGGCGACATCGCTCTTTATAATGCGGAGCAGGAGAAGTAATACTTTGAACTTGGAATATGGAACATGATACTTTGAACTTGGAACATGGAACATTGAACTTTATGATTAGTATCGAGAGCTATAACTCCATGAAGCATATCATAAAGTTCAAAGCTCAAAGCTCAAAGTTCAAAGTTTAAAGTAAAAAGATTATGAGTGTACAGGATTTAGGAATTTCATTAGATACCGTATGGATGCTCTTGGCAGCCATGTTGGTCTTTTTCATGCAGCCGGGATTCGCCCTCTGCGAGGCGGGCTTTACCCGTAGTAAAAACACTGCGAACATCTTGTTTAAGAACTTCGTTGACTTTATGATCGGTTCGGTTCTTTTCTGGTTCGGATGGTTCGGATTCAACCCTGGTTCTCAGCTCGCTGCTTCTGGTGAGGTAAACCGTGTTGCTATCAGCCACGTATTCCTGACCACCAATCTGGCTGCAGTTTGTGGTGGTTTGGGTACTATGTTTACCTCTTGGATCAAGTATGGTAAGCCATCATTCTCATTGACATTGAATGGTATCCTGGCTGGTTTGGTAGCCATCACAGCCGGTTGCGACTTGGTAAGCCCATTGGGTTCTGCCATCATCGGTCTCCTGGCAGGAATCATCCTGGTATTCTCTATCGAGTTCATTGATTCCAAGCTTCATATTGATGACCCTGTAGGTGCAAGTTCTGTACATGGTGTATGTGGTATCTTCGGTACCTTGATGACAGGTCTCTTCGCCATCGATGGCGGTGCCTTCGGATTCTTCGGAGCACAGCTCTTCGGTATCATCGTTATCGACCTTTGGGCAGCTGCAACAGGTATCATCCTCTTCTGGGGTATCAAGAAGATCTGTGGTCTCCGTGTTGACAAGAGAATCGAGGAGGAAGGTCTCGATATCTACGAGCATGGTGAGAGTTGCTACAACTAAGGTACTTTCATATATTGACGAGAGAGATTTATTGATAAAAGTTTTGGTAGGCAAGGTTTTTTGTAGTAACTTTGCAGCCAAAACTTTTTAAAACAGGAACGGAGCTGGTGGATGAATCCACCGCTTACAACAAAAAAGAGGTGGATGAGTTCTACAGTTTCTTATTATTAACGGAAAAATAAGAGAGATTATGAAGAAGATTTTAGATATGAAGAAGATGGGTGCCTTGGCACTCGGTTTGATGGCTTTTGCTCCTGCTGCCATGGCGCAGGACGAGGTAGAAACTTCTATCGGTGCTGATATCGTCAGCCAGTACTACTGGCGTGGTCAGGATTTGGGAGCCGTTTCCTTGCAGCCAACTCTGGGTATCGGATATAAGGGATTGTCTCTTACAGCCTGGGGAAGTGTAGGACTTTCTCAGCCGGAAGATGCCAAGGAGTTTGATCTTACCTTGGCTTACGAGACCGGTGGTTTCCATATCGGAGTAACTGATTACTGGTTCAACTCTCCTAATGAGAAGTATTTCGCTTACAAGGCTCACGAAACCTCTCATGTTTTCGAGGCAAATGTAGGTTATGACTTCGGTCCGCTAGCCTTGAACTGGTACACCAACTTCGCCGGCAACGATGGAGTCAACAAGGATGGCGACCGTGCTTATTCTTCTTATCTCGAGGCTACCGCTCCGTTCAAGTTGGGTGGTTGCGACTGGGAGGCAAGCATTGGTGCCGTACCGTTTGCCACTTCCTTCTATGGTGATGCCAACGGTTTTGCCGTTACCCACGTAGGTGTCAAGGCAACGAAGGATATCAAGATTACCGATTCCTTCTCTGTTCCTGTCTTCGCTCAGGTAGCAGCTAACCCTAGCACAGAGAAAGCTTATCTGGTAGTTGGTTTCACCCTGCAGCCATAAAGTGAGGTCATTTTTTCAGTTAGCATAATTATAAGGGAGTATATCATAAGTTCATGACACACTCCCTTTTTCCCCATTTTTCAATGCCATACTGCAAGAACTGTGAAGAAACTGAAAATAAAACCTTAAAACGACAAAGATAAGAGAATATTTTGTATCTTTGCATAAAATATATATGGGGGAAAAGAATATGGCAAACATCAAACGAAGAAGACTGCCGGTAGGCGTACAGTCTTTCAAGAAAATCAGGGAAGAGGGATACGTCTATGTTGATAAGACAGACATCGTCTGGGAGTTGGCAAACTATGGTGACCAGTATAACTATCTGAGCCGACCACGCCGATTCGGCAAGTCACTGCTGGTAGATACTCTGGAAGCCTATTTCCGTGGCAGAAAGGAACTCTTCGAAGGTCTCAAGATTATGGATATGGAAGATGATTGGAAACAATATCCGGTCATCCGACTCGATATGAGCCGTGGAGGAGCCAGCGCTGAAGGAATCCGCTCGTATCTCAATCTGTGCTTTAAGTCGTATGAACAAAAGTATGCCATAACGCCTGATCCTACCGCTCAACTTGCTGATCGCTTTGATGCCATCATTACCACGGCTTATCAGCAGACTGGCATGCAGGTTGTCGTACTCATCGATGAATACGACTCTCCGCTGCAGCATTCCTGGAAGACTCCTGAGCATGAAGAATGTACCAATGTGTATCGAAACGTGTTCGCCATTTTGAAGGCTGACGATGAGTACGAGCGCTTCGTCTTCATTACCGGCATCACCAAGTTTACGCAGATTTCCCTGTTCTCGGCACTCAACAATCTGACCAATATCAGTTTCCTGCCTCAGTATGCCCCTCTTTGCGGTATCACGGACGAGGAAATCTGCGAGAACTTTATGCCAGAATTGGAGAAAATGGCGGAAGTGAATGGTTGGACTCTGCAGCAGACCCATGACAAACTGAAGGAGTATTATGATGGGTATCACTTCAGCCGTAATAATATGGTAGATATTTATAATCCTTTCAGTCTCATCAATGCGTTGAATTCGAAGAATTTGGCTAATTTCTGGGCTGCATCCGGAGCTACTTCCAGGCTTCATAAGTTTATCACCAATGCCGAGTTGAGTTTGGGTGATTTTGATAATTGCCGTGTTCTGCGCAACATCCTGGAGACGTCGGATGTAACAGGGGGTGGACCAGCCCTGTTCCTTTATCAGTCGGGCTATCTAACCATCAAGGATTGTGATGAGTTCGGCTATGTCTTGGGATTCCCTAATGAGGAGGTGAAGCAGGCGCTCTACGAAACCGTGCTCCCAGCTCTGACTATGCGAGAGATGGGCGACATCCAGTCGTTGCAGGCCAATCTGTATATGCAGTTAGGCACCGGGCAGTTGCCGGATGCGATGAAGTCATTGAAGTCATTGGTTGCCGATGTGCCTTATAGCAACAAGAAGATGGCTTCCATGGATATGGAGGAGCGCTATCGTCTGATCATCAGTACGATTTTCAATGCCATCGGTTTGAAGGTTGAAGTAGAGCATATGCTTTCCACGGGCAGGATAGATATTGTAGCAACTACTTCTCGCTATATCTATGTGATAGAACTGAAATTGAGAAACAATGGTGGCAAGGAAGCCGCCGTTCGCCAGATTATCGATTGTCGCTATATGGAGCCTTTCAAGGCTGACAGGCGAGAGGTGATAGGACTCGGAATCGAACTTGACGAAGAAGGCAAGGGATTGATCGATTGGAAAGTGGTGGAAGAAGAATAGAAATGGCATATTTGACGCCAGTTTGCATAAATATAAATGCCGATAGTTCGCTGGAACTATCGGCATTTTCTATATATATAATAATGTGTATTACAAGTTGTTCAGCAGGTCTGCCTTGCCATCATTGATCAACTTGATGACCAACTCTCCGAAGAGGGTGTTCTGCCATGCGAACCAAGGACGGGTGTATTTAGAAGCATCGTCCTTGTGGAAAGACTCATGGATGAATCCCATACCGGCGTCGGTATTCAGCAGCATCTTCATGCAGAAGCGGATCTCATCATCGCTCTGTGCGGTGAAGCACTTCATCATGATAGACATAGGCCAAGGCATGTCGTAACCGATGTGTGGACCACCGATACCTTCGCCAGCCTTGCCACGGAAGAAGCAAGGATTGTCCTCACTCCATACAAAACGTCGGGTGTTCTGATAGATAGGGTCGTTCATAGGAACATCACCCATATAACCCATACCTAACAAAGATGGAACGTTGGAATCGTCCATCAGAAGCTGGTTGCCGAAACCATCTACCTCGTAAGCGTAGATCTTGCCATACTTAGGATGGTTGTAGATAGCATACTTCTGCAGAGCAGTATGTACCTCATCTGCCAGACTGCTGCAATCCTGCGCAATCTTCAAGGCTGCATCTTTCTTGGCTGCATCCTTCTCTGCCACGTGCTTCAGAATCTCTGCTGCCTTGTTCATGGAAGAAACTGCCATGAAGTTGGATGGAATCAGGAATGGAAGAATGGTAGCATCGTCAGAAGGACGGAACATAGATGCAATCAGTCCAACTGGTTTTACCGGAGCACCGAAGCCGTCCCAGCCGATGGTATCGAAGGCACGGTCAGAAACACGGGTAAAGTGATAAGCCTTGGCTGTCACCTTGCGCTGCTGCTCGTGGAAGGTCTTCAGGATATTCTCGATTGCCTTCATCCATACCTCGCCGAAAATAGAGTCATCGCCTGTCACCTTCCAGTACTCGTAAGCCAGACGGATAGGGTAGCAGAAGGAGTCAATCTCATATTTGCGCTCGAATACATCCGGCTGCATCTTGGTGCGGTCTTTCTGCCAGCCGGCACCGGTAGGACCGTCATTGAAGGCATTGGCGTAGCGGTCGATGTTGATGCACTTCAACTGGCGGAGAATCACACCCTTCAGCATCTTCTTCAATTTCTCGTCCTTGTTGGCGAGGGCTACGTAAGGCCAAACCTGGGCACCGGAGTCGCGGAGCCACATGGCTGGAATATCACCGGTATATACGAATGTATCATCATCACCATTCTCGAGTACACGGTAGTGAACGGTACTCTCCAGGGTGTTAGGATAGCAGTTGGCAAACATCCAAGCCAACTTTGGATTCTTCTTCAGGAGTTTCTGTACTTCCTTGATCTTCTTCTCTACAGCTGTAGAAGTGAAGAGACGGTCCTCTACAGGAGGACGCTTTGACTCATATTTGCCATTCACTGGGGTTACCACCTTGGTATAGCGTGCATGCACATCTACCTCAGCGTTCTCCTGAGCCATAGCGCTCATAGAGGCAAGAAGAGCCATTGTTAAAATAGTCTTTCTCATTATTTATATTTTTGTTAGTTAGTGCTTGATACTTATGGACGGTCAGCAGGACGGGTTCCCCACTTAGATGGCTGGTTGCCCATCTGCAGTTCCAGGGTACCACCCTTCATGATGTCGTTGTACATGATGTATGACTTGCTGTATGGCTTGCCGTTCAGCTTCGCAGACTGCACATACATGTTTTCCTTGCTGTTGTTCTTGCAGACGATGTTGAAGGTCTTGCCCTTGCCCACGTTCAGTTCAGCCTTGTCGAAGATAGGACTGCCGATGATGTACTTGCCGCCGGCTGGCTCTACCTGATAGAGACCCATGGAAGAAAGCACATACCATGCTGACATCTGACCTACGTCCTCGTTGCCGCTCAAACCGTCGAAGTCATCCTTGTACATCTCGTCCAGGGTCTGTCTGAGCAGACGGGCACCCTTCCAAGGCTGGCCTACATAGTTGTACATATAGAGTACGTGATGACTTGGCTCGTTGCCATGAGCATACTGACCAATCAGACCCGAGATATCTGGAGAAGCATTGGCACCCATCTCACCGGTAACGATGAAGAGAGAGTCGAGCTTGGTCACGAATTTCTTTTCATTGCCGAAGAGCTTCACGAGTCCGTGAACATCATGAGGCACCAGCCAGGTATATTGCCATGCATTTCCCTCGGTATAGTCATCTTCACGATGTTCGGCAGAGAATGGGTTGAAAGGAACACGGAACTTGCCGTCAGAACCCAGACCGCGCATAAAGCCTGTCTCCTTGTCGAAGTACTTGCTGTAAGCCTTTGATCTGTTCTCGAAGTACTTGGCATCTTCCTTCTTGCCCAGCATGCGAGCCACCTTAGCCACGCAGGCATCAGCCAGCGCATATTCCAGACCCTTGGCTACAGTTTCCTTGGTAGGCTCCTTGTCGTATGGCAGATAACCGTATTTCTTGAGCAAGCCCAAACCACGCTCATCGAGCATAGCCGACTTCTTCATTGCCTCGTAGGCTCCTTCCTTATCCTTCACATAGCCCTTCAGTACCATATCGGCAAGAACAGGAATACCAGGGTTACCCACCATACAGTTGGTTTCGTTACCCATCAGGTGCCATACTGGCAACTTGCCCTGCTGGCGATAGATATTGATAAAGGTGCTAGCCATATCTGGCAACATGTCGGTATGGATCATGGTCATCAGCGGATGAGCAGCACGATAGGTATCCCAGAGTGACAAGGTGGTATAGTTGGTGAAGTTGCCGTCATAAACCTTGCCGTCGGCACCGCGATACTGACCGTTGACATCTGAGAAGACAGATGGAGCGGTCATGGTATGATACATGGCTGTGTAGAAGATGCGGCGGGAAGTAGAATCGCTGGTCTCGATGTTCACCTTAGCCAGTTCCTTGTTCCAGGCAGCATCTGCATCAGCTACTACCTGACGGAAATCCCAGCCCGGAATCTCTTTCTCCAGGTTCAGCTTGGCATTCTCTGCACTTACAGCCGACATACCGGTCTTTACCAGCAATGGCTTGGTGACATCAGCAGCGGTAATCAGCCATCTGCCGGCGCCCAATGGCTTCACGGTAACAGGCTGAGAGAATTCTGCGAAGAAGAATGCCTTCTGGTCGTTCGCCCATCCCTTGGAGAATCGGTGACCAGCCAGGGTGGTAGCGGTGGTGTTATCTACATTCATGTCCTTGGCGCCATCCCAACCGATACCCTGCTTCAGGTCGAGTACCAGCTGTGCCTGCTGTGCATCAGCACCGAAGGTATAGCGCTGGAAACCGGCACGCTGGGTAGCGGTCAGCTCCACCCATACATTAGGCTGCTGCAGTTTCACGGCATAGTATCCAGGGCGTACGGTCTCGTTGTCGTGACTGAACTTGATTTGTTTCTGGTTGCCATCTGTTACAGGCAGGAAAGCCACGTCGCCCAGGTCGCCGATACCGGTACCGCTCAGGTGCTGGTGTCCGAAACCGATGAGGATGGAGTCAGAATGATGATAGCCAGAACACCAGTCCCATCCGCGGGATGGTTCTGTAGGACCTAGCTGGACGTATCCGAAAGGAACGTTGGCTCCGAGGAAAACGTGTCCATGTCCACCTGTTCCGATTCGAGGGTTGACAAACTGTGTCAGCTTGCTCGACTTAGCCTCTTGAGCAAGCGATACCTGAGAGTAGCCGCCGGCTAGCACGCAGGTCATCATTAAAAGATTTATAAGTTTCTTTCTCATAATGCTATAGTAACATCTACGGAATAATTGAATAAATTAGGTTATTTGTAATAAAACACAATAATACTGCAAAGATACGAAAAAAATGGGAAAAATGGCACAATCCTATATATTTTTTAACTAAACTTTCTGCAGTCGATTTCACGTTCTGAATGGGTTGAAGCTCTCGATTATCTTATTTTTCTCTCTTTGTGTTATTTTGTAACGATTAATATAATTTATGCTTTCAAAATGAAAGATTAAATAGATGAATATGTGTGAATGTGTAATTATATACCTTTTCTTAAGACAAAAGGTAATGAAAATCTTTTGTATATTAACAAAAAGTAGTAATTTTGCATCCGAAACATAACAAAATGTTATTTGTTTTAGGTAAAAAGAGATAAAAATAACCGTAAAAGAAAGGAAAAGATATTATGTGTGGAATCGTATCTATCTTCAATATTCAGGAGCAGACTCCTGAATTGCGACAGCAAGCGCTTCGTATGAGTCAGAAGATCCGCCATCGCGGACCAGACTGGAGCGGAATCTACTGTGGTGGTTCTGCTATCCTGGCACATGAGCGTCTGAGCATCGTTGACCCAGAAAGTGGTCGCCAACCTTTGTTTGCACCAGACAAGAAACAGGTGCTTGCCGTAAACGGTGAGATTTATAATCATCAGGACATCCGTGCCCGCTTTGCTGGCAAATACCAGTATCAGACGGGTTCCGATTGTGAGGTGATTCTTTCTCTCTATCGTGAGATGCGAAAAGATTCCGACTTTGATACCCTTATATATAAAGGTGAGGAAGCCCTTCACGCCCGTATCTCCAAGATGCTTGAAGAGCTGAACGGCATCTTTGCCTTCGCTCTTTACGATGCCGAGCGCGATGAGTTCCTCATCGCCCGCGATCCTATCGGTGTGATTCCTCTTTATATTGGTTATGATAAAGATGGAAAAGTATTGGTGGCAAGCGAGTTGAAGGCTCTGGAAGGTCAGTGCGACCATTACGAGCCATTCCTCCCAGGCCATTATTACTATAGCAAGAACCCTGGCATGAAGCGTTACTATACCCGTGATTGGTTTGAGTACGCTGCCATGCAGAATAAGTATAAGATTGATGATAAGCAAAACGCCGCAGAACAGTTGAAGGATGCTGAACCTCAGGAGAAGGAAGCTGTAGCTGAAATCCATGATGCCCTCGAAGCATCTGTCAAGCGCCAGTTGATGAGCGATGTTCCTTATGGTGTCCTCCTCAGCGGCGGTCTTGATTCTTCAGTTATCTCTGCCGTAGCCGAGAAATATTCTTCTACCCGTGTGGAGAACGGCGGAGAAACCAAGGCTTACTGGCCTCGACTTCACTCCTTCGCCGTTGGTTTGAAAGGTGCGCCTGACTTGGCAAAGGCACGATTGGTTGCCGATCACATCGGTACCGTGCATCACGAAATCAACTACACCATCCAGGAAGGTCTGGATGCCATCCGTGATGTCATCTACTTCATCGAGACCTACGATGTTACCACCGTCCGTGCTTCTACTCCGATGTATCTGCTGGCGAGAGTCATCCGCAGCATGGGTATCAAGATGGTACTTTCCGGTGAGGGTGCCGATGAGGTATTCGGAGGTTATCTCTACTTCCACAAGGCACCGGATGCCAAGGCTTTCCATGAGGAAACTGTGCGCAAGCTCGGTAAACTCTACCTCTACGATTGCCTGAGAGCCAATAAGAGTCTGGCTGCATGGGGTATTGAGGGCCGTGTGCCTTTCCTCGACAAGGAGTTCCTGGATGTAGCGATGGGTATGAACCCGGTATTGAAGATGTGTCCGGATAAGACCATTGAGAAGAAGGTGGTTCGTGAGGCTTTCGCCGATCTGCTTCCAGAAGAAGTAGCATGGCGACAGAAGGAGCAGTTCTCTGATGGAGTGGGCTATTCATGGATTGATACCCTGAAGCAGATTACCGCTTCTGCCGTCAGCGATGAGCAGATGGCGCATGCTGCCGAGCGATTCCCTATCAACCCTCCACAGAACAAGGAGGAGTACTATTATCGCTCAATCTTCGCCGAGCACTTCCCAAGCGACAGCGCTGCCAAGAGTGTACCTAGCGTACCTAGCGTAGCCTGCTCTACTGCCGAAGCTCTTGCCTGGGATGCCTCTTTCAAGAATCAGAACGATCCTAGCGGTAGAGCCGTAGCGGGAGTTCATGAACAGGCGTATAAATAACATAGCTTTTACGAGCAAGCATATCAATAATAAAATAGTTAGAAATAACCGATATAAAACGAACAAGAAATGGAAAAAGGATTGTACAGTTCTGCCTATGAACACGATGCGTGTGGCGTAGGTATGGTGGTGAATATCCACGGTAACAAGAGTCATGAGCTGGTCGATAACGCCTTGAAGGTCCTCGAGAATATGCGCCATCGTGGTGCTGAGGGTGCTGATAACAAGACGGGTGATGGTGCCGGTATCATGCTCCAGATTCCACATGAGTTTATTCTTCTTCAGGGTATCCCTGTACCGGAAAAGGGAAAATATGGTACAGGTCTTGTCTTCTTGCCTAAGGATGAGAAGAAACAGCAGGATATCCTCTCTATTATGATCGAAGAGATTGAACGTGAGGGACTTCAGTTGATGCATCTCCGCAATGTACCTACCAATCCAGACTGTCTGGGTGAGGCTGCATTGAGCAATGAACCTGCCATCAAACAGGTGTTCATTACTGGTGTTACAGATGATAAGGTGCCTGTCTTCGAGCGCATCCTCTATCTCATCCGCAAGCGTATCGAGAAACGTGTCTGTGATCCTGATTTCTATATCTGTTCGTTGTCTAATTCGAACATCGTATATAAGGGTATGTTGAGCAGCCTCCAGCTGCGTCAGTACTATCCTGATTTGACTAATAATTATTTTACAAGCGGTTTGGCTCTGGTTCACTCCCGCTTCTCTACCAACACCTTCCCAACATGGAGTCTGGCTCAGCCATTCCGTCTCCTTGCCCACAATGGTGAGATCAACACCATCCGTGGTAACCGTGCCTGGATGAAGGCTCGTGAGAGTGTGTTGAGCAGTGAGGCTCTGGGCGATATCCGTGAGATTTCTCCTATCGTTCAGCCTGATATGAGTGACTCTGCCAGTCTCGACAATGTATTCGAGTTCTTCGTGATGAGCGGTCTGTCATTGCCTCATGCCATGGCTGTCATGGTACCAGAGAGCTTCAACGACAAGAACCCTATCTCTGAGGATCTGAAGGCTTTCTATGAGTATCACTCTATCCTGATGGAGCCATGGGATGGTCCTGCCGCCCTGCTCTTCAGCGATGGCCGCTACGCCGGTGGTATGCTCGATAGAAACGGTTTGCGCCCAGCCCGCTACACCATTACCAAGAACGATATGATGGTTGTGGCTTCTGAGGTGGGTGTGATGGATTTCGATCCAACCGAGATTGCCGAGAAGGGACGCTTGCAGCCGGGTAAGATTCTCTTGATCGATACCCAGGAAGGCAAGATCTATTATGATGGCGAAATCAAGGAGCGCCTGGCAGAGGCTCATCCTTACCGCCAGTGGTTGAATACCAACCGTATTGAACTGGAAAAGCTCCGCAGCGGACGAAAAGTGGAAAACGCTGTGGAAAACCTCACTCGCAAGGAATTGGAGTTCGGTTTTGGCGAGGAAGACATCGATGGTACCATCATCCCAATGGCTACCAAGGGCCAGGAGCCTACTGCATCCATGGGTAATGATACTCCGCTTGCCGTACTTTCCGACCAGCCACAGATCTTCTTCAACTACTTCCGTCAGCAGTTTGCTCAGGTTACCAACCCGGCAATCGACTCTATCCGTGAGAACCTCGTGATGAGTCTTACCGAGTATATCGGCAGAGTAGGTTCCGGCATCCTGAACCCGGACGAGAGCAACTGCAAGATGGTTCGTCTGCCACATCCTATCCTGACCAACACCCAGCTGGATATCCTTCAGAATATCCGCTACAAGGGCTTCAATACCGTCAAGCTCCACATGCTCTTCGAAACCGCCAAGGGCGAAGAAGGACTGCATGAGGCTTTGGATGAACTCTGCAAGCAGGCAGCACAGAGCGTGGATGATGGCTACAACTATATCATCCTCTCCGACCGTGGCGTGGATGAGACCCATGCCGCCATCCCATCTCTGCTCGCCGTGAGCGCCGTACATCATTATCTGATTGATGCCGGCAAGCGTGTGCAGACAGCCCTCATCGTTGAGAGCGGTGAGATTCGTGAGGTAATGCATGCAGCCCTCCTCTTGGGTTACGGCGCATCAGCCCTCTGTCCATACTTGACATACGCCATCCTCGACGACCTCGTCAAGAAGGGAAAGATTCAGGAGGATTACCATACAGCCGAGCAGAACTATATCAAGGCTGTGAAGAAGGGCTTGTTCAAGATTATGGCTAAGATGGGTATCTCTACCATCCGAAGCTATCGTGGTGCCAAGATCTTTGAGAGCATCGGTTTGAGCGAGAGTCTGCTGAAGAGCTACTTCGGAACAGAGGTGAGCACCATCGGCGGTATCGGACTCGAGACCATCGCCCGTGATGCCATCCGTCTGCACGACAAGGCATTCGAGACCAAGAAGCTCGACTTCCTGCCAAGTCTCGGACAGTTCCACTACCGCAAGGACGGTATCAAGCACGCTTGGAACCCAGAGACCATCGCCACCCTGCAGCTCGCAACCCGCAAGGGCGATTACGATCTCTTCAAGAAATATACACATCTCGTTGACGATAAGCAGGAGCCTATCTTCATCCGCGACTTCTTCGGTTTCCGCAAGAATCCTATCTCTATAGATAAGGTAGAGCCGGTAGAGGAAATCGTGAAGCACTTCGTTACCGGTGCAATGAGTTTCGGTGCCCTCTCTAAGGAGGCTCACGAGGCAATGGCACTCGCCATGAATGCCCTCGGCGCTCGAAGCAATACCGGTGAAGGTGGTGAGGATAACGAGCGATTCCATTCTACACAGGATGGCATCAGCCTCTCCAGCAAGACCAAGCAGGTGGCTTCCGGTCGATTCGGTGTGACTACAGAATATTTGGTAAATGCAGAGGAAATCCAGATCAAGGTAGCACAGGGTGCTAAACCGGGTGAGGGTGGTCAGTTGCCTGGCTTCAAGGTCAACGAGGTCATCGCCAAGACCCGTCACTCTATCCCTGGCATCAGTCTGATTTCTCCTCCACCTCATCACGATATCTACAGTATCGAGGATTTGGCTCAGCTCATCTTCGACCTCAAGAATGTGAACCCTAAGGCGGCTATCTCTGTAAAACTGGTAGCTGAGAGTGGTGTGGGTACCATCGCTGCCGGTGTGGCTAAGGCGAAGGCAGACCTCATCGTCATCTCCGGTGCTGAGGGTGGTACAGGTGCCAGCCCTGCATCTAGTATGCGTTTCGCAGGTATCTCTCCTGAAATCGGACTTTCTGAAACCCAGCAGACGCTGGTGAAGAACGGTCTTCGTGGTCAGGTTCGTCTGCAGGTAGATGGTCAGTTGAAGAGCGGTCGTGACATCATCCTGATGGCTTTGCTCGGTGCTGAGGAATTCAGTTTCGGTACTGCTGCCCTCATCGTATTGGGTTGTGTCATGATGCGTAAGTGTAACCTGAATACCTGTCCTATGGGTGTTGCTACACAGGATCCTAAGCTCCGTGCGCACTTCCGTGGCAGTTACAAGTACCTCATCAACTACTTCCGCTTCCTCGCCGAGGAGGTTCGTGAGTATCTGGCTGAGATGGGTTACACCTCTTTGAACGATATCATCGGTCATACCGAACTCATCGTCCGCAAGAAGGATGAGGAGGTTGTTCCTACCCAGGGTGCTGATGCCTTAGAGCCAGAGGTGGCTAAGAGCATCGAGGAGAAGGCAGACTTGCTCGACTTCTCCCGCTTGCTGTATCGTGAGACAGGCCATTGCTCACTCTATCATACTACCGAGCAGATCCAGGACCTCGACAATGTACTCGACCAGCAGATTATCCGTGGCGCCCAGCGTGCCATCGAGAACCAGGAAGAGGTGAACCTCGACTTCGCCATCAAGAATACCGACCGTGCTGCCGGTGCCATGCTGAGCGGTATGATTGCCGAGAAATATGGTGAGGCGGGTCTTCCTGACAAGACCGTGAACGTGAAGTTCAAGGGTTCTGCAGGTCAGAGCTTCGGTGCCTTCCTGGTCAAGGGAGTAGATTTCAAGCTCGAGGGTGAGACCAATGACTATTTCGCCAAGGGACTTTCAGGAGGTCGTATTTCCATCCTTCCTCCTATCCGCAGCAACTTCTCTGCCGAGGATAACATCATCGCCGGTAACACCGGTCTCTATGGTGCCACAAGCGGTGAGTTGTATATCAATGGTAAGGTAGGCGAGCGCTTCGGTGTTCGTAACTCCGGTGCCATCGCCGTGATTGAGGGTGCTGGCGACCACTGCTGCGAGTACATGACGGGCGGTAGAGTAGTAGTGCTCGGTGAAACCGGCCGTAACTTTGCCGCTGGTATGAGTGGTGGTGTTGCCTACGTATGGGATAAGAACCACAACTTCGATTACTTCTGTAACATGGATATGGTGGAGATCAACCTCGTGGAGGACAGCACCTATCGCAAGGAGTTGCACGAGCTGATCCGTCAGCATTATCTCTATACCGGCAGTAAGCTTGCCCGTACCATGCTCGATGACTGGAACCACTACGTAGAGGATTTCATCCAGGTAGTGCCAATCGAGTACAAGCGAGTTCTCCAGGAGGAGCAGGTAAAGAAGTTGCAGCAGAAGATTGCGGATATGCAGCGCGATTACTAATTTTAAAATTAGAAAAAAGATGGGAAATCCAAAAGCATTTTTGACTATACCTCGCAAGGAAGCAGGTTATAGACCAATTCACGATAGAATCCTCGACTTCAGCGAGGTAGAACAGACATTGAATAGCAACGACCGCCGACAGCAGGCTTCCCGTTGCATGGATTGTGGTGTGCCTTTCTGCCACTGGGCTTGTCCGCTGGGCAACAAGGCACCGGAGTGGAACGATGCCCTCTACAAGGGTGACTGGGAGTTGGCTTACCGACTCCTCAATTCCACCAACGACTTCCCGGAGTTCACAGGACGTATCTGTCCTGCACTCTGTGAGAAGGCTTGTGTATTGAATCTCATGGATCATGAACCAACCACCAACCGTGAGGATGAGTGCGCCATTGTGGAGCACGCCTTCTCTGAGGATTATGTGCATGTTGAGATTCCGGAGCGTAATGGCAAGACGGTGGCTGTCATCGGTGCCGGTCCTGCAGGACTGGTAGCTGCCAACCAGTTGAACCACAAGGGATATAAGGTAACAGTCTTCGAGGCACGTGAGAATGCCGGTGGCTTGTTGCGTTACGGTATTCCTAACTTCAAGCTCAACAAGAGCATCATCGACCGTCGTCTCCATCTTCTCGAAGAGGAGGGCATCGAGTTCAGATACAACCAGCAGATTGATGTTACCAAGTTGCCAGAGGGCTTCGATGCCTACGTGGTATCTACCGGTACACCGACAGCCCGCGACCTGAAGATTCCTGGAAGAGAGCTGAAGGGTGTTTATTTCGCCCTCGAACTGCTTTCTCAGCAGAACCGTATCCTCGCTGGTATGGAGTTCTCTAAGGATGAGCTGGTCAACTGCAAGGGCAAGGATGTATTGGTCATTGGTGGTGGTGATACAGGTTCTGACTGTATCGGTACTGCTCATCGCCAGGGTTGCAAGAGCGTAACCCAGATTGAGATCATGCCTAAGCCGGTAGAGGGTCCTGAGGATCCTAAGAATCCTTGGCCAAACTGGCCTCGCACCCTGAAGACTACTTCCAGTCATGAGGAGGGCTGTACCCGCCGCTGGAACATCAACTCGCTGGAGTTTCTGGGAAAGAACGGCAAGCTGACAGGTGTGAAGGTTCAGCCTATCGACTGGAAGCCAAACCCAGAGGGCGGTCGCCCATTGATGGTAGAGGCTGGTGAGCCTGAGATTATCAAGGCAGAGGCTGTGTTCCTGGCAATGGGCTTCCTGAAGCCACAGCAGCCGGAGTTTGCCGAGAATGTATTCGTGGCTGGTGATGCAGCCAGCGGAGCTTCTCTGGTGGTTCGTGCCATGGCAAGCGGTAGAAAGATTGCTGCTCAGGTAGATAAGTTCCTGAACAAGTAATATTCGGTTATTTTTAACTATAAGTGTAGGGAGGTAAACCTTGTGATGAGGTAAGCCTCCCTTTTTCGTGCTAGGTAAGTAACTTACTTGCGATGGCTAAGTGACTTACTTACGGGGTCTAAGTGACTTACTTACGGGGTCTAAGTGACTTACTTACGGGTGCTAAGTAAGATACTTATGGTGCTAAGGCAACTTGCCCCCGGAATGACAGGGTGACACCGGTGACAGCATTTTCTTAAAAAATCTCTCGCGTAGGCGGGCGGGAGGCTGATTAGAAAATTTTTCCTGCCCGCCCGCCCGCGCGTAGGATTTTTTAGAAAACAGGTGTCATAAGTGTCATAAGTGTCATCGAGTCTCTCTTTCTTTTCCTCTTCTTTTCTTTATTTATTAGACCACTGATATTAGACCACTGAAGTGTCTTTTCGCTCGGGTGGTTGATGTAGGTCAAGCCGGTTGACAAGGATATTTTTGTGTAAACGTTATCATTGTGGTAAAATGGGGGAGAAAAGGGGAAGAAATGGGGAATGAATACTTAAAATATCTAAAATTTAAGGCATTTTGCTAAAAATAACTGGGCAAAAATATTCTAATTCAAAAAAAAACTTTACCTTTGCAGCGGTATATATACAAATTGGTAACGATAAAATTGGAAACTAAGAATGAGTAAAGTAGGAGAGTGACGGCAAGACCTAAGTCAACAACATACACTGGCTGCTTCGTCGAGCCTGACCTTTCTTCAATATAATGAGTTAGACAACATAAGTTTAATTAAATTTTTTATAAAAAATGAAAAGACAATTAACTAGTATTTTGCTCTTCTCTGCCCTCTTGGTGGGTGGAGCTAGCACTTTCGTATCTTGTACAGATCACGAAAGCGACAGTGCTTACAACACTAGCATTTCTCTTGCTGATGCCATCAAGCAGCAGGAGTCTGATTTGTTAAAACTCAATGAGTGGTTGGGTGAGTTGAAGAAGCAGCAGCCATCTTTGGCAGAGGCTATCGACTCTCGTATCAAGGCTAACTGGGAGGCTATGGACAAGGGTGCTATCTCTGAATTGGGTAAGTTTGCTACTTTGGATGCTGCTATTCAGGGTTCTAAGGCTTACACTGATCTTAAGAACAAAGTTGATGACCACATCAGGGCTATCGAGGATTTGCGTAAGAAGGACGAAGCTGCTGCTAAGAAGTTCACTGAAACTTTGAATAAACGTCTTGAGGAGATTGTGGGTTCTGTATCTGATGAGACTGAGGCTCGTGAGAAGGTACAGGCTGTTTACGACCAGGCTTTCGATTACTTGGTAAACAAGAACCTTACTAGTATCGCTATCAATGCAACAGAGAACCCTGTTTTGGGTTACTACAATGCAGCATTCCTTGGCTCTAAGTTGAACTTGGTTTCTTCTTTCTATGGTACAGCTGTTCAGACTAGCCAGGATTGGGGCGTCAAGAAGGATGATTTCTTGAACACTGGTGATGCTGGTAAGATTTATATTACTTTGAACCCAAATGAGATTGAACCTGATTGTATCACAGATCTCAAGTTGGTTGATAGCCAGGGTAACGAGGCTAAGGGTTTCGAGCTGGGTGATATCCAGAAAACTGATAAGGATCTGACTTACGGTTTCACTAAGGCTGCTTCAGCTAATGGTTTCTATGAGGTTCCTGTTCGTGCAACGGATCCAGCTAACGATGACTTCTCTTTGAATGAGGGTGAGTTGAAGGAGGCTGTTAAGAATATCATTGCTGAGTTGCAGAACCCTAAGGAGAATGACTTGAATTTGAGCCAGATTGCTACTACTTTGTATCGTTCTGTAAACAATCAGTTGAAGGCTTATACTGTTAAGGCTACATACTATTTGTATGATCCAACTGTAACAAACGAGGATGGCACTAAGGGCGCTTTAGTTGAGAAACATCAGGTTGCTCCTACATACGATATGGCTGCATTCGCTGTTAAGCCATTGTCTTACAATACTTTGAAGGATAACCAGAGCTTGAAGAACCTCGGTTTGGCTCTCGATAAGTATATGTTGCCTACTTTGTCTGACAAGTTGGGTAAGATCATGGATGCTCTTGATATAAGGGTTGAACTTACAGAAGACAAGCAGAACCTCAATGTTTATACAATTGTTGCATTACCTGATGTTACAGTTCAGTATGACGAGGCTACAAAGACGGCTTGGTTCGAAAAAAAGGATGGTACTCCAATTGAGGGTTCTGAAATTAAGAATGTAACTGAAGTTAAGGAGATTACTTCTATAGACCTCGAGGATGGAAAAAAACAGATAGTTTACAAGATTAAAACAACTGATAGTACAATCGCTGATATTGTTAAAGACTTGAACGACCAGCTCGACACAAAGTTGCAGCCAGTTAAGGATGCTATCCAGAATGCAGCTAACAAGTGGGATTCAGCTATTCAGCCAGTTAACACTTTGCTCCACAAGATCAACGCTATGATTGGTAATGTAAACGAGTTGTTGCAGCCTACTTTGCTTTATAAGAGCACCAAGACAAATTATTGGAACACTTTGAGCACTCTCGGTGGTAAGCTCGGTACACGTATGACAGGTACAGGTTCTACAGTTCTCGTTGCTACATCTTGGACTGGTGAGCTCCTCGCTCCTGCTTACAAGAAGAAGGTATATGTTAAGGAGTCAGGTGCTAATGTGACATTGATGGACGGTAAGACTTCTGCTAAGACTCCATTCTCTGGTAGCACTCAGAAGGTATTGTTCACAGCTACAGCTAAGGGTGACTACACTATCGTTTACGAGGCAGTTGATTACTCTGGCGTTACTGCAAAGAAGGAATATCATATCACTGTAGAGTAATGTAAGAAACGAATAGATGGCGACACTTGTTGCCGCCTTCTACAAGTCTTAATATAAACATTATATAATAAATAAGAATTAAAATTATGAAATTAAATAAAGTATTACTGTCAGGTGTTATTGCTTTGAGTTGCGTTAGTGCGTCAGCTCAGGAAGCAGATAAGACTGTTAATGTCTTCACTCCACATTGGTATGCTCAGGCACAGGTTGGTGGCCAGTACACATTGGGTGAGATTGGTTTCGGTAAGTTGTTGTCTCCAAATGCTCAGGTAGGCGTTGGTTATAACTTCAATCAGGTTGTAGGCGCTCGTCTTTCTTTGAATGCATGGCAGAGCAAGGCTGGTCAGAACGTGGCTGGCAACACTTACAAGTGGAAGTGGAACTATGTAGCTCCTATGGTTGACGCTACATTCAACCTCACAAACCTCTTCTGCGAGTACAACCCAGACCGTTTGGTTGAGGTTGGCGTATTCGGTGGTATCGGCGCTAACATCGCTTGGGGTAACGACGAGGCTGCAGATGCACAGGCTGCTATCTTGAAGACTCCAGGTGCTAATCTCGCTGGTTATGACAAGTCTTCTATGCCATTGGAGAACCTTTGGGATGGTACAAAGACTCGCTTCGTTGCACGTGTAGGTGCTAACGTTGACTTCCGCGTAAGTGATCGCGTTAAGTTGGGCGTTGAGCTTTCTGCTAACACATTGAGCGACAAGTACAACTCAAAGAAGGCTGGTAACCCAGACTGGTACTTCAACGCATTGGTAGGTGTAAAGGTTGCTCTTGGTGAGACTCATACCACTAAGGTAATCCCTGCTCCAAAGCCAGTAGAGAAGATCATCGAGCGTATCATCGAGAAGCCAGCTCCAGCTCCAGCTCCTAAGGTTGAGTCTAAGGTGGTTGAGGAGAACTTCCGTCGTGATATCTTCTTCCCAATCGGTAACACTAACATCGCTAAGTCTCAGAGAACTAAGATCGCTGAGATCGTAGAGTACATGAAGGAGAACCCAGATGCTAAGATCACTTTGACTGGTTACGCTGATAAGGGTACAGGTTCTGTACGCTTCAACGATAAGATTGCCGCTCGCCGTGCCTTGACTGTTTACAACACACTCGCAGCTAAGGGTGTTGCTAAGAGCCGCATGATCAAGCAGTCTAAGGGTTGCCGCGTTCAGCCTTTCGAGGAGAACGATATGAACCGTGTTACTATCTGTATTGCTAAGTAATCAGTTTTAGCTAGAATACATTAGTAAACTAAATAACATAACCGATCTTCATTCTTACTATGTAAGCGATGAAGACCGGTTATTTTTTACTGTTTCTGTTTAAATTAATGAGAATGAGAAAACGACTATACGTACTTTTGATTTCCTGCGCTACCTTGCTCTCTGCTCACGCTCAGTTGAGCGACAAAGGATACTACCGTATTCAGAATGTGAATACCAAAAGATGGATGTCACTCTCTGACAATACAAGTAGGGGGGTTGACAATGTTTCTATGACGGCAGACTGTGGCGCTCTTGTCACCAAGCGCATCTGGGAGGATGTGGTGGCAGACCCGGGTTCCATCTTCTTTATCGAGAAGTTGGCTGATTCCAGTATCAGACCGAATACCATCGAGGCAAATGTCAGCGGTCAGGGTACCAGCATCAAGGAACTCATCAACTATACACTCCTCATCACCAAGGTAGGTTCTGCCTATCGTGCCTGGCAGCAGGAAAAGGGACAGCCGGTTACCCTCTGCGATCAGACAGCCGAGGATTATGATGTCAGTTCGGTCATCACCACGGGCGATAACTTTGCCTGGAACATCACTCCGGTAGATGCAAGCACTAACTACATCGGTGTCAAACCAACCATAACAGTTGGCGGCAAGAAGTATGCTGCTCTCTTCGCCGGTTATCCTTATACCCTGGCAGAGGGTATGAAGGCATACTATATCAATAAGGTGGATGAGGCAAGAGGGGTAGCTGTCTATAAGGAACTCACAGGTGTGATTCCTGCCAAGACTCCAGTGCTGGTAGAGTGTGTATCCAATGATGCGAAGGATAACCTGGTAACACCAGTTATTAGTTCTACAGCCACTCCTGCAGATAATGTTGCCACAGGTATCTACTTCTGTCTGGGTGATGAGTGGACAGCTCATTACAACTCCACCAAGTTTGATGCTACCACCATGCGTGTGCTGGCAGTCAGTGCAGCCGGTAAGCTCGCAGCTACCACTGCTACCGATAACCTCAGCACCGTGGCAATCAAAGAGAAGGATGCCAGCGGACAGCGCAAGACCATTACCGCTATCCCAGCCAACAGCTGGTATCTGAAGGTGTCTGCCAGTGCTCCTAAGGAATTGACCCTGATGAGTGCTGATGAGTATGCTACCGGTATTACCCATGTCAGCAATTCTACAGACAAGCATACCTATGATGTCTATACCTTGCAGGGTGTACAGGTGAAGAAGAATGCAGCTTCGCTGGATAACCTCCCTCAGGGAATCTATATCGTAAATGGTAAAAAAGTAGTTATCAAGTAAATAAAAAGCTCCAAACTCTTGTCAGTTTGGAGCTTTTTGCGTAACTTTGCAGCCGAATTTAATGAAAATCAAGAATTTATGAAGAAATATGTATTTGCCTTGGCAGCTTGGCTGCTGCCAACCCTGGGTACTTTCGCCCAAACATTCAGTGAACCCTGCATTTCTGGCAAGGTGTTCACCAAGAGTATTGATGCTTCCGTGACGATGGGTACCACTGGTATTGGTGTAGATGTAGCGCTGCCTATCAGTGAGGTGGTGAAAGTACGTACCGGTTTCTCCTGGATGCCCCGTTTTCATGCAACCATGAACTTTGGTGTAAAGGTGGGCAACCAGCAGGATACTGAAGAGGAGCAGAACCAGAAGTTTGATAAACTTGCAGATATGTTGGAGGAGATGACTGGTACCCGTGTGGATAAGAGTATCGATATGGTGGGTACACCAACCATGGACAACTTCAAGCTCCTGGTAGAGGTGCATCCTTTCCGCAACAAGAACTGGCACGTAACGGGTGGTTTCTATTGGGGACCTTCTCAGATTGCCAAGGCAGAAAATGCCGTCTATGATGGTACTTCCCTGGTGGCGGTCAATATGTACAACAACCTCTATGAGCGTGTAAAGGCTTCTTATGAGTACTTCATTCCTTATATGTCGATCAATGGTCAGACCGTTTATGCCGACAAGAAGCTTTATGACAAGTTCATGAGCTATGGTCACATGGGAGTGAACCTGGGTGAACGTGAAGATGGATCTATGTTCCGTCTGGAACCGGATGAGAATAATAATGTGTCAGCACGTATCAAGGTAAACAACTTCAAGCCTTACCTGGGGTTCGGCTATGGTGGCAGACTCTTCAAGGATAATGATGACTATTGGGTAGCTTTCGATGCCGGTGTTCTCTTCTGGGGTGGAACTCCTAAGGTTATTACCAATAATATATATAAGATGACCGTAGATGAGAATGGTAACAAGCATGAGAGTATGGAACCAGGCGTGGATTTGGCAAAGGATGTGAAGAATGTACCGGGTAAGGTAGGTGACTATGTGAAGTTCTTCAAGGGAGTGAAGGCTTATCCAGTATTGGAGCTTCGATTGACCCGCCGAATCTGGGTGAAATAAGGAAGAATGTGTGCCTACACACCCAGGTAGCTTAAAAACGGCAATTTGTGGCGAAAATAGGCGATTTGAGGCGTGAAAGTGTTTAAGACTGTTAAATAATGACGGTTTTTGAAACTTTTTTCTTTTAAAATTTGGTGGTTTCGCAAAATGTTAGTACTTTTGCACTCGCTTTTGAGAAATCACTTCTCTCAGCAATATAAAGAAAGAGTTCTTTGAAAGATTTTACATAAACAGACAAGTAGTACAAGAAGCGGTTAACTTCTTAGAAATAAGAAAGTTGACTGGGTAAAAGAAACGAACCGTCAAGTAATTGACAAGTCAGGTTTACTAAGCTTCAATAAACGAAAAGGATATTCGTCCTAAGTACAGACAACAAACACCGATTGTTTCAGCAATGAGGCAAGAAGTAAAAATGATATTTTACAATGGAGAGTTTGATCCTGGCTCAGGATGAACGCTAGCTACAGGCTTAACACATGCAAGT
>OKUQ01000160.1_pt1 | contig 46664 bp, 34 predicted proteins | sample 1606811 | NCBI WGS metagenome assembly OKUQ01 (sample SAMEA3882546, study PRJEB24775) | human gut metagenome | biome: human-associated habitat; feature: intestine environment; material: feces | place: Netherlands | collected 2009/2010
TGCAAGTAGGAGTTTTTGCGAAAAAGGGTGCGTCATGGACTTATGACACACCCTCTTTGTTTTTTTTTAGAAAAACATCTTTTTTCTTCTACGAACGATACCTTTGCCTTTTATAATAAGGTGATAATGTTAACATTACGTTAAAGAATGAAAATAATTGCCCAAAAGTTTGGAACTTATTGAGAAAAAGCATACCTTTGCAGTGTTCTATTGAAGTAGTACACTAAAACATTAAAGATTATGATACAGATTAAAGACATTGATTTCAGATACCCAGGTAGCAAGCACCTTGTATTTAGAGATTTCTCTTTGGATCTCAAGGAGAACAACATTTATGGCTTGCTCGGTAAGAATGGTACAGGCAAGAGCACCCTGCTCTATCTCATCAGCGGATTGCTCCGCCAGCAACAAGGTACCATTCTCGTGGATGGCATTTCGGCACAAGATCGCAAAGCCGAGATGCTGAAGGACATCTTCATGGTGCCCGAAGAGTTTGAACTGCCCAACGTTTCCCTCGCCACCTACGTGAAGATGAACCAGGAGTTCTATCCTAACTTCTCGCAGGAAGTGCTGGACCGTTGCCTCAAGGATTTTGATTTACCACTCTCTCTCAAGTTGAACGAACTCTCGATGGGACAGAAGAAGAAGGTATTCATGAGTTTCGCACTCGCCACGGGTACCCGCTTTCTTCTGATGGACGAGCCTACCAATGGTCTCGACATCCCATCGAAGAGCCAGTTCCGTAAGGTCATCGCCAACAACATGACGGAAGACCGCACCCTCATCATCTCTACTCATCAGGTGCACGATGTAGAGTCGTTGCTCGACCACATCATCATCATGAACCAGAGCCAGCTCCTGCTCGACGCATCTATTTCAAACATCTGCGAGAAATACACCTTCGAGTACCGCAACCCACAGGAGATGGACGACACCGTGCTCTACGCCGAGCCAACCCTGCAGGGCAATGCCGCCATCTGCAAGCGACAGGAGGGTGAGCAGGAAACACAGATGAACCTGGAATTGCTCTTCAATGCAGTAATTAATGGAAAATTAAACGATTAAATGATTAGACGATTATGAAAAAGAATCTCGATTTAAATAGATTAGGAATGGTTATCCGTTGGGATGTATTAAACAACTGGACCTATAATTTGGGAGTCATTGCAGGACTCGCCATCTGTTTTTCAATTGCAAACATCATCCGGCTTTACAGAATTAGTGGCTTTATTGCAGCATCCCATGAACTAGATGCCATGACCGACAGTTATAAGAAATCCGCATATATGTTCTTTGGATTCATTTCTTTTATGGTCATTTACGTATTGGCATCTTGCATCTTCAGAAATATGAAGACCAAGTTACAGCGCGAAAGTTTCCTGATGCTTCCTGCCACTAACCTGGAAAAATATGTGGCTCGATTTCTGGTTGTTACCGTTGGTGGTCTTGTGACTTTGCTAGGAGCCTTGGTCATTTCAGATATTATCCAGCTCATCTTTAGCTTTTTCATCACTCCAGGCTTCCATATCAGCCTTACATGGCCAGTACTCAGCCACACCATTTTTGCCCTTTCACCAATAGACAACTCTTGGCAAACAATTCTGGAAGTCTACTCCTTCCTGATATTTGCCCATTCCTTCGCAACCCTGGGAGGAGCCTTCTACCGCAAGTTTCCTGTGCTTCTGACAGCATGTACGGGATTGGCACTTTGTCTGATTTTTGGTTATATTATCAACGAACTGGGTAAAGCAGGATGGCTTGATTTCGTAGGAACCTTGCACATCGAAGAGGGTTCTTCAGCTCAATATTTTGCTGTATTCACCTCGTCGGCAGTATTTCTTGCTTTGGCTGCCTTCAACTATTGGGCATCTTACAAGCTCTTCACCCGCATGCAGGTTATCTGCAACAAGTGGATTAACATCTAAGATTTAAAAATTGAAGATTATGAATTTCAGTAATGATAAAGCAATATACGTACAGATAGCCGAGCGATTGAGCGATGAAATCCTGGCGGGCAAGTACAAGGAGGACGAGCGAATACCGAGCGTCAGGGAATACGCCGTACTGCTGGAGGTAAATGCCAACACAACCGTGAAGGCATACGACCTGCTTGCCACCGACGAGATCATCTACAACAAGCGAGGCCTGGGCTACTTTGTTTCCGCAGGAGCCAAGAAGCAGATCAAGAAGACCCGCAAGAAGGAGTTTATGAAAGAAAGACTCCCGGAACTCGCCCGACAGATGCAGCTTCTCGACATCTCCATCGATGAAGTGAAGGAAGAGTTGGAGAAGAATCTCAAAAAAGTGAAGATATAAAGAAGAATCTCAAAAAGATAAGGATATGATGACACTATTCATTCTCAAAAGCATATTTTTAACTACTATCTTTGCCTTATATATAATAAGGTGGATGTAATCACGTTTTTAAAAAAGAGCTACGCTTGCAACTTTCAGAAGGTTGCAAGCGTCTAACGTTTTAAATTCATATCAATAAACAAACGTATTATATGTCATTAATTCATCTAAAAGACGTCAACAAGACCTATCAGGGTGCTCAGCCACTCCACGTGCTGAAGGGAATCGACCTCGACATCGAACGTGGCGAGTTCGTCAGCATCATGGGTGCTTCCGGCTCGGGAAAATCCACCTTATTAAATATATTGGGTATTCTCGACAACTACGATACGGGCGAATACAGACTCAATGATGTGCTCATCAAAGACCTCTCGGAAACCCGTGCTGCCGAATACCGCAACAAGATGATCGGCTTCATCTTCCAGTCGTTCAACCTCATCTCGTTCAAGACGGCGGTGGAAAACGTGGAGCTTCCACTCTTCTACCAGGGCGTGAGCCGCAAGAAGCGCCACGAACTGGCGATGGAATATCTCGAAAAACTGGGCTTGAAGCAATGGGCCAACCATTATCCTAACGAGATGTCGGGAGGACAGAAGCAGCGTGTAGCCATCGCCCGTGCCCTCATCACCAAACCCGAAATCATCCTTGCCGATGAGCCTACCGGAGCCCTCGACTCCAAAACGAGCGTGGAAGTGATGGACCTGCTGAAGGAACTGCACCAGAAAGAGGGAATGACCATCGTGGTGGTAACCCACGAAAGCGGTGTTGCCAACGAGACCGATAAGGTTATCCATATCAAGGACGGACTCATCGGAAGCATCGAAGACAACAGAGACCATCATCTCGTATCGAAAGACTATGTGAAGTAACTTTGAACTTGGAACATGAGAGAATTAATCAAAGAAATATGGAGCACGTCGAAGCGCAACAAGCTCCGCACTTCGCTTACAGGATTTGCCGTTGCCTGGGGTATCTTCATGCTGATATTCCTGCTGGGCGCTGGCAACGGACTGATTAATGCCCAGTTGCAACAAAGCACCCGATTCCTTGCCAACTCCATGCGAGTATTCCCGGGCGAAACCTCCAAAGCTTACAAGGGACTGAAGGAAGGCAGAAGCATCACGCTCAACGACAGGGACATCCTCATCAGCAACGAGACCTACGGTCAGTACGTGGATGATGTGGGTGGAAGACTGGAACAGTATAACGTGAACATCAACTACGGCGATAATTATGTGGCAAGCCAGTCATTGGTGGGTGTGGCTCCTACACATCCCAAAATCGACAAGACGGAGCTGATTGCCGGACGATTCATCAACGAAATCGATATGAAGGAGCAGCGCAAGAATGTGGTGCTGAGCCGAAGCCAGGCCAAGGAACTCTGTAAAGACTACCGTTCGCTGGTAGGCAAGAACGTAAAGATCAGCAACCTCAACTTCCAGGTGGTGGGAATCTACAAGGATGATGAATCGCGCAACAATACCGATGCCTTCATCGCCTACTCCACCATCAAGACCATCTACGCCAAGGGCGATGATGCAGGAAGTCTGGAGTTCACCATCAAGAATCTGAAGACCCAGGAGGATAACGAGCAGTTTGAGAAGAACTATCGTGCCAGCATCAACAACAACCACCAGGCTGCCCCTAATGACGACCGCACCATCTGGCTCTGGAACCGATACATGGACAATATCCAGATGAACCAGGGAATCGCCATCATGCAGACGGCACTCTGGATAGTGGGTCTGTTCACCCTGCTGAGCGGCATCGTGGGTGTTAGCAACATCATGCTCATCACCGTGAAGGAGCGAACCCGAGAGTTTGGCGTAAGAAAAGCCATCGGTGCCAAACCTTGGTCGATATTGAAGCTCATCATCACCGAGAGTATCATCATCACCTCGTTCTTCGGCTACATCGGAATGGTCTGCGGCGTGGCGGCAAACGAAATCATGGACGCAACCATCGGCCACACCACCGTAGATACCGGACTGTTTAAAGCCGCCATGTTTGTGAACCCAACGGTGGGCATCGGCACCTGCATCGGCGCTACCATTGCCATCGTCATCGCAGGCACCATCGCCGGACTCATCCCAGCCATCAAGGCAGCAAGAATCCGACCGATAGAGGCGCTGAGAGCGGAGTAGTATTTAGTGTTTAATGTTTAATTAGGCTTACACCTTATTATATATAGACTATGCTATGCGATTAGATTTAGATACATATAAAGAAATACTCGACACCATCACGAGGAACAAGAGCCGCAGTCTGCTCACGGGCTTCGGCGTGTTCTGGGGCGTGTTTATGCTCATCGCCCTGATGGGTGGCGGACAGGGGTTGAAGGAGATGCTGCAAAACAACTTCGCAGGCTTCGCCACCAACACCGCCATCATCTGGGCGCAGAACACCACCAAACCCTACAAGGGATTCAACAAGGGGCGCTCCTGGCAGATGGAAGAGAAAGACCTGGAGCGACTGCGCCACAGGGTGCCCGAACTCGATGTCATCACCCCGCTGCTCTTCGGAGGCAACAAGTCGGTAGTGTTTGGCGACAAGAAATTCAGCGGCAGCACGCAGGGCGTGAATCCCGATTACGCCCAGGTTTCCGCACCTAAAATGTTTTACGGCAGATACATCAACGAGATGGATGTGCGCCGCCAGCGCAAGGTTTGCGTCATCGGCAAACAGATTTACAAGACCCTCTTCCCCGGCGGCGGTGATCCGTGCGGCAAGAGTGTGCGAGTGGATTCCACCTATTACACAGTGGTGGGTGTGGATTACCGCTCGGGAAATGGCATCAACTTCGGCGGTAGAGCCGACGAAACCATCACCATTCCGCAATCCGTGCTCCGCACCGCCTACAACCGCGGAACCGCCATCGACATCATCGCCACCACCGGAAAGCCGGGCGTGGTGATGAGCAGCATCGCCCAGCGAATGCGTGAAACCATAGCCAGGGCTCACTACATCGACCCTTCAGACGAAAAAGGAATCATGGTGTTCAATACAGAGGTACTCTTCCAGATGCTCGACAATCTGTTTAAGGGAGTCAACTTCCTCATCTGGCTGGTAGGAATCGGCACCCTTCTTGCCGGCGCCATCGGAGTTTCCAACATCATGATGGTAACGGTGAAGGAGCGAACTACCGAGATAGGCATTCGCCGAGCCATCGGAGCCACGCCGAAGATGATTCTCTCGCAAATCATCTCAGAGAGTATTCTCCTCACCCTGGTGGCAGGCATGAGCGGCATCATCTTCGGAGTAGCCATCCTGCAGATGCTGGAGATGGCGAACACCACGGATGGCATTCTCACTGCCCACTTCCAGGTAGATTTCTGGACGGCCATCTCTTCAGCCATCCTCATCTGCATCCTTGGCGGCCTGGCCGGACTTGCCCCAGCCTGGCGAGCCATGAGCATCAAGCCGGTAGATGCAATGAGAGACGAATAAAAGAAAATATAAGATATAAAAGATATGAAAAAGTATTCAAAGTTGATAGTTGCGGCGATAGTCGCCTTGATTTTCATCGGAACCTTCGTGTTCCTTTATGAGAAATCACAGCCTAAGCCTGTGGAATATACCGAGTTTACCCCAAAGATGGGCGATGTGTTGAAAACCACGGTGATTACGGGTAAGATTGAGCCTCGCAACGAGGTGAACGTAAAGCCTCAGATCAGCGGTATCATCACCGAAATCTGCAAGCAGGCAGGCGATTTCGTGCAGGCAGGCGAGGTTATCGCCAAGGTAAAGGTGATTCCGGATATGGGACAGCTCAGTTCGGCGCAGGCTCGTGTGCGCCTTGCCGAGATTAACCTGAAGCAGGCACAGGTAAACTATGGTCGCGAGGAACAGCTCTACAAGAAGCAGCTGGTCAGCGCCGATGAGTTTGATAAGGTAAAGCAGTCGTTGCAGCAGGCTAAAGAGGAGAAGGTTGCCGCCCTGGATGCGCTCGAAGTAGTTCGTGATGGTGTTTCCAAGAGCAACGCCAGCGCCTCTTCCACCCTCATCCGTTCTACCATTTCGGGAGTTATCCTCGATATTCCTGTCAAGGTGGGTAACTCCGTAATTCTTGCCAACACCTTTAATGATGGAACCACCATCGCCAGTGTGGCAAACATGAACGACCTCATCTTCCGTGGCAACATCGACGAGACAGAGGTGGGCAACCTGGTAGTGGGAATGCCGATGAAGATTACCATCGGAGCAATGCAGGACCTGAAGTTTGATGCCGACCTGGAGTATATTTCTCCAAAGGCTGTAGAGAACAATGGTGCCAATCAGTTTGAGGTAAAGGCAGCCGTCCGCTCTGTAAAGGGCGGCAAGATCCGTTCCGGCTACAGCGCCAACGCCGAGATAGTATTATCCAAGGCTCTGAAGGTTCTCACCGTTCCGGAGAGTGCCATCGAGTTCAGCGGCGACAGCACCTTTGTTTATATAGTAAAGGGCAGCGGCGAGAAGAAGACCTATTCCCGCAAGCAGGTAACCACCGGCTTGAGCGATGGTGTGAACATCGAAATCAAGAAGGGTCTGAGCCTGAAGGACAAGGTAAGAGGTCCGCAGGTTGTAGCAGATAATAAGGAGGACGAATAATCCTTTCCACATCTTATTATATATAAGCCAACGGAGGCATCCTATTCCACTACACATAGAGATTAGGATGCCTCCGTTCTTCATTTGAAATATATTAGAAATACGCAACCAAACTCAATAGGAATGTACGACCACGAAGCGCATATCTAGTATAAGAACTACTCAAGTCGGTGTATACAGTATTATTGTAATCTTTCTGATTAAAGACATTGGTCAGGCTTCCTACAATGTCTATCTTACGATACCTGTACGAACATTTTATATCGCTAAATATCGTCTGCTTAGACGGGAGCGAACTAAAATAGTTAGCATAATACTCTGCCATTATAGTCAAGGTCAAATCCTCAATGGGGAGAAAACTGATGTTCAGCGCTTGAGTAAGCAGCTTTGTTGATGTCTTAGCCTTCGAAAAGCTTAACGAATTGATGTTATATCCCAACTGATAGTCAATCTCCAACCAATCATGCACATTAGAATTAAGCCCTACGGAGGTTTGCCACATATTCGTTTTATAATCAACAGATTCACCATTCTGCAAGATAGTTGCCCGATTGAGAAAGCCTAGACATTTGGCATTAACCATTCCTCTTATCCCCTCTATTCTCTTGCTAAGACTCCCCAATATCATGGTTCCCTTAGAGGTATTGTTACCCTTCTCCTTGGAATAGAACACCAAATCACGCTCCACCCATTTGGTCGTATTAGACTTATCCTTCCCCCAATTAAATCCGACACTTGCATTGCCAAAGAGCATATGTGTATAGTCGGTATAGCTAATAGAAAAGGCACTATTTTGCTTATTTTCCCAATAATTAATGATTGGAGAAGAGCTAAACGTCTTGCTATCTGTCATAATTGGAGCAACATAGCTATTATTAACAGAAGGAGCAGTACTCCCCAAAGAAAGATTAGTTCTCAATTTCCAACGACTACTCACCTGCCAGCTAAACGTCCATTCTGGTAAATAAAACACTCTGTCGGAAGAGCTCAATCCCCAATAATGATAGACGGACAGCGGAACCTGTATTTCAGAGCGGATTCCTTTAAATTTATAAATCAGACTAGGACACACTATCAGAGAAAGATAATTGATACTAGAATTCTCATAAAATGTCGTATCAATATTATCAGACATAAAATTGCTTTTAATATTAGAAGCCGACAGGATACCCTTTGTATCAATAGAAAATGCCCACCTTTTCATATTCCAAGTATAATTAAGCTTGGTCATTGATAAGAATTGCTTTCTCTTTACATCTTGCAAACTCTGTCCATCTGCCTCAACACATAATTTTTCAGGCAAAGTTTGGAACTTATTTCTTGACTCTACGGTCAAATAATGCTTGCCTATATGCCGAATCCACTTCAGCTTATTATCTATGCTATGCACATCAGAATGAATTACAGAAAGATTGGAATAGTCGCCCGAAATCTTTGTTTGATTTCTTTGCCACAATGAAGAATACTTTAGTTCATCAGAAAAGAAGCTCTTCTTTCCATCATTTTTAAACAGAACAGATGCCACCAATTCCTTAGTGCCGAGTATGCTATATTCTTTGGTATTCTTGGTTAATGTGCTGTCAGCAAGAAAATATGAGACTCCTTTTTCTATATCAGAAATGTTTCTGTCGTCGGTATAGTATATCTTGGTATGCAAGATAGCCGTATCAGATACTTTTTGTACATTACTGATATTAACCATATGAGTCCTTGCATTGCGTGTACGCTTATCATCCAAAGAGCCTGGCTTTTCTTGCGAAATCTCCAATATATTCTTAGGCTCATCCAGTACATCTTGGCCGAGCAAATCCTCCAGCGTCAAGATTTTGTTTTCACTCAAGATGTCCTTTCCGCTATTATTTGTCTTTAGAGTAATAGCGGTTTGGTTAGTAGCAGAAAGCTTGGCCGCAAACAGTTCTTCTTCCCAGATACTTGATGCGCCTCCCCCCAGCTTTGCATTACCACTCCAACGGCCTTTAGCCTTATCCTTCAAGTTTAAGTTCAAGACGGTTCCACCCTCACTCTTGCTATCCTTCATTACCTTTGCCGACTGATAATTCTCTATGATATCAACTTTCGAGATTAAATCATGCGAAATGTTACGAGTAGCAATATTGTATTGTCCGTCAAAGAGATCTACGCCCTCTACCAAAAACTCATTGATAGCCTTGCCATTATAAGACACACTTCCATTCTTAGCCACTTCTATTCCTGGCATTTTCTTTAGCACATCACCAATGGTTCGATCTTTAGCAGAAGAAAAGCCAGAAACCAGATAGCTTGTGGTATCATTATGATGAGTTATCTTCTCGGCTTTCACATAGACATCTTTCAAGGCAAATGCCTTGGGCTCGAGTTCTATCAGAAAGCTCTTTTTATTACCCATTGGGCAAGAGGCAGGTTTATATCCCATACATGACACTTTCAAGATAAAGAGAGACAGATCTTCTCCCTTTGTAGACAAGTGGAACTTACCATCTTTGGTAGTTACGCTGCTATACAAAACACTATTCTTTTGATTGCATATCGTGACTATCGCCTTATTGACAGGGAGACTCGTACCTTGCTCATGGACGTAACCATCCACTTCCCCCTCTTGGGCAAAGGAAGGCACAAACATGGTAAACAAGAAAATTATCAAGCAATATAAACCTCTCATTCTGTACACTGTATACTTTTTTATTTTATACTTTTTTATTTTTTGATGCTATCTACTAGCTCCATCGTCTTATAAAAAAGACGCTTTGGCACTTTATTGCCTTTGATTCCCATCGTTGCAGCAATGCCAGCGAGAAAGGCATTAGGGTCATCTATCGAAAGCTGTTTGATTTTCAAGAAATCATACTTTGTAATCTTCACATAGTCTTCTACAGGAACAGCTATCTCACCAGCACACTTACGCATACCCAGGAATGAAAATTCATAATGATGCTGCACATCGTATGCCTCCACGATGAGTCCTGGCAAGCCTTGAAATTTCCAAGGTCCATCGCTTATCGGTATCTCGGGAGCAAACCATACCTCATAACTTCTGCCTCCAAACTTGCAAGTTGCCTTTTGGCATTCATAATCACCTATAGTCTTTTTATCTTCCGTATATTTCCAGTCGAAAGAAGGCATAGGCTCCGTGTATTTATAGGTTTGCACAGCATCGTCCACAACATCTATTCGATTCTTATCAAAATTTTTCAAGACATAATAGGTCGCTGTGATTCTACCATACCTCGATTGAATGGTATCCTTGATAGCTTGTAACTCACTGATACTCTCTGCACCTTGGGAAAGGGAGTCACTTTCAAATTGTGCCTGAGGATAGAACAACGACTGTGAATCTCCTAGCCTTAATACCATCAAGGCATCTACGTTGCGCCCATTGACTGTGTCTGTTAGGAAAGTGAGGCGATAAACACATTCTAGATTAGCCTTTTCAGGGGCAGCCATACCCAGCAAGGCACAAACTGCCAAAAGCACTGTACTTAATATTTTCTTCATACCAATTCTATTTTAAAAGTTCCATAGGCTGATGCCTACTAGTATTTCTCATTTCTGACACCAAATCATTACCAGAATCTCCAAAATGTATCTTAATTAAAGCATGATTCTCTTGATAGACAATAGGATCCTTGAGATAAAGCATTAACTCCTGTAAAAACTTATCCTTCGATGTCTTAAAATGTCGAGATGAAAACAAGCCTATTTCTCCAGAGCATGGATACATATCTATCATTGTAAAGGTATATAAATGCTGAGTGTCATATACCTCCATAATCAGCCCAGGTAATCCATAAAATTTCCATGGACTCGCTTTTATAGGTAAATCTACAGCAAACCACGCTTCATATTTCCTCCCCATATAGGAACCCTGAGCTTTCTGACATTTATTTTTGCCTATAGTCTTGTATTCAGGAAGTATCTTCCAATCAAAGGAAGGAATACTGTCTGAATAGCGATATGTACTACCAGATATATCATCTTGATAGATATACGTGCCGTGCTCATAGTCTGTAAGCACATAGTACTCAGCATCACCTTTGTTTTCAGGAGTTGGAGTGGTCAATGCCTTACTCATCATGTCGCTCCACTTTGCTATGTCATAGTGTCTCAAGGAGTCCTTCATATAGGTATCTTGCTCATAAAACAAAGACTTCTCGTCGTTCATTCGAAGGCAAAAAGTATCAGCCAGCACAGTATTCTTAACAGTGTCAGCTACATAACTTACCAAGTACTTCACTTCCATCTTAGCAGGAACAGCATCTTGGGCATCTGCATTCAGACCAAAGATGGAAGAAATCAAAAGCATCAATATAAATTTACCCATAAATAAAATATTAAAAATGTCTCCCAGCGATTTACGCTGGAAGACAAAAAATAGCTATAGTTGTTTTAACCGCAATATACCGAATCAATGTACTTTGCGAAGTCCTCCATCTGAGTTTTACTTACCTTATCACCAACCTCTGAGAAATGGTAAACTTCACCACAAGAGGTTACAATATAACCATCCACTGCTTTTGCGTTCGCAGAAACGCCACCCAACAACAGCATCAATGCTGCACTCATAAAAATCTTCTTTTTCATGACTTTTCCTTTCTTTTAAAATTAAAAATACTCAATATAATGTTGGCGCCAAACATTATTATTATAGTTCTATTGTACCATGATACATAATATTCCCATCAGAAATGGTAATTTGATAGTTACCACTCAACTCTTGAGGGAGTTCCAAGCTCGTACCTATAATATAATAGGTATAAACTACTCCCTCCTCACTTTCTAGTGTGAGTGTGTAACCAATTACTTGATTTGGTACAGTCAATGTATGACCTACCCAATCAACAAGCAAAGGTCGCTTGGGTGATTTACTCCCAGTGATAGTTCCACGATTAGTACCAACCAAGCTATACGATAAGGTATAAGGTTCGGCTCTTGAATGAGTAGGACATAAAAGTAATGCCCCCCCCATAAATAATGAGATTCATTAATGTCTGTTTCATATTATAATATTTTTTAATTATAGTTTATTCAAAACTTCGCTGCAAAAGTACAAATTTGCCACAAAACATACAAATAAATCGTCAATTTAAAATTTACCTATTTTTTACCTTTCACATAAATAATTCAATTTTAAGCATTTACCAAAGTATTTTACCCAAAATTTACTATGCGCAAAATTATTGAATTTGTAGAATATACTCATCAAATTCTTTTGGCTTGCCTTCTTTTCTACATATCTTTTTCAACATTGTTTTCCTGCTTTTTGAGATTGCTGCATCTGATAGTCCTAGCAGTCTTGCTACCAAGGATGTAGAGAAACCTAATCTTACCAATAAACAAATTTGGTAGTCTTTATCATTAAGTTTATTTTTCAATACAGGAATGAAATTAGGAACCACTTCCTCTATTGTATCAGCTAACACTTTCCAATCTTCCTCACACATTTTCTCCTTAGGATGCACCTCTATAAATTTAATTTTCTTATAAATAGAAGAATCTTTTAATATTAAATCGGCATCTGACACAGAAGATAGCGAGTATCTTTCTTGTATATGAGTTATTTCAGCTTTTAATTTACTGATGGTATTTTCTTTTTCCATGATGACTTGAGCTAATTTATTGTCGTTTTCTGCAACAAGTATGGCTCTTTCATCTTGTAACCTTTTAAGTTTAAGTAAACTATCTTCATATAATAGTTTTGAGACGGCTATTTTCTTTTTCTTAATAGCAATTTGTTTCCTATAGATATAAGAAAGCAGTAAAAAGAGCATGAGACAAGATAAAACTATCATATAGTTCATCCGAGTACTGCGTTCAGCTTTCTGCTCTGCATTTTTGGCTATTTCTTGGTTTCTGCTATAATCGTACATGGCTTGAACTTGCTGTAACTGAGTTTTTCTGGCTCCTATCAAGTCAGAGTCATTATACTCAGAACTTTGCAAGGCATACTTCATAGCCATTGCCGGTTGATTAACCTTTGCATAATATTGAGCTAAGGCTTTGGTCGTAGCAGCTTTAATACTATATGATTTACACATTTTAAAACTTAGGGATAGATTATCATAGGCAGAGTCCTGTTTATTTACAAACAGATAATAAGTTCCCTTTTGGTATAATACATACGCTTTGGCATCTTCATAATTAGAATTGCCTTCATATCCTGTAGAGTTGTAAGCCTCAAAAGCTTTCTTTGCATTAATAGAATCTTTCTTTTCAATATAATAATTGTAATTACATCCAAAAGCAATGGCTGCAGCATAATCGTTGCCATGTTTTTTAAACAACTTCGCTGCCAGTAAATTTATAGCAATAACCGAATCTTTTTTTCCTAAAAAATCATAGACTTCTCCTTGATTTTGGTAATTTACGATAGCATTGAATGTGTCCTTTGCCAAATAGGCATACTTCTCCGCCTTATCAAAAGCATTCAACTCTTGATAAAGTAAATATTGCTTACTAAAGAGAAAACCCATCTGGCTGTATACTCTATAAAGCGTGCCATAGTCACAATCTGCGGCAGTGGTATCGGCTTGCTCCGTCGCTTTATTATAATACTCCAATGCCATTGGTGCCTCATGCATATCCCGATACACGCAGCCCAACACATAGTTGGCAAGCATTCGCTCGTTAGCTGAACCATGACGATCGTAATAATCCACTACTTCCTTCATTATGCTATCAGAAGTAAAGGAAATGTATGCCTTGTTCATCGCCTTATGACGCAACAACTCATAGCGCATCTTTTGCGATTGGGAAAACTCTGGCAACTGGGATTTGACCCCATCAAGCATCCGGATGGCAACCTTCGCGGAGTCGTCATTAACATTCATGATGCTATCTGCCCGCTGCATCAAATCATCATACTTCCTGTTTCCTGCACAAGATGCAAGAAGCATGATGATTAACAATAAAAATATGACCTTTTCTTTCATTCCTCTCTTTTTTTTTGCAAAAGTACGAAAAAATAAAGAAACTACAACAGAATGTCTCTATAAAATTAGAAAAAAGCAGAACTTTCATCTGAACAAAGTTAAGTAGCGCTGCGCATTGCCTGTAGTCCTTTCTGAATCACAATGCAAAGATACAAACCTGAGAATCTGGCATTCACGGTTTCTCACGGTTATTCACTGTTTCTCACGGATTTTCTTTCTTTTTCTGATGATCAGCCCAAAAAGATGATTTATTCCAATGATAAAAGAGACTTGCTTTTGACGGCTAAGTAACTTACTTATGATAGCTAAGTGACTTAGTTACCATAGCTAAGTAACTTACTTACGATGATTAAGTAACTTGCTTGAGAGAGTTAAGTAACTTACTTGAAATGACGGATGACACTGGTGACAGGGTTTTCTTAAAAAAACTCTCTCACGTAGGCGGGCGGGAAGCTTTTCTGAAAAATTTTTCCTGCCCGCCCGCGTGAAGAAAGTTTTAGAAAACAAGTGTCATAAGTGTCACTGGTGTCACAAATTTCATTTGAAATAGTCAAACAGAAATATCGGGAAAGCATTGAGTACTGCTACTTTGCAATCTTCGGTATTCACATACTGCTCTAATTGTGATTTGAATATTTTGTCTTGAAGTATGTCTTCTTTAGATTCCCGTTTTACTCCTTCAAAAACGAATAGTATCATACTTCGAATGCATTACCTCTAAACATTTTTTCTATATTATGCCCGAATCTCAGCTCTTTTTGGGTGCAGTCGCTTAACGGCTTGATTTTGTTGTCTTGCAAGATGAAATTGCAGTCTGGGCGAAGCAAGTCGTTGGTCATCAGGTAGGTATTGTGTGATGACGTAAAAGCTTGACATGGAAGAGCAAAGAGGGTCTTGCAAACCTCATAAGAGAGTCTGAAATGATAGAATGCATCAAATTCATCAATGAAAACGAACGATGCATTTGTCATCTGTTTCAGCCAGTAATAAAGTAGCATCAGAGATTGAGTACCCGTTGATGCTATCTTACCGAATGGAATGCGACCTAATCCAAATACGCAATACAACTCTTTATCATCATCCTTTGGCTCCTGAAACTCAAAACTTTGTCCGCTTACCCGATGGATAAAGTCCTTAAAGTCCCGAGTCAGCTGATTCTTGATGATATACTCATCTAGATTTGCCGGAGCAGTAGCCAACCCCATAAACTCATTTTTTTCAACACTTCTGAACCATAACATTGAGTTTACGAATTGCTGCAGTTTCAGAAGGTAATGCTCCTTGGCAAGAGGATAGGACGTAAGCAGAAAGTTTACAATGGATACATTGTTGGCGTTATTGGCAAGGTTTGCCTTCACCGCAGAATCCATCGGGAACTCAACATCATCCAATGTCAAGACAGAATTCTTGTTGCAGAAAATAAGTTTGTTATTCACGACAAGTTCTTCTTCCTCCAGCTTTCCATCAGGCGATTTGCTATATGTATATTGTAACGTATCATCTCTAAACTTGAAGGCATATTCAAATTTTACGGGGAAGTTCAACTTTCCCGTATATGTAAAGTTATCATAATAGTTCACCTTCTTCCACTTCTGTGAAAGATGATTGGTGATGTCGAAGATGGCCATTGCAAAGTTCGACTTGCCAGAACCGTTAGGTCCATACACGATGCCATTCTTGATGATACCATCTTTAATGGCAAAAGTATTGAACGAATAGTTACTTGGCTTCGACAAATCCCATTCTATGCGATCGGCAAATCCTCTATAATTCGTTACGGCAAATTTTACTAACATGGTTCTATATACTTTATTTTTAATTGATAACAATAATGTTGATGCAAAGCAAACACACCCAAAAACGACGAAAACCATCATTCAATTATTATAATGTCAAGTGCAGCTAAGCATTTGCAAAGATATATAAAAAACCTTTAATCCGTAATTTTTTTACGGATATTTAAGATAATAACCAAGGGGGAGAAGCTATGCTTTAGCAATACTCTTCCTTAAACCACAGACGATAGATCGGATCAACAAATACGAAATCGGCCTTCTGCTTCTCAATGATATCCTTGTTCTGAAGAATCTTCTTGTTCTTTACTATCGTATTGGGATTACCCAGGTTATACACCTGCTTCACAGCTTGTGACGAGAAATGCTGCTCTCCATCAGCTATCGCCTTGAGCAACTCTATCTGGGTAGAACTTAGATTTTCCGTATCGTTCTGAAACATCGGGGTATTGATATTCAATACCTGCTTGAGACCGAGAGAGAACACTTCTTCCGTCACCTCAGTAACCGTAAAGCTCCAAATAAAATAGCACAACTGCTGCAGATACCAGGAATGACACTCCACCACATCGCAAATCCTGCTGGCAAAAGATTCAGAAATTCGCTTGCCGGTCTTCTCAAAAGATGATAAGATAAAAGGAACCCAATGCTCCTTGGCTATCTTCTGCATGAAGATGACCTGTCCGAAACGATAGAACGGACTATTGGAATTATTGAAGATATTGAGCATCATATTGCGCTTACTGCCATAAAGGCAATAAGAGGTCAACTGCTGCTGTTGCCATACAGAGCGCATCTTGCCCTCCATATCCTTATATTCCGGGAGATTAGCCAACTGCTGGAATTCATCTATGCACACAATAATCCTGATTCCCTTTTCCTTCGCCAGCAACTCCGGCAATTGGAGAATTGCCATCTTATCTCTTTCTTGCGGCACAAACTTGGAAGAAGCACAGGCTATGACCTGACTGGCAAAAGTGCGATAGAATTCAGCTTCCGAGCCAATACTGAAAGCATCTATATAGCAGATTCTTACCTCCTTGTCTTCCGCACTCAGTTCCGTCATCGCCTTCTTTACAAGCGACGATTTTCCCCATCGACGTGGAGAAATGAGCATCACGTTGATATGGGAAGCCAGGAGTTGCTTGAGCAAAGCCCTGTCTTCCGTTCGGTCAATAAAATTCTCTTCGGTAGCCAATGTACCAAACTGAAAAGGAGATTGAAATACAGCCATATTCTTCTTATTAAATTCGTTTTATCTGCTTTATAACATTCGTATCACCTGCAAATATACAAAAAGTTACCCAAAGGTAACTTACCTTAGGGTAACTTTTAGTAATTATTAGCCTATACCAGACTTTCTGATAGGCTATTCTTCCTTAAATCTTTATCTTCCCAACAAAATCTTTTTGATGTCGTTGAACTTGTTCATTAGCACCCCCACTTCTCCACCATACCATAGCTTAAACTTTGCCTGATAGCTATTATATAAAAAATGCTCTTTACAATGTGGTATTGCAAATCTGCTTTCATCTTGTAGTAAGTTTTGCTCAATTACTCCATACGAAAGGAACAAAAACTTTCTTTTACATTTTTCGGCTTCAACCATATTATGTTCTTGCAGATATATATGATATAAAACTAACCACGGCATAAAAAGATTAGGCATGGAATGGGTGATTCGCATACAATATTCCTTTGCTGTTTTGTTATCATGAAGATAAAAAGAAAGAACTCCAAGGCGAGCATAATCCTGTTCACAGAATATCGGAATATCCAACACAAGATTTTTAGATGAGAAAAAGCAACGATGCCTGTTTCTTAACTTTTCAATATTATCCAATGTGATTAATTTGGGATATATTCTCAAAGCAATCTTTAGATGTTTAAATGCATCCGTGTGAACCCCCAACTTTTCTAGATATGCATAATACTTGTATTGAAACAATGCATTATTGGGATATGCTTCTACTAATTTACGAATATAGGATAGTGCTTTTTGCCGAGAACCGTTAGCACAATATAATTCAAATAGCATAAAATCGATTTGAACATCTTGTGGTTGCAGTTTTTTGGCAAGCAACAGATTGCTTTCAGCTTCCCTCCATTGTCTATCATCCTTCTTTTTGTTATAGGAATTGATAGAGCAGATACTTTTATTGATGAGCAGGGCTGTTGAGGTTTTCGAAATAGGCATCCAAAACTTCATATAAGCGAAGCACAACATTGCACAGCAACATACAACAGGTAGAACGAGCCGGTCATAACTGTTCGTTTTATACGTTTTTGTGTTATCTCTTGGCATATATATTGCCAACAACACGTAAAGCAACATTAATGATATTGAGTTATCAAATAGAGTACATTGAAACATTTCCTTTAATAATATCGTTGCCAAAACAAAACCAACAAATTTCCTGCATTGTCTATTCTTGCGGGGAAAAAGAAAGGAAACAATACCACCACTCAAAATCAGGAAAGGCAATGTACCAACAACTCCTCTTTCTACCAAGAGTTTCATAAACCAGCTTGGAGCGAATGGAGTAAATGGCACGTTTGTATTCTGATTTAATCTAGCATCTGTTGCCAATGTATAATTTCCATTACCAACCCCCAAAACTGGGTGCTCTTCGCAGGTATGAACTGCAGCAACTGTTGCATGAATACGACTTTGAGAACTCTTCTGCTGTGAAACAGTTGAATGCATACTAACCGTCGTTTTCACCTCTTTATTGAAAAAAGCCACTACGGCACAAAGAGAGAATGCAAATATAAGAAGAAGTCTAATATGACGCGATTTCTCTTCCGCCCCCAATAGATCCACAAAAAGAACAAAGACCAGTGCTGCCAATGATATATATATACTTCTAGAGAAGGAGACAAGCAACAATGTAACTATGCCCCATACAAGAACATTTCCAACTTTAGACTTGCGTTGGCATCCGATAATACCCAAAAGGCATAAAAGAATGGTATTCCAGCTATTTGCATCAAACCCGAGAGGCTTATATAAAAATCTAACAGGATATAAATCGGCAAAGCCTGCTTTATGAGCATTCTTACAGAAAAAGAAAAACGTAAAAAATGACAGAATAACAGCTACGCAACTTAACCCAAAGAATCCTTTCTGAAGATTTCTCTCTTTGGTATTTGCAAAAGAATATCTTATCAGGTGATAGGCAAGGAAACAGTTTGTTGATAACTGTAGAAAACATATTGAGGGATATTTATTTATGGATACACAACAGCTGATAATGTCATATCCCCAAATTATCAAAATACTCCAGTCTATCAACGTCCATCTATATGTACCGAATGGCTTCACTGCAAATGTAAGCATCAGGAGAAATATGGTTTTCAAACAGAGAGGATCGTTTACCCGAAGAAGCATCATTCCCATTACAAACATAAGAGTAATGGGAATGATGTAGTTATCTATTTTTTGTTTTATCATTTCTTGCATTTTGAGAAAAGAGGACTAACAATTCTATAAATCATAACAAGTATAAGTATAAGGAACAATAGCTGCATACAAATGTTCCGCAAGAGAGAGAATGGTGGTGCCATGTTATTGGATAACAATATGACGATTTTTTCTATTTCAGACGGAAACGACATTACGAAGTGATATACAAAGGAAGGTATAATATACACAAAATAGTAGCCCATGAATAGGTTTACTAAGATGGAATACACCATAAATGTATATTTTGCGCATGGTTTCAATTCTAGCAGATAAGGTTTTCTACCCATAGTCCCTCGCAGGCGATGATATATATAGCCATATAGCTCTTGCGCTCTTCTTCTTAGATTCGGAACGCCCAAGATATCAGAGGCTATCCAATATCCATCAAACTTAAAGAATGGATTTAATACCATTAAAAAGCCAAAGTTCATACTTAGAATGAGATATCTTATAAGGTCCGACGGGGTTATCATATAAATGACGATGAGTCCGATCAGACAATAGCTTTGGAAATAAACCCCAGCCAGGTTGACGACATTTCTTTGTTGACGATTCAATTTCCATATTTCAGTTACATCGGTATAAAAAACAGGAAAGTTCAGATATAATCCGAAACCAATGCCTTTATGCTGGATCCCAAAATGTCTGCAAGCTGTAGCATGCCCCAGCTCATGAAACAAAGAAGAACCTAGCATAAACATGACGATGCCTATAATACTATATGCATCTATGTGCTTGTTGAAATCCAACAAATTGGATGTCTGGCTAAGATACGACACATCAGCAATAACTGCAAAGATCAAGATGCCACACACCTGCCATTTATTAAACAATCCCACCAAATATGGAGTAATTTTATCTACGATCGATGCTGAAAACAATTCCTTCTCATAAAGGAATTGCTTTCTCTTTTGGGGAACATCTGTATTGACCAAGGGATATAAATATTTCTCTATAAACCCTTTCACTTGTTCCTTTGTATATTTACCTTGTCGCTTCTCAATATACTTTGAGATGGCAACATCCTCGTCTGCATTCTCTTGCAGATAGTTGATGAGTTCAACGACATAGCTGTTTGCTTCGAAGAACTTGCCGTTGTACCCTAACAAATATCTGCCAGAAGCTGCAGATGAGGCTAATTTTTGTATCTCAATGCTGCAATATTCATTCATATTTTACTTTGCTTTCAAAATTGCACTATTCACATTCATATCAATATTTTTCCAATCCTTCTGAGTCTTCTTGCCGAAGTTGAAGGTGTAGGCCGCTTTTAGATAGACCGTTTGCTGATACTGTTTGCTAGAGGAACATACATTATAGCTATAGAGCGGAGCATCCAACGAACTATAGAAGTGAACTCGTTTCGTAAATGGAGCTGAAGTTCCTACTTCTAAATTCCAAACATTATGGCTCCAAGAAACAGATGCATTATAGTACGCAGGATTCTCTTCTTTTATCATATTGCCCAAGAGAATCTTTGATTTTGTACCACCATTAAGACGGAAAGCAAAATCTTTCCAATAGTAATTCGCAACGATTCTGAAATTGCATTGGTCCAACACTTTGTCACATACACCATAAAAATCAACATGGTTATATTGAGCATCAAAGGACATATTGAAATTTTTAAAAGCACGCCATGTTAAAGAAAGTAATCCTACTAAACTTTGGGTATTTTCACGATCATCAAAACTTTGAATCATTTTTCCCTCTTGCTGATAAAAAACAGAAACTATGGGACGATGCTGATATGTATATGAACCCATAACAAACGCATTAAATTTACCAAACTGAATATTATAATTCAGCGTACCTATAAAGAAATTAGATGGTCGCAAATCTTTATTTCCTCTTTTGATAATCAATTCATCAACAGTTTGTTCTGCCATATTTGTGGCACTGATGTTTGGGTTTGCATTTGCATAAGTCAAATCCAATGACAATTGTTGGTTGGGTGCTGGTTGCACAAATATAGTAGAAAAGAAACGTGGAGTATATTGTTTAACTATTTCTGTTCCATGCAGACGGTATTGCAAAACTGTGAAAGCAGGAGTCACTGATATATTCCACTTGCCTATGCGTTGAACATAGTTTATATATGAAGAATTCTGCAACGTCCATTGATGCTGCCACGATGTATAAGTTCCTGTATATGAGATAGAATTATTTGAATAATAGCTACTAAGAGAAAAAGACAGCGAATTCTTATGAGGCAGTTTTATGCCATACTTGATATTACTTTGTAAGGTATATGCATCTTCCTTGGAGTCTGTATTAGTAGTAAAGCCATCCAATTGGTACTCATACAAATATTTGTTTTTGCTGTATGAGCCCATAAGGGTGACTTCCAGATATTGCTTATCTGTAATATCAAAATTTCCATATAAATTAACTTTCGGCATTAAGTTAGACTGTTTGTTCCGAGAAAAAGACTCAGAAGGAGCTGCCCCATAACTTGTCGTCAACGCCCCTGTTGTAGTTGAACCAGGATTTTCATTGCGAACAAGTGTTATTTTCTCCGACAACATATATTTCTGCTTTCTCGTGACAATATTCATTTGTGCATACTCTTGGTTGGACTTATTAGTACCACCCGTCTGTTTATAGTTACGCATCATATCACCTTCCTTAAAATGGAATGTTTCATTTTTCTCATACTGGTCTCCACTATATTCCTTCCCGTTATATCCACCGAAGAATGTTATGGTAGTATTGCCACTAGCCACCTTGGCGGCTACATTGTAGTCCCCATCAAAATATGTAAATTGTTGAGTACCATCAAGTGCCACATAACCACCTGTTGTATATTGGCGAGTTATGAAGTTGATGGCTGCTATATCTTCTGCATATTTACCAGTTGGCACATCATAATATTCAATTTTCTCTACGTCCTTCGGTTTGAGGTTCTTTATCTCCCTATAGTCAACTTTTCTACCATCAATATACAAAGATACATTTCCTCCAAAAGTCTCAACAGTTCCTTTAAATCTATCGACTCTTACGTTAGGAATCATCAAGTCCGCAAGCAAATCATAACCGCCGAAAGTATGCTTCACTATTTGTTGGTCAGGGATAATGATTACTTTATCTTCCTTGCGGACAAGCTTATTACCCTTGATTATAACTTCGTTTAATGCCACAGAGTTGTTCTCCAACGTAATGTTTGGTATTGTTATTTCCTCACTATGAACATTGATATTTTGACTGTATGGAGTATAGCCCATACAACTTACAAGCAATATATAATTTCTTTCGGCGGAGATTTCCATATTAAATTGTCCAACACTATCAGTAGCAACTCCTTTTACAAAAGTTGAATCCAGATTCAGAACTTTTACAGCAGCATAAGAAACTCCCGCTTGTTGGCTATCAACAATCGTTCCCTTTATTGTCGTTTGGCTATAGGCTGTAGTAAATGAAATAAGAGCCAACAAACTTGCCATTACTATTTTTCTTTCCATATTAATTGTAAACATTTGCTTATGATAAACATATTCGAGTTTACGCTTTGTAAAAAACGCTAAAATTGTTATGTGGTATTTTACCACATAACAATTCTAATAGGTTAAGAAACAAAACCTGCTTGATAACAGTGACATTCCGCATAGGTTGCTTGGTAGCAAGTACACAAAGGACTAACGGAAGAATCACCAACCAAATCAACTAATCCATTTGGCATCAAAGGATCAGTCTCCAATCTGTTCTCCAATTCTTGGAGAAACATCTCACTAAACAAATTATCATTTAGTGAAATGATTTCTTGTTGTTTTTTTAACTTCATGTTGCTTTAGAATTAATTAATATATTGCTTGTAAGCGTTGTTTATAGATTGAGGAATTTGGGTATGAAACATTTTGCATTTTGTTACTTCAAAACCATGCTCTTCTGTATATTTAGTCCTAGCTAAACATTGACCACCACAAATTAAAGCATATTTACATAATTTACAAGATTGCATATTACTAATGTTTCGAGTTTGCCAATACTCCTTTTCCTTTAGCCATTCTATGCTTTCACTATAATGCCCGATAGAGTGTTGTTTTCTTCCGACAAACTCCAAGCAAGTGTAAATATCTCCGCAAGGATCGAACAGATATGTACCATATTGTGATGGGCAAATCGTTGACCTCAGCTGATAGCATATCTTCTTTTTGAGACAATCATAGAACATTTCTCCAATGCCAAAGTCCTGACCTCTAAGAAGATTTATAGATTTACTTTTCAATAATTGTAGAAAATCTTTGTTATTCAAGAATTTCACGTCATTACAATCTTGATTTGAATCTGTATTCAATATCAGAGCTGGAGTTAGATGGAAAAAAGGATTCTGCGTAAATCCATTTTCTGAGAATAATTTCTTTAGCCCATCAAGGTCTTGAAAATTATTTTCATCTAGATTTACACGCACAATTACTTTTATGGATTTGCTAAGCAAAAGTCCAATGTTGCTGAGCACCTTGTCAAAACTATCGCCTTCCACAATGTGCCTTTTTCGTTTATTATGATAAGTTTTATCCCCATCTAATGTTATTTGAAAAGAAGTAAAGTACTCTTCTGACAAAACATCCGCATAAAAGTCCAAGTCATATCCATTTGATATGACTTTAAACTTATAATTATTATCTATTCCCTTTTTGATAATATAAGAAACTACCTCTTTGTTGTTTCTCAAGAAGGGTTCTCCTCCATATAATAGAATTTCGTTATTATGCAATTTTCTTTTAGGCTCAATTCTGCTCATAGCCAAGAAAGCCTTATCTACCATTTCCTTGGTAAATGTCTTACCTGTCCATGCTTTACCATTTTGAGAAATAGAATTTTCAAAACAATAAGGACATCTAAAGTTACAATTATATGTTATGATAAAGCCCCAAGACTTATGCATTTTAGCTTGTGCTTGATGCAACACATTAGCTATTTTCCAGACATATTGTCGCTCTTCCTCCAGGGTACGACTGGTAAGGTATCCTCTTTTCGTGAGGGTACCTATCGTTTCTGCTGATAGATTGTTGTCCGAAGAAAAATGCTCGATTTGTCTCCAGCATTCTCCTTCAACTATATCTATTGCTCCCGTATAGCCATGCACCAAGAAGTACTTGTCTTCCTCTGCCTCCAGTTTTACAGGAATCGTGTATGAAGATAATCTTAAATCCTTCATGATTAATACCAATATACTTTTTTGTTTTTATATTCAAAAATTCTTTCTTCTTGTCCTTTTGTGAGGTCACGCAACCAGAGTAAAGCACCTTGCGGAACGTTTTTATAGATAAGCTCATCATCTAATATTGCCCTTTTCTTTCCAAGTGATGTCCACACACCATCTTTGCAATAGAAGAGTTCATAGAGGTGACCTTTTCTGATTCCATTGTCATCATTTCGTATGAGGTATCTTATCTTGTTGACGCAGGCTTGTTGCTTGAGTTCCAAACCTCCCCAACTTAATGTGTCATTTGTATGAAAGAAACTCAAAGGGTCTCCATCAAACATTTTTTCAGCTCCATTCCTTGGATAAAAACGACTCGTTTCATATTTGCCAATTATTTTTCCTTTCTGTGGCTTCAATTGTCCGCGTGCATAAAACTCCACCTCTGCCATATTACCATACGTTTCATCAGATGATAAATAACGCAGATATTTCACGGGCCTGTTTTGGGCACTTTCATCACAGATGACTGTCGTATATTTTGGCTTTGGCGTAGCTTTTATTACATGATATGTAACGGCATCGCTGAAGTCTTTTTTGTTGGCTCCTTGAAACTTACCCCCTTTCATATAAAGGGCAATTTCTTCTAAACTAGAGGAATTTTCTTTTTTCCTTTCCAATCGCAACAGCTGTTTCTGTTTTTGAGGAACAAAGTATGCCTTGCGCCCTATACTATCCAAAAAGAAGGGATTGCCTACTGGCTGTATCTCTCCTTTATCATATAGAGCGGCTTGATAGACAATATTAGGACCAATGTTCTTGAAAACAGCTTTATCTCCTTCTAGTTGAGTCCAAGCTACCGGAAACCAACCTTGTGGATCGAATACACACAAGTAGGCAAACTTATTATTTTGCTTATTTGAAATGTCAATTTCCGTTGTTTGGGCATTCACTACAGCATATTTACCAGTTACATCTTCCAAGCATGGATTCTTAAAGAATGAAGGGACATCTTCCATATCTTTACAGATGACACCTAAGGATGTGTTTTGACGTCCAAAAGTCATCCTGTAGATTTTCGGGATTTTATTTTTAAATCTAACAAGATGCTCATCGGGATTTTGTTCACCACTTGCAAAGTCATGATACTTTCGGTCGTTACCATAGACAAAATTGAACACATGTCCCAGATTGCTATTTCCCCAATGAGGAATCAAATTCTCGCCTACAGGGATACCCACAGAACGCATCGCATAGACTCCCAATGCTGTATAATCGCTACATAAGCCAAATTTTATATTATACAAAGTACTCGGACGCAAATCTATTGGCATAACGCTGCTGGTACTTATATGTATTGGCAAACCGATAAGTTGGTTGTTTACTTCACAACATGCGGTTTCTGCAGTCTGTATAGATGCAGGTATTGCTTGCGAAAATCTGTTTGCATACAAATTCCGCCACTCTTGTGGTTCTTCCTTATTTACCTTATAAGGAAGTATATACTCACAGAATTCTTCGAACGTCAGAAACAGATTCCAAGGTTTATTCCATACCTTGAATGCTTCTTCAATATTCTTAATAAGATAGGACGCTTTTATCTTTTCTGCATCCATCAGATATTGTGGCTTATCTTTAAGATACTTTGCCTTTTTATAAAGCAGGAATATATATAAGGTATATCATATTCTTCTTGCTTTATCTGGTAAACAGAATCTATAAAGGTATAATATTCGGCAACAGAACTTCCTCCCAACCAATATTTATCAGCCATATTTTCCAACAAAAAGTTTGCAGCTTTTAATTGAAGGGTATCTCCCTTTTTAGTAAAGTAATCAACAACCTTCAATAATTCCTGTTCATTGCCTTTTGATACGTTCAAAGTCTCTTCTAACTGGCTGTTAACCTCTTTCAGTTGACAGCCAGTTAGTATTACACTTATCATACATACGAGCCACGTATATATGTTGTTTTTGTTTGAAAAGACTTTGAGTAGATTCATATTATATCAAATTATAGTTTTATATTTCCACAATATCTAACATCTCCAATATACATCTCTAAAATGTATTCACCATAAAAACTTGTTGGTAGTTCTATATAATTTGTATCCTCAATAACAGAACTAACATAAACTACCACATTGTCTTTTATAAGAGCTACCTGAACTGTCTGCTCAGATTGGAGTAGTATTATTTGATGTCCATCTTGCAAAACTATTAGTGGAGCTGTTGGGCTACGACTTCCAGGATTATATTCATGGTCTTTGTTGGACCTAAATAAATAAAGTCTATGGTTATCTGCATTAACAGCCCCAACCATCATTATGAACAATACCGCTAAAATGATTTTCTTTCCCATAACTTATTTTATGGCAAAGATAGAGCTTTTTATGATAACATAGGATGCTATCTGCCACTTTAACATTTCACATTTTCACAAGAAAAACAATAAAAATTTGACTAACAATGAATTATGCAATTCTTCACTTTTTCACAACCTTACTGAATTTCTCTAATTCTCTTATCAAACTTGGTTGCAGACATATCTTCTCCAAAGATTTTATAAGCCATACGTTTTCTGATGTTTGATATATTAGAGGACGATAGGTTCATCAAAATGGCAAGTTCTCTTGGACAGAATAAAAGCCATACCAGCATACATACCCGATACTCGTTTTCGGTTAGCTTCTTATCATTAAGTACATTTAGGAAAGTTGGCGAAAGATCGTTTAAAGATTTTGCCAAAACCTTCCATTGTTCTTCTGTCGGAACTTTACCATGGTTCGCCATCCCCTTGAAGACTAAGACGATTGCCTTTTTACTACATACAACATTCTTTCGGGGCTCCGAGTTGGTTATGTTTGCACTAAGAGCATCTAATTCTTGCTGAAGAGACAGAATTTTCTCTTCCTTTTCTGCCATTTTATCAGAATAAGACGAATTCTCTCTTTTCAAAAGTTCGATTTTCTCTTTCTCGGAAACCAGCTCTTGCTTCGTATAATAAATCTGCTGCCTTATCATATTTTCCTGCTCTTCTTTTTCCTGCAGTTCCAGTTTTCTTTTTTTCCGATAGACAAGAAATGTCAATATACCTATTATTATAATAGAAACTGAAACAAGAATACTAACTAACAAGGTGAGATTTGCCCTTGTAGCCTTTATCTCTTCGTTATGAGCCACATTCTTCCACCTGTCATAATCATATATTGCTTGCATCTTCTGCATTAAGTCGCGCTCCATATCCAGATTTGCAGAATCATTGTAAGCAAAAGCCTGCTCTGAATATTTAGCAACAGAATCCATCTGCTGATGTTTGATGTAATAGAGACACCAAGCATAAGCACTAAAACTTTTATTATTGTTTGTTTTTGCGAATTCCTGACATTTAGTAAACCAGTATTTTGCAGAATCAGAATGTGATTCCAGACAGTACAGTCCCTTTAGATAGTAATAATGACTATAATTTATGTATGAATAACAGGAATCTTTCTGGAAGTATCCAGACTCTGCCTCAAAAACATCCATATATTTCTTGGCTTTGGCGTATTGTTTGGTAAGTATCAATGCTTGGATAGCTCCCCCTAAGGCACGGGCAGCCTGCACAGGATAGCCATACTGACGATAGCGACGGGAAGCGTTTTCATATACTTCTATCACCTTATTCTTATTGTCCATATATTCATATATATTGCCAAGATGTTCGTATGAAAGCACTGCAGAAAGTGTATCTTTGGCTATCCAGGCATACTTTTCAGCCTTCTGATAGGCAGACAAGGCATTTTGAGGCATACTTTGACTCAGAAAAAGTGCACCTTGCTGCTCATAAACTCTAGTTAGAAGTTTATAGTCACAATCTGAACTCGTGGTATCAGCCTTTTCCACAGCATCATTGTAGCAAGATAAAGAAGCTGGAGAATCACCTAAATCCCGATAGACACATCCCAGGAGATAGTGTGCCAACATTTGTTGCTGACACGTTCCGTGATTGTCATAGTAATCTACAATCTCTTTCATCAAGCTATCTGTCGTGAAGTCCACATAGCCCTTGTTCATACCTTTTGCATAAATCAATTGATAACGCATTTGAGTAGATTTGCCCATTTTCGATAAGTCTGGACGAATGCTATCCAATATAGCCAGAGCAGAACGAGCAGAGTCTTGACAGAGTTCCATAAGATTGTCTGCACGAGTAATAGTCTGCTCGTATTTACGATTACTACAACTTGACAGGCTCATGAAGATGAGCATATAAATAAGAATAACTCTTGCTTTGTTCATACGAAAAAAATAGTGCTATTACAAACGAATAGCGATTAAACAACGTCTAACTAAACTTTATAAAAGTTTCTCTTCTATTGAAAACTTACTCCTACCCAAAACCAATAATACCAGAAGTTACCCAAAGACAAGTTACCTTAGGGTAACTTCTGATAAATATCAGCTTCTTATCATGTTATTTCATCTTCCTATTTACAGAAGATTATCTTCCCAACAAAATCTTCTTGATGTCGTTGAGCTTGTTCAATGCCTCTACCGGGGTGAGGTTGTTGACATCCAGACCCAGGATTTCATCACGAATCTGGCTCAATACAGGGTCGTCCAACTGGAAGAAACTCAGCTGCACACCCTCTTTATGTTCATCCAGATGCTGCACGTTCGGCTTGCCGGCACCTCCAACTCCCGCATTATCCTGCTCCAACTGCTTCAGGATATCGTTGGCACGGTTTACGATGCTGCGCGGCATTCCGGCAATCTCTGCCACATGAATACCGAAGGAATGCTCGCTGCCACCCGGCTCCAGCTTGCGCAGGAAGATAACCTTGCCATCCACCTCCTTCACACTCACGTTGAAGTTCTTGATGCGAGGGAAATTCTTCTCCATCTCGTTCAACTCGTGATAATGAGTGGCAAAAAGCGTACGGGCCTGCGCCTTCTTGTGCTCATGCAGATATTCCACTATCGCCCAGGCTATGGAAATACCATCGTAGGTGGATGTTCCACGACCCAACTCATCGAAGAGTACCAGCGAACGGGGCGACACATTGTTCAGAATATTGGCAGCCTCCGTCATCTCCACCATAAAGGTAGATTCACCCAGCGAGATGTTGTCGCTGGCTCCCACACGGGTGAAGATCTTATCCACCAAACCCACCCTTGCACTCTCGGCAGGAACAAAGCAACCCACCTGAGCCAGCAGCACGATGAGCGCCGTCTGGCGGAGCAAGGCAGATTTACCCGCCATGTTAGGACCGGTAATCATCATCACCTGCTGCTTCTCGGTATCAAGCAACACATCGTTTGGCACGTATCGCTCGCCCAGCGGCAACTGGGTTTCTATCACAGGATGGCGGCCCTGCTTGATGTCCAGTATCTGCGAATCATCAATAACCGGGCGCACATAGCGGTTCTCATCCGAAGCCTTGGCAAAAGAGAGGAGACAGTCCATGCGGGCGATGAGGTTGGCATTGATCTGAATCTGAGGGATATACTCCTGCATGGCAGCAATCAACTCATTGAAGAGTCGTGCCTCCAGAATCAGGATCTTCTCATCGGCACCGAGAATCTTCTCCTCGTATTCCTTGAGCTCCTGGGTAATATATCGCTCAGCCTGCGCCAGTGTCTGCTTGCGGATCCACTCTTCAGGCACCTTGTCCTTGAAGGTGTTGCGCACTTCCAGATAATAACCGAATACATTATTATATCCTACCTTCAGACTGCTGATGCCCGTCTTCTCTATTTCCCGCTCCTGAATCTTCAGAAGATAATCCTTGCCATGACGGCTGATAGAACGCAGATCGTCGAGTTCTGCATTATAACCATCGGCTATCACATCACCCTTGTTGACAAGCTGAGGCGGATCAGGCTGAATCTCCCTGGCGATGCGCTCCTTCAGGGTTTCGCATACGTTGAGCTGCTCGCCCACTCGCTTCAGGGCATCGTTCTTGGCATGCTGACAAGCCACCTTGATAGGCTGGATGGCTTCGAGTGCATTCTTCAGCTGCACCACCTCGCGAGGCGATACTCTGCCCACGGCTACCTTGGAGATGATACGCTCCAGGTCGCCGATGCGATGAAGCTGGTCGTCGAGAAGCTGACGGAACTCCGGCTCCTTGAAGAAATACTCCACGATGTCGAGGCGCTCATTGATAGGGCGCACATCCTTCAGTGGGAATACCAGCCAGCGGCGGAGCATTCGTCCACCCATCGCCGTTACAGTCTTGTCGATGACGTTGAGCAGAGACAGACCGTCGTCCTGCATCGGAGCCACCAGCTCCAGACTTCGGATGGTGAATCGGTCCATGCGCACGAACTTATCTTCTTCGATGCGTGAAAGTGCCGTGATATGGTTGATCTGCGTATGCTGGGTAATCTCCAGATACTGCATGATGGCGCCACTGGCAATGACGCCATTCTTGAGATGTTCCACACCGAAGCCTTTCAACGACTTGGTCTTGAAATGTCCCAGGAGTTTCTGCATCGCCGTCTGCTCGGTGAAAACCCAGTCATCGAGTTCGAAGGTGCAGTATTTGGTACCGAAGTATTTTTCGAAATCATTCTTTCGGGCACGGTCGTAGAGCACCTCTTTCGGCATGAAGTTGCCCATCAGTTTCTCTACATAATCATAGGTTCCCTCGCCGGTAAGGAACTCACCGGTAGAAATATCGAGGAAGCTTACGCCGCAGGAAGTCTTACCGAAGTGGATGGCAGCCAGGAAGTTATTTTCCTTGTAGTTGAGCACGTTGTCGCCCATCGCCACACCCGGGGTAACGAGTTCGGTGATGCCGCGCTTCACCATCTTGTCCATCTGGCTCAATCCCTTCTTACCCTTGATTTCCAGACGTTTCTTCTTCGGATCTTCCAGCTGGTCGCATACGGCAACTCGCTTTCCTGCCCTGATGAGTTTAGGCAGGTAAGTATCGAGTGCATGATGAGGGAATCCCGCCATCTCGATGCTGCCCGTAGCCCCGCCGTTGTTTCTTCGGGTCAGGGTGATACCGAGAATACGGGAAGCCTCCACCGCATCTTCGCAGTAAGTTTCGTAGAAGTCGCCACAACGGAAAAGCAGCAAAGCCTCGGGATGCTTGGATTTCATCTCGAAGAATTGTCGCATCATCGGCGTAAGACCTTTGTTATCGTTTGCCATTATCTTAATTATCTTATGTTTGCTTTATATTTTGTTAGAATTGCAAAAATAAGAAAAAAAGGGGGAATCAACAAAGGATTTAATCTATTTTTAAACTTTTCCCCCCATAAAACAGAAAAAGTGCTCCCTTGCATCCCTGCAAGAAGAGCACTTATCCGATGAATTACATGAATACACAAGTGTGTAAATATCTTATTTCTTAGCTTTAATTACGAAGCTGAAGCAGCGGTCCTGATAGTGCATGCGATACTTCTCCATTGGTGAAGCACCCCAACTGTCAATACAACCCAGACCGAACTGGCGCTGCTGGATGTGCAACTGTACGAGACCCTTTTCTACCAGGTCGCCGCTGTGCTGTCCCCAGGCATGCTCCTTCTCGATACCAGCATCCAGATCCTCTACCAGGTAAGGGATGGCGCTGCACTCCATAGGAGCATAGCCCTCGAAGGTGATTCCCTTGCCGGTGGTTGGGTTGAAGATAGAGAAGTAGCGGATGTCAGTATGGTTACCGCTCTCCTGTGGACGGACGTATGGATAATACTCATCCTTCACATTAGTCTCATACTTTCCGATGAAAGCAGAAGAGTGACGGTCGATGTAGTTCTCCTCCGGACCTCTACCATAGTACTCCAGCTTAGAGAAAGAAGCAGGCATCTGCAACTGCATACCATAGCGGAACAGATCAGCTACCTTAGCCTCCTTGTCTGTTGTCATTTTCTCGGTAACAGCCACTTCACCAGCCGCATTGATACGGTAGCGGAGCATCAGCTCAGCCTTCACCTCAGGCATCTCGAAGTTGGCAGTCAGCACAACGCTGTCCTTGCTCTCACTCTTGTCGAATGACTTCAGGTTCATCTGAGGGTTCTTCCAGACTCTCATCTTCTTCTGGAGAGAAGCACCGTAGTCGTTGTCGGTAGGAGCACGCCAGAACTCTGGAGTCATGCTCTCACGGAACTTCAACATTGGTTCGCCATCCACATCGAGGTAATCAATCATACCGGTCTTCTTGCCGATGGTAACCGACATTCTCTCAGCAGAAACCTTCACATAGCTGTTGGTCTCCTCAACCTCTATCTTGCTGCCGGTATTGGCAGGAGCATCTACCTTGTCGAACTCATATCCGTTGAGTACAATCTGCTGGCGAGCCATCACCTGACCCTTGTCAACCAGCGGCTGGCTTCCATCGCTTGCAAAGGCAAAGTTGATGGTGATTTCCTCTGTAGCATGCTCAGCCTCAGCCTTTTCGATGGCACTCTTCAGCGCCTCGCTCTTCACCAGCTTGGTTGCCTGTGGAGCAATGCCCTTGGTATCAGGAATCGCTACGGTAGTCAACTTCACGCCGTTGGCAAAGAGAGTAGCAGTCAGATTCAGGTCATCGATGTTCTTGAAGAAGTTCTCGTTATAGACATTGAAAGAACCGTTCTCTGCATCAAAGTCCTTGATCCAGACGTTCTGGAGGACATACTGAATTTCATACGCATGAGGATTCAGACGGCGGTTAGGAGCGATGATACCGTTGCAGTTGAAGTTGTAGTCGCTGGCCGGATAGCGTCCGTAGTCACCACCATAGGTAAAGATTTCCTTGCCGGTGACAGGACTCTTGTCACGCAGACCCTGGTCAACGAAGTCCCAGATGTAACCGCCCTGGTACTTAGGATACTTGCGGATCAGATCCCAGTACTCCTTGAAACCACCCTCAGAGTTACCCATGGCGTGAGCATACTCACACTGGATGTATGGCTTGGTGCCGTTGCTCTTGCAATAGCTCTCGCTCTCCTCGTAACCGATGTACATCGGACAGTAGATATCTGTCTTGCTGTCGTATCCGCCACGCTCATACTGCGCAGGACGGGTTGGGTCGCACGCCTTCACCCAGTCGTAAGCCTTCTCGAAGTTGACGCCGTAGCCGCACTCGTTACCCAAGCTCCATACGATGACGGAAGGATGATTGATGAGCGGCTTCACATTGCCCTCGTTGCGCTCGATGTGAGGCACGATGTACTCAGGGAACTTGGCAAGCGACTTCTCGTCGTAGCCCATACCATGAGATTCGAGGTTTGCCTCGGCGGTGATGTAGAGTCCGTATTCATCGCAAAGGTCGTACCAGCGTGGGTCGAAAGGATAGTGACTGGTGCGAACGGCGTTGATGTTCAACTGCTTCATGATCTTGATGTCCTGAATCATGCGCTCTATGCTCACCACGTAGCCACCGTCAGGATCCATCTCGTGGCGGTCGGCACCCTTCACCAGTACAGGCTGTCCGTTAACGAGCAGCTGTGCGTTCTTGATCTCCACGTTGCGGAATCCCACCTTCTGCGGAATCACCTCAGCGGCGCCCTGCTTGTTCTTCAGGGTGATGTAAGCCTTATATAAATAAGGTGTCTCAGCTGTCCAGGCATTTACCTTTGGCACCTTGATGACACCCTGCGCACCAGTAGCCTGTGCAATCTGCTTGCCATCCTTATCACACAAAGTGATGGCAACGTCTGTCTTTCCTCCCTTCAAGGAAACCTTGTAGTTCAACACACCATCCTGGTAGTTGTTTTCCAAAGCAGCGTTCAGACGGATGTCAGCAGCATGCAGTTTCGGACGGGCATAGAGATACACCTCACGGGCGATACCCGTGAAGCGCCAGAAGTCCTGGTCCTCGAAATAAGAACCATCGCACCATCGCATCACCTGCATGGCAATAAGGTTCTTTCCCGGCTTGAGATATTTAGAGATATTGAACTCGGCAGCCACCTTGCTGTCCTCGCTGTATCCCACGTACTTGCCGTTCACCCAGAGAGTCAGGTTACTGGTGGCAGAACCCACGTGGAAATACACATCCTTACCCTTCCAGTCCTTAGGAAGCTCGAACGTACGGCGATAAGAACCCGTATAGTTGTTGAGCTCGCTGATATAAGGAGGGTTCGGGTCAAACTGAGTTGCCCAGGCATATCCGATGTTCTTATAGGTAGCATCACCATATCCGTTCAACTCAAACAAACCAGGCACAGGGAAATCCTTCCACTGTGAGTCATCATACTTCAGAGCAAAGAAGTTGGCAGGACGCTTGTTGTGGTCCTTCACGAAATTAAACTTCCACATACCTTCCATGGAAAGGTAGTTGGCCGACTTCTTCTTATCAAAACTCTGCGCCTTCTCCAAATTCTCGAATGCGAAGAAATTGGCGCGTCGAGGCTCTCGGTTCTGCTGATTGACGTTCACATTCTGCCAGCGAGACTCGCTCTGAGCCAGCGCCCCACTGCTTATGGAAAGCATAGCAAGGCAAAGTGATACATTTGCGATGGTTCTGATATTCATATTCCTAATCAGCTATTGATATTATTTGTAATCAGTTAATGATGGAATTCAATTATTTGTGGAAATACTGAGTTCCCTCTACTGAAGTGAACTTCTTCTGATTATCCTTGCGCATTTCGAGGTTGAGGTTGCTCCACCAAGATGGCCATCCACCTACGATATTGCAGAGATAAACGAACTTCACTGGGTGCAGACCCTTAGCCAGAGCTACAGCATTGTCGCTGTTGGTACCAGCCTTTACGGCACCCTCGTTGTTGATCACGAGCTTGTTGTCGATCCAAACCTGCTCCATGCGTGAAGAGAGATAGTAAACACCATCCTCAGGAACATTGATGAATCCCTCAGCAATCGCACCATAGTTGTTGGCACCACGCAGGGTAGCAGCATCGTCTGGCTGGCTCACCTTCATCTTGTTCAGGTTGGTAACAGTACCGCAGTCCTGCCACTCAGCATCAGCCCAGTTCAACTGGTCAACCCTCAGGAAGTTACCCTTCACACGGCGCAGCTGCAAGCCAGCCTTGGTATCGCTTACATTCACAGCAGGAGCATAGTTCTGCTTCTCTACGTCGATGGTTCTCACCTTGCTCATCTTGCCAGAAGGCAATACGGTAGCAATCTTGATGGTCATATTGCCGCTCACCTTGATAGGCTCGGTATAGACAGCAGAAGCTGGAGTTGGAGTAGTACCATCCAAGGTATAAACCATCTTCACCGGACGTGAAGTCTGGAAGGTAACTACGGTATCCTTGGTAATCACTACCTTGTCGCAGGAACCGTATGGCTGCTCAGGCAATGGGATATGATAACGTACGTGGCGCTCATCCAGGCGGACGCTGTTGGCATCTACACGACGGGCGAAGTCTGTGAAGTTCTTCTTCTTGGCTGGTGACCATGCAATCTCAGCGAGAGCGAGAGAGCGAGGATACATCTGATACTCCATCTTGGCGTTGGTGTACATATACTCCGACCAATTGTTGCACTGCACACCGAGGATATGCTTCTCCAGACCCAGAGACTTGATGGTATCAGGCACAGGCTCATAGTTATAAGTCTTTGAGAGATAAGCAGGAGAACTAGCAATAGTAACCGGCTCAATCTTGTAGTCGCCCTGATAGTGGTCGAGATACAAACCGCCGCTACCAGGAGTCATGATCACGTCATGCTTCTGCAAAGCAGCCGAAATACCTCCGGAAGTACCACGCCAAGACATCACGGTAGCATCAGGACTCAAACCACCTTCGAGAATCTCATCCCAACCGATGATCTTTCTGTCGTACTTAGCCAGCATCTTCTCCATGCGCTTGATTACGTAGCTCTGGAGTCTTTCCTCGGCAGAGTGCTTGCCGTCAGCCTGCAATCCTTCAGCCTCGATACGCTTCTGGCAATTAGGACAGTTCTTCCAGCTGGTCTTAGGGCACTCGTCTCCACCGATGTGGAAATACTTGCCAGGGAAGAGAGGCACCACCTCGCGAACGACATCCTCCAGGAAGCGGAACATATCTTCCTTACCCGGACACATCACGATATCCTCAACACCCCAAACCATTCTAGGAGTCCACTGCTCGCCCTTGCAGGAGAGAGATGGATAAGCAGCGATTGCTGCCATCATGTGGCCAGGAAGGTCGATTTCAGGAATCACGGTGATGTAGCGCTTGGCTGCATAAGCCACGATGTCCTTGATTTCCTCCTGTGTATAGAAACCGCCATAGGTAGAGCCGTCACCCTGGAGGCGATAGCCGCCAATGGAAGTCAGCTCTGGATATTTCTTGATTTCGATACGCCAGCCCTGGTCCTCGGTGAGGTGGAAGTGCATGGTGTTTACCTTGAACATAGACATGATGTCGAGCTGCTTCTTCACGTTCTCTACGGTGATGAAGTGACGGCATGGATCGAGATGGAAGCCACGGTATCCGAAGCGAGGCGCATCCTGGATGTCACAGCACTGAGCCACCCACTTCACGCCGCTCACCTTGGTAGCACTCTCCACCTGTGCAGGCAGCAGCTGCATGAAGCTCTGCATACCATAGAAAGCACCCTTTCCGGTCTTCGCCTTGATTACTACGCCCTTGCTGGTAACGGTCAGGCGATAGCCTTCTTCAGCCATCTTCATGGAAGGAGATATCTGGATAGAGATATTTCCCTTCTTTCCGCCTACGGTTACATCATAGCCGGTAGATGCCTTCAGCTTATCAGCCATATACTCTGCGATGTTCTTGCCATCCGCAGTCTGATAAGAGATGACTACCTTTTGAGGCAATACAAACTCACCCTTCTGCACCTGTGTTTTCACCGGCACAGGGATAATATTAATATCTGCAGCTACAGCCTGAGTTGAGACTCCCCCCAACATCGCTACGCAAGCTGCCAACGAACCTAAGAATTGATTGATTTTCTTCATATAAAGTTGAATATTGTGTTAGTTGCAATGATTGCCCCCAGCTTTTTTAGGGCTGGAAGGCAAAGAAGATATATATTAATGTTAGTTAGAAACCTCGATAATAATATCTTTTATTTTTAGTTGAATACTTAATAAAATATTTTATTTTGCAAAGATACGTCTTTTATTAATTAGTTCCATCATTTTTAGGTTAATAAATCTAAAACGCTTTTATTTTTTTAGTTTATTGACAAGAAGCGGCCATTAATAAGTGTCGTTCTTACTATTATATCAGTCAGTTATGGCTACGTAGGGTTGATCTGTTGAAGAAAGGGTTGCAGATAAAATCACTCTTATGTCTCTATATATAAATAGGTATAATACTAAATCACGAAGCTCCGAAGAGGAAATTTGCATAAAAATAGCCCAAATTAAGTTTTATTAACTCAGAAATCATTGTACCAAACTTAAAAAAGAGTATCTTTGCAACAAAAAAATTTTAGTTATGGCTAAAGACATAATAAAATATATTAAGAACATCAATCAAAAACCTTCTGTTCCTAGACGACTATTAGAGCAGTTTATAGCGAAGGGCGCTTCTACCATACCTGAATTATCAAAGGGTATAGGGGTAAGCCTCCCGACGACAACGAACGCTCTGAATGAACTGATGGGACAGGGACTTGTTAGGGAGATCGGTAAGAAAGCCGATTCCGCTGGCCGAATCCCGATGGTTTACGACCTGAAACCTACCGCAGGTTACTTTGTTGGTGTGAACCCGGAAATGGACTGCCTCGCCTTGGCAGCGAGCGACTTCTGTGGCAATCTGATCACGGAGAAGCAGAAAGTTCCTTATGTGTATGAGAATACGCCTGAGAGCCTTGCCGAGATGGGAAAGATTATTAATGTCTTTATCGACAATCTACCTATTAAAAGAGAAGAAATCCTGGAAGTTTGCGTCAACGTGGCGGAACGAGTGAGACCTCTGGAAGGGAGAGCTTACAATATGTTCAATTTCCTGGAAGAACCTCTGGCTGAGAAGCTCACCGAACTGTTGGAGCTTCCAACCTGCATCGAGAACGATACCCGCAGTATGACCTACGGAGAGTTTATCAAAGGATGCTGTAAAGGTAAGAAAGATGTCATCTTCGTCAACGTATGTTGGGGTTTGGGCATTGGAATCATCATCGACGGCAAGCTGTACTACGGCAAGTCGGGATATTCTGGAGAGTTCGGTCACATGACCGCCTACAACAACAACATCATCTGCCACTGCGGCAAGATTGGCTGCGTGGAGACGGAAGTGTCAGGCAGAGCACTCAAGAGAAAACTAACGGAGAATATCCTGGCAGGCAAGCCATCCATTCTCTCAGACAAGGTACTCAACAAGAAAGAGAAGCTCACGCTGGAAGACATCATAGATGCCATCGCAAAGGAAGATGTACTGAGCCTCGCCACCCTGCAACACATCGCAGATGAGTTAGGCAAGCAACTGGCAGGCATCATTAACATATTCAACCCAGAGATGCTGGTCATCGGCGGAGAAATGTCTGTCACAGGCGATTATCTCACCCTGCCAGTGAATATGGGAATCAAGAAGTATTCGCTCAACATTATGAACGAAGATTCACAAATCGTCACTTCTGAGCTGAAAGACCAGGCCGGTGTCATCGGAGCATGTCTGATAGCTCGACAGAAGTTGCTTACAATATAAAACCTATCACGACTAGCGGCATCAGCATCGTCTTAGGCGGTGCAGAACAGATGCCCATATATCAACATTATCCGCTGCATTCTAGCTTTTAGCTTGATGACAAAAAATGCAAATATTACTACACCTATATGAGAACAATTTAAAATTGACCTATGACACAAAGGGGCAAATTGTAGTTTGCAGCAAATCTGAGTTCAAAGTTACTTCCTTGTAAGGGGGTAATGATATGAATTACGAGGGTGCGCCACTCGTTGGCGCCCCTCTTTTTGGTATTTTATCAATCTACTCGCATTATCAACAATTCATTCATTATTAACTATATATCACCAGAATCATGATGAATAACAACCGAAATCAACTCAATCGTTCATTACTGGCATTTGCTGCCTTGCAGGTAATGCCGCTGTCGCTCTTCGCTCAGGGAGAACGACCAAACATCTTGTACATTATGTGTGATGACCATGCCATGCAAGCCATCAGCGCATACGGTAGCCCAATCTCCAAATTGGCACCAACACCTAACATCGACCGCCTAGCTGAAAGGGGAATGAAATTCAACGAGGCTTTCGTGGAGAACTCTCTCTCTACTCCAAGCCGTGCATGCCTGATGACGGGTCTTTACAGTCACCAGAACGGACAGCGCCAGCTTGCCGAGGGTATCGACTCTACCAAGACCTTCTTCTCAGAACTGCTGCAGGGGGCAGGCTATTCTACTGCCGTTGTGGGCAAGTGGCACATGTCCTGCAGTCCCAAGGGATTCGACTACTATCATGTTCTGGATGACCAGGGACAGTACTACAACCCAACCTTCGCTTCTACCGGACAGTATGGTAACTTCAAGCAAGAGATGGGGTACGCCACCGACCTCATCACCGACCATGCCATCGAGTATCTGAACAACCGCGACAAGAACAAGCCATTCTGTCTGCTGGTTCACCACAAGGCACCTCACCGTCTCTGGATGCCTAACACCAAGTATGTAAGCAAGTATGCCAACGTCAACTTCCCGTTGCCAGAGACTTTCTGGGATGATTACGCAACCCGTGGTTCTGCTGCATCTACCCAGAAGATGTCTATCGACAAGTATATGGAGATGGTACGCGACCTGAAGGTTCCTGAGATGTACGATCCTTCTACTCCAGAGGGAAGAGATTCCTATGCCGGACTGATGGGCGAGATGAACCGCATGACTCCACAGCAGCGTGCCATCATCGATGCCTACTACATGCCAAGAAACCGTGAGTTCCTGAGCAAGAACCTGACTGGCAAGGAGTTGATCGAGTGGAAATACCAGAACTACATCCGCGACTACATGGCTGTGATTGCCTCAGTAGATGAGAGTGTGGGCAGACTGCTGGAATATCTCGACAAGAACAACCTCACCGACAACACCATCATCGTCTATACATCCGACCAGGGATTCTATATGGGCGAACACGGCTGGTTCGACAAGCGATTCATGTACGAGGAATCGTTCCATACCCCGCTCATCATCAGCTATCCTAAGCACATCAAGGAAGGCAGCGAGTGCAACCAGATGGTTCAGAACATCGACTTCGCACCTACCTTCCTCGACCTGGCTGGTTTGCAGAAGCCAAAATACATGCCTGGCACTTCACTCCAGCCTCTGTTTGCCGGAGCACCAGTCAAGAAGTGGCGCAAGAGCCTGTACTATCATTATTATGATTACCCTACCTATCACCTTGTCCGCAAGCACGATGGTGTGCGCACCGAGCGCTACAAGCTGATTCACTTCTACGGCAAGGGTGGCGAGAGAGCCGTGGTAGAAAACAAGTACCAGGGTCAGCCAGGTACAAGAGAGAACAACTGCTTCAATGCCCTCAAGTCTATCAATTACTTCACCGATGATGCCGACATCGACTACTGGGAGTTGTATGATATCAAGAGCGACCCTAACGAGCTGAACAATATCTACGGCAAGCCAGGCACTCAGAAGATTGAGAAGGAACTGAAGAAGTTGCTCGCCAACTACCGCAAGAATCTGAAAGTAGATGAGTAGAATCTGAAAGTAGAAGAATAGATTCTGAATATAGATAATAGAATCAAAAAACAGATTTATATGAAGACAAACAAGACAATATGGCTCACTGGGGTAGGTATGATTTGCCTGCCTACCCTGGTGTGCGCCAAGCAGAACGTACAGCAGCCCAACATCCTCTTCATCCTCTGCGATGATATGGGATATGGCGATCTTGCCTGCTATGGTCAGCCTTACATCCATACCCCCAACATCGACCAGATGGCAAGAGAGGGTATGCGATTCACCCAGGCATACGCCGGTTCGCCGGTTTCAGCCCCTTCGCGTGCTACCATCATGACGGGTCAGCATACCGGTCATACCCACGTAAGAGGCAACAAGGAGTACTGGAGAAACGTGCCGATGGTGAAGTATGGAGTAAACGAGGACTTTTCTGTTGTGGGTCAGGAACCTTACGACCCGCAGCATAAGATTCTTCCGGAGATGCTGAAGGACAAGGGCTACCGTACCGGAGTCTTCGGCAAGTGGGCAGGTGGATACGAAGGTTCTGCCTCTACTCCCGACAAGCGTGGCGTAGATGAATTCTACGGCTACATCTGCCAGTTCCAGGCACACCTTTATTATCCGAACTTCCTCAACCGCTACAGCAAGGCTTTGGGAGATACGGCGGTGGTAAGAGACATCATGGAGCAGAACATCCAGTATCCGATGTTCGGCAAGGACTATTTCAAGCGCAACCAGTATTCTGCCCGCATCATCCACGACAAGGCACTGGAGTGGATTGACCGTCAGGATAGTAAGCATCCTTTCGTAGGCTTCCTCACCTATACCCTGCCTCATGCCGAACTGGTTCAGCCAGAGGATTCTATCCTGGAGAACTATCAGAAGAAGTTCTTCGAGGACAAGACCTGGGGCGGACAGGAAGGTTCCCGATACAACGCCGTGGTTCATACCCACGCCCAGTTTGCCGGAATGATTACCCGTCTCGACCAGTATGTAGGCGAAATCTTCGCCAAGCTGAAGGAGAAGGGTCTCGACAAGAACACCGTGGTGTTCTTTACCTCGGATAACGGTCCTCATGAGGAGGGCGGAGCCGACCCTAAGTTCTTCGGTCGCGACGGCAAGTTGAAGGGCTTGAAGCGCCAGTGCTACGAGGGCGGCATCCGCATCCCGTTCATCGCCTGGTGGCCGGAGCATATCAAGGCGGGCAGCGTAAATGATACCCAGTTTGCCTTCTACGACCTGATGCCAACCTTCTGCGACCTTGCCGGAATCAAGAACTTCGCCAAGCGTTATACCAACAAGAAACTGGCAGGTGATGGTTTCGACGGAATCTCCATTGCTCCTACCCTTCTGGGCAAGGATGCCGAGCAGAAGCACCACGAATACCTCTACTGGGAGTTCCACGAGACCGACCAGATTGGTGTGAGAAAGGGCGACTGGAAGATGGTAGTGGTAAAGGGCGAGCCACATCTCTACAACCTGGCATCGGATATCCACGAAGATCATAATGTAGCGGCAGAGCATCCTGAAATCGTAAAGGAACTCCTGGCTGCCATCAAGAAGGAGCACAGAGACAACCAGGATTTCAAGATTACCCTGCCTAAGTTCTGATTCCCTCTCCCTTTCCGGAAGATTCCAACCCGATTCTAAACTTGAATAAAAATGATGAACGACAACATAGCAACCCCATTTGCCAAGCCCCTGTATGTGATGCTGAAGCCTGCAGGTGCCCATTGCAATCTGGCTTGCAAATACTGTTATTATCTGGAAAAGAACCATCTTTACCAGAACACTCCCCGACATCTGATGACTGACGAGATGCTGGAGCAATTCACCCGGGAGTACATCGAGGCACAAACCATGCCCCAGGTGCTCTTCACCTGGCACGGAGGCGAACCGCTGATGCGCTCCATCGACTTCTACAGGAAGGCGCTGGAGCTTCAGAAGAAGTACGCCCATGGCAAACAGATTGATAATGTCATCCAGACCAACGGCACTCTCCTCACCGACGAGTGGTGCGAGTTCTTTGCACAAAACCATTGGCTGGTAGGCATTTCCATCGACGGCCCCCAGGAGTATCACGACCACTATCGCGTAACTCCTGCCGGAAAGCCTTCCTGGGAGAAGGTGATGCAGGGCATCAGCCTGCTGAAGAAGCATCGGGTGGAATGGAATGCTATGGCGGTGGTCAACGCCTACAACGCTGAGCATCCGCTGGAGTTCTATCATTTCTTCAGAGACAACGGTTGCCAGTACCTGCAGTTTACCCCTATCGTGGAGCGACTCACCGAGCATGAAGACGGTCGCACCCTGGCGAGTCTTGCCGACGAGCGGGAGATTCCGCTTGCAGATGCTTCCGTTACTCCGGAACAGTGGGGCAACTTCCTCTGCACCATCTTTGATGACTGGGTGCGCCACGATGTGGGTAGGATGTTTGTGGAAATCTTCGACTGCACGCTTGCCAACTGGATGGGTGTGCTGCCGGGCATCTGCGCTTATTCCAAGGAATGCGGTCATGCGGGCGTGATGGAGCACAACGGCGATGTGTATTCCTGCGACCACTTCGTCTTTCCGGAATACAAGCTGGGAAACATCAGGGAGCAGTCGCTCATCGACATGCTTTACGGCGAGAAGCAGCAGGCATTCAGCCGATTGAAGCATACCTCGCTGCCTCGCCAGTGCAAGGAATGCGACATGGAGTTTGCCTGTCATGGCGAATGCCCGAAAAACCGTTTCGAAAAAGACAAGTATGGAGAACCGGGACTGAACTATCTCTGCCAGGGATATTACCAGTATTATTCGCATGTGGCTCCCTATATGGACTTCATGAAGCGGGAACTCCTCGCCCAGCGTCCACCAGCCAACATCATGAAAGCTTTAAAAAATAACTAACGATTATCATTATGAACAAGACTTATATCACCATCGCCCTGCTGTCGCCGCTGGCTTGCACGGCTGCGATGGGAGCCAAGAAGGCGAAGGCGAGTAGTCAGCAGAAGCCTAACGTCATCATCATTCTTGCCGATGACCTGGGTTATGGCGACCTGGGATGCTATGGTGCCAAAAACGTAGAGACACCGAATGTGGATAAGCTGGCGAAGCAGGGAATCCGTTTCACCGATGCCCACGCCATCGCCTCTACCAGTACCCCATCCCGCTATTCCCTTCTCACGGGCGAATATGCGTGGCGCAAGCCGGGCACCGACGTGGCTCCGGGCGATGCGGGAATGATTATCAAGCCTACCCAGTTTACCATGGCTGATATGTTCAAGAGCGTAGGCTATTCTACCTGCGCCATCGGCAAGTGGCATCTGGGCTTGGGTGCCGAGACCGGCAAGCAGGACTGGAATGCCCCATTGCCATCAGCCCTGGCGGATATCGGTTTCGACCATCATTACATCATGGCTGCCACAGCCGACCGTGTACCTTGTGTATTCATAGAAGATGGCAAGGTGGCTAACTACGATCCGTCGGCTCCTATCGAGGTAAGCTATTACAGAAACTTCCCTGGAGAACCTACCGGAAAGGCCAACCCTGAATTGTGCTATAATATGAAGTCGAGCCACGGCCACAACATGTCTATCGTGAACGGCATCGGCAGAATCGGTTATATGAAGGGTGGTGGCAAGGCATTGTGGAAAGACGAGAACATCGCCGATTCCATCACTACCCACGCCATCGACTTCATCAAGAAGAACTGCAACAATCCTTTCTTTCTCTATTTTGCCACCAACGATGTCCACGTGCCTCGTTTCCCACACGAGCGTTTCCGTGGTAAGAGCAGCATGGGTATGCGTGGAGACGCCATCGTGCAGTTCGACTGGTCGGTGGGTAAGATTATGGAAACTCTGGATAAGTTGGGCATTGCGGATAACACCATCGTATTGCTGACCAGCGATAATGGTCCGGTGGTAGATGACGGTTATCAGGACCAGGCAGAGGAGCTTCTGAACGGTCATAAGCCAGCGGGTCCTTGGCGCGGCAACAAGTACAGTGCCTTCGAGGGTGGTACGGCGATTCCGGTCATCGTGCGCTGGCCAAAGAACGTGAAGGCGGGTCAGACCTCCGATGTTCTGATGTCACAGATCGACTTCATGGCTTCATTCGGCAATCTGATTGGTGCCACCTTCCCTAAGGGCAGCGCACCCGATAGCAGGAACCATCTTGGCAATCTGCTCGGCACCGACACCACTCATCGTCCATGGGTAGCCGAAATGTCGAGCAACCATGTTCTTTCCATCCGCACCAAGGAGTGGAAATACATCGAGCCGAACGATGGTTCCAAGATGATCAAGTGGGGTCCGAAGATAGAGACCGGCAACGATCCTCTTCCTCAGCTCTACCGCATCTCCGACAATCTCTATGAGCAGGATAATGTAGCAGATACTCATCCTACCGTAGTTTATGAGCTGCAGAACATCTTGAGAAGAGTAAGATAATAAAAATAGAAAGTCTCCCGCCAGGCGTCCCGGCGGATTACAATTCCGCCGAACGCTTAACGGGATAATCTGCGCTTACTTCTTATTCTTCGGCGCCTTGCTGATTTTATACATCAAATGGTAAGCATCCAACCCCTATTTTGGCGGTTTGAAAGATAAGTGCTACCTTTGCGCCATGTTAAATATTAAATGTTATAAATATGGCAATAAGTAGTAAAGATCTAGAGAACCTGTGGCAACGCTATAAAGCGGAGGCGGTACCAGCAGGAGTTTCGGTAAATCAATTTTTTGAATCCAATGGAGTTCCTTATCATGTATTTGAAAAGTGGTACAAGAAGAAGTTCCAAGCTCCAAATGTTGTGGAGTGTGTAGTTGCAGGTGCGCCAGATTCAACCAGTGCAGTTCCGACACCATCCAAGCAGGGTAATCCTTCAACCGGTTTATCTCCAGCTCCGACCGAGGATGCCGTTGTCATCAAGTATGTCAACCTTGGACTCATTAATGGTATGAAGATAGAGCATCATAATTTGAGTTATTCGGGTCTTCAAAGTTTTATCTCTAAACTTCAAGCCTTATGTTTAGCTTAAATGGTTCCGTAAAATATAAGTATATTCCCAACTATCAGGATATGCGTGGAGGTTATGACAAACTGTGTGGAGTGATACGCTCTTTGGGCGAAGACCCGGAGGATGGCACCGCTTACGTGTTTACTTCCAAGGATCAAAAGATAGTAAAGATCATCAGACATGAACATAATGAGTGTCAGATGTATTATCAGAAGTTTGACAAGAATATGAGTTTTGTCCGTCTAGAGTTTGAAGGTGTCCTTCCAATTTATGTGTTGGAGTGGAAGTATCTGGTGGCCATGCTTTCATGCCCTGTTGTAAAAAGCATAGGTCCAATAGAGCTAAAATGCTATGAGGAAGCAGCTTGATGGCGAAAATGATAGTTAATTTTCTGAAAATACGCATTCGTTTTTTTTAGTAAAGAGTAGAGTTAAATAAATGACACTCAGTGTGTTATAAAAAGCTTTAAGACTAGCTTGTTAAGCCCTGTTTTCGATGTTTTGCGATACTGCAAACATGTCTGACATAGGGTGGTATTACAACTGATGTTGAGTCTTTTAAATAGCGTAAAACATTGAATGTCAGATTGTTAAATAAGCTTTATGTATTTTGTGGAGTCTCATAATATGATTATCTTTGCATCTGCAAACGTTTCATATTATGGCAGATATACATATAGACATAGAGCGCATGATAATGCATTCCAATTACTTGCTGGAGGTAGACAATACTTCGGCAAGTAATGGATTATCGGATATGGAACGTAAGCAATATCTAGATCAGATAAAGGAATTGGTTCAGACTGTCCAGACACTTCTGGATGCCAATATTGCCTTGGGTAATA
>OKUQ01000223.1_pt1 | contig 39028 bp, 28 predicted proteins | sample 1606811 | NCBI WGS metagenome assembly OKUQ01 (sample SAMEA3882546, study PRJEB24775) | human gut metagenome | biome: human-associated habitat; feature: intestine environment; material: feces | place: Netherlands | collected 2009/2010
TCGGGACATTTCCCCCTGATAGGGGGAATCGGCCCCTGGAAGGGGAGCCTTGGGGCACCTCTTGGCGTTTTTGTTCTTTTGTGGTATAATCACCTCAAAATCATCAGCACAAGAGGTTTTTTATGGCTGCACTGGGATCACATCAGACGGAAAAGCGCCTTTGCGTGGGCCTGCTCGCGCATGTGGACGCGGGCAAGACGACGCTGTCGGAGGCCATGCTCTATCAGGCGGGCGTCATCCGCGCCTTCGGGCGCGTCGACCACGGGGATACGTTTCTCGATACCGACGCGCAGGAGCGCAGCCGCGGCATCACGATCTTTTCCAAGCAGGCCGTCCTGCCCCTGCCGGGCTGCACGCTGACGCTGCTCGATACCCCCGGCCACGTCGATTTTTCTGCCGAGATGGAGCGGACGCTGCAGGTGCTCGACTGCGCCGTGCTGGTCGTGAGCGGCACGGCGGGCGTGCAGGGGCATACCGCGACGCTCTGGCAGCTGCTGCGGCGCTATCAGGTGCCGGCGGTCGTGTTCGTCAACAAGATGGACATCGGCACGGCCGACCATGACGCCCTTTTGCAGAGCCTCCGGCAGGAGCTCGACGAGCGCTGCATCGACTTTTCGCAGCCGCAATCGCAGCTTCAGGAAGAACTGTCCCTCTGTGACGATGCGCTGCTCGACGAATATCTCGCCTCCGGCAGGGTCTCGGACGCGCAGATCGCGTCCGCCGTCTCGCACCGGAAGGTGTTTCCGTGCTTCTTTGGTTCCGCCCTGAAGCGGGAGGGCGTGGACGCGCTGCTGGACGCGCTGGGCCGCTTCGTGCAGGCGCCTGCATACGGAAAGGACTTCGGCGCGCGCGTCTATAAGATCGCACGGGACGAAAAGGGGGCGCGGCTGACCTTTCTGAAGGTCACGGGCGGCACGCTTGGTGTCAAGCAGCTGCTCGCGGGCGAGGACTGGCAGGAGAAGGCCGACCAGCTCCGCCTGTATTCCGGCAGCAAATTTACGCTCCTGCAGCAGGCCCCGGCCGGGACCGTCTGCGCCGTGACCGGCCTGACGAAGACGATGCCCGGCATGACCCTCGGCCATGAGACGGCGGCGCAGGCCCCGGCCCTGCAGCCGGTTTTGGAATACCGCCTGCTTCTGACCGACGGGACCGACGCCGCGCAGGCCTACGGCCAGCTGCGCGTGCTGGAAGAGGAGGATCCCGCGCTGCATCTGGTCTGGAACGCGCTGCTGCGCGAGATCCGCGTGCAGCTGATGGGCCCGGTGCAGATGGAGATCCTGCAGAAGCTGATCGAACAGCGCTTCGGGCTGGAGGTCGCCTTCGACGAGGGCAATATCGTCTATCTCGAGACCATCGCCGCCCCGGTCGAGGGCGTGGGGCATTATGAGCCGCTGCGGCATTACGCCGAGGTCCACCTGCTGATGGAGCCGGCGGAGCCCGGCTCCGGCCTGCAGTTCGACACGATGTGTCCGACCGACACGCTGGCCCTGCACTGGCAGCGGCTGATCCTCGGACATCTGGCCGAGAAGGTCCACCGCGGTGTGCTGACCGGCGCGCCGGTCACGGACATCCGCTTCACGCTCGTCTCCGGCCGGGCGCACCAGAAGCATACCGAGGGCGGCGATTTCCGCCAGGCGACCTACCGCGCGGTGCGGCAGGGACTGATGAAGGCAAAGTCGGTGCTGCTCGAGCCGTGGTATGCGTTCCGGCTGGAGCTTCCGGCCGAATGCGTCGGCCGGGCGATCACCGACATCCAGCGGATGCAGGGAGACTACGACCCGCCGGAGACCGACGGCGCGCAGACCATCCTGCGCGGAGCCGCCCCGGTGCGGCTGCTGCGCGGCTACCCGAACGAGGTCACGGCCTATACCCGCGGCCGCGGGCGGCTGCAGCTGCGCGTGGACGGCTACCGGCCCTGCAGGGAGCAGGACGCGCTCGTCCGCGCCTCCGGCTATGACCCGGCCCGGGATCTGGAAAACCCGGCGGGCTCCATCTTCTGCGGCCACGGCGCGGGCTATGAGGTCACATGGCAGGACGTGGACGACGCGGCCCACCTGCCGCTGCTGCGCTTCGGCGGCCCGGTCAAGCCTGCACCGCAGCGCATCGTGCGTTCCGTCGCCCCCGGCGGCGCGCCGGAGCTGGAAAAGGAGCTGCTGGCGATCTTTGAGCGCACCTACGGCGCCATCCGCCGCCGCGACGTGCTGCCGCAGATGATGCTCCGCAGCGAGGACAAGCGCGAGTTCCTCGAAGCCCTCGGCCCGGCGGACGATTTCCTGCTGGTCGACGGCTACAACATCATCTTCGCCTGGGACGAGCTCAAGGAGCTCTCCCATACCAGCCTCGATACCGCGCGGCACGTGCTCATGAACCTGCTGTGCAACTACCAGGGCTACCGCGGCTGCACGCTGATCCTCGTCTTTGACGCGTACAAGGTCCCGCAGGGCCTCGGCTCGGTGGAGAAATACCACAACATCCACATCGTCTATACCCGGCAGGCGGAGACTGCCGACCAGTATATCGAGCGTTTGAGCTTTGAGCTGCGCGGCCGCCGCCGCGTGCGCGTAGCGACGAGCGACAATCTCGAGCAGCTCATCATCCTCGGCCACGGGGCCGAGCGCATCTCCGCCCAGCATTTCCACGACGAGGTCTACGCCGCCCAGGCGGAGATCGACCGCATCCTGACGCAGAATAACCAGAAAAACAACGCATAAAGAAACCGGCAGCCCCGCAAAGCGGGACTGCCGGTGCGTTTACCGGTAGCACAGGAGCGAAAACCAGGTGACGATGTTGCCGTTATAAAATTCGATGCCGTTCTGCTCGGCGAGGGCCGTGGCGACGATGCCGTAGCTCTCCACGCAGGGGAACATCCGTTCCGGGTGGCGGCAGGGCGCGTCCGGATACGCGCAGTGTTCGCAGATCGCGCACGACTCGGTGGACAGGGTGAGCACATCCGGCGAAAACTGCCGCAGGATATCCCGCACCTGCCGCGTGACGGCCTCGTGCGGCGCGCGCGTGGCGAGCGCGGCAGAAAGATCGGCGATGTCATCGACCTCACAAAGCGTGGTGAAGACCAGCGCGCCGGGGTAGGACAGGATCCGTTCCCGACAGGCCGCGACCGTCCCCACGGCCGGGGGACAGGCCCAGCTCGTCCCATACATCGGGCACTCATGCTCGCAGACGTAGCGGATGCGGTCGGAAAATTCGATCGTCTGCGGATCGATCCATGCGTATTGGCTGATCGGCAGCTGGCACAGCTGCGCCTCGACGGCCTGCTTGTCCATAGGCTTCTTCCTCCGGCGTGTTTTCTCCCATTGTACCCGCGGCGCGGCGAAAGGTCAAGCTGTCAGAGCATCACGGCCTTTGTCGCGACGTGATCGCAGAAGACGCGGTCGTGCTCCACAAAGACGATCGTCGGCTGGAATTCCAGCAGCAGGTCTTCGATCTGCATGCGTGAGAGCACGTCCACATAATTGAGCGGCTCGTCCCAGACGAGCAGATGCGACGGCTCGCACAGGCTCCGCGCCAGCAGCACCTTTTTCTTCTGTCCGGCAGAAAAATCCGCCATGTCCTTTTCAAACTGCACCCGCGCAAAGTCCAGCTTGCGCAGGATCGCCTTGAACAGACTCTCGTCCAGCCCGTACCGTGCGGCATACGCGCCCAGATCCCCGCGCAGACCGGACGGGTCCTGCCGCACGTAGGAGATCTGCAGCCGGGAGCTGCGCTCCACGGTCCCGGTGTGCGGCACGTCCTCGCCGCACAGCAGGCGCAGAAGGCTCGTCTTCCCGGTGCCGTTCGCGCCGCGCAGCGCGATCCGGTCGCCCTGCTCGACGCAGAAGCTGACGCCGCGGCACACGGGCGCGCCGCCATAGCACACCGAGACGTCCCGCAGCAGCGCCAGCCGGTCCGTGTGATATGGAAGCTGGTGCAGCCTCAGGGGCGCGGCCTGCTCGATGTTTTTCAGCAGCGCCGATTTTTCCTCGATGGCGGCGTTCTGCCGCCGTTCGAGATTCTTGCGCCGCTGCTGCATGCGGCGCGATTGCTCACCGATGTAGGCGCGGCCGCCCATGGCGTCGGCCTCGCCCGTTACTTTCGCCGAGTGCGGGCCGATCTTCGTGCTCTCGACCTTGTCGGCCCACGCGCGCGACTGCCGCGCAGCCTGCTTCAGACGGCCGATCTCCTTTTTCAGCTGCGCGTTCTGCGCCAGCTCAAACGCGTCCTGCCGCTGCCTGTTTTCATACCATGAGGAGAAATTGCCCTTCTGCACCTCAATGCCGCCGCGATTGATGGACAGGATGTGGTCGACGCAGCCGTCTAAAAACGCGCGGTCGTGCGAGACGAGCAGAAAGCCGGACTTTTTGGCCAGATACCGGCTGACGAGTGCGCGGCCCGTCTCGTCGAGATGGTTCGTCGGCTCGTCGATGAGCAGATACCGGCCCTCGCGCGCGAAAAGCAGCGCCAGCAGGATCTTCGCCTGCTCGCCGCCGGAAAGTGTGGAAAACGGGCGGTACAGCGCGTCGTCCGTCACGAATAGCGGCGCCAGCTCGCGCCGCAGGCGCCACTGCGGCACGTCCGGGAAGCTGTACTCCAGCAGCTCGAGCGGCGTGAGCGCCGCGTCTGGGATGGGATACGGGAAATACTCGAACCCGCCGGGGGCTGTGATCGTGCCCTGGTGGGGATACTGGCCCTGCAGAAGGCGCAGGAGCGTCGTCTTGCCGCGGCCGTTGCGGCCCGTCAGGCCGAGCCGCCAATCGGTGTCGAGCTGGAAGCTGACGTGCTCAAATACAGGGTCAAAGCTGCCGGGGTATGTAAAGGTCAGGTCTGTGATCTGGATCAATGCCATCGGTATGCCCTCCTTCAGGCAGCCGAGGATTCCATCGACAATTGCAGGCGATCGGATCGGCGGCTGCCTAATAAAAAATTGGCTGCGGGAAACGCTCCCACAGCCGAAGGGCATCCTGCGTCTGCCGCAAAATGGGCAGACGGTCTGCACGGAGGCTGAGAGGCAAAGCAGATTTCCCGCGAAAAGGCACAACGAACCAGGCGGTCTTCACCGCCAGCGTGTTACGATCGTGCCAGGTTTTCAGCAGGAGATCATGCGCATGCTCTCAAACTCCCTTCTGTTCTTTATAATTTGATTCTACCATGCGGCGCGGAAAAACGCAAGCGCCGGTAAAAATTTGCAGAAAAAACGCACCCGGCACGGTGTGTGAGATGCCGGGTGCGGATCGTGCAATCGCCAGAAACTGCGCATTGCACAGGATGAAAAAAAGTGCTATACTGTGTACCAGTATATCGTCAGCCCGGCAGCTATGCGATCTGCCTTGCTGATGCTTGCACTATAGCATACAGGCAGGAAATATGCACCCTACCGGCGCGGCACCGGCCGATACCCGTCGGAGAACGGCACTCTACTGCCAGTAGAATTTCCTGTAATACCAATGCTTTCAGGGGAAGGGGGCGTCCTTATGATCCAGGACGAACAGACGCTGCGGCGCACCACAGCAAAAAATATCGCCGCTTACCGCAAAGCCCATAAGGATACCCAGCTGGACCTTGCGCGCAAGCTCAATTACTCCGATAAGTCCGTTTCCAAGTGGGAGCGGGGCGAGGGCCTGCCCGATGTCTATATCCTCGCGCAGATCGCGCAGCTCTACGGCATCACCGTCAGCAACCTCATCGGCGAGGAGGAGCCGCCTAAAAAGTCCAACCCGCATTTCCACATCTACGTGGTGCTGCTGTCGGTGGCGCTGGTGTTCGTGATCGCGGCGATCTTGTTCACGGCCTTCACGATCGCGGCCGTGTCGTTCCCGTCGTGGCTGTTTTTCCTGTACGCGGTGCCGGTGTCGAGCATCGTGTGCATCGTGTTCACGTCGCTGTGGTGGGGCATTCTGATGCAGGGGCTTTCCATTACGGCGCTCATTTGGTCGGCGGGGCTGTGCATCTATCTCTCCATCCCGTCGATCCCGTATCTGAAGCTCATCTTCGTCGTCTGCGCCGCCGTGCAGGTGCTCATCACGCTCTGGGAGCTGTTCCGCTATTCCAGAACAAGAACATGGTTCTAAAGCGCACTTTCCGCGCCCGCAGGCGCACACTGCAGATTTCAGAGCACCGATTCAGCCGTCACCAACAATGGCAGGCTCTTTCGGCACCAAAATTCTGATAGGCAATCGGTGTGGCGCAGAGGGATGTCTGCCCCTGCAACTGATCTACAGCTTTTACAGTGCAAATAGTTTCCAGATAGTCTCACAGCCCCGCACGCGATGGCGTGCGGGGCTGTTTTTTAATATTGGAAGATGCTTCCGCCGACGAATTCGCGGACGATGGAGTCGCGGGGGACGTACGGCGTGTCCAGGGGCGGCAGGCTCCGGACCACTTCCATGAGGACCGTCAGACCGTGCTCGGCGATGAACGCGTCGTCGAGATCCGAGGCGAACTGCGGGATCTGCCGCAGGTACTTGGCGAGGATACACAGCTCGTAGTCGTGGAAGGAATCGATGTGAATGGAGGCGTTCGGCTTGTTGGGGGCGATGTATTTCTGCTCGCCCTGGTTGACGGACTGGGCGCGGATGATGGTCTCGCGCAGGGAGTTGCCGCGGCCCTGGTAGTTGCGGATCATGCGGCGGGCCACCCGGACCTGCTCGGGGTGGATGATGCGGTCGCCCGGGGTGATGATGCGCGTGCGGGGCGCGACATAGATGCCGGTCGCGCGGTCACGGATGGGGTCGAAGAGCAGGGGATTGAGCATGTGGATGCCCTCGGCGATGATGACGGCCTCGCGGCTGCCCTCCATGGGGGTGTAGCCGCCGGTGCGGTTGTTCGGGAAGTCGTACCAGGGCACCTGCACGGTCTCGCCGTTGGAGAGCTTCTCGATGGTGCCCAGCAGCAGCTGGCGGTTGACGCACAGGGGCGATTCCCAGTCGGTCAGATCCTTCGGCCGCTCGGCGAGCGGCAGGAAAAAGTTATCCATGCTCAGAAGGCAGACCTTGACGCCCAGGTTTTCCAGATACGCCTTCAGGCGCATGGCGGTGGTCGTCTTGCCGGAGCCGGAGGGGCCGGTCAGGCAGACGTAGGGCTTGCGCGGCTGCGCCGAGAGAATGGCGCCGGCCGCCGCGCTGATCTTGTCGTGGAAGACCTCCTCACAGCGCAGGACGAACTGCGTCTGGCTGCGCATGGCGTAGATGACGTCGTCGATATCAATGACTCGCATACAGAAAAATCAGGACTCCTTTCTGATATCCGCTGCCGCGGGTGCGGTCTGCTCGAGCTTCCGGCGGATCCGCTTCCAGAAATAGACGAAGCAGACGACATGCATGGCCGCGGTGATGACCCAGCTGATGGGGTAAGAGACATAGAGGGCGGGAAGCGTATGCTTCCACGCAAAAATGGTGTAGATCCAGACGATCCGCATCACGCAGGCGCCGAAGATCGTCACGACCATCGGCAGCCACGATTTTCCGAGCCCGCGCACCATGCCGCAGCAGACCTCCATGATGCCGCAGAGGAAATAGGGGGTCGTGACATAGTATGTGCGGATCATGCCCATTGCGATCACGGCGTCACGCGCCGGATCGTCGGCGGAGACATAGATGCTCAGCAGCTGCGGGCCGAAGACGGTGCTCAGCACGCACAGCGGCACGCCGATGAGCATCACGGTCAGCTGACAGTTCCAGAAGATCTTCCAGATCCGGTCGTACCGCCGCGCGCCGAGATTCTGGCTGGTGAAGGTGATGGCGGCGTGGAAGACGGCGTTCATCGCGGTGTAGGTGAAGGCGGCGATGTTGGCCGAGGCGGTATTGGCCGCGATGACGTCCGCGCCGAAGGAATTGACGCAGCTTTGCACCATGACGTTCGAGATGTTGAAGACCACCGACTGCAGTCCGGCCGGCAGGCCGATCTGGATCATGCGCAGCGCCTCGGACGGGTGCAGCCGGAGCTGGCGGAGGCTGAGCCGGGCCGGGCCCGTCTGCCGCATGAGGCAGACGAGGATCAGCACGACCGACACATACTGCGAAACGACCGTCGCAATGGCGACGCCCGCCACGTCCAGCCGGCAGACGATGACGAAGAACAGATTGAGAAAGACGTTCAATACGCCCGAGACGGCGAGGAACAGCAGCGGCCGCTTCGTATCGCCGTAGGCGCGCAGGATGGCCGCGGCGAAGTTGTAGATGAGCGCGCCGGGGATGCCGATGAAATAGATCCGCAGATAGAGGCTCGCCAGCCGCAGCACATCGTCGGGCGTGCCCATCAGCTCCAGCATCGGCGTGGAGAGGAAGAAGCCCAGCAGGAACGTGACCACGCCGAGCAGCAGACTCAGCGTGATGGCGCTGTGGACCGCGCGGCTGACGCCCGCGTCGTCTCGGCAGCCGATGTAGCGGGCGACGAGAATGTTGACGCCCACAGAGATGCCGATGAACGCACCGGTCAGAAGGTTGATGAGCGCCGAGGTCGCGCCGACGGCGGCCAGCGACGTGCTGCCCGCGAATTTGCCGACGACGATCACGTCTGCCGCGTTGAACAGCAGCTGCAGAATGCCCGTGAGCGCCAGCGGCAGGGAAAACATCATAAGCTTCGGCAGCAGCGCGCCGTTCAGCATATCAAGTTCTTTCGTTCTGGCCATGGGGACCTCCTTGAAGTTGTGATAATGCTGTTTGGAATGGCAGCCAGGGGTCTTCTGCCGGGGGCAGATGGGAAAACTGCAGCGGCCGGCCCGTCTGCGGGTGGCAGAACGCGATCCGGTACGACCACAATCCGAGCGGCCCGGGCGCGGCCGCGCCGTATTTCGCGTCGCCGCACAGCGGCAGCCCGCGGGAAGAGAACTGCGCGCGGATCTGGTGCGTGCGCCCGGTCTCCAGCCGGATGAGGACGAGCGCACGGCCGTCTTCCTCGCCCAGCACGCGGTAGGAAAGCCGTGCCGGGCGCGTATCCGGCCCGGGCGCGTCGGCGACGCAGGTGCGCCGGGCGGCGGTGTCGCGGCGCAGCTGGTCCTCCAGCACGCCGGATGCCTGGGCCGGGACGCCCTCGAGCACGGCGAGATAGTCCTTTTCGAACGTATGCGCCTGCACCTGCCTGGACAGCAGACTGTCCGCCATGCGCGAGCGGGCGAAGACCATCACGCCGCCGACCGGCCGGTCCAGCCGGTGAACGGTGCGGACGCAGCCGGTCTCCGGCTCGCCGAGGGCGCGGCGCAGCAGCTCCGGCATGCCGCCGGGCTCGTCGGTGGACAAAACGCCCGCGGGCTTGAGGCAGACCACGATGCGCGCGTCGGTATAAAGCAGCTCCATGCCCGCCCCTCCTGTTTGCGTTGATGCTGCTATAGTATATCATGTTTTTCGCCCTTCGTCACGCGCATTTTCGGCCACTCCGGGCACATTTCCGGACAGGCGCAAAGAAATGTCTTAAAAATTCTTAATTCCGCCCGCTTTTCCGGCGAGCTGTGATACAATGGACGGGCAAAGGAGGCGTCAAGTATGGAAGAAACGATCCGCATTCTCGTGGTGGATGACGAGCCGGATATCCGGCGCATCTGCCGGATCCTGCTTGAAAACAGCGGCTATACCGTTCTGGAGGCGGCGACCGGCCTCGAGGCCGTCGAGACCATCCGGCGCTGCCCGGAGATCGACCTCATTCTGATGGATATCATGATGCCCGACCTCGACGGCTACGACGCGTGCAGCCGGCTGCGCGCCTGCTCGACGGCGCCGGTGCTGTTCCTCACGGCCAAGACGCAGGAAAACGACAAGCGCCGCGCCTACGACGCCGGCGGCGACGATTATCTGGCCAAGCCCTTTTCCCACGCGGAGCTCATGATGAAGGTGGAGTCGCTGCTGCGGCGCTACCGGGTGTATAAAAACAAATCGAGCGGGCGGATGCTCCGCCCCGGCATCGTGCTGGACGAGGAAAACCGCCGCGTGCTGCTCGACGGCGCGCCGCTGGAGCTGACGGAGACGGAATTTTCCATCCTCCAGTGCCTGGCGCAGAACCGCGGGCGCGTCGTGCCGGTGCGCACGATCTATGAGACGGTCTGGCATGAGACGTACATGCCGGCGTCCAACAATACCGTGATGGTGCATATCGTGAATCTGCGCAAGAAGCTGGAGGAGGATCCGGCCAACCCGCGGCTGATCCGCACCGTATGGGGAAAGGGCTATCAGATTGACTGAGAAAAAGAAACGATTCCTCTCGCTGAGCGTCAAGCCGCTGTTCGTGCTGCTGCTGGGGCTGGTGCTGGGCGTGGGCGCGGCGCTGCTGGCCGAGACTGCGGGCGAGGCGATCATCGAGCGCTGCTATCTGAGCGAAGCGGCCGTATTGAAGCGGACGAACCGGGCCGCGCAGGAGCTGCAGGGCTACGTCCGGCAGAACGCTCTGACGACCCGCAATACGAACGCGCTGGCCCAGTGGGGCGAGAGCAGGAAGGACTACTATATCCTGCTCTACCGCGACCAGCGGCAGATCCTCGAGATCGGCTGGTGGGGCGCGGACATCGCCGCGGTCGACGCCTATTCCCTGAAGGAGCAGGGGGCCGAGGTCGTCTACCCGATCGCCTTCCGCGACGGGACGGTCTACGCCGTGATCTATGACAATTCGGACAGCCGGCTCTACGATGTGACCTGGGTCGTTTCACTGCTGCTGGGCTGCGCCGTGCTGGCGCTGACGCTGCTGGCGTATAACCGGCGCGTGGCGCGCAAGGTCGTGGCCATCTCGCACGAGGTGCAGTCCATCGGCGAGGGCAATCTCTATCTGCAGCTCGAGCCGAAGGGCAGCGACGAGCTCGCGCAGCTGACCGCGAGCGTCGAGCAGATGCGGCTGTCTTTGCTGCGCAAGACCAGCGAGGAGCAGCGGGCGCTGCAGCAGAACAGCGATCTCATCACCGCCATGTCGCACGACATCCGCAACCCGCTGACCGCGCTGCTGGGGTATCTGGATCTGGCAAAGACCGGGCAGTACCGGACGCAGGAGGAGCTGCAGAGCTATCTGGACGCCGCCTACGGCAAGGCCGAGCAGCTCAAGCGGCTGACCGACGAGCTGTTCCGCTACTCCCTGCTGTTCGGCTGCAAGGAGCTGCCGCTGCAGCTGGAGCGCTACGACGCGTCGATCCTGCTCGGCCAGCTCCTGGGCGAGAGCCGCGCGCAGCTGCAGCAGCAGGGCTTTACGGTCCAGCTGCTCCTGCCGCAGCAGGACGTGCAGATCGAGGCCGACGTGACCTACCTCAAGCGCGTGTTCGACAATCTGTTCGACAACATCCGCAAATATGCCGACCCCGCCCGGCCCGTGGCCATCGCAGCGCTGCTGGAGGATGGGGCGCTGCACGTCTGCCTGTCCAACAGCGTGAACCCCGGCGCGGGGCGCATCGAATCCAACAAGATCGGCCTGCGCACCTGCGCGAAGATCATGGCGCAGATGTCGGGCAGCTTCAAGCGCTATACCGAGAGCGGGAAGTTCACCGCCGAGGTCATCCTTCCCATCCTGCCCGCAGGGGACCCGGACGGCAGTTCTTAAAAATATCTGAATTTTGCAACGCCGGACTTTTCTTTGCGTCTTTGATTTGGTATGATACAGGCAGCAAAATAGGCCGATGCTATCATATGACAGTACAACATATAGTTTCTGAATGAAAAAGGAGAACAGCATGAAATTCAAACGCTTTTTTGCGCTCGCGCTGGCGGCTCTGCTTGTGATGAGCCTGTTTGCGGGCTGCTCGAAAAACTCTGATACGCCGGGCAGCAAGACCGACTCCAGCGGCTCGCTCATCGACCAGACCAAGCCCGCCGCCACGACGGCGAAATACGCCTATCAGGCCGACTACCTCGACCTGCAGCTGCCCGAGAACGTCCAGTACGTCAACACGATGTGCACCGCGGGCACGACGATCTTCCTGACCGCCTACGTGCAGGGCGACGAGATCGTCCAGACCGACCCGGACACGGGCGACACCTGGTCGTATTACACCCAGGAGCTGATCCTTCTGTCTGTCGACCCCGATACCGGCGCGTGCACCCAGCTTCCCAACCTGCAGCTGCCCACGGTTCCCGAGGACTGCGAGGGCAACGTTGACTGCTACAACATGGCAGGCTCCGACGACGGCACGCTCTGGATGCTCGTGAACGTCTATGCGGCAAAGTATGACCTGCCCGCGGACTTCGATCCCAACACCATGAACAAGTATGACTACCCCTCGACGGACATGAGCACGGCCTACCTCATGCACGTCGCCGCCGACGGCAGCACGATCGCCAATGTCGACCTCTCCGTGACCGACGATGGCACGGACGAGGAGGATGGCATGGGCAGCAACATCTCGTCCTTCGCCGTCGACGCGGCGGGCAATCTCTACGTCACCGACTATAACTACATCTATGTGCTGGACGCCGAAGGCAAGCTCCTGTTCAAGATCGACGACAGCCAGTACAGCGGCAGCCTCTGCCGCCTGCAGCCCGATCAGGTCGGTATCCTGTGGTACAACTACGCCACCGACACCGCGGAGAGCACCGACGAGAACGGCCAGTTCTTCATCCCCGTCGATCTTGAGACGAAGACCTGGGGCGAGAAGATCAAGATGCCGGCCAACGTCTGGAACGTCTATCCGGGCGACGACGCCTACGATTTCTATTACAAGAACAACGACAACATCTATGGCTACACCTTCGCGAGCGATACGAAGGACAAGCTCGTTGACTGGATGGCCTGCGATGTCGACACCAGCAACATGTATGACTCCGGGATGCTCTCCGATGGCCGCGTCGTCGGCATGACGCAGGACTGGAGCAGCGACACGACCGCCTACCAGCTTATCGTCCTGCACCGCATTGACGCTTCCGAGGTCAAGGAAAAGACCGTCCTGACGCTCGCGTGCATGGGCCTTGACTGGAGTCTGCGCAGCAAGATCGTCGAATACAACAAGTCGAACGACCAGTACCGCATCCAGGTCGTCGACTACAGCGAATACGCCACGGACGACGACTATAACGCCGGCATCACCAAGCTCACCACCGAGATCATCAGCGGCAGCGTGCCGGATCTGTTCCTGACCAGCAGCCTGCCCATCGACAAATACGCCGCCAAGGGCGTCGTGGCCGACCTCTATACATTTATGGACGGCGGCAGCGGCCTGAGCCGGGATTACTTCGTCCCGCAGGTCCTGAAGGCGATCGAGAAGGACGGCAAGCTCTATGAGCTGCCGACCAAATTCTCCGTAGAGACGGCTTATGCCCTGTCCTCCATCGTCGACCAGTACGACACCTGGAACGTCGCCGCCGTGCAGGACGCCATGGCGCAGCTGCAGGAGGGCGCAACGGTCTTCTCCACCGGTTGGACGAAGAGCACGGCGCTCAATAACTGCCTGACGCGCAACCTGGCTGCCTTCGTCGACTGGACGACGGGCAAGTGCACCTTCGATTCCGAGGCCTTCCAGCAGCTGCTGGCCTTCTGCAATTCCTTCCCCGACGACAGCAGCTCGGACGACGGGATCGCCTATTCTTCGGCGGCGGCCACCGTCGATACCATGGACGATCCTGTCTGGGAATCCGACGCGACCCGCATTCTGAGCGGCAAGCAGCTCATGGCCACGACGAGCTTCTACAGCTTTGAGGACTATATCTACAATATCTACCCCGTAAAGGACAAGGTCACCTTCGTCGGCTATCCGTCGGAAAGCGGCGAGCCGGGCAACTCGTTCTATATCCAGTGCCCGATGGCCATCTCCTCCGTCACGAAATATCCGGACGCCGCGTGGGACTTTGTCAGCACCATGATCCGGCAGACGAACGAGGACGCAGAGTCCATGTACGCCTTCCCCATCAGCCAGGAGGCCTTTGACAAGAAGATGACTTCTGTCATGACCGAGCAGTATCAGCTCGACGTAAACGGCGAACAGGTCGACTGGGACGAAGACGGCGAACCCGACAAGATGTGCATCGGCACCTACGAGGTCGTTGAAAACGGCGAGAGCACCTGGCAGCAGGTCTACGCCCTGACGCAGGAGGACATCGACCAGATCCTCTCCGTCATCAACAGCGCGACCGGCATCGTCGACTATGACGACGAGATCCTCTCCATCGTCTCCGACGAGGTCAGCGCCTACTTCGCCGGCGACAAGGATGTCCAGACCACCGCCAACATGATCCAGAGCCGCGTCAACCTGTACGTGCAGGAGCAGCGGTAAAAACGATACGCAGCAGCACTGCAGGGGCGGACAGATCGTCCGCCCCTGCGGGCCACCTTCCCCCGGGGGAAGGCATGGGCTGCGGCCAACCTGAAAATGCCGATAAATCCCGATCGCCCGGCGGCCGGGAGCTATGAGCATTTTCCAACGCAAAGGAGACGCAGACTGTGCAAAAGCTTTCTCTCCGGTCGCGCGGGAAATATGAGACGAAGCCGTCCGGGAAAAGCCTCTGGACGCGGATGAACAACAAGGTGCGCGATTTTCTCGCCTCCATGTGCTTCTCCGGCCCGAGCTTTCTCGGGATGCTGGCGTTTTATATCATCCCGTTTCTGATCGTCATCTATTATTCCTTCACCGTGGGCCTGACCGACCACAGCTTCGCCGGGCTCAAGAACTACATCAACGTCTGGCAGAACGGCGCGTTCAAGATCGCGGTCAAAAACACGTTCACGTTCACGGGCATGTCCGTGCCGCTGGCGGTGGTGCTGTCGCTTGGCCTGGCGCTGCTGCTCGAGGCGCGGATCCCCCTCAAAAGCGAGTTCCGCACCTTCTTTTTAAGCCCCATGATGGTCCCCATTGCGTCCATCATCCTCATCTGGCAGGTGCTGTTCCACTATAACGGCGTCATCAACGAATTCCTGCAGGTCTTCGGCGCGGATAAGATCGACTGGCTGAAATCCGACTATTGCATGGTCGTCATCGTCGTGCTGTTTTTGTGGAAAAACCTCGGCTATAACATGATCCTGTTCATGGCCGCACTCAGCAATATCCCGCGCGAGCTGCTCGAGGTCGCGGAGGTCGAGGGCGCGTCGGCGGCCTATCAGTTCTTCCACATCAAGCTCCGCTATCTCTCGCCGACGGTTCTGTTCGTGACGATCCTGTCCATCATCAACTCGTTCAAGGTCTTCCGCGAGATCTATCTTCTCACCGGCAATTACCCCTACGACGGGCTGTACATGATGCAGCATTTCATGAACAACATGTTCAATTCCGCCGACTACCAGCGCCTGTCCGCCGCGGCGGTGCTGCTGGCGATCGTCATCGTCATCCTCATTGCCCTTCTGTTCTTCGTGGAGAACATCTTCGGAAAGGACGTGGAAGGATGAAGAAAAAACGCTATTTTTCCCGCACGGTCTGCTTTCTGCTCTGCGCGGTGTTCGCGCTTTTGTTCCTGCTGCCGACGGTTCTGACCATCACGAACTCCTTCATGACGCAGAGCGAGATCACGGCCAGCTACGGCCAGGTCTTTGAAAACGCCAACGACGGCAAGAGCTACATCTCCAAGACCATTGAACTCAAATTCATCCCCGACAAGGTCAGCTTCACCCAGTATTTCACCGTCCTGCTCAAAAGCCCGGACTATCTGCTGAAATTCTGGAACTCCGTCATCCTGACCGCGCCGATCGTCTTCGCGCAGCTCATGGTCGCGTCGATCGCGGCCTACGGCTTTACCCGCTGGCGCGGGAAGGTGCGCGACAGTCTGTTCTTCTTCTATGTGATCCTGATGCTCATGCCGTATCAGGTCACGCTGGTCCCCAACTATCTGGTGAGCGACTGGCTGAAGATCCTCAATACCCGGTGGGCGATCTTCCTGCCCGGCGCGTTTGCGCCGTTCTCGGTCTTTCTGCTCACCAAATTCATGCGCCGCATCCCCATGGCCGTCATTGAATCGGCCAAGATCGACGGCGCGAACGAGTGGCACATCTTCTGGAACATCTGCCTGCCGCAGTGCCGGAGCGCCCTCTATTCCATTGCGATCCTGGTGTTCATCGACAACTGGAACATGGTCGAACAGCCGCTGATCCTGCTCAACGACGTGGAGAAGCAGCCGCTTTCGATGTTCCTGTCCAGCATCAACGCCGGCGAGATCGGCATCGCCTTTGCCGCCGCCGTCATCTATATGATCCCCGGTCTGCTGCTGTTTCTGCACGGCGAGGCGTATCTGGTGGAAGGCATCGCACATTCTGGCTCTGTGAAAGGATAAGGAAAGAGACATGGAAAACAGTGTAAGAAAACGCGAATGGGTCAAGACCGCGGCCATCATTTTTCTGGCGGTCCTGCTGGTGCTGACCTTCTTCTCCAAGACGATCATGAATGCCTCCCTGCCCGAGGTCGCGGCGCAGCAGGCCGCCTCCGGTGCCATCAACGCCCGCATCCGCGGCAGCGGCACCGTCGAGGCCAGCGAGGTCTATAACGTCACCATCAAGCAGACCCGCAAGGTCGCCAGCGTCCTGGTCAAGACCGGCCAGGAGATCAACGTGGGGGATACGATGTTCGTGCTCGAAGCGGAGGACTCGGACGAGCTCAAGCAGGCGGAGACGGACCTCGAGACGCTCCAGCAGAACTACGACAAGAGCCTCATCGAGGCGGGCAACACGGCGTCTCAGGAAAACTACGATCTGCAGAAGGCAAAAGAGGCGTATAACGAGGCGCTGGCGATTTATAACCAGTACAGCAGCGTCAGCGCGACACAGCTTGCAACGCAGAAGGCTGCCGCAGACGCCAAGCTCAAGGAACTCCAGACCGCAAAAACCACGATCGACAACCAGCTCACGAAGCTGAAGGCCGACACACAATATACTGAAGCCCAAGCGGTTGTGACGGCGCAAGATGCAATTATTAAGGCTCAGCAAGAAGAAAAAAATAAGCTCTTGCAGACACTTACAGATGTATATCCTGAGATTTCGGGCGCAGACGGGATAAGAGACGATATTGAAGCACGAAAGATCAAGTATGTTTCTGAATTAGCACAGTGGGACAGTGTGTTTCTGGATCTGGTAGAGAAATGTGATAAAGACTACAGAATAATTGACGAATGCTTCAAGAACTATGTATCTGGAGCCCCATCGTCTGCTCTTCTTGCGAGAATCAACGGAAGCAAAACAAGTGAAAGCGATTATTATTCGGCATATCTGGCGCTAATGGAGTGCTACTATGGGAAGCTCAGGACGAATGGAGAGCGTTCAGGTGGACTCTATGGCATGCAAAATGAACTGCAATTGGCTGTAATCAATGATGAAATCAAAAAGGCTGAACAAGCAAAAGGTAATTCGAAAACCATCGTTGATAATTTTGAGCGTTCCATCGACGATCTGACGAAGCAGAGCGATTCTCTTGACGCCCAGATCAATGATCAGCAGGCAGCGGTCGACAAGCTGTCCAGCGCGGCCTCTGCCGCAGAGACCGTCAAATCTACGAAGCAGGCGCTCGAAGACCTCGTTTTCAAGCAGAATCTCGGCGATTCGTCCTCAATCGATCTCGAGGCTGCCAAAAAGTCCATCAAGAAAAAACAGGCGGAGGTCGACAAGCTGCGCGAGAATGCGGATGAGCTGGAGGTCAAATCCAGCGTGTCCGGCACCATTGCGTCTATCGACGCTTCGGCCGGCAAGTCCATCGGCGGCGAGGAGCAGCCGCTGGCCACCATCAACGTGACCGACCGCGGCTTTACCGTCAAGATCGACGTCACCAACGACCAGGCCAAGAAGGTCAAGACCGGCGACACCGCCGAGCTCGTCAACTTCTGGGGCGGCGACGCCGTCGCCACGCTCGACCAGATCACAAGCTCCAAGACCGCGGGCAATCGAACCCTCGTCTTCACTCTCACCGGCGATATCCAGGCCGGGCAGAACGTGACGCTCTCCATCGGGCAGAAGAGCGCAAACTATGACGCGCTCATTCCGCTCTCCGGCCTGCGCGAGGATTCGAACGGCAAGTTCGTCTACGTGCTCGAGTCGAAGAGCTCGCCGCTCGGCAGCCGCTATATCGCCACCCGCGTCACCGTGCAGGAACTCGCGCGCGACGATAAGTCCGCCGCCGTCTCCGGTATCAGCTCCGGCGATTTCATCATCACCACCAGCAACAAGCCCGTCGAAGCCGGCAAGCAGGTCCGGCTGGCCGATAACGGATGATCCGGCGCGGGCGGTTTGAGCGGCATCGCAGGCTGCCGCGGCTGCACGGAGGGAAGCTTGCCCTCCTTATTGCCTGCCTGATCCAGACGGCGCTGTCTGTGTTCAGCTTCGCCATGCTGGGGAAGGTGACCGGCGCGCTCATCACCCAGTCCGCCGCCGACGTCTGGCGCGGCGGCAGCGGCGAGCGCTTTGCGCAGGTCTCCGCCTTCCTGCCGGTGAACGGCAGGATCGACCTCGATACCATCCGCTCGTTCCGCGTGACGCTGGAGGACGCATTCGTCCAGAACTCCATCTTCGCGCCGGAACCCGATGCGCAGGACCCCAATGCAGCGGACACCTCCGCGCGCCTCTACGCCGACGCCTACAGCGGCAGCACCCAGCTGTCCGTCTCCGGCAAGTCGCCCGGCAGCGTGACGGTCACGGCCATCGGCGTGGGAGGAGACTATTTCCTGTTCCATCCGCTGCAGCTGCTGTCCGGCGGCTACGTGTCGGACGAGGATTATATGGCCGACCGCGTCGTGCTCGACGCGCAGACGGCCTTCAACCTCTTCGGCAGCAGCGACGTGGCCGGGATGGAAGTGACGATCAACGGCAAGACCTTCCCCATCGCGGGCGTGGTCAAAAGTGAGGACGACTTCGCCACAGCCGCCGCGCTGGACGCCGGAGCCGAGGCGTCTTCCGACCCCACGGGCGTCCAGTCGGCCTCCAAGGCCATGATCTACATGAGCTACGCCGCGCTGAACGCCATGGCGGAGCTGCCCATCGACTGTTATGAGATCGTTCTGCCCGACCCCGTCTCGGGCTTCGCCAAGAAGCTCATGACGGAGAAATTCCCCGTGGGCGAAGGCGAGATCGTGCAGAATACCGGCCGGTTTTCTCTCTCCGGCCTGATCTCGGTGATCGGGAAGTTCGGCAAGCGCGTCATGACGACGAACGGCGTCATCTATCCCTACTGGGAAAACGCCGCCCGGATGGCCGAGAGCTACGCGGCTTTGCTGCTGATCCTCGGTACGCTCTTCGGCCTCATGCCGGCCGTGTGCCTGACGATCGTGCTGGTGAAGCTCACGGTCCGGGAGATCAAACGCGGCTACTACAAGGCCGCCCACGCCATCGAGGACCGCGTGGAGGAGAACAAGCGCAAGCACTACGTCTCCGGCGGTATCTGAAGCATAAAAAGCCCCGGCTTTCCATTCGGAAAGCCGGGGCCGTTTGCTTTGCGGGGTCAGTCCGCAGAGGCGTCGATGTGACGCTGGATGCGGTTGATGATCATTTCCAGCGCGATGAGGTTCTTACCGCCCTCGGGGACGATGATGTGCGCGTTTTTCTTGCTGGGTTCCACGTAGAGCTCGTGCATGGGCTTAACGGTGGTCAGATACTGGTCGATGACGGAGTCGATGCTCCGCCCGCGCTTCTTGACGTCCCGCCGGATCCGGCGGCACAGGCGCACGTCGGCGTCGGCATCGACGAAGATGCGGATGTTCATCTCGTCGCAGAGCGTCTTGTTGACGAAGATCATGATGCCCTCGACCACGATGACCCGCCGCGGCTCGATGTGCAGGACCTCCTCCGCCCGGTTGTGGATGGTATAGTCGTAGGTCGGGCAGTCGATGGCCTGCCCGTTTTTGAGCATGCGCAGATGGTCGATCATCATGTCGGTGTCGAACGCGTCCGGGCAGTCGTAGTTGAGATGCGTCCGCTCCTCATAGCTCATCTCGTCGTGGCGCTTGTAGTAATTATCGTGGCTGAGCACGCTGATATTATCGCCGAAGCGATTCACGAGCGCTTTGACGAGCGTCGTTTTTCCGCTGCCGGTCCCGCCGGCGACCCCAATGACGATCACATCTGACATATCTCTGTCTCCTCTTTTATTCCGTTACGATCCCGTAGATGAGCGGCTGCGCCGCGGGCGCGTCCGCGCCCCAGCGGATGGCCTCCAGGAAGACGCGCTCGGCGTCCGCCAGCGTCTCGGGCCGGTCCGTGTGCAGAACGGCGAGCGTCTGGCCCTGCTCCACCTTCGCGCCGGTCTTTTCCTTCAGGACGATACCGGCGGCCGGGTCGATCACGTCGTCCTTCGTCTTGCGGCCGGCACCGAGGATCGCGGAGCTCTCGCCGATCTTCTGCGCGTCCATGTGGTGGATGTAGCCGGCCTGCGGCGCCTTGAGCTCGTATTGGACCGACGCCTGCGGCAGCAGGCCGACATTGTCCAGCACGGCCGCGTCGCCGCCCTGGGCCGCGATCCAGCGCTTCATCTGCTCGAAGGCGCGACCAGAGGAAATGGCCTTCTGCGCCTGCTTCGTGGCCTCTTCGATGGGCCAGCCGTTGCACAGGTGGAGCATATTGGCCGCCAGCGTGATGCAAACGCCCGTCAGATCCGGGCAGCCATGGCCCTGCAGGACCTCGACGGCCTCGCGCACCTCGAGTGCGTTGCCGATGTAGAAGCCGAGCGGGATATCCATGTTGGACATGACGGCCACGACGTTCCGCCCGCAGGCCCGGCCGATGCGGACCATGCTCTCGGCGAGCTTCTGGCCGTCTTCGAGCGTCTTCATGAACGCGCCGGAGCCGATCTTGACGTCCAGCACGATCGAATGCGCGCCGGCCGCCAGCTTTTTGGACATGATGGAGGACGTGATGAGCGGCAGCGAGTCGATCGTCGCCGTCACGTCGCGCAGGGCGTAGAGCTTCTTGTCGGCGGGGGTGAGATTGCCGGACTGGCCGATGACGGCCACGCCGACCTGCTCGACCTGCCGCATGAAAGCGTCCGCCGAAAGCGTGGTCTGATACCCGGGGATGGATTCGAGCTTGTCGACCGTGCCGCCCGTATGGCCGAGCCCGCGGCCGGACATCTTGGCCATCTTGCCGCCGAGCGAGGAAACGATGGGCGCGACGATCAGCGTCGTCTTGTCGCCGACGCCGCCGGTGGAATGCTTGTCGACGGACTTGTCACCGAAGCGGCTGAGGTCGACGGTGTCGCCGGAATGCATCATGGCGTCGGTGAGCACGGCCGTCTCATGGTCGGTCATGCCCTTGTAGAAGACGGTCATGGCGAAGGCGGACATCTGATAGTCGGGAATGGAGCCGTCCGTAAAGCCCCGGATGATGAAGCGGATCTCGTCGTCGGTCAGGACGCCGCCGTCACGCTTCTTTTCAATGAGATCGACCATTCGCATGGATGAAAAACCTCCTGCTGAAAAAACGTGAAATGGGAAGGCTCCGGCAGGTCCGGGAGAACCTGCCGGAGGCAGAGAATGCAGTTACCGCTGGCCCTTGTCGTAGGGGATACCCTCGGCCTTCGGGGCACGGGAGTTTTTCGACGTAAAGGCAAGGACGATCAGCGAGATGACGTAGGGCAGCATGTTGTACACGCCGCTGGGGATATTGAGGCTGACCAGGAAGCTGAAGCCGAAGTAGACGTTGGACAGCGCGCGGAACAGACCGAACAGCAGAGCCGCCAGCGCGATGCGCGTCGGCTTCCACTGGCCGAAGATCATAACGGCGAGGGACAGGAAGCCGAAGCCCGCCACGCCGTATTCAAATTTCCACTCGCTGACGCCGCACGTGATGTACACGATGCCGCCGAGGCCGCCGAGCAGACCCGAGATCAGCACGCCCGCCCAGCGCATCTTGTAGACGTTGATGCCGACGCTGGCCGCCGCCTGCGGATGCTCGCCGCAGGCCATCAGGCGCAGGCCGAAGCGCGTCTTGTAGAGCGTGATGTAGCAGATCACGAGCGCGATCACCGCGACGAGCATGAACCAGTTGAACTCGAACGAGCCGATGTTCACGAGGAACGCCTTTTTCGGCTCGACGTACTGGATGGTGGAGGAGACGTCGTTGGGGTTGGCCGCGGTATTGATGGCCTTGACGATGACCGTCGCCGCGGCGGTGCCGAGGATGTTCATGGCGGTGCCGACGATGGTCTGGTCCGCCTTGCAGTTGATGGCGGAGACGGCCAGCAGCACGGAATAGAGCATGCCGCCCGCGATGCTCGCCAGAATGACCAGCAGCACCATCACAAAGTTGGACGTGCCCGTCGGCAGATACCGCATGGTGAGCGCGCCGCCCAGCGCGCCGATGACCATGATGCCCTCAAGACCGAGGTTGATGACGCCGGAATGCTCCGAGAAGCAGCCGCCCAATGCCACGAGCAGCAGGACCGACGCGAACAGGAGCGTATATTGCAGAAGAAGGATCATGCCTGCTCGCCTCCTTTCCCGGCGGCCTGGGCCGCCTTGCGCGCTTTCTTTTCCTCATGCCGCGCGATCCAGCTGCTCAGCACCGTCTTGAAGAACAGCACGAAGCTGCACAGGTAGATGATGATCGCGGAGATCAGATCGGAGATCTGCGAGCAGTAGAGGGATTTGTCGACGTATGCGCCGCCGGCGGTGATATGCTGGATGAAGAACGAGGCGAAGATGGAGCCGATCGGGCTGAGACCGCCGAGGAAGGCGGCGGCGATGCCGTTGAAGCCCATCGAGGGGACGGAGGAGTAGGTACACTGCCACTGCTCATAGCCCGTCTGGTACAGAAGCGAAGCGCCCAAGCCTGCCAGCGCGCCGCCGATGGCGAGCGTGAGGATGATGTTGCGCTTTTCTGCCATGCCGCAGTATTTCGCGGCGTTGGGGTTGTTGCCGGTGGCCTTGAGCTCATAGCCGAAGAGCGTCTTGGACAGAACGACCCAGATGACGACGGCGCAGACGATGGCGATGGGGATAGCGATGGTCACGTACTGGTTGCTGCTGAGGAGCTTCGAAAGGCTGATCTGCGGCAGGATGGCCTGCGGGCCCTCGGCCTTCAGCTGGTAGGTGTAGGGGCTGGTGGCCTCCTTGACGTTGGTCAGGAGCATGTTGGTGATGTAGAGCGCGATCCAGTTGAGCATGATGCCGGAGATGACCTCGCTGACATTGAACGAGCTTTTGAGCAGGCCCGAGATCACGCCGAGCAGCGCGCCCGCCGCGATGGCCAGCAGCATGCACGGCAGCCAGTGCCAGTGCAGATACAAAGCCGCATACAAACAGGCGCACGCGCCCGCGACATACTGGCCGGCCGCGCCGATGTTGAACAGGCCGACCTTATAGACGAACAGCACGCTCAGCGAGCACATGAGCAGCGGCGCGGTCCGCACGAGGGTGTTGCCGAGGTATTTGAGCTGGGCCTTGGCCGAGGAGTACGTCAGGAAGTTCTTCATGACGTTGGTGATGGCGCCCCAGGCGCCCGTGGGGTTGATGAGAAGCAAAACAAGATAGCCGATGAAAAGACCGAGCAGGATGCACAGCAGCGACGTCAGCAGCGACTGGACCCCCGGGTTTTTGAGAATGTTTTTGTTCTGTTTCATGCTTTCACCTCATCTCTCTTGGCGCCAGCCATGTAGAGGCCAAGCTCTTCCTGCGTGGTGGTTTTGGGATCGAGCTGGCCGACGATCTCGCCCTCGTACATGACGAGAATGCGGTCCGGCACGTCCATGACCTCGTCGAGCTCCAGAGACACGAGCAGCACGGCCTTGCCGGCGTCGCGCTGGGCGACGAGCTGCTTGTGGATGTATTCGATGGCGCCGACGTCAAGACCGCGGGTCGGCTGCACGGCGACGAGCAGCTCCGGGTTCTTGTCGATCTCGCGGGCGACGATGGCCTTCTGCTGGTTGCCGCCGGACATGCTGCGCGCCGGGGTGACGGCACCCTGGCCGGAGCGCACGTCGTACTGCTCGATGAGGCGGTCGGCGTAGGCCCGGATGTTCTTGCGGCGGAGGAAGCCCGCCTTGTCGGTGAATTCCGGCTCAAAATAGCGCTGCAGGACCATGTTGTCCTCGAGCGTATAGTCGAGCACGAGACCGTGCTTGTGCCGGTCCTCGGGGATGTGGCTCATGCCCATGAGACTGCGCTGGCGGATGGTGGCGTGGGTGATGTCCTTGCCCTCGAGCGTGATCCTGCCGCCCGCGGCGGGCTCCAGCCCGGTCAGGGCATAGACGAGCTCGGTCTGGCCGTTGCCGTCGATGCCCGCGATGCAGACGATCTCGCCCGCGCGGACCTTGAAGGAGACGTCCTTGACGGCGCTGTTCTTATGGACCTTGGAGGCGACCGTCAGGTGCTCGACGGACAAAACCTCGCTGCCGGTGTGCAGCGGGCCCTTTTCCACGTGGAAATTGACATTGCGGCCGACCATCATGGCCGAAAGCTCCTCCGCGGTGGTGTGCGCGGTCTCGACGGTGCCGATGCATTTGCCCTTGCGCAGGACCGTGACGCGGTCAGAGACCTCCATGATCTCGTTGAGCTTATGGGAGATGAAGAGGATGCTCTTGCCCTCGGCCGCGAGGTTCTTCATGATCTGCATGAGCTCTTCGATCTCCTGCGGGGTCAGGACCGCCGTCGGCTCGTCGAAGATGAGGATCTCGTTGTCGCGGTAGAGCATTTTGAGGATCTCAGTGCGCTGCTGCATGCCGACGGTGATATCCTCGATAATGGCGTCGGGGTCGACGTGCAGGCCGTATTTTTCAGACAGGTCGATGACCTTTTTCCGCGCCTCCTGCTTCTGCAGGAAGCCCATTTTGTTCGGCTCGACGCCGAGGATGATGTTGTCGAGGACGGAGAAGCATTCGACCAGCTTGAAGTGCTGGTGGACCATGCCGATGCCGAGCGCGTTGGCGTCGTTCGGGTCGCGGATCTCGACCTTGCGGCCGTCCTTGTGGATCTCGCCTTCCTCCGGCTGGTAAAGGCCGAAGAGGACGCTCATGAGCGTCGATTTGCCTGCGCCGTTTTCACCGAGCAGGGCGTGGATCTCACCCTTTTTGAGCTTCAGGGTGATGTTGTCGTTGGCGATGATACCGGGGAAACGTTTTGTGATGTTGAGCATCTCGATCGTGTACTGCGTTTCCAAGTTTTTCGCCCTCCTTCCGTTTTTATGGCCCGCGCTTGCGAGGACGGAAACCATTTTATCCATTATACTATATTTGTGCGGATAAAGCAAAAAGTTTTTCGGTTTTCCCGGTTTTTTCGGAAAAGCGTACAAAAAAAGTGTGCAGGCCGGAGCCTGCACACTTTTTAAATGTACCTTACTTCAGGTTGCCGAAGTCCTCAACGGTGACGTTGGTGACAGCGGGCATAGCCGTGATGTCGTTGGAGACGGTGACGTCGCCGGCGAACATGGCAGCGACGAGCGCTTCGTAGTCAGCCTGGGTGAACTTGCCGTCTTCGAACTGCGTGGAAGCGGTCGGGATCTGGACGTAGTTCTCTTCCGGGTTGGCGGAGACGAGGCCCAGCGTTTCGATCTTGCCGCCGTAGTTGGCAAAGTTGCCGGCCACGACTTCGGAGAGCAGATGCTTGACGGTGGGAGCAAGGCCCTTCATTGCGGAGGTAACGGTCATGCCTTCGCCGTAATCGCCGTCGATGATGCCGGCCTGGTCAACGTCGACGCCGATGATCTTGCCGCCGACCTTGGCAGCAGCCTCAGCCGCGGAGGTGTAGATGCCGCCGCCGCAGGCGAAGACAATCTCCGTGCCGCCCTGATACCAGGTGTCCATTGCAGCGGTGATGTCAGCGTCGCCAACGAACTGGTTGCCGTAAGCGTACTTGAGGTCGACCGTGATGCCGAGCTCCTTGGCAGCAGCGTCAACGCCCTGCACATAGCCGAAGCCGTAACGGACAACAGCGGGGACAGCCATGCCGCCCAGGAAGCCGAGCTTGGTGTAGCCGAGCTTCACAGCTGCGTAACCGGCCATGTAGCCGCACAGCTCTTCCTGATAGACAGCGCAGTAGAGGTTGGAGGGCAGGGTGTAGTCATCGCCCAGATCGCCGGCACTGACGTCCAGCGCAATGAAGGTGACCTCGGGATAGATGTCGGCAGTTTCCTTGATGGCGCCTGCGAAAGCGTAGCCGGGCATCACAACAACGTTGTAGCCCTCGTCGATCGCGGACTCGATCATGGCGACACGCTCGGCGTCGGAGTCACCGGCGGGCTTGAAATAGTTGAACTGCAGGCCGTTGGCCTCGCAGAACTCCTTGCAGGCCTCGTAGGTGGTCTGGTTGAAGGACTGGTCGGTGATGTCGCCGTAGTCGGTGATCATGGCGACGGAGTAAGCAGCGTCGGCAGCGGGCTCTTCAGCCGGGGTCTCTTCTTCAGCTGCGGGCTCCTCAGCGGCGGGTTCTTCCGTGGTCTCGGGAGCGGTTTCAGTGGTGGTTTCCGGTTCGGTGGTGGTCTCGGGCTCCGTCTTGGATGCGCAGGCAGCCAGGCTCAGGACCATGACCAGGACCAGAAGCAGTGCAAGATACTTCTTCATTTGAAAATCTACCTCTTTCGTAATGATATTCCGCGCCGGACCGCGGAGGCCGCACCCCGGCGTCAGAATGCCCCAAAGGGGTAATTCTGATTATAGCATCTATTTGAAACGATTGCAATGCCGTTTCTGGGTTTTTCACGCGGTTTTTGATGCGGATCTCACGCCTTTTTCAGCTGCAGGATGAGCCGGAGGATGCGCAGCGCCGCTTTTTCCAGGCCAATCCGGTCGCCCGCGAGCGTCCTGTCGCCCCAGAGCATGCCGCCGTAGCCGCAGTCGAGCAGCCAGGCGCGCAGCAGCGGGCTGTTTTCTGTGAGCGTCCGGCCGGAGATCGAAGTTTCAGGCAGCCGGGCCGCGCGGCAGACGCCCGCGGCCAGCTCAAACGGTCGGCCGTAGACCTCGCGCAGCGCTGCCTGCGAGACGGCAGCGTTCTCCGGCAGCCGGCCCGCGTGCAGCACGACCGCGCCGTACGGCCACGCGCCCGCGGCCAGCGCGGCGGTCATCGTGCCGCAGACGACCGGGTCCTCCGACCACTGTTCGGCGCAGCCCTTCTTCTGCGGCGCTCGCATGACGTTCGCGTCCGGCCCGAGCCACAGCTGCACGCCGAACTCCGCCATCTCCAGCCCGACAGCCCGGCCGACGGCCCGGATCACGTCCGGATCGAACGAGCACGCGAGCAGCGCCGGGGCGGGGAAGACGGTCATATTCTGGCGGCGGACAGTCTCGCCGGTCTCTTCATCGGGGATCTCGCGAAGCAGGCGCAGACCCTGTGCGCCGCCGGCCAGCTGCAAGGCGGGGATGCCGTAGCGCTCGATGGCCGCCGATGCGCCGAGCGCGCCGGGGACCGCGGAGGCCTCTTCTCCGAAGCCGCAGACCAGCTTTTCCAGATTCTCCGTGTCCATCCCGGCCACGAGATGGAACACGCTGCACCGGCCCTCGCGCACGTCCGCGAGCGTATGCGCCTCGCCGCCCGGGCGGCAGCCGGTGAAGGGGCGGCCCTTTTTGCGGCTGCGGCGGGGCAGGGTGCGGTCAGAGAAGCGGATGGCGTGCTTGTGCGCCTGTTCGATCTCTGCCAGCTCCTCGGGATACTGGAAGCAGACGCCCTCCGGGCGCCTGCGCTCCGGCACGGAGGGCAGACTGAGCGGCTCGGCTGCCTGCACGACGGCGCTGCGGGTCAGCCGGATGGAGCCCGCGAGATAGCAGGCGCGGCTGCTCGTGCCGATGCGGATATCATAGTAGCCCGCGTCCAGCACGAACGCGTGCGCGCTCTCGCGGTAGACAGCAAGGTCGGTGATGGGGAAGCGCAGACGGATCGTCTGGCTCTCGCCGGGGGCGAGCAGGCGGCTCTTGCTGAACGCCTGCAGGAAGCTGACGGGCCGGGTCAGATCGTCGCCCGGCCGGGTCACGTAGACCTGCATGAGCTCGCTCGCCGCGTGCGTCTCGCCCGTGTTGACGAGCTCGGCGCTCACGGTCACGTCGCAGCCGTCGAGCCCTGCCGAGACGCTTCCGAATTCGATCTTCCCATAGCCGAGACCGTAGCCGAACGGATACCGCACCGGCGTGCCGAAGGAATCAAAATACCGGTAGCCGGTAAACTGGTCAACGGCGGCGCAGGCCTCGTCAAAGGCTTCCGCATTCTCCGGCCACGTGAAGGAAAGGTGGCCGGACGGCATGACCTTCGCCGTCAGCACGTCCGCCAGTGCGCCGCCCGCCTCCTGCCCGGCAAGGCCGAGGAAGACGATCGCGCCGCAGGCGAGCGCGGCCTCATTCAGCTCGATGTACCCCGGCGCGGCCAGCACGAGGATCGTTCGGTCAAATACGGACGTGACGCGCGTGAGCGTGGCGGTCTCCTCGCTCGTCAGGCAGGTGTGGTCCTGCTCCGGCGTGCGGCCGATGACGACGACGGCCGCCGCGCAGTCGTGCCGCAGGGCGCCGAAGTCCACGTTGGTCAGCGGCAGCTCGCTGCCGTCCGGGTGCTCCATGGCCCAGGTGCGGTATTTGCGGGCGAGCAGCCCGTCCGGCCGGACGGCGTCGCTGGCCATAAGCCCGTCGAGCACGCCGATCGCGCGCCAGGGCGTCATCGCCCGGTCGTATGCGGGCGTGAGCAGCTGGCGGATGCCGAAAACGGCGACGGGCAGGGGCGCGCCATCCTCCGCGGGCAGCAGCGGGAGCGTCCCGGCGGTATTTTTGAGCAGCACGATACCGGCCGCCGCGGCCGCGCGGGCGGTGAGCGCATGATCGCTCATTCTGAGTGTGATATCCATGTCTGAGATCTCCTGTTCGGTTGTCAAAGTCCTTATAACTGTATCATATCACAGTTTCGCGCAAACGGAAACCATAAATATGCCCGCCGCGGGATTTTACAAAATGTTCACGCAAATGTACGCACTGGCAGTATAATAATCTAAATGGCATAGAAGGGAGAGAGTTTTATGGCAAAAACGATCCTCATCGTGGAAGACGACCCCAATATCTCCGAACTGGTCCAGATGTATCTGGAAAAAGAAGGATATCATACAAAGATCGCCGCCGACGGCGGCCAGGGCGTGGCCCTGTTCCGGCAGGTGCGGCCGGATCTGGTGCTGCTCGATATCATGCTGCCTGTGATGGACGGCTGGAGTGTGCTGCGCACCATCCGGCAGGACAGCCAGACCCCCGTCATCATGCTCACCGCCAAGGGCGAGACGAACGACAAGGTGCAGGGCCTGAAGCAGGGCGCCGACGATTATCTGACGAAGCCCTTCGAGATGAAGGAGCTGCTGGCCAGAGTCGAGGCGGTCCTCCGCCGCGCGGGCGGGGAAGAGGAGAAGGTCAAGCCGCGCCGGCTGGTCTTTGACAAGCTGGTCATCGACCTGGATTCCTTTGAGCTCATCGTCGACGGCAAGCGCATCGAGACGCCGCCCAAGGAGATGGAGCTTCTGTACCACCTGGCTTCCAGCCCGAACCGCGTCTTCACGCGCAACCAGCTGCTCGACGAGGTCTGGGGCTTTGACTATTTCGGCGACAGCCGTACCGTCGATGTCCACGTCAAGCGCCTGCGCGAAAAGCTCGAGGGCGTGTCGGACAAGTGGAGCCTCAAGACGGTCTGGGGCGTCGGGTATAAATTCGAGGTCCTGTAAGCATGAAAACAACGTTCAGCCGGCAGTTCGCCCTCATCGCGGCGCTGCTGCTGGTCTGCATGCTCTTTACGGGCGTCTCGTTCCGGTTTCTGATGCTGCGGTATCTGAAAAACGACAAAAAAGAGACGCTCAGCGCCGACGCGCAGGCGGTCGCCTCGCTGGCCGAGGCGTATGACTCCACGGGCGAGCTGGAGGAGAACTGGGACTTCCGTCTGAGTCTTTCCCTGTTTTCCGACGTGGGCGAGGCCGAGGCGCAGGTCTGCGATGAGAACGGCTTCGTTGTTCTGTGCTCGTGCGACGAATTCAACTGCGAGCACCTCGGCCGCCAGATCGACGCCGATCTCATCACCGAGATCGACATGAATGGCGAGACGTTCCGCGTCGGCACGCTCACCGGTATCCATGACGGCAGACGCTATATTGCCGGCCGCCCGATCGTCTCCGACGACACGGAGCAGACGATCGGCTATGTGATCATCTCCTCCGACATGTCGCAGATCACGGACTTCATGCAGCGCAGCTCGTCGCTGTTTTTCTACAGCGCGATCATCGTGCTCGTGCTGTCGATGGCCGCGGCGACGTTCCTGTCGCACCAGCAGGTGCAGCCGCTCAACAAGGTCGCGGAGGCCGCCCGCCGCTTCGGCCGCGGCGAGCTCGATACCCGCGTCGAGGTGCCGAAGAGCTGCGGCGAGGAGATCGTCGATCTGGCCAACGCTTTCAACACCATGGCCGACTCGCTCGAAAAATCCGAGCAGCGGCGGCAGGAGTTCGTGGCGAACGTCTCGCATGAGCTCAAAACGCCGATGACCACCATCGGCGGCTACATCGACGGCATGCTCGACGGGACGATCCCGCCGGAAAAGCAGCAGCATTACATGCAGATCGTCTCCGGCGAGGTGCGCAGGCTCTCGCGGCTCGTGCGCAACATGCTCGATATCGCAAAGCTACAGGCCATGGGCGTCGAAGACAGCCGCAAGACCCGCTTCGACCTCGGCGAGGAGCTGAGCGACGTGCTCATCACCTTTGAGCAGAAGATCTACAACAAGCATCTCGACGTGCGCGTCGACCTGCCGGACAAGCCCGTCTGGACCCGGGCCGAGCGCGACAGCATCACGCAGGTCATCTATAACCTCATCGACAACGCGATCAAGTTCTGCCCCGACGGCGGGCGGCTGTCGCTGCGCGTGCAGTCGGACGGCGGCAAGGCCCGTGTGTCGGTCGAAAATACCGGCCCCACCATTGACAAGGACGAGCTTCCGCTGCTCTTTGACCGCTTCCACAAGGCGGATAAATCCCGTTCCGCCGACCGCGAGGGCTGGGGCCTCGGCTTGTACATTGCCAAGACTATCGTCGGCGCCCACGGCGGCGACATCTGGGCCACGAGCGAAAACGGCGTGACGCAGTTCAACTTCACCCTGCCCGCTGTCCGGTAACAGCGCGGAAGGTTTACAGACTGTTCAGCGTTTGTTCAAATTCCCGGGATATACTATAGAAAACAGGAGAGTCGGAATGAAGCGTTCCGTTTTTCAAGCAAGAAGGTGTCTGATATGAGCTTTGACAATAACAGCTTCTATGACGACAATTCCACAAAGAACTGGCAGCCGCAGCCGACGCCGATGGAAGACCGGCGGCGCAGGCATACCGGCCGCTGGATCACGGCGATCGTGATCCTTGCGCTGCTGGTGCTGACCGGCGTCGGGACGGTGCATCTGGTGCGGGACGTGGGCGTGACGCTCAACCGCTCGGACAGCGGCTTCCTGCTGACCATCGGCCGGGAGCAGCCCGCCGAAAGCGCTGATGTGCAGACAGCAGATCCCCAGCCCGCTGCGCAGGAGCAGGCAGCCGCCGCGGAAGGCCCCGCGCCGGCAGCGCAGACCCCGGTGCATGCGCAGGCCCAGGCGGAGCTGCCGCAGCTGGAGATCTCGTCCTCGCCCGCGGGCGTGCCGACGAGCGCGTCGGAGGACGCGGGGGCGCTCAGCCTGCAGGAGATCTACCGCCGCTGCAGCGGGAGCGTCGTGTCCATCATCAGCGTGACCCAGTCCGGCAAGGCCTCCGGCACCGGCATCATCATGTCGGCCGACGGCTATATCATCACGAACCACCATGTGATCGAAAATGCGCAGGCCGTCAGCGTTCTGACGAACGATGACAAGGAATATACCGCCTCGATCGTCGGCAGCGACGAGACGAGCGACCTGGCCGTCCTCAAGATCGAGGCCAGCGGGCTGCAGGCGGCCGAGTTCGGCGATTCATCCGTGCTGCAGGTCGGTGACAGCGTCGTCGCCATCGGCGACCCGCTGGGCGTGACGCTGCGCGGCACGATGACCGACGGCATCATCTCCGCCATCAACCGCGATCTGACGGTCAACGACCGCACGATGAACCTGATCCAGACCAATGCCGCGCTCAATAACGGCAATTCCGGCGGGCCGCTCATCAACTGCTACGGGCAGGTCATCGGCATCAATACGATGAAGATGAGCAACTTCTATTCCTCGTCCACGACGGTCGAGGGCATCGGCTTCGCCATCCCGATCGATACGGCCAAGCCCATCATCGACGAGCTGATCGAGAAGGGCTACGTCTCCGGCCGTCCCGCCATCGGCATCGACGGCGAGACGCTCCCGGCCACCTACCGCATCTACTACCGTCTGCCGGAGGGCATTTATGTCACGCGCGTCTACGCCAGCAGTGACGCCGCGGCCAAGGGCATCTCGGAGGGCGATATCATCACCGCCATCAACGGCATCGACGTCACCACCATGGAGCAGCTCAACCGCGTCAAAAATCAGTTCACCGCCGGCCAGACCGTGACGCTCACGATCTACCGCAGCGGCAGCAGCTATGACGTGGAGATCATCCTGATGGACCGCGCAAACGCATAACGACCAAAAGAAGGGGCCCCGGCCCCTTCTTTTTTCATCCCGCCGCAGCGGAAAAGGCTCCCCTTCCAGGGGCCGATTCCCCCTATCAGGGGGAAATGTCCCGAAGGGACAAAAGGGGTAGGGATGCTGGCTCGGCGCAGCCGAGACTGAGAGGTTGTATCAAATTTGCAATTGCTTGTTGCCTCCAGCGGCCCTATCTTTTCTCTCGCAAGAGAAAAGATAGGGCCGTCGGAGACATCATCCCCTGGAAGGGGGGAGCCCTGGCTGGGTGCGAAGGCGCAGACAAAGGAGTTTCTTCTTGCCGCCGGCGCAGAAATGTACTATAATGGGAAAAACGACCTGCCCGGGAGGGCGGGGGACGGAGGAACTTGCTATGCAAACGATCTATCGCTTTTCTGCACCCGGCCGCACGGAGATCAGCGGCAACCATACCGACCATCAGCACGGCTGCGTGCTGGCCGCGGCCGTCAATATGCAGACCACGGCGGAGGTGACGCTGCGGGACGACGAGTGCATCCGCGTCGCGTCGGAGGGCTATGCGCCCGTCGAGATCCGGCTGGACGATCTGTCCATCCACGAAGATGAAAAGAACACCACCGCCGCGATCGTGCGCGGCGTGGCCGCCGCCTTCCAGCAGCGCGGCTGCGAGCTGCGCGGCTTTGACGCGAGCGTCCGGTCCACGGTGCTGCCCGGCTCCGGGCTGTCGTCCTCGGCGGCGTTCGAGGTGCTGATCGGCACGATTTTGAACGAGCTGTTTTTTGACCGGAAGCTGACCGCGGTCGAGATCGCGCAGATCGGCCAGTACGCGGAGAACGTCTATTTCGGCAAGCCCAGCGGCCTGATGGACCAGACGGCCTCGAGCGTCGGCGGGCTGGTCTTCATCGACTTTGCCGATCCCCAGACGCCGCTGGTCGAGCGTGTGGAATTTGACTTTGCCCACTGCGGCTATACGCCCTGCATCCTCGATTCCGGCGCGGACCACGCGGATCTGACCGACGAATACGCCGCCATCCCGCAGGAGATGCGCAGCGTCGCGCGCTGCTTCGGCAAGGAGGTCCTGCGCGAGGTCAACGAAGCGGAGTTCTATGCGCAGCTCAAGCAGGTCCGCGAACAGACCGGCGACCGCGCCGTCCTGCGCGCCATGCATTTCTTTGATGAGAACCGCCGCGTGCTCGAGCAGGTGCAGGCGCTGAAAAACGGCGACTTTGAGGGCTTCCTCGCGGGCGTGCGGGCTTCCGGCCGCTCGTCGTGGATGCTGCTGCAGAACATCATTCCCCCCGGCAGCACTGCCCATCAGCAGATGGCGCTGGCGCAGGCTCTTTGCGAAAAGCTGCTGGACGGCCGCGGCGCCTGCCGCGTGCACGGCGGCGGCTTCGCGGGCACGATCCTCGCCTTCGTGCCGGATGAGATGCTCGGGCAGTTCCGCAGCGGGGCGGAGGCCGTATTGGGCGCGGGCAGTTGCCACGTGCTCTCCATCCGCCAGACCGGCGGCACGCGTCTGGCGTAACGCGTATGCGAAGAGCGGAACGCGCGGTCACGGACCGCGAAAAGATCCTGCAGATCCTGGATGCCTGCCACTGCTGCCGCGTCGGGTTTTCCGACCCGGACGGCGCGTACATCGTCCCTCTGAGCTTTGCCTTCGTCCCCGGGACGCCGGACCGGTTTTATTTCCACGGCGCGAAGGAGGGTCGCAAGGCCGCACTCATCGCGGCGCGGCCGAAGGTCGGCTTTGAGCTCGACTGCAGCTACGCGCTGGTCGGGGGAACGAGCGGCTGCAGCTATTCCTGCCGCTACCAGAGCGTCATCGGCACGGGCCGGATCGGCGAGGTGACGGACATGGAGGAAAAGAAACAGGCGCTCGCCGCCATCATGGCGCATTATGAACCGGAAAAAAGCTTCGTATTCACAGACGAGCAGGCGCAGCACGTCGCGGTGTTCCGCCTGGACGTGGCGGAGCTGACCTGCAAGGAACGAAGCTGAGGAGGAAGCGTATGAACGATTTTGAACTGCAGCACCTGCCGGAGGCCTACCGGCCGCTGTCGCCCTGGACGTATTTCGGGCTCGGGGTCCTGTATTCCCTGCCGCTGGTCGGATGGATCTTCCTGATCGTCCACGCCGTCGGCAGCCAGAACCTCAACCGGCGCAACTACGCCCGCAGCTATTTCTGTGTCTACATGCTGGCGATCATCCTGATCGCGGTGCTGGGCGCGATGGGCGTGCTGAGCGGTCTCGGCGACGTGGCCAGAGGAACATTCGCCTGAGGATCTGCCGCCCGCAGACAGAAAGACACAAATACCGGCTCGATTCGAGCCGGTATTTTGTGTTTCGTCGGGAAATATTTCCTAAATGTGGGGTCTGGCCCCCGCTTTCGACACATTCCGCGCCCGCCGTGTGATATGGTGAGGCTGCAGGGAGACCGGCTCGAGCTGCACGGCGGCGGCCGTCCGGTCATCCGGCTCTGACTCGCTGGCGCATGCGACGACCCCGGCGGCAAGCTCCCGCGGAGACAGCGCTCCGCAGGTGCGGAGGTACTGCTCACACGCAGCCTCCGGCACGCCGTCGGTGGTAAGCACCAGCAGCTCTCCTCTTTGCAAGGACAGTCTGACGCCTCCGGTCCGGTGTTCCTCTCCCACACCGAGCCCGGGCGGCGGTGAGGCTGTCCCTATTTTTTTGACGTTCCCGCCCTTTTTGAGATACGATGGCGCTGCGCCCCATTTGTAGAGCACGCCCTCCGCCGTACACAGGTCGAGCTCGAGCAGGTCGATGGTGGAGAAGCAGCCGTCGCCGCGCAGCAGATACAGCTCGTTGAGCAGCGCCATCGCCTCCGGCGCGGCGAAGCCGGCGGTGATCATCGCGCGGAGCAGGGAAATGGCCTCCTCCGCGTCGGCCTTCGCGCCCGCGCCGGTGCCCATACCGTCGCACAGCAGCACATACTGCAGCGTCCTGACCTGAAAGCACGCGCCCGCGTCGCCGCAGAGCGTATCGCCCCGCAGCCCGACCGCCCGCACGCCGAGTGAGAGCCGCCAGCGCGGCGCGCCCTGCGCTTTGGGCCGGCGCCCGGCCGCGCCCACGAACCGCGCCAGATGGCCCAGCAGCGCACAGGCGATCTGCCGGGATTCCTCGCTGCGGCGGAAGGCCAGAAGCTCCGCCTGCTGCGTGCGCAGCGCCTGGTTGACGGCCTCGCGGAAGGCCTCGGCGCGGATGCAGGTGCTGCAGAACGCGGGCGGCAGATCGCCCTCGCGGGCCTGTCCCTGCCGCAGGATCGTCCCTGCGCAGCCGCAGAGCAGGCGGTAGGTCTCGTCTGCGCGCTCCTGCCAGCACAGCTGCTGCCGCACGCAGCTGCGGCAGACGGCGCTTGCCGCGCTGTCAAAGATCAGGGCCGGGGCCGTCTGCGGCTCCGGAAGCGCCGGACTCACCCGCGCCTCGAGCGCGAGCAGCACGTCCGCCGCCTGATCGAGGGCGTCCGGGGCGGCGGCCCGGGCTTCGGCTGCCGGGTGCTCCGGCAGCGGCGGCAGGACACAGGCGAGCAGCGCGCCTGCCGCCACCCCGAGCGTCCAGCCCGCGTGCTCACCGCCCCAGACGAGCACGCACAGAAAATACATCCCCGAAAATACCGCCGCCCGCGCCAGCTTCCGCCCCGCCGCGAGACGGCAGGCGAGCAGGGAAAAGCAGAAGCAGGCCGTCTGCGGCGGGCTCGGCACGCTGCCGAGATCCAATACCAGCCCGCAGGCCGCGCCGACGGCCAGCGCCTCCGGCCCGGCCGCGGCCAGCACGCAGATCGCCGCCGCCGGGATCACGGCCAGCGGCACCCCGAACGGCAGCTGCACACGCACGAGCCCCGCGAGCAGACACACGGCGGCCGCATACGGCCGCAGCCGCGCGTTTGCCGGCGCGGGCGAGAGCATGCGGACGCTCAGCGTCAGCAAGACCAGCCGCAAAATGAGCTGCAGCGCCGCCTGCAGCCCGCCGTCCGCGCGCAGGACGAAGATGACGCCCAGCAGCGCATAGATCCCGCCCGCCGCGGCCGAGGCGAGCCAGCCCTGCTCGTCCGGCACCAGATCGGCCAGCAGACAGCTGCCCGCCAGCAGCAAAAACCCCGCCGCCACCGGCTCCAGCGCCGCGCTGAGGCCCCAGAACACGGCGTAGCCCGCCGCCGCGCCGAGATACGCGCAGATCGCGGCCGGGCCGAACGGCAGCACGCATACCGGCGCGAGCGCCAGCGGCACAGGCCCGTCCAGCAGTCCCGCGCCTGCCAGCACGAAGCAGAAGCCGCCCGTGCCCAGCGCGCGCAGCAGCCCCCGCAGCAGCGGCCGCGCGGCAAGCACCTGTGAAAGCCGCTGCCGCAGCCCGCCCGGATCCGTCTGTCTGATGTCCATAGCGCCGCCTCCTTTGTTCCTTCGTCCACTTTACCGCCGGGGCGGCGGGAAAACGGTCGGGAAATGGCGCGGGAAACCCTGCGCGGCGCGAAAAGAAAATCCGCGTGTCGCTTGCGTTTATGGGCAAAATGACGTAGAATGGAGAAAATCCTGCGCGGACGCCCGCGGGCGTCCGCCTGAAAGCGAGGATACCCGTTTTGGGAAAGGAAACCGAATATAAGCTGGAGGTCGGCGATCTGCAGCTGCTCGACTGCATCCTCTGCAGTGAGCCCGTCGCCAGCCGGATGCAGGCCCCATTCATCTATATCCGGATGCAGACGACCTACTATGACACGGAGGACGGTCTGCTGGAGAAAAACCGCTGGATGCTCCGCCTGCGCACGGAAAACGAGCGCAGCGTCGTCACCATGAAGACGCCCGGCGAGGGCCATACCCGCGGCGAGTGGGAAGTGGAGAGTGAATATCTCGACGAAGCGCTGCCGGCGCTTGCAAAGCTTGGCGCGCCGGAGGCGATCGGCCGTCTGGACGCGGAGGCGCTGCTGCCGGTCTGCGGGGCGAAATTCACCCGCATCACGGTGCCGCTCCGGCTCTCGGAAAAGACGAGCTGCACGCTCTGCGGCGATCTCGGCGAACTGACCGGCGGCGGGAAGAAGGAGCTTCTGTGCGAGCTTGAGCTCGAGCTGCAGGCGGGCGAGGAGACGGACGTGCAGGCATTTGCAAAGACGCTTGCCGAACGCTTTCATCTTCACGAGCAGCCGCGCAGCAAGCTGCAGCGTGCCCGGGCACTGACACAGTGAAATCAAAATTGATCCCGCCGTCCGGCGGAACATGAGGGGAACACCATGGATATCAACAAAAACGCCAATCTCAGCATGCTTTGCGACTTCTATGAGCTCACCATGGGCAACGGCTATTTTGTCCAGGGCATGCAGGACCGCATCACCTATTTTGATATTTTCTTCCGCAGCGTGCCGGATAACGGCGGCTACGCCATCGCCGCCGGGCTGGAACAGGCCATCGAATATATCCAGCAGCTGCACTTCGACGAGGACGATATCGCCTACCTGCGCAGCCGGAACATGTTTGACGAGGGCTTCCTCAGCTACCTCCGGGACTTCCGCTTTACGGGCGATATCTGGGCCGTGCCGGAGGGCACGCCCATCTTCCCGCGCGAGCCGATCATGACTGTTCGCGCCCCCGCCATCCAGGCGCAGCTGGTCGAGACCTTCCTGCTGCTCACGCTCAACCACCAGAGCCTCATCGCCACCAAGGCCAACCGCGTCGTCCGCGCGGCCAAGGGGCGCGTGGTGCTGGAGTTCGGCTCCCGCCGCGCCCAGGGCGTCGACGCCGCGGTCGACGGTGCGCGCGCGGCCTATATCGGCGGCTGCAAGGGCACGGCCTGCACGCTGACCGACCAGCTCTACGGCGTGCCCGCCGGCGGCACCATGGCCCATTCGTGGGTGCAGATGTTCCCGTCGGAATACGAGGCGTTCAAGGCCTACTGCGAGACCTATCCCGACAATCCGACCCTGCTGGTCGACACCTATAACACGCTCCGGTCCGGCATCCCGAACGCCATCCGGGTCTTTAACGAGGTTCTGAAGCCCCGCGGGCTGACGAAGTGCGGCGTCCGCCTCGACTCCGGCGACATGACCTACCTGACCCGCAAGGCGCGCAAGATGCTCGACGAGGCCGGCTGGCAGACCTGCCAGATCTCGTGCTCGAACTCGCTCGACGAGTATATCATCGAGGATATCCTCAACCAGGGTGCGCAGATCGATATGTTCGGCGTCGGCGAGCGGCTCATCACCGCCAAGTCCGAGGCGGTCTTCGGCGGCGTGTACAAGCTGACGGCCATCGAGGACGAGCAGGGGAACATCATCCCCAAGATCAAGATCAGCGAAAACGTCGGCAAGATCACGAACCCGCACTTCAAAAAGGTCTACCGCCTCTTTGGCAACGACACCGGCAAGGCCATCGCCGACTATCTCTGCGTGCATGACGAGACGGTCGACGACAGCCGGGATCTGGAGATCTTTGACCCGCAGGCGACCTGGAAGCGCAAGAAGGTCTATAACTTCACGGCCAAGGAGCTGCTCGTACCCATTTTCCAGGGCGGCGAGCTTGTCTACAAGCTGCCGGCGCTCAGCGAGATCCAGGCCTACTGCGCCCAGCAGGTCGATACCCTCTGGGACGAGGTCAAGCGCTTCGACAACCCGCACACGTACTACGTCGACCTGTCGCAGAAGCTCTGGGACATCAAGGACCGGCTGCTGCACGAGGGCGGAAAGATCAGTTAAACAAAAAACAGCA
>OKUQ01000225.1_pt1 | contig 38904 bp, 28 predicted proteins | sample 1606811 | NCBI WGS metagenome assembly OKUQ01 (sample SAMEA3882546, study PRJEB24775) | human gut metagenome | biome: human-associated habitat; feature: intestine environment; material: feces | place: Netherlands | collected 2009/2010
AGCCGCCGGAGCGGTGCTTAAGCCGTAAGGCGGGAATTGTGCGGTGTTGCCTTAGACAAACAGCAGGGGGCGGTAAGCATGAAAAAAAGATTCGCGGCATTTGTGTCAACCGTTTTGGCGGCAGTCTTGTGCGCCTGTTCTGCTGCCCCAAAAGATGTACTCCCCAATAAGGCGGCCCAGCCGACCGAAGCACCAACACAGCAAGCCCAAACCACGCAGGCAGCACCCACGGAACAGCCCACCCCGGAGCCGGACCCCGTGCAGCAGCTGCTGGAGGAGATGACGCTGGAACAAAAGGTGGGGCAGCTCTTTCTTGTTCGACCCGATTCCCTGGACTTGAGCCAAACGCAGGACCAGATCAACGATGCCAAGGCGGACGGCGTGACCGAACTGACGGATGCCATGCGCCAGACTTTGGCGGAGTACCCGGTGGGCGGCGTGGTGATCTTTGGCAAAAATCTGGAAAGCCCGCAGCAGATCACCCAATTCCTGGACGATTTGCAGCAGGCGAGCGATACGCCGCTCTTTACTGCCATTGATGAGGAGGGCGGCCTGGTGGCGCGCCTTGCCAACAATGCCGCGTTTGACCTGCCCCAATACGAAAGCGCTGCGGCGGTGGGAACATCCGGTAACCCGGAAGATGCCCGCGCCATGGGCCGCACCATTGGCGGCTACTTAAAAGAATACGGCTTTAACCTGGATTTTGCCCCTGTGGCCGATGTGAACACCAACCCCGATAACCCGGTCATCGGTACCCGCGCGTTCAGCAGTGAACCACAGACCGCCGCCGACCTTGTGGGCGGGGCGTGCGCCGGGTTTGCCGATGCGGGCATTGCCTGCACCCTCAAGCATTTCCCCGGCCATGGCGATACCAGCGAGGATACCCACGTTGGCACCGTAACGCTGAACAAAACGCTGGATGACCTGCGCAGCTGTGAGCTGGTGCCCTTTGCCCAAAATGTGAACAATGCTCCGCTGATTATGGCGGCCCACATTACCGTGCCGCAGGTAACAGGGGACGATACCCCGGCCTCCCTTTCCAGCGTCATGCTGACCGATCTTTTGCGCGGGGAGCTGGGCTATCATGGCTTGATCGTGACGGATTCGCTGGCGATGCAGGCCATCACCGATGTGTATACCCCCGGTCAGGCGGCGGTCAAGGCGCTGCAGGCCGGTGCAGACCTGCTGCTGATGCCCAACGGCCTTGCCGATGCCTATACCGCCGTGCTGGAAGCTGTGCAGGAGGGTACCATCCCCCAGCAGAGACTGGACGAAAGCGTGCAGCGCATTTTGCAGTGCAAATACCAATACGGCATCCTGACGCAGTAACGCGGTGCCGTTTATAAGGAGAATGAAAATGCCCAAGTATACAGTAGACGGCTCGTTTTTTGTGCAGCAGCTTTCCGGCATCCAGCGCTATGCGCGGGAAATACTCGCTGCCATGGACCCCATGCTGGAACCCGGCGAACTGGAAGTGGCGGTTCCGCCGGATTGTATCGTTCCCGAATACCGCAATATCAAGGTGGTCACCCTGCCGCAGTCCAGCGGCATTTTGGGCTGGCAGCGGGTGTATGGCCGATATCTGGCACAAAGCGGGCGCTGCTGGCTGGGCATGTGCAACGTTATTCCCATGTTCCACCGTGGGAACGAGGGCATTGCCGTGGTGCATGATGTGTGCTATAAAGCACGCCCGGATTTTTATACCGACCTGCGCGGCCGCACCAGCGCTGTCTGGCACTGCATGCAGTATGCGGCCATTGCCAAAAAGGCCAGAAAAATCGTGACGGTCTCGGAATTTTCCAAAAGCGAGATCGTGAAATATTACCATGTGAACCCCGAAAAGATCACCGTGGTGTATAACGCCTGGCAGCATATGCAGCGCGTGCGCCCTGACCCCATGCTGTTTGGTGAGTACAGCAAGTGGCCGCAGCTGAAAAAGGGCGAGTATTATTTCTCAATGTCCAACCTGCTTAAAAATAAGAACTTTCCCTGGGTGCTGCGCGCTGCGCAGAGCAAACCCCAGGTTATGTTTGCAATTGCGGGCGGTGGCAGCCTTGCCAAAGAGGCCGCTGCCCTGGGGTTGGACCACCTGAACAACGTGATGTACCTTGGCTATGTGACGGACGGCGAAGCCAAAAGCCTGATGGAAAACTGCAAGGCGTTTTTGTTCCCCACGCTGTATGAGGGGTTCGGCATCCCCCCGCTGGAAGCCATTGCCTGCGGTGCTCCACGCGTGATGGTGAGCAATACCCCCTGCATGCGGGAAATTTACGGCTCCCACGCTGATTACATTGACCTTTCCACCAACCACGGCAGTGTGGACCATGTAACCCCCGGCCGGGATGCCGCCGCCGTACTGCAAAAATACTCGTGGGAAGGCAGCGCCCGCCGCATGCTGGAGGTGCTGCGCGAGCCATGACCGTAACGATACCGGATGATTTCGATCTGCAAAAAATAGCCGCCAGCGGCCAGGCGTTCCGCATTGCGCAAACGCCGCAGGGCTGGCGGTTTTTGGCCGGGGATAAGCTTTTGTACCTGCAGCCCGGCAGCGGTGATACGTATACAGCTAGCTGTACCCCGGAAGAATGGCAGGGCTTCTGGCACCGCTATTTTGATTTGAACCGCAATTATGCGGCCATCCGCGCCGCGGTGCCCAAACAGGATGCCTACCTTTGCGCAGCGGCCCGGGCCGGGGCGGGCATCCGCATTCTGCGCCAGGACGCCTGGGAGATGCTGGTTACCTTTATCATCAGCCAGCGCAAAAATATCCCGGCCATTCAGGCTTGCGTGGAAACGCTGTGTACCCGGTACGGTGCGCCGCTGCTGCAGCCGGGCGGGAATGTGCTGTATGCGTTCCCAACGGCGCAGGCGCTCGCCGCGGCAGGGGAGCAGGCATTGCGGGACTGCGCGCTGGGCTACCGCGCCCCGTATGTTCTGGCTGCCGCCCAGGCAGTTGCAGCGGGAGCGCTGGACCTTGCCGCGCTGGAAACCCTGCCCGATGCCCGGCTGCTGGAAGCTTTGATGCAGCAGCATGGCGTGGGTATCAAGGTGGCCAACTGCGTAGCCCTGTTTGCCTATGGCCGCATGGAGTGTGCCCCCGTGGATGTGTGGATCCAGCGTGTGATCGACCAGCATTACGCCGGGCAGAACCCATTCCCAGCCTATGGCAACGCCGGAATTTTGCAGCAGTGGATGTTCTATTTCGCCCGTTCCGAAAAGGAACGAGTCAAATAGAAAGAATAATGAAAAAAGAATAAAGAATAATGCAGGTGGACCGCGTTGCTGGCACAACGCTCAAAAATATTAGAGTTCTGTCAAATATAGAGCACTAATATTTCTGAGCCGTGCGCAGCACTGCGGTCCACCTGCATTTTTAATTATTCTTTATTACTTATTCATTTGGCAAATATTCATTTGCCAACCGCCCTGTCCATTCTCCGGTATTGCAGCGCTTCCATCAGCTCTGCGGCGCCGATCTGTTCCACGCCGTTCATGTCGGCAATGGTGCGGGCCACGCGCAGGATGCGGTCATAGGCGCGGGCGCTGTAACCCATGCGTTCAAAGGCACCGCGCAGCAGCTTTTCGGCGGCGGGGGCAAGCGGGCAGTAGCGCCGCAGCATACCGCTGGGCAGCTGGGCGTTGCAGGTAAAGCCAAGGCTCTTGTAGCGCTGAGCCTGCATGGCGCGTACCGCGGCCACCCGCGCACGGATATTGGTGCTCGGCTCGCCGCCGGTTTTTGCGGCAAGGGCGTCGTACTCCACGGGGCGGGCCTCCACATGCAGGTCAATGCGGTCCAGCAGCGGACCGGAAATCCGCTGCCGGTAGCGCTCAATCGCACTGGGCGTGCAGCTGCATTCCCGTACGCCGGAACCATAATACCCGCACTTACAGGGGTTCATGGCGGCAACCAGCATAAAACGGCAGGGGTAGGTGGCGGTGCCGTGTACCCGGCTCACGGAGATGCACCCGTCCTCGATTGGCTGGCGCAGCACCTCCAGCGCTTCGCGGCTGAACTCCGGCAGCTCGTCCAAAAACAGTACGCCGTTGTGGGCCAGGCTGACCTCGCCGGGGCGGGGCACTGTGCCGCCGCCCGCAATGGCTGCGGCGCTGACACTGTGGTGGGGGCTGCGGAACGGTCGCTGCTGCAATAATCCAGTCCCGGCCTGCACCAGCCCGGCAACGGAATAAATCGCGGTGGTTTCCAGCGCTTCCTCATAACTGAGCGGCGGCAGGATGCCCGGCAGGCGCTTGGCCAGCATGCTTTTGCCGGTGCCCGGCGGGCCCACCATCAACAGGTTGTGCCCACCCGCAGCGGCAACTTCCAGCGCGCGGCGGGCCTCCGCCTGGCCGCGCACATCCGCAAAATCGGGGCCAAGCCACTGCCCGGCGGCATCGTATCCTGTGCGACTGGCGGGGCTGAGCTTTGCCTGCCCCGCCAGGTGGCGGATCACATCCGCAGCGCTGCGGGCGGGGTAAACTGTCAGCTGCTCGGCCACGGCGGCTTCGGCGGCGTTTTCGGCAGGAACAAACAGCTCGGTCAAGCCCGCCTTTTGGGCGGCAAGGGCCATGGGCAGGGCACCGGCAATGGGGCGCAGTGTGCCATCCAGCCCAAGCTCACCCAAAAATGCCTGGTGCGGCTCTGGCTGTGGGATGTACTGCTGCGCCGCCAAAATGCCGATGAACACCGGCAGGTCATACAAACTGCCGGTCTTGCGCACATCGGCGGGGGCCAGGTTGACGGTAACATGGCTGGCGGGCCAGGGGCAGTTCAGGTTTTTGATGGCGCTGCGCACCCGCTCACTGCTTTCCTTCACGGCGGAATCCGGCAGGCCCACCATGGCAAATTTGGGCAGACCGCCGCTGATGTGGGTTTCCACGGTAACGGGGTAGCCATCCAGCCCCGTTACCCCCAGGCTGACAACGTGTGCATACATGGCGCAGCCAACTCCTTTTTTTCAACAAATTGCGTACTTTGATTATTTTCAGTATATCCTGTTCCGCCCGCGGCGGCAAGCATATTTTTTGTGCCCAAAATCTGCCTTGACGCTGTAGGGTAAAAAACAGGTAAAGCTCCGGCAAAAAGCCGGAATTCCAGCTTTTTTTGATTGACAACGCAAACTAAAATTGATATATTTAATTTGAACAAGTAAATTTACCCAAAACTTTTACAGGGTAAGAAAGTGATGGTGTCCAAAATGTATAAAGAAATGTACAGCCGTTGGCTTGCTGCCAACCTGGATGACCCCGACCTGAAGCCGGAGCTGGAATCGATTCAGAACGATGACGCTGCCATTCAGGATCGTTTTGCCGTTGCCCTTAAGTTCGGCACTGCCGGTCTGCGCGGTGTGATCGGCGCCGGTACCAACCGCATGAACGTGTATGTTGTGCGCCAGGCTACCCAGGGCCTTGCCAACTGGGTCAAGACCCAGGGCGGCACCCAGACCGTTGCTATCAGCTATGACAGCCGCATCAAGAGCGATGTGTTTGCCAAGGCTGCTGCCGAAGTTCTGGCCGCCAACGGCGTAAAGGTGCGCATTTACAGCGCCCTGATGCCGGTTCCCGCACTGAGCTTTGCTACCCGGTATTATAACTGCAACGCCGGCATCATGGTAACGGCATCCCACAACCCGGCCAAGTACAACGGCTATAAGGCCTACGGCCCCGATGGCTGCCAGATGACCGATGAGGCCGCTGACATCGTGTACGCCGAAATCCAGAAGACCGACATCCTGACCGGCGCCAAAACCATGCCGTTTGCCGAGGGGCTGGAAAAGGGCATCATCGAATACGTTGGCGATGACTGCATCAACGCCCTGTACGAAGCAATCGAAGCCCGCTCCATCCGTCCCGGTATCTGCAAGACCGCCGGCCTGAAGCTGGTTTACAGCCCGCTGAACGGCTCCGGCCTGGTTCCGGTCACCCATGTTCTGCATGACATCGGCATTACCGATATCACCGTTGTGCCGGAACAGGAAAAGCCGGACGGCAATTTCCCCACCTGCCCGTACCCCAACCCCGAAATTTTCGAGGCTCTGCGCCTTGGCCTGGAACTGGCCGAAAAGTCTGGTGCAGACCTGATGCTGGCCACTGACCCCGATGCTGACCGCGTTGGCATTGCCGTTAAGTGCAAGGATGGCAGCTATGAGCTGCTTTCCGGCAACGAAGTCGGCGTTCTGCTGCTGGATTACATCTGCGCGGGCCGCATTGAGCAGGGGACCATGCCCAAAGACCCCGTCATGTGCAAGTCCATCGTGTCCACCCCGCTGGCGGACAAGGTGGCCGAGCATTACGGTGTTGAGTGCCGCAATGTGCTGACCGGCTTTAAGTGGATCGGCGATCAGATCGCCAAGCTGGAAGCTGCTGGTCAGGTTGACCGCTTCATCTTTGGCTTTGAGGAAAGCTATGGCTACCTGGCTGGTCCTTACGTCCGCGATAAGGATGCCATCATCGGCTCTATGCTGATTTGCGAAATGGCTGCTTATTACCGCGCAAAGGGCAGTTCCATCAAGGAAGAGCTGGAGCGCATTTACGCCGAGTATGGCCGCTACCTGAACAAGGTTGACAGCTTTGAGTTCCCGGGCCTGTCCGGCATGGACAAGATGGCGAGCATTATGTCCGGCCTGCGCGAGAACCCGCCCAAGGACTTTGGCGGTGACGCCGTTGTAAAGGTTGTGGACTATAAAAAGCCTGAAGAGACCGGTCTGCCCGCCGCCAACGTGCTGATCTACACCCTGGCATCCGGCTGCACCGTTGTGGTGCGCCCCTCCGGCACCGAGCCGAAGATCAAGACCTACTTTACCACCAAGGGCAAAGACTTGGCCGAAGCCGAAGCCAAGAAAGAAGAACTGGCCGCTGCCGTTAAGCCGCTGCTGGCATAATGTGATTCCATAGGTTTGGCGCTTTTGGGCCGCCTGCTGTAATACGCAGACGGCCTTTTTTGTATGCAGCCCCCTAGCCGCCGCAGTGAGGAAATAACGCGCATTTTCAGGCTCCGCTTGGGGAATCACTCCTCAGTCACCTTCGGCGACAGCTCCCCTCGAAGGGGAGCCAAAGACTTTGCGGAAAATTGTTGCGGCATCTGCTACAAGGCCCCGGAACGGTCAAGACCGTTCCCTACAGAGCATTTTATTGTGTGCGGCCAACCCACAAACACCCAGTAGGGCGGGGGTACCCGACTCCGCCGGAAACTTACCGGAGCAGATACAAAAAACGTGTGATGTACTTTGCCCCACAGTAGGAGACGGCGTCCTCGACGTCCCGGATGGGCATATAAATGATTGCACTTTTGCTGGCAATTTGCCGCCGCAAAAGATTGCCCGCACTACTTGACAAAACACAAAAACTCTGGTAAAATACTCTAGCAATCGTTCAGAGGGCTGCTCCACACGCACAGGATGGCGTCTGCTGGTAGCCGAAATTCGAAGATTGTGATGAGCACATATATCAAGTATGGCTCCCTTTAGTCATGATCGAGAAAGAGGTGAAATGAAAATGAAGCAGGGTATTCATCCCAACTATGTGGATTGCACCATTACCTGCGCATGCGGCAACGTGATCCATACCCGCGATACCAAGCCGGAGATCCGCGTTGAAGTTTGCAGCAAGTGCCATCCCTTCTACACCGGCAAGCAGAAGCTGGTTGACACCGGCGGACGTGTTGAGCGCTTTAAGCGCCGCTACGCCAACAAGGCTGGCAAGTAATTGCATTAAGGTTTTGTATACCGCAGATGGCAACATCTGCGGTATTTTTTTCAAATACATCATCTTGCATCTCAAAGGAGAACCCCCTATGCCGGACTATCAAACGATCCGCGGTATTTCCACCTTTGAATATGAAGAAAAGCGCTCCCGCTTTATTGCTTCCGCTGCGTTTGCCGATACCGAGGAAGCTGCCCTTGCCCACCTGAACCGCATCAAAGCGGCCAACCGCACCGCGCGGCATAATGTGTATGCCTATGTTCTGCGCGAGGGTGGCCGCACCCGCTACAGTGATGACGGCGAACCCGCCAAAACCGCCGGTACCCCCGTGCTGGAAGCCATCGGCCATGCGGGGCTTTCGGATGTGATCGTGGTGGTTACGCGGTACTTTGGCGGAGTTCTGCTGGGTACCGGCGGGCTGGTGCGGGCCTACACCGCGGCGGCATCCGGAGCCTTGCAGCAGGCGGAGATTGTCAGCATGCGGCTGGTGACGGATTGCGCCGTGACCGTGCCATACCCCAAGTTTGAACAGGCCCAGCGGATGATCGCAGCCGCCGGGGCCAAACTGCAGGAACCGGAGTATGCCGACGCTGTGACCCTGCGCTGGCGCATGCCTGCCGGAACCGAAGAAGCCCTGTGCCATGACCTGAGCGAGCTGACCCGCGGCAGTGCCGAAGTGACGATCAGCAAACCACTTTACGCAGCTTTTTGATGCTGCGCAGTCATTTCTGGCAAGAAAGCAGAATTTCCCATGAAATTTTTACATTTCATACAAGTGTTTGGCGGCTTTTTATCGTATTTATAATATAGAGAGCTGTTTTTGGGCATGATATGCCCAACGGGGAACCGGATAGGGGAAAGGAGGCTGCGCCGTGACTGTGCGGGAAGAGACCCAGACAATTGAACGCCTGACCTTAAGCCCCTATGCCGCTTTAAGTGAGCAGAGCTTTGGCCGCCGCACCCCGGAACCGGAAGATGACCTGCGGACCTGCTACCAGCGTGACAGGGACAGAATTTTGCACTGTAAAAGTTTCCGGCGGTTGAAGCAGAAAACACAGGTGTTTCTTTCGCCGGAGGGCGACCACTACCGCACCCGGCTGACCCACACGCTGGAAGTCAGCCAGATTGCCCGAACCATTGCCCGCGCCCTGCGGCTGAATGAGGACCTGACCGAAGCCATTGCCCTGGGGCATGATCTTGGCCACACCCCATACGGCCACGCGGGGGAGCGCGCACTGAACCGGCTGTGCCCCGGCGGGTTTACCCACTACCGCCAAAGCCTGCGGGTGGTGGACTACCTGGAAAAGGACGGTAAGGGCCTGAACCTTTGCTGGGAGGTGCGCAACGGGATTATTACCCACACCAAAGGCGCCTGGGCCCGCACAATGGAAGGCTGTACCGTGCGCTATGCGGACCACATTGCCTTTTTGAACCATGATATTGAGGATGCCGTGGCCGCCGGTGTGCTGAACCCCACCGCCCTGCCGCGGGATGCTGTGCAGGTGCTGGGAGATACCAAATCCCGGCGCATCACCACAATGATCACCGACCTTGTGGCAAACAGCGCAAACTGCAAAAATGGGAAAATGCAGTTTTCCCCCGAAGTGGAGGAGGCATACGGTGTGCTGAAAGATTTTATGTACAGCACGGTGTATGTGGACAAGGATGCCAAGCGCGAAGAGAAAAAAGTGGACAAGATGATCGAAGCGCTGTATGAGCGCCTTTGCGCGGACCCCACGCTGATGCCTAATTTTTATATGCAGGTGGCATATCACCAGGGAATGGACCGTGCCGTGGCGGATTATATTTCCGGCATGAGCGATGAATTTGCTACCCGCCTGTTTGAGGAGCTGTTTGTGCCGCAAAAGTGGCAGGTGCTATAAAATTGGCAGTATGTTAGAGCACTGCCGCCCGCCCCGAAGGGGCGCACATTGTGCGCCCATTACGATATATACGCGAAAGGAGGCCCGGAGCCCCATTGATCCCACAGGAATACATACAGGAAGTGGTTGCACGCAATGATATTACCGAAGTAATCGGCCAATATGTGCAGCTGCGTCATCGCGGGCGAACCTATACCGGGCTGTGCCCTTTCCATAACGAGAAAACCCCTTCGTTTACCGTCTACCCGGATACCCAAAGCTTTTACTGCTTTGGCTGCGGTGCGGCGGGGGATGTGATTAACTTTGTGCGCAAAATTTCCAACCTGGGCTATGTGGAAGCTGTTAAACAGCTGGCGGGCCGCGCCGGGATGCCCATGCCGGAGGAGGACGACCAGGAAAGCCGTTCCCGCTCCCGCCTGTTGGAGATCAACCGCAACGCCGCGCGCTATTTTTATGACCAGCTCAACGCCCCGACGCCGGAAGCCGCCATGGCCCGCCGCTACTGGCGCGAAAAACGCGGCCTTTCGGATGCGGCCATCCGCCGGTTTGGCCTGGGCTATGCACCGGAAGATTTTGTCGGCCTTCTGCACTACCTGCGCCACCGCGGCTTTACCGAGCCGGAATTGGAATCCTCCGGCCTTGTCAAGCGTAGCGCCAAGGGCAATCTGTATGATATCTTCCGCCACCGCGTGATGGTGCCCATCATTGATGTGCGGGGCAATATCATTGCGTTCGGCGGGCGCGTGATGGATGATTCCAAGCCGAAATACATCAACTCGCCCGAAACGATGGTCTACCACAAATCCCGCACGCTGTTTGCGCTGAATGTGGCAAAAAAATCAACGTCCAAGCGGTATATCCTCTGCGAAGGGTATATGGATGTCATCTCGATGCACGAAGCCGGGTTTGATACCGCTGTCTGTGCCTGCGGCACGGCTTTGACGCCGGAGCAGGTCAAGCTGCTGACGGAATACGCCGACGAAGTGGTGCTGAGCTATGACTCGGACGAAGCAGGCCAGAAGGCAACGGAGCGCAGTTTGGCGCTGTTTTCCGGTACCAATTTGCAGGTGCGGGTGCTGAACATCCCCGGTGCCAAGGACCCGGATGAATTTATCCGCACCTATGGCCGCGACCGGTTTGAAGCCGTGCTGGAAGGCACCGCAACCCCGCTGGAGTTCAAGCTGGCTAAGGCAGTGAAAAAATATGACCTGCGCAACGATGCCCAGCGCCTGCAATATGTGGATGAAGCCATCGGCATTCTGGCAGGCAGCGCGGTCAGCCCCACGGCGCGGGATGTGTATGCCGGGCGCATTGCGGAGCAGACCGGCATTGATAAAAAGGCTGTGTTGGTCCAGCTGGAAAGCGCCGTGCGCGGGGCCGGGCGCAGGGCGCGCCGCAAAGAGCAGAACGAACTTTCCCGCCAGGGGATTGCGGCGGATATCCGCGTGCCCTATGACCGCGGGGGCGAAGCTGCCCTGGGGGCCGCAAGCGCCGCCCGCCAGCTTGTGGCGGCTATGCTGCAGGATGCCGGCGCCATCCCCTACATCCGGGAGCGGCTGAACCTTGGCATGGTGGTGCTGCCGGAAATGCAGCAGGCAATCAAGGCAATTTACGACTGCGCCGCCCGCGGCCAGCCCGCCAACGCCACGACCCTTTCCCCCTTGTTGGAGGAAAAAGCCTACAGCCAGGTGATGCTGGCCCAGGCCCAAAACGCCGATACCCGCCTGACCCGCCGGGATATTGATATGCTGCTGGATCGTTTGCAGACCGCAAACCCCGAAAGCGCCCAGGTGGCAGGCACCACAGACGATGAATTCCGGCAGAAATTTGCCGCCCTTGCCCGCAAAAAAGTGGGCGAACGCCCGCCGGAAGAATAATTTCCACCCGGCCAAAACCATGTTGTTTTATCCCGTTCCAGTAAGATGGGCAGAATAAAAACCAAAGGAGAAACTACTTATGGCAGAAAAGAAAGATTCGATTCGCAACCTGATTGAACAGGGCCGCCGTGCAGGCAAATTGACCAGCACCGAAATCAGTGACGCTATGGAAGAAAGCAGCCGTGTTATTGACGCGGAGCAGATGGAAAAGCTGTATGAAGAGCTGGAAAGCAACGGCATTGAAGTGGTGGATGATGACGCCACGGATATGTCCGCTGTGGCCGATATGGGCGAGGAGGGGATGGATGACTTTGAGGATACCGTTACCTCGGACGGCATTACCATCGATGACCCCGTTAAGGTTTACCTGAAAGAGATCGGCCGCGTGCCCCTGCTGACCCCCGATGAGGAAGTGCAGCTGGCCCTGGATATCCAGAAAGGCGGCAAGGACGGCGAACGCGCCAAGCAGCGCCTGAGCGAAGCCAACCTGCGTCTGGTAGTTTCCATTGCAAAGCGCTATGTGGGCCGCGGCATGCAGTTCCTGGACCTGATCCAGGAAGGTAACCTGGGTCTGATCAAAGCGGTTGAAAAGTTTGACCATACCAAGGGCTTCAAGTTCTCCACCTATGCAACGTGGTGGATCCGCCAGGCCATCACCCGCGCCATTGCGGATCAGGCCCGCACCATCCGTATCCCTGTGCATATGGTGGAAACCATCAACAAGGTCAAAAAGGTTTCCAGCCAACTGCTGCACGAAAACGGCCATGAGCCCAGCGCCGAAGAAATTGCCGAGCGCCTGGATATGCCGGTGGACAAAGTGCGCGAGATTATGCGCGTGGCACAGGAACCCGTCAGCCTCGAAACCCCCATCGGTGAGGAGGAAGATAGCCACTTGGGCGACTTTATCCCCGATGAGGAAGCCCCCGTTCCCGCCGAAGCCGCCAGCCAGACCCTGTTGAAAGAGCAGCTGGCCGATGTGCTGAAAACCCTGACCCCGCGTGAAGAAAAGGTCCTGCGCCTGCGCTTTGGCCTGGAAGATGGCCGCCCCCGCACGCTGGAAGAGGTGGGCAAGGAGTTCAACGTTACCCGTGAACGTATCCGCCAGATCGAAGCAAAAGCCCTGCGCAAGCTGCGCCACCCCAGCCGCAGCAAAAAGCTGCGCGACTTCCTGGATTGATGCCGTGACTCTTATATAGAATAGAAATAGCAAATTAAAATCATCTGCACCCGTACTGCTGTTTGCCCGGCGGTGCGGGTGTATTTTTGTGTGCAGCAGGCATAAATGACAAAGCCACAGCATACGATTACCCTGATGATATAGGGGAGGGGATAACGATGTGTGGAATTGCCGGACAGATCAGCGCGGACCCAAATAAGATTGCAGCCAACTACCCAGCTTACTGCCGAATGCAGAAAAGCCTTGCACGCCGCGGGCCGGACCAGCGGGGAATGTACCTGCACGGCCATGCGGCGCTGATCCATGCGCGGCTGGCTGTGGTGGATCTGGAAAACGGCTGCCAGCCCATGGTGCTGGATCAGGGCGGGGAGAAATACATTCTGGTGTACAACGGCGAGCTGTACAACACGCCGGAGCTGCACGCCCAGCTTGCGGCTCTGGGCCATCGCTTTGTAAGCCATTCCGATACTGAGGTTTTGTTACATGCTTTTGCCCAGTGGGGGCCGGACTGTCTGGAAAAGCTGAACGGTATTTTTGCATTTGCTGTGTGGCAGCAGCGGGCGCAAAAGCTCTTTCTGGCGCGGGACCGCATCGGGGTCAAGCCGCTGTTCTATGCCCTGCGCGGGGACAGCCTGATCTTTGCTTCCGAGCTGAAAACGCTGCTCTGCCACCCGGAAATCCCGCCGCAGGTGGATGCCCATGGGCTGGCCGATGTGCTGCTGCTCGGCCCCGGCCGCACGCCGGGGTGCGGGGTGTTCCGCAATGTGCAGGAATTGAAGCCCGGCTGCTGCGCAGAATACACTGTGCCACAGGTTGGTGCGCCGCGCCTCACCGTGCGCCGCTACTGGCAGCTGACCGACCACGAACACCCCGATGATTTTACCCACACCGCAGCCAAAGTGCGGGACCTGGTGATGGATGCCGTCACGCGGCAGCTGGTATCGGATGTGCCGGTGGCAACCTTCCTTTCCGGCGGGCTGGATTCCAGCCTGATTTCGGCAATCGCGGATTCCCACTTTACGGCGCAGGGCAAAACGCTGCAGACTTTCTCGGTCGGTTATCAGGATAACAAAAAGTACTTCCACGCCACCCATTTCCAGCCCAGCCCGGATGCGCCGTATATCCGCACCATGAACCAGTTCTTGAACGCGCAGCATACCTGGGTAACGCTGGACAGCGAAGCACTGGCCGCCGCCCTGCTGGAAGCGGTGGACGCCCGCGACCTGCCCGGTATGGCGGATGTGGACTCCTCGCTGCTGCTGTTCTGCCGTGAGATCCGTAAAACAGCCACCGTGGCACTTTCCGGCGAGTGCGCGGACGAGATATTTGGCGGTTACCCCTGGTACAGGGATAAGACCGTGCGGGAGCGGTATGGCTTCCCCTGGGCGCAGAGCACGGCATACAGGGTCAGCTTTTTTAAGCCGGAGGTGTTCGGCGGCATTGACCCGGCGGCGTATATTGATGAAGGCTACCGCGCCACGCTGGAGCAAACTTCCATCCGCCCCGGTCTGGATCCCCTGGAACAACGGATGCGCCAGATGTTTGCCCTGAACTTTAACTGGTTTATGCAGACCCTTTTGGACCGCAAGGACCGAATGAGTATGTACAGCGGGCTGGAAGTGCGCGTGCCGTTCTGCGATTACCGCATTGCGGAATACCTGTACAGCGTGCCGTGGGAATATAAGGATTACGAGGGCCACGAAAAAGGCCTGCTGCGCCAGGCGATGCAGGGCGTGCTGCCCACGGAAGTGTTGTGGCGAAAAAAGAGCCCCTACCCTAAAACATGGAACCCGGCGTATTTGAACGCTGTCAGCGCCATGCTGCGCAGTGCGATGCAGGACCCGGATGCCCCGCTGCTGCGTATTGCCAAGAGGGCAGCGCTGGAACAGCTGTTGACCGCTGCCGAGACTGCGACCCCCTGGTATGGCCAGCTGATGACCACCCCGCAGACCATTGCCTGGTTTGTGCAGCTGAATTACTGGCTGCAAAAATACCGGGTGGAGCTGGTGTAAATACCCGTGTGGCGGGCCCGGCATCAAACGCATAACACCAAAAACAGACGAGTGCCCACCCTGCACACGGATAACGGCGGGAAGGGCACTTTTTGTTTGCAAAGCGTAAAAACCGGGAAAATGCAGAAAAAACGCAGGCTGCAACCCATACAAAAAACACACAAGGTAATTGGGCATTGTGCCAATTAGCGGCATTTCAAGGATTTGTCAAGTGGCAGAAGAAATGCAAAAATAGCACTTTGCCAAAAGAAATGTGACACGCATCCGGGCGTTCAATCGTCTGATAAAAAAACACGCAAAATGCCAAAAGAGCCCTTGACAATCAGCTTTTTGGCTGGTATACTGGCATAGTATCACAAAATGGAATAGAGCGCCCTAAAGGAATTTTGATTTTTTCGCGTTTTTTCAAACTTTGTTAAAAACGACGAATGTTCCAAGAAAATCATTGCTTCGGCGGAGCGCTTTTGCCAAAAACAAATCTGAACGGAATAGGAGTGGTCGCATTTTATGGTAAAGGTCAAGCCCGTACAAAACGGTCGAACCTCCAGAATGAGCTTTTCCCGCATCAACGAAGTGATTGGCATGCCCAACCTCATCGAGATCCAGAAAAACTCTTATAACTGGTTCCTGGACGAGGGCCTGCGCGAAGTGTTCCACGACATTGACGCGATCGAGGATTACACCGGGAATCTCTCGCTGGAATTTGTCGATTACCGTCTGGACAAGCACCCCAAATATACCATTAAAGAATGTAAAGAGCGTGACGCAACGTATGCTGCGCCGCTTTATGTCACTGCGCGCCTGTTGAACAAAAGCACCGGCGAAGTGAAGGAACAGGAAATTTTCATGGGCGATTTCCCGCTCATGACGGATTCCGGCACTTTCATCTCCAACGGTGCAGAACGTGTTATCGTCAGCCAGCTGGTTCGTTCGCCCGGCGTGTTCTATGCTTCCAGCAAGGACCGTACCGGCAAGGACCTTTTCACCGCAACCATGAACCCCAACCGCGGCGCATGGCTGGAATACGAAACCGATTCTTCCGATGTATATTATGTGCGCATTGATAAAAACCGCAAGCTGCCGGTTACTACCTTCCTGCGCGCACTGGGCCTTGGCACCGATGAGCAGATCCGCCAGTACTTCGGCGATTCTGAACCCAAAATCAACGCCACACTGGAAAAGGATATCACCCATTCCACAGAGGAAGCCCTGCTGGAGTGCTACCGCAAGCTGCGCCCCGGCGAGCCGCCGACGGTGGAAAGCTCCCGCAGCCACATCAACCTGCTGTTCTTTGATCCGCGCCGTTACGACCTGGCTCGTTTTGGCCGCTTCAAGATGAACAACAAGCTGTGCCTGTTCCGCCGTATTGCGGGCTATAAGACTGCCGAGGACATCATTGCCCCGCTGACCGGCGAACTGCTGGCCGCCAAGGGCGAGCGCATCAACCACGAAAAGGCTGTTGAAATTGATAACGCCGGTGTTTCCCGCGTTACTGTTATCGTGGAGCGCAAGGGCCAGGATCCGGTCAATGTGATCGTGTTCTCCAACGGCTGTGTCGATGCCCAGAGCTTCTTCAGCTTTGACGTGAAGGAATGCGGCATCAATGAGCGCGCTTCCTTCGCCGAAATCCGTAAGATTCTGGATGCTACCTCCGATCCGGAAGAGCAGAAAGAACTGCTGACCAAGAATCATGATAAGCTCATCAGCCGCACCGTTACCGTTGACGATATCTTTGCTTCCGTCAACTACCTGCTGGGCCTTGACCATGGCATCGGCGTGACCGATGAAATCGACCACTTGGGCAACCGCCGCGTGCGCAGCGTTGGCGAATTGCTGCAGAACCAGTTCCGCATCGGCTTTGCCCGTATGGAGCGCGTTGTGCGCGAGCGCATGACCCTGCAGAACCAGGAATCCGGCGAGATCACCCCGCAGAGCCTGGTCAACATCCGCCCGGTCGTGGCTGCCATCCGTGAGTTCATCGGTTCCAGCCCACTGTCTCAGTTCATGGACCAGAACAACCCGCTGTCTGAGCTGACCCATAAGCGCCGTCTGTCCGCTTTGGGCCCCGGCGGTCTGTCCCGTGACCGTGCAGGCTTCGAAGTCCGCGACGTTCATTATACCCACTATGGCCGTCTGTGCCCGATTGAGACGCCCGAAGGTTCCAACATCGGTCTGATCTCCTATCTGGCATCTTTCGCCAAGATCAACAAGTACGGCTTTATTGAGGCACCTTACCGCCGCGTGGATAAAGAAACCGGCGTTGTTACCGATGAAGTTGTTTATATGCCCGCCGACGTTGAAGATGAATACATCGTGGCACAGGCCAACGAACCGCTGGACGAGAACAACTGCTTTGTCCGTCCCCGCGTTTCCGGCCGTCATCGCAACGACATTCAGGAATTTGCCCGTGAACAGGTGGATTTCATGGATGTCTCTCCGCGAATGATGGTTTCTGTGGCTACCGCCTGCATTCCCTTCCTGGAAAACGATGACTGTAACCGTGCTCTGATGGGCTCCAACATGCAGCGTCAGGCTGTGCCTCTGATGGTTACCCAGCGCTCTCTGGTTGCTACCGGCATGGAATATAAGGCTGCTACCGACTCCGGTGTCTGCGTGCTGGCTGCCCATGACGGCACCGTTGAAAGCGTTGACGCAGATAAGGTCGTTGTCCGTCTGGAAGATGGCTCCGCCGATACCTATGAACTGATTAAGTTTATGCGCTCCAACCAGGGAACCTGCGTCAACCAGCGCCCCGCCGTCTATGTGGGCGATGTTGTTAAGAAGGGCGACGTTCTGGCTGACGGCCCCGCCACCAAGGACGGCGAGATCTCTCTGGGCAAGAACGCTCTGATCGGCTTCATGACCTGGGAAGGCTACAACTATGAGGACGCTGTTCTGCTGAACGAAAAGCTGGTCCGCGAGGATATCTACACCTCTATCCACATTGAGGAGTACGAGAGCGAAGCCCGCGATACCAAGCTGGGACCTGAAGAAGTGACCCGTGATATCCCCAACGTCGGCGATGATTCCCTGAAGGATCTGGACGACCGCGGCATTATCCGCATCGGCGCCGAAGTCAAGACCGGCGATATTCTGGTTGGTAAGGTTACCCCGAAGGGTGAAACCGAACTGACCGCCGAAGAGCGCCTGCTGCGCGCCATCTTTGGCGAAAAGGCACGGGAAGTACGTGATACCTCCCTGCGCGTTCCCCACGGTGCTTACGGCATTGTTGTGGATGTTAAGGTCTTTACCCCCGAAAACTCTGACGAGCTGCAGCCCGGCGTGCGCACCTGCGTGCGCGTCTATATCGCCCAGAAGCGTAAGATCAGCGTTGGCGATAAGATGGCAGGCCGTCACGGCAACAAGGGCGTTGTTTCCCGCATTCTGCCGCAGGAGGACATGCCGTTCCTGCCTGACGGCACCCCGCTGGATATCGTGCTGAACCCCCTGGGCGTTCCTTCCCGTATGAACATCGGTCAGGTGCTGGAAGTCAACCTTGGCTATGTTGCCAAGGCCCTTGGCTGGCATGTGCAGACCCCCGTGTTCGATGGCGCGCATGAATCCGATATCCGTGACTGCCTGGCCGAAGCCCGCGATAAGTGGCATGGCGACCATGCACCGGAATATCCCACCAAGCTGCCCCGCCTGATGGGCGATAAGGGCCACATCATCGATTTCAGCAAGATCGACCTGACCGATGACGGCAAGACCACCGTTTACGATGGCCGTACCGGCGAAAAGTTCCCCTCCAAGGTTACTGTCGGTTATATGTACTACCTCAAGCTGCATCACCTGGTTGATGATAAGATCCATGCCCGTTCCACCGGCCCGTACTCTCTGGTTACCCAGCAGCCTTTGGGCGGCAAGGCCCAGTTCGGCGGCCAGCGTTTCGGCGAAATGGAAGTTTGGGCTCTGGAAGCTTATGGCGCGGCTTACACCCTGCAGGAGATCCTGACTGTCAAGTCTGACGACGTTGTGGGCCGTGTCAAGACCTACGAAGCAATCGTCAAGGGCGAAGATGTGCCGAATCCGGGCATCCCCGAAAGCTTCCGCGTTATGCTGAAAGAACTGCAGAGCCTTGGCCTGGATATTGTTGTTCAGGATAAGGAAGGCAACGCTGTTGATATGCGTCAGGAATATGACGATGACGATGCCAACTTTGACAACAGCGATATCGGTGATAACGTTCTGCTGGAAAGCGAGCTGCAGGATGATTACAGTGTCAAGGATGCCGATGAAGGCTTTGACGACGACCTGGGCGATGAGGAGCCGGATGAAGCTTCTCTGGCACAGATCGAAGCCGACAATGGCGACGACCTGTTCGACGGTGAATGATCGGAATGCTGTTTACGTCACGATTAAATGAGAGGGTTCGCTGAATGGAAAATAAAGAGTTCGATTCTATCAAGATCGGCCTTGCTTCTCCCGACCAGATCCGTGCCTGGAGCTATGGCGAGGTCAAGAAACCTGAAACCATCAACTACCGCACCCTGAAGCCGGAGCGCGACGGCCTGTTCTGCGAGCGCATTTTTGGACCTACCAAGGACTGGGAATGCCACTGCGGCAAGTATAAGCGCATCCGCTATAAGGGCAAGATCTGCGATAAGTGCGGTGTCGAAGTTACCCGCGCTAAGGTCCGCCGCGAGCGCATGGGCCACATTGAGCTGGCTGCACCCGTTTCGCACATCTGGTATTTCAAGGGCATTCCCAGCCGCATTGGCCTGATGCTGGACATCGGCCCCCGCCAGCTGGACAAGGTGCTCTACTTTGCAAACTATATCGTTACCGATCCCGGCTTTACTCCGTTGGAGAAAAAGCAGCTCCTGACCGAACGCGAGTACAAGGAGATGCGGGAAAAGTACGAGGATACCTTTGAAGCCGGCATGGGCGCCGAAGCCGTCCAGAAGCTGCTGGCTGAGATCGACCTGGAAGCTCTGTCCGCAGAGCTGCATGAGGAACTGGAAAAGGCTACCGGCCAGAAGCGCGTCCGCCTGTTGAAACGCCTGGAGTGCGTTGATGCGTTCCGCCTGTCCGGCCAGCGCCCGGAGTGGATGATCCTGAACGTTGTTCCGGTCATTCCGCCGGATATCCGCCCCATGGTCCAGCTGGATGGCGGCCGCTTTGCGACTTCCGACCTGAACGATCTGTACCGTCGCGTGATCAACCGCAACAACCGTCTGAAGCGCCTGCTGGAGTTGGGCGCTCCCGACATCATCGTGCGCAACGAAAAGCGCATGCTGCAGGAAGCAGTTGACGCCCTGATCGATAACGGCCGCCGCGGCCGCCCGGTCACTGGCCCCAACAACCGTGCCCTCAAGAGCCTTTCCGATATGCTGAAGGGCAAGCAGGGCCGCTTCCGCCAGAACCTGCTGGGCAAACGTGTTGACTACTCTGGCCGTTCCGTTATCGTTGTCGGCCCTGAGCTGAAGATGTACCAGTGCGGTCTGCCCAAAGAGATGGCTTTGGAGCTGTTCAAGCCCTTCGTTATGAAGGACCTGGTCCAGAAGGGCATTGCCTCCAACATCAAGGCTGCCCGCAAAAAGGTCGAGCGTGCTTCCACCGAGGTGTGGGACTCTCTCGAAACCGTCATCAAGGGCCATCCCGTTCTGCTGAACCGTGCACCTACCCTGCACCGCCTGGGCATTCAGGCATTTGAGCCCGTTCTGGTCGAAGGCCACGCCATCAAGCTGCACCCGCTGGTCTGCACCCCCTTCAACGCTGACTTCGACGGCGACCAGATGGCTGTCCATCTGCCGCTGTCCACCGAAGCACAGCGCGAAGCCAAGATGCTGATGCTGGCTTCCGGCAACCTGCTGAAGCCGTCTGACGGCGAACCCGTCACCGTGCCCACGCAGGATATGATCCTGGGCTCTTACTACCTGACCATGGTCAACCCCGAAGACCCCGGCCACGACAAGGTGTTCCGCGATGAGGACGAAGCCCTGATGGCTTACGCCGAGCATATTGTCACCCTGCAGGCTCCCGTTAAGGTGCGCCGCACCATGGACTTTGGCAACGGCCCCGAAACCGCCCTTGTCACCACCACTGTCGGCAAGATCATCTTCAACACCCCCATCCCGCAGGATCTGGGCTATGTGGATCGCACCGACCCCGAACATAAGTTCGATTACGAAGTCGATTTCCAGGTCACCAAGAAGAAGCTGCCCGACATCATCAGCCGCTGCCTGACAAAGCATGGCACCAAGCGCTGCGCTATCATGCTGGACCACATCAAGGCACAGGGCTATAAGTATTCCACCCTTTCCGCCATCACCGTTGCCGTGCCTGACGCTATCATCCCCGAAGAGAAGCCGGCGATCCTGGCTGCGGCTGACAAGAAGGTTGAAAAGGTCATGAAGAACTTCAACCGTGGTCTTATCTCTGATGAAGAGCGCTATAAGAACACCGTTGAGATCTGGCAGGCAGCTACCGAGGAAGTTTCCAACGCTCTGTCTACCAACCTGAAGACCCACCACCAGCGCAACCCCATCTATATGATGTCCGACTCTGGTGCTCGTGGTTCTATGGACCAGATCAAGCAGCTGGCCGGCATGCGCGGCCTGCTGGCTAACACCGCAGGTAAAACCCTGGAAATGCCTATCCGTGCAAACTACCGCGAAGGCCTGAACATCTTGGAGTACTTCATCTCTTCTCGAGGCGCTCGTAAAGGCTTGACCGATACCGCACTGCGTACCGCTGACTCTGGCTACCTGACCCGCCGTCTGGTTGACGTTTCTCAGGAAGTCATCATCCGCGAGGAAGACTGCCACGCTACCGAGGGTATCCTCGTCAGCGAGATCAGCGAAGGCAACGCTACCATCGAAAGCTTCTCCGAGCGTCTGATTGGCCGTTATGCTCTGCATGACGTGATGGATCCCAAGACCGGCGAACTCATTGTGTCCAAGGACAAGATGATGGATATGTTCGACGCTGAAAAGATCAAAGCTGCCGGTATTACCGAGCTGGAGATCCGCAGCGTGATGACCTGCCGTGCTCACGTTGGCGTCTGTGCCCGCTGCTACGGCTCCAACATGTCCAACGGCCAGTGCGTTAAGGTCGGTGAATCCGTCGGTATCATTGCGGCACAGTCCATCGGCGAACCCGGTACTCAGCTGACCATGCGTACCTTCCATACTGGCGGTATCGCATCTGCTGAAGATATTACTCAGGGTCTTCCGCGTGTTGAAGAACTGTTCGAGAGCCGCCGCCCGAAGGCAATGGCTATCATGTCCGAGATCGCCGGTACCGTCCATATTGACGATACCAAGAAGAGCCGCCACGTTGAAGTGACCGGTGTTGACGATAACGGCGCACCGGTTACCAAGAGCTACCTGATCCCGTTCGGCCACCGCCTGAAGGTGATGGAGGGCGATGTGCTCGTCAAGGGCGCACTGTTGACCGAAGGCCATGCTTATCCGCAGGATATCCTGGCTGTCAAGGGCCGCATTGCTACCCAGAACTACCTGATCAGCGAAGTCCAGAAGGTTTACCGTCTGCAGGGCGTTGAAATCAACGATAAGCATATCGAAGTTATCGTCCGCCAGATGATGCGTAAGGTTCGCATTGACGATGCAGGTTCCAGCGAGTTCATCATGGGCAGCGTTGTCAACCGCCGCGATGTGATGATCGAGAACGAGAAGATTCAGGAACGCATTGATGCAGGCGAAACCGACCTGAAGCTGGTCCAGGCCAGTCAGATCCTGCTTGGTATCACCAAGTCCAGCCTGGCAACCGACAGCTTCCTGTCCGCTGCATCCTTCCAGGAAACCACCCGCGTTCTGACCGAAGCCGCCATCAAGGGCAAGGTTGACCCGCTGGCCGGTTTGAAGGAGAACGTCATCATCGGTAAGCTGATCCCCGCCGGAACCGGTTTGCCGGAGGTTGAAGAAGAGCTGGCTCGCGCCGAGGAAATCCGCGATGCCGAAGGCAGCGCTTACGACCACGCTGAAAAGTAAGACTTTTCTTATCTGATAAGCTTAGTCTGACAATAAAACATAATATCCCCCACAGTATTCTCCGCACGGGCAACTGCGAACGGAAAGGGTACTGTGGGGGATTTTTTATGCTGCTTTGCGGGGAATGAAACTGCTTATTGCGGAAAAGTGGCAGAAAAGTGATACAAAGTTGCTTGAAAATAGTAGTACAGCTGTGCTATGCTGGCCGCAAAGAAAGGGGGATAGCACCATGACATTGGGAGAGAAAATTGCATCCGCCCGGAAAGAAAAAGGCATGACCCAGGAAATGCTGGCAGAGCAGCTGGGGGTAACACGGCAGGCTGTGGCAAGGTGGGAAACAGGAGTTTCCCATAGTTAAAGATACCGCATCAGACATAACAACGCCACGCTTATATAATATTAAAAGCACGCCCAAATTACTGATTAGTAAAATTGGGGCGTGCTTTCATATTTAACGAGGTGTAACCTTTACCAATGTTGACAAATGATCCTTGTTTTCCTGACGGGTTCTTTTTTTATAGCCCAATTTATCGCATATATATTCGATTTTTTGAGCAAAAATGTCTACGCTCAATTTTGACATATAAAGATTACCGTCATCATCTCTAGAACTTGAATGCCATTGCTGTTCATCGTCTAAAGGATGTTCGGGGCGAAAATCGTAAATGTTAAATATTTTATGCTCAACTTGAGTTATCCATGCTGCGCCAACTTCCATCAATGCACCCCATGAACTTTTCGTATTATGACTTGTAACGAAAATAACATAAATCTTTTGCGTAGAATAACTATCAACAAAGAAATCTCGCAAATAGTCGTATATCCCACTTTTTCCTACGTCGCCTTCTGGGATGCGTGATACTTCATCATCACAGTTTGTATAAATTATATCTTCGGGCGGTACGTTGTTAAATACCAACATATTGTAAATAATATCCGCCAAATCCTTGTCTCGATATGTCTGACTAATTAGCAATTTCTTCTTTTGAGAATCAATAATGCTTTTAATCCCCATATCCGGACTGTTGGTGTTTATTTCATCAGAAAGTATTGCCTCTACTTCATCAGCTTGCTCTGTACTAATACCTAAACGAGAAGAAATTTTTTGAGCTGCTTTCTTAGCGGTGTTTTTTCTGAAAGTATCTACCGACTTTTTAAATGAAGCTTCGTTTTGACGTTGCTGTTCTAGCTTTTTTTCTTCTTTTTTCTTTTTGCCCAAAGACACAAACAAATCTCGCATTTTCAAGATATCAGGCAATAAAGTTTTTCTAACATAATCTAGTACCGCCTGATAGCGAGGATCATCCGTTTTATATCCTTGACGATTGCTTAGAGCCATATCGGGTAACTCCGTCAGTTCAAAAATATCAACATGAAGTTGACCTACGACATAGACTTCATTCAATTTATTTTGTCCAACAACAGGAAGTATATTAAATTCGCCCATTTTTTGGTTGGCATACAGAGAAATAAAATTATCAGGAAAATCCGTTAACTCTACTTTTCTGCCGCGAGTTGATGTATAAGTTCCTATCCATCCTTTGATTTCTACGTTATATGTATGTTCAACACCAGATTTGTCATCCATACTAATGGGCATTGTTGCTAAAGGTTTATTTTTGCGGAGTTCTGCTATTTCATTTCCATATGGCGTCTGGAAAAAATCATTAAGATATGTAAATTCATCCCCTAAAGTAATTAGAGTAGAGAGTTCTGAAATCATTTCCTTATCAAAGTTCTCAATGGTTTCCGCTTCCGTTCCCCGAATTAGGTGAATTTTAAACTTCTCATTTACTAACGGGAATATCTTAAGTAAATTGCGTTTAATTGCCTTTAATGTACTATGAAGTTTGTACTGCGGATTCTGCATAACGACAGAAGTACCGTTGCCAGATACTCTTTCGAAAGAAATTTGCTCGTCAGTGAGCGGCACAAGTAAATTATTGTCGTTTATATGGCGAGATAATACAAATCTTTTTGATGGCTTGAAAAAGGTTGACATGGCGCACATCCGACGAGTATTTTAACGTCAGCGCCTCGCAAAAGGGCGCGTATTTCTTTTCCTGTGACATCTTCAACGCTTTTATGAATAAATGTGCAGTTGTTGTTGTGAGTATAAGCGTATTCGCAAGAATCATCAATATCAATTCCTGCTACAACTGGAATTCCCGCTTTTTGCAAACCATAGGTAAGCCCGCCTACGCCGCAAAATAAATCAACAGCTTTAATTGTCATCGTTGTGTCCTTTCAGAAGAACGACTCAATATTGACTGAATTTTTTCGACTAATATAGTTTCGTTTCTCTTTTTTAATTCGCATTCCCAAATACGCAGAACTTTCCATCCGCGTGCCTCAAACATGGCAGTCACATCTTTATCGTGCTTCATATTACGTTCGCATTTCTTTTGCCAGTATTCCTTATTTTCTGCCGGGCGTGTATTTCGGCAATCATGACCATGCCAAAAGCAACCGTCTACGAATACTGCAACTTTTTCTTTTAGAAACACAAAATCGGGATGTCCTTTGACCGGATAATTGCGCTTCCATCCAGTAATACCATTCTGTTTAAATATGTCTATCAATCGCAGTTCTGTTGATTTGTTCTTTTTTGATTTAACTTTTCGCATGATTTCAGAGCGTTTTTCATTATTAAAAATATCCGCCATGATAAATCATCTCGCCTCAAACTCAATGCGAAGGCTCGGATCAGTTTCAGCCTCAAGAACAATTTCGTTATAACGACCAATAATATCTGAAAGCGTAGAATTTCTCTTGCTTTCATCAAAAAGGCTATGTTCATATACATTGGACGAAAGGAATTGCTGAATATCCCAAACCTCAACGCGCCCGGCAAGGCCCGCATCTTCCGCAAGATTTAATGCTGTATGTACACGCTCAAAAATTGTAATGATGACAGGATGGCATCCGCCGCGCAAGTTCGCCTTGCATTTTTCAATCAGCAAAGCGCCGGGCATTGTTGTACAATGGATAATCGTGTTGTTTATAACAAAATCGCCGCTTCGTTCAGTTGGCGCGTCCGCAACAGAAGCGCCATGAATCTCAAATGCATTTTCAGGCATAATAAGACATAATTTCGCGGCTACTAAGTGCTGCAAAACCGTTCCCAAATACTGCGTTCCCGGATTTTGTTTCTGACGTTTCTTAGCCTGTTCAAATAGTTCGTCTAAGTTTGCTCCAATAGTTTTGGAAGTATCGGCGGTCAAAACAAACGGCTGATTTCTGAAATATTCTCTAACTTGTTCCGCCCAAAATTCTTCCACGATTGAAAAATCAACAGTTTCTTCTTCGTTCCATGCGTTGAGAAAATCAACGTACTTTATCATTAACCCCATACTTCCGCGACTGGTGCGCCCGCCTTCTGCGGATAATTGTTGTGTAATGCCATGCTCTTTTAATATTTTTTTGAGATTACCGCCGCCAAGTCCAGCAACCTGTCCTTTACTGCTTGTTTGAAAATCGTCTGGATTTAAGGGAAAATCCTTGTTCTGAACAAGTCGAGTAAATTGAACTACTAGCGACAGCGGCCCTTTCGTATAGATATTATTTTCCTCTTGAAATGCTTTTAATCTTTCTTCTGTACTAATCATCGTATACGGCCTCCGCAAGTTTTGTTAGGAAATTTTCTCCTATGAATTGAGCTACCGGCATTGCGACAGCATCTCCCATCGCTTTATAACCATCGTTGTAGCTACCGGGGAGAATAAAACTATCCGGCGCTCCCATCAATCGAGCGGCTTCACGAACAGTCAATAGGCGAGCATGAATCTCATCATTTTTTTTCACAACTAAATACTGTTTGCTACTTCCGCCTTCTGGCGTTCGTAAACAACCGGCAATACCATCGAAGCGCAATTCTAGCTGCTGCTCTCCATGACGTGTTCGGCGATAGCCCGTAGCATAAACCGTGTCATGCTCATTTAGCTTGATCTGGTGCCGTTCTGGAACAAGCGGCAGGACAGTATCTTTATCAAATTTTGTTTCTTCTTCAATAATATCTTTTAATGTGCTGTGGCGGCGCGGAGGTTTCTCCGCTTGCCACCAAATCCATCCGGGTAAAGACCGACCCAAATCAGAGGCAGCTTTATTATGCAGCCAGCAAGGGGCATCTCCGGTCAGATACGCCGGGATTGCATATCCATGTTGCACAGCAATAACAAAAACCCTCGGTCTTGACTGCGGAACAAAATGGGAAGCGTTTAAAACGATAGCTCCACAGTCGTAACCACGCTCCACAAGTGCCATATGGAGAACCCGATAATTATCGCCGCCATTTGTGGAAAGCAAGCCGGTTACATTCTCTAAAGTCAATATTCGTGGCTTTTCTTCCATCTCATCCAACACACGTAGCCATTCCCACACCAATCCGCTTCTGGATGCGTGAATACCGCCTAAAGAACCAGCCAAAGACAAATCCTGGCATGGAAAACTGGCCCAAGATAAATGAGCAAAAGGCAAATCCCTACCATTCACATCTTTTATGTCGCCAAGTTCAAAATGTTCGCAACCAAAATTAGCTTCATATACAGCCGCTTTCTGTTCGCTAATATCGTTAGCCCAAATTGGTGCAAACATACCTTTTAAGCCGTAGGCGACTAAACCGCTTCCGGCAAAGAATTCATGCATTGTCCAAGGCGCGGAGGACAAGTCGATATTTTGTTTTTTATACAGAGTGCGTTGCAGCAAACTTTTTTCCTCCCGTCTTATTTGAAGTTCGTTTGGTATTGGTCGGTTTTTGAGCATTCTCAGGAATAATCCAAATGCGGCTCATACGCATAGCGCCAACAATTCTGTTCTCTTTACAAAGAATTTGAACTTGACGCGGCGTTACGCCCCATTTTTCAGCAGCTTCCTGAACTGTTATATACCCATTCACTTGCGGCACCTCGAACCTGTATTTTGGATTTTGAAAACTGATATAATTATATTCGTTTGAGCGAAATAAAGCAAGGGATTTCAAGAGGATTTCTCGGCCAATTCTACAATAATACTACTCTGCTGATACAACCAGTCCGTAAATTCTTTCGGGCTGGCTGTTCTTTCTTTTACAGCCCGTTTTCTCTGCAACGCTTCTTTCTTGAACGCTTCAAAAGCGGTCAGCATTTCTTCCAGCTGGTCAGCCGGGAAGCCCGCTGTCCTTTTTGCCTTGTTGATCTTGTTGCGCCAGTTCTGGCACTCGTTTTTGTAGAGCAAATCGTAGTTGTTTTCTCTTGCCCTCTCGTCAAACTCCCTCTTGTTTTGAAGTGCCTGCTTCTTTCTGCATTTGTCGTTGCACAGTTCGTACCGCTGGCTTTTTGCGAGGAAGATATGTCCACAGACTTTGCATTTTCGGAAGCACAACCCCCAATCATTCAGCCGGTTCAGATAGTAGGTTATCAGCGGATAGAACGTGGTATAGGCCGCGACACATTCTGTCGTACGCCGGTTGTCCGGATACCAAAGGTCAAGCCGTGTTTCCGCTGCCGGTACGGAGCCGAATATCCGGCTGGAAATATGGAACGGCTGCGGCCTACCGGTATCGCTGTCAAATTGAAGCGGGCTTCTCTGCTGAAAGGTCATGGTAAAGTGACTAATTTTATCCATGAAGCGGTCACAGGCTTCCGCACGTTTCGCCGGTTCCCTTGCCAGCAGATAGCCATTCCAGATACGGAACGCAGCATACATCCGCAGCGGATCGCCGGTATCAAACTTTGTTTTCAGAAATTCCCCTGCGGCCTGCTCTAAGGCTGGCTGCTTCCAGCGGTTTGAGTGCAGGGCATCCCTCAGCGGAGCCAGGCCAAAGCGGTTCCATTCCCCGTCAGGGTCATGTTCAAACTCTGCAAGGAACGTTCCAAGCGGGCGTGTTGTATCGCACAGCACATCCGCATCCATATCCCCCTGTAATCGAAAGCGCACCTGTAATTCTTCCCCAATTAAAATCCGCTCTTTCATTTTCTTCCTGTCCAGCGTCAGGACGAACAAAATCCGGTCATAACACGGCTCATGCCGCACAAATTCCATTTCCATTCTATTTTCCTACCTTTGCTTATGGTAATTTTATAATTCTGTTATATCAGTTACACTCATAGTATCGTAAAAGTATTGTTTCGTCAAGGAGAAGTCGCTATGATAATTGCACATGGTAATTTCGTTCCATGTAGTACCTTGGCAAGTAAATGACCGTCCAAAAGGGATATGACCGGCAGGAGAAGTGACGCATCCGGCGCACCAATGCAAGGAAACGCCGCAGGAATGGGGCAGGATAACGGCTTTTGGGTAGAACGGCAACAGGAAGCAAGAGAATTGATTTTAATATGGGAGGAACTAAATGAGCGATAACAAGAGATTAAAAAATTATGATGATCTTCCGCTGGTGCTGGACGTGGCGGACATCCGGCGCATTATGGGAATTTCCAGAGTGAGCGCCTATGAGCTGGTTCACACCCCCGGTTTTCCGGCGTTCAGAAGCGGCAGGCTGATTAAGGTCAGTAAAAAGGCGTTCTTTGACTGGATGGAAAAGGGTACGGAAACCGTACCGAAAGGCAACAAATGAGCGCATGGTATCTTTCCCTATCTGGAATACTGCCGCCATTTTCAAAGGCGCATACAGAGGGGAAAAACCTTGAAAATGACACCGAAACGCTACACCAAAACCGTCTATCTGCGTATGTCGGATAGAAACGGGGAAAGGAGCCAATTACGCCGAGAATGAGCAAGAAGCGCCGGTTGGAGTGGTCTTTCTTCTTAAATGACCGCAGCCGTGTCACTTATAACGAGCTATGCCGCAGATGCCGCCGTGACTGCAAGCAGAGCTTCCGGGCAGTCGTGATCGAATGTCCGAAGTATCTTTCCAAGCGTTCCCGCAAAGGAGCGGAAAAAAAGAGGGAAAACGGAGCAGAGCCGGAAACGGCAGAAATCCCTTTGGAACAAAGGGCGCACTTCTATACATAGTCTGACGACCATGTATCGTGCGTCCTGCGGAGCCGCCCCCTGACCGCTGACAGCATCAGCAATCCGGGGGCCTGCGTCACTTCGTTCCGTACAAGGGGCTGCACCCCTTGCGCCGCTAAAGCGGCTATCCCTGCGCACCCGATGAAAAGATACACCCGCTTTGCGTCTGCATCTTTTCATCGGGTTTGATAGACGAATACCGACACCCTGACCGTTATCCATACGGTCATTTTTATTTCAGAGCAAAGGAGTGAGAACATGAGCAAATCTTTGGAAGAATTGCAGAGAGAGTACGAGAAAAACACCGTCAAACTGGAACAGGAAAAACGAAAGTTGCGCCGACTGGAAAACCGAAAATCCTATCTGGACAGCGGTTCCCGCAAACAGCGCAGCCATCGGCTGATTACCCGTGGGGCGGCGATTGAGAGCGTCATGCCGGAAGTGAAGATACTGACCGAGCAGGAATTTTATTCCCTGATGGAGCGCATTGCCGAATGGCAGCCGGTTCAGAACATGGTACGGCTTGCGGTTGAAAATCACAGCCAGCCGCAGGATGGTAACTGACGATGGCGCTTTATCATTTAACGGTCAGCCAGATCAGACGCAGCGCCGGACAGAGCGCCATTGCCGCCGCAGCTTACCGGGCCGGGGAGTGTCTTTACAGTGATTACTACGGCGAGTACAGTGACTACACCCGCAAGGGCGGCGTGATCTGTTCCGAAATTTTGTTGCCGCCCCATGCCCCGCTGGAATACCAGGACCGGGCGACCTTGTGGAATACGGTGGAACAAGTAGAGAAACACAAGAAAGCGCAGCTTGCTTACAGCTTTGATATTGCTTTGCAGAATGAACTTTCGATGGAAGAAAACATTGCGCTGGCGAGGGAGTTTGTGCAGCGCTGTCTGGTGGACAAAGGAATGGTTGCCGATTTTGCCGTCCATGCCCCGGACAAGGAGGACGGAGGCATCCCCAACCCGCACTTCCATGTGATGACGACCATGCGCCCCATCAATCCAGACGGCACATGGGGACAGAAGCAGCGCCGGGAATATGTGCTGGATGATGAGGGAAACCGGGTGCTGGATAGGAACGGCAAGCCCATGTTCAACGCCGTACCCACTACCGACTGGGGCAGCCCGGAAACGCTGGAAGAATGGCGGGAAGCATGGTGCCGGATGGTCAATGAAAAGTTTGCGAAAAAGGGGCTGGATGTTCGTATTGACCACCGCTCCTATGTGCGGCAGGGGATTGACTTGATCCCCACCGTCCATGAGGGGCCGACTGTCCGGCAGATGGAAGCAAAGGGCATCCGTACCGACAAGGGCGAACTGAACCGCTGGATTAAGGCGACTAACCGGCTGATGCTGGACATAAAAAAGAAAATTAAATCCCTGTTCGGCTGGATTTCAGAAGTCAAAGAGGAACTTTCCAAGCCTAAGACACCGAGCCTTGCCGACCTGCTGATCTCCTATTATCAGGACAGAAACGCCGGGGCATGGAGCCAGAAAGCTAAGGGCAAGAACCTGAAAGAATTTGCGGAAGCGGTCAACTACCTGATGGAAAACAAGCTGCTGACGCTGGAAGCGTTGGAATCCCGCCTGTCTGCTGTCAGCACAGAGTTTGACACATTGAGCGACACCATGAAAGCGAAGTCAGCCCGGATGAAAGAATTGCAGGAGTTGATACGGCAGGCCGAGAACTACAAGCGGCTGAAGCCGGTGTATGACGAGCTGAACGGTATCAAGTGGAAAAAACAGCGGGAGAAATTTGAAACCGCCCATGACGCTGATCTGCGGCTGTTTTATACGGCCCGCCGGATTTTGAAAGAGAAGCTGGACAGGAAGCCCATCACCCTGGCCGCATGGAAACAGGAATATGACCGGCTGCAAGCGGAGTATGCCAAGCTGTCCCCGCAGTATAAGCCGCTTCGGGAGGATTTAATGAAAATGCGCCGAGTACAGTACTGCGTTGACCGGGTATTGCAGCGGCGGCAGCCAGAACAGGAAGCGCCGAAAAAGAAACAGGATATAGAACTATGACATTTACGGGAGGAAGCATTTGAATGTGTTTGAAGCGGTGAAGCAGTCCGTCACTACCCGGCAGGCTGCTTCTTACTATGGAATACGGGTAGGGAGAAATGGCATGGCCTGCTGTCCATTTCACAATGACAGAACGCCCAGCATGAAAGTGGACAGCCGCTACTATTGCTTCGGCTGCGGCGCTTCCGGGGATGTGATCGACTTTGCCGCTTCCCTGCATGGTTTGGGAAAACGGGATGCGGCGGTCAGACTGGCAGAGGATTTTTCAATCCCCTATGACGGAGCCATCCGCACACCGGCAGCAAAGAGAACGCCGCCCAAGCCTACGCCGGAGCAGAGGTTACGGCAGGCGGAACAGCATTGCTTCAAAGTGCTATGTGACTATCTGCATCTATTGGAACGCTGGAAAATCGAATATGCTCCACAGCCACAGGATGCCGCCTGGCATCCTCTTTTCGTGGAAGCATTGCAAAAAAACAGCTATGTAGAATATCTGCTGGATATTTTGTTGTTTGGAGAAATGGAAGAAAAAGCGGCGCTGATTGCCGAACAGGGAAAGGAGGTGGTGCGGCTTGAGCAGCGAATTTCAGAACTTACCGCCAGCAGCGCAGGAAGCAGTTATGCGGACGATGGACGCAATGGAACCGGCGCAGACGCAGGAAGAAATCCGGGAAATGCTGGAGGGGACGCAGAAAGGCGGCGTGAAGAACAGCATCAAGAACTGTCTGACAGTGTTCCAGCGTGACCCGCTGCTGCGTGGAGCAGTCAGCTACAACATTCTTTCCGAAAGGGTGGATATTGTGAAGCCGCTGGGATGGGAACGGACCAGCGCCACTCTGACCGATATGGATATGAAATATTTGCTTTTGTATCTGGAAGAACACTACGGACTGACCAGCGAAAAGAAAGTAGAAAATGCAATCCAGATCGTAGCCAATGAAAACCGCTACCATCCTGTCAGGGATTATCTGAACAGTCTGCAATGGGACGGAACCGAGCGCATCCGCTATGCTCTGCATCACTTTCTGGGAGCAGACACGGACGAGTACACCTTTGAAGCCCTGAAACTGTTTATGATGGGAGCCATCCGGCGGGTATTTCAGCCGGGGAGCAAGTTTGAAGTCATGCTCTGTCTGGTAGGCGGTCAGGGAGCCGGAAAATCCACCTTTTTCCGACTGCTTGCAGTTAAGGACGAGTGGTTTTCAGACGATTTGAAAAAGCTGGACGATGAAAACGTGTATCGGAAGCTGCAAGGGCATTGGATTATGGAGATGTCGGAGATGATCGCCACCGCCAACGCCAGAAGTATTGAGGAAATCAAGTCGTTTCTAAGCCGCCAGAAAGAAACCTATAAAGTGCCGTATGAAACCCATCCGGCAGACCGGCTCCGTCAATGCGTGTTTGGAGGAACCACCAACCGGCAGGACTTTCTTCCCCGTGACCGCACCGGCAACCGGCGCTTTATTCCCGTGACCGTGTACCCGGAACGGGCGGAGGTTCACATACTGGACGATGAAGCGGCGGCGAGGACATATATCAGCCAAATGTGGGCGGAAGCCATGACAATCTACCGCAGCGGGAAGTATAAGCTGTCATTCAGCGCGGAAATGAACGCTTACCTGAAAGCCCACCAGCAGGGTTTTATGCAGGAGGACACGCAGGCCGGTATGATTTACGCCTATTTGGAGGACTACACCGGCGACAGGGTATGTTCCAAGCAGCTTTATGAGGAAGCGCTGGGAAACTGCAATCCCCCGGCAGAGTGGGAAACACGGGCAATCTGCGAGATTATGAATACCGGCATTGCAAACGGCAGCATACAGGGCTGGACAGCCTACAAAAGCCCTAAGAGATATAAGAAGTACGGTTCACAAAAAGGCTGGGAGCGTGTCAACCAGCCCCCAGCAGACAAGGATGGTTTTCGGGAAATCACAGAGGAAGAAGCCCGGCAGATGGAGCTTCCATTCTGAAAAAGCCCCCGGTTGACAGTTTGGTTGACGTTTCAGTTGACAGGAAAAAGTCTGATATTTCAGGCACTTCTCCTCTTTGTCAACCATGTCAACCAAGAAATCAAAGAAAAAGTAAAATAGAATAATAGAGCGCCTGAGGATTGTTTTCAAAGTCTTTTGTGCCGGTTGACACGGTTTGGTTGACATTGGAGCAGTCTACGCCACACATAGCCTGACATTGCCTTGTCGGGCATATTTCATTTATGGAGGTAAATGCCTATGGTAAAAGCCAAGAGCGAAAATAACACCAACAACAGCGGCACTATGCTTACCGCTGCGGACGGCACCCAGTATTTTGTCATGGGGAAAATTCGTATCAAGGTATCGGAGCATTTTGCAGAGAACGGGAAGCCGCTGAACAGCCTGCTGGAAGATGTAATCCAGCACGCCGCCGCTGCTTCCTGAAAAAAGATAGATTTGTGACTGTCAATCATCCCACGCTTATGATATACTTGTACCAGCGAGTATTGTATAAGCGTGGGTTGTTTCTTTTTAAGGAGGATTTTTGATGAAACAACCATACAATACAACGGTTTATAACACCGCACTTTATTTGAGATTGAGCCGTGACGATGAGCTGCAAGGCGAAAGCGGCAGCATCCAGACACAGCGCATGATGCTTCGGCAGTACGCCGCCGAGCATGGATTGACCGTAGTAGACGAGTATATTGACGATGGATGGAGCGGCACGAACTTCGACAGGCCGAGCTTCCAGAGGATGATCGACGACATCGAGGACGGGAAAATCAACTGCGTTGTGACAAAGGACTTATCCCGCTTAGGCAGAAACTACATTCTGACCGGCCAATACACAGAAATCTACTTCCCAAGCAAAGGCGTCCGCTACATTGCGATCAACGACAATGTGGACACCCTCAACGGAGAAAGCGAGCTTGCCCCATTCCTGAATATCCTGAACGAGATGCACGCCCGCCAGACCAGCAAAAAGGTCAAGGCCGCCATGCGGACACGGTTTGCAAACGGCGCACACTACGGAGCCTACGCCCCGCTGGGTTATATCAAAGACCCGGATAAGACCGGGCATCTTCTGGTTGACACGGAAACAAGGTGGATTATCGAAAAGATCTTTGACCTTGCCGTTCATGGCAGAGGGGCGGCCAGCATCACACGGATTTTGGTGGAAGCAAAAGTACCCACCCCCGGATGGCTGAACTTCCAGAGGTACGGCACTTTCGCCAATATCTATGCCGGAGCGCCGGAGGAAAAAGCCTATGCGTGGACGATAGCGCAGGTCAAAAGCATCTTGAAAGAGGAAACCTACATCGGTCACAGCGTACACAATAAGCAGAGCAACATTTCATTCAAGAACAAGAAAAAGGTACGCAAGCCGAAAGAGGAATGGTATCGTGTGGAGAATACCCACGAAGCGATTATCTCCGAAGATGTGTTCCGACAGGTGCAGGAGCAGATTGCCAGCAGACGCAGACGGCAAAAGGACGGCACAACGCAGATTTTTTCAGGGCTGGTAAAGTGTGCGGACTGCGGCTGGTCGCTGGCATACGGCGAGAATAAGCAGAACAAAACCCCGTATGGCTACTATCATTGCAGCAAGAACGGACAGGGACTGCGCCAATGCTCCATGCACTACATCCGCTATGATGTGCTTTACGCCTATGTCCTCTCCCGCCTGCAATACTGGTCACAGCAGGCCCAGCAGGACGAGGACAAACTTCTGAAAAGGCTGCTCAACGCCAGCGATAAGGAACGCAGCTCTGCGAGGGAGAAACAGGCATCCGAACTGAAAAAAGCCGAGAAGCGAAAAGCAGAGGTTGACGGGCTGTTTGCCAAGATGTACGAGGACTGGGCTGCCGGACGCATTACAGAGTACAACTTCAATATGTTGTCCGAGAAGTATCAGGGCGAACAAAAGGAGCTGGACGAGAAAATCCAGCAGCTTCACGAAGCGATGGAAGCCGTTGCGCAGACCGCCGTTGACGCTGAAAAGTGGGTAGGGCTGATGAGGCAGTATGTCAACCCTACGGAGCTGACCGCCGAACTGCTGAATACGCTGATTGAAAAAATCTTTGTGCATGAAGCGGTTAAGGGCGAGGACGGCAGCCGGGAGCAGGAAGTAGAGATTTTCTATCGCTTTATAGGCAAAATCGACTGACACATCTTTTTTTACCCAACAATATCTTTAACTAAGGGAAAATGGGAAAGCGCTGCCCGGCACAGCCAACCTGTTTATGCTCCGAGAACTGTTGGGTATCCTGCCGGAAGAGGCTGCTTTGGAAGAAAAGACAGAAACAAGAGAACCAGATGTACAGGAAAAGGCAGAAACGGCCGGAAGCCTGACAGCAAAACAAACGTGGGTACTGATTGCGGTAATGGCAATTCTGCTGTGGTTTGCTCTGCAATTTGTTGAGCTTGGCACGGCAGTGGGGCTTCTGCTGCTCTTGCTGATTCTAATTATTGTGCTCTTTTTGATAGCAACAGGGAAAAGCGGTATTGTGGCGGCTGCAAAATCAACAGGCAAAAGAATGTTGTATCTGATAGCAGCAATGCTGCTGGCACTCGTTCTATGGAGCGTTGCTTTTGTGGCATCAGCAAACTACCAAAGCAAGGCCATCTGGAGTATGCCGCAGGAGGAATGGCAGAGCTACCCCGAGGTTGCCGCATGGATGCAGCACTGCGAAACAATGGGAAATGGTGTTTATATGCAGCGGGTGGACCTGACTTCCGACCAGGGGAATACAACTGCATATCTTGTCTGCCGCAATGGCGTGACCAATGAACAGGCGGGAAAAATCACCCCCAATCCACTGCGGCTGCGCTTCTGGGTTACTTATCAGGCAGGGGAGAGCGAGCCCATGCTGGATGTGCTGACGTTCTGCGGAAATAAGGACTATCAGGTGTTTTTCAGAATCAGGAAAGATCAGTCTGATTGTATCTTTACGACAAATGAAAGTGAAGCGTTGGCAGGAGAAGTAAGAAGCCTGCTGGAAAGCCGGGCAAATGACAAATAAAGAAAGTTAGAGAAATGAGCCTGTGCAGGAACCGTGCATAAACGCTGTTTCTGCGCAGGCTTTTTGTTAAATAAAAACGGATTTGTTTTTTCTAACATTTGGTGTATAATACTTTTATACTGGGTTTGTCTGTGCAGGATGAATGGTGCCTGCATGGAGGGCAGGGGAGAACGCTTCCCTGACTGGCTCAGAAAGACACCATATAGAAAAGGAGAATCCGCCATGTCGGAAGCATTGAAAGAACGCAAAGAGATGGACCCGCAGTACCAGTGGGACCTGACCAAAATGTACGCCAGCGATGCGGAATGGGAAAAGGCTTTTGCCGCCATTGACCCCAAAATTGAAGCTTTGGCTGCCTGGGAGGGCAAGCTGAACAACGCTGCCAGCATTCGTGAATTTTATGATGCAGAAATCGGCGTGTTCCGTGAACTGGAAAACCTGGCTGTCTACACCAGCCTGCGTCTGAGCGAGGATACCCGTGCTGATGACGCCCAGAGCATGGATGCCCGCGCTACCGCCAAATATGTAAAGGCTGTCGGTACCATCGCCTATGCTCAGCCGGAAATCCTGGCACTGCCACAGGAAACCCTGAATGCCATCATGGCTGACGAGCAGGTTGCCCCCTATCGTTTTGCTCTGGAAGACCTGCTGCGTGCAAAGCCTCACACCCTGACCGCCCCGGAAGAAAAGCTGCTGGCTGCTTTCGGTGAGGCATTCGGCACCCCGAAAAATGTTGCCGATAACCTGGAAGACGCCGACATGGTGTTCGATTCCGTCAAGGATGGCGAGGGCAACGATGTGGAGCTGACCGCTTCCAACTACATCCTGCTGCAAACCTCCAATGACCGCGTGCTGCGCAAGAATGCCTTTGAAAGCTACTACAAGAGCTTCCGCCAGCACATCAACACGCTGGCTGCCTCTTACTCCGGCGCTGTCAAGACCGCTACCGCCGAAGCCTCCGTCCGTCATTATGAATCTTCCCGCGCCATGTCCATGGCAGGGGAGAACGTGCCCGGCCAGGTTTATGATAACCTGGTGGCTACTGTGCGCAAGCACCTGCCGGATATGTACCGCTATGTTGCTCTGCGCAAGCGCATCCTGGGTGTGGACGAGCTGCACTACTATGATGTGTACGCCCCGCTGACCAAGGGTGTCAGCGCCCATTACACCTATGACCAGGCCAAGCAGATGGTTCTGGATGCCGTTGCACCGCTGGGCGAAGAGTACGGCACCATCGTTCGCAAGGGCTTTGCCGAGCGCTGGATCGATGTGTTCCCCAACAAGGGCAAGAGCGGCGGCGCTTACTCCGGCGGCAGCTATGATTCCAACCCCTATATCATGTGCAACTTTACCGGTACGCTGGACAGCGTTTCCACCATTGCGCATGAGATGGGCCACAGCATGCACAGCTGGTTCAGCCGCCATACCCAGCCTGCCCAGTATGCCGACTATACCCTGTTTGTCGCAGAGGTCGCTTCCACCGTCAACGAGAACCTGCTCATTGAGCACCTGCTGGCAGAAAAGAACCAGGATCCCGCAACCCGCCTGGCCCTGCTGAATCAGTACCTCGAAAATTTCAAGGGAACCGTCTACCGCCAGACGATGTTTGCCGAGTTTGAGCGCGATGCCCACGCCATGGCCGAGCGCGGCGAAGCCCTGAATCCCGCCGCCCTGAACAATCTGTACAAGAAGCTCATTGTGGACTACTTTGGACCGGAGCTGGTTGTGGATGACGAAGTACAGTACGAGTGGGCACGCATCCCGCACTTCTACCGCCCGTTCTATGTTTATAAGTATGCAACCGGCTATTCCACTGCCGTGGCATTGTCCGAGGGCATCCTGAAGAACGGCGAACCGGCTGTTAAGAAGTACCTGGAGTTCCTGCACATGGGCGGCAGCGCTTACCCGCTGGATGAGCTGCGCCATGCCGGTGTGGACCTGACCACCCCCGCCCCGGTGGATGCTGCCCTGGATAAGTTCGGCCGCATTCTGGACGAAGCCGAAGCCTGCGTGGCACAGCTGGAAGCTGCAAAATAAGCAGGGGAAAGTCCGAGGGTGTATCTGAAAAATTCGAAAATTTAGTCTGTTTCTGCAAACACAGCGGGATTTTACGTTAAAAAGCCTTGGAATCCGCAAAGGATTCCTATGGCTCTTTGCCTTAAATTCTGCTTGCGTTTGCGAAATATCCGTCGTTCTCTTTGTTTTCAGATACACCTTAAGTGCAAAATTAGGGCAATACCGCATAATTCTAAGTGCCGATACGACGAGCGAGGTGCGGCAGATGCTAAGCCAAAAGCGCAGATAATACTGGATGCTGCA
>OKUQ01000226.1_pt1 | contig 38893 bp, 30 predicted proteins | sample 1606811 | NCBI WGS metagenome assembly OKUQ01 (sample SAMEA3882546, study PRJEB24775) | human gut metagenome | biome: human-associated habitat; feature: intestine environment; material: feces | place: Netherlands | collected 2009/2010
CCTAACGATTGGGCAAAGGAACATAATGATCCTACGTATATTCTTGATTTGCTGCTGTCTGTTATTGCTGTCAGCCTTGAGACTATGAAGATAGTGAAGGGATTACCTAAAGTAGAATTTGATAAGTAAATATTGATTGCAGCGTCAAATGTTGCATAACGCACCCACACCCACCAACACTAAAGGCGTTCTACCCAACTGCGGTAGAACGCCTTATTTCTCAAACACGATTAAAGAATTTTCACACTATTCTTGACATTATCGCAATTATCTGATAATATAAACCCATAAGATTTTGCACACCTGCCCAGAGCAGGCCGGTGCAGCGTCACGAACGCCTTATGTATTATTGAGCAGTACATAAGGCGTTTTTTGTTAAGAAGGGAGCTGAACGAATGGTAAATCTGAGAGAGGATACCAGAGAATCCATTGCCAAGTTAACTTTAATGGATGATATTTTCATGAATAAGGTCTTCGAAAATGATACGGAGCGTACAGCGTTGTTGTTGCGAATTATCTTAAATAATGATAAGATAAAGGTAATAAAAGCAGTAACGCAGCAGAAGCTGAAAAACCTGTCAGGACATGACCTGCAGTTGGACATTCTGGCGCAGGAAGAAAACGGCAGACGCTTCAATGCAGAAGTACAGAACCGCAGCAGTGGCGCTACAGCACGCAGAGCACGCTATCATCTGAGTCTGCTGGATGCTCACAGCCTGCCAAAGGGTGAAGTATACCAAAGGCTGCCGGATAATTATGTTATCTTTATCACGCAGTATGACGTGCTGAAGGGCGGGTTGCCTATATATCACATCAGTAGAAAAATAGAAGAAAACAATGCAGCTTTTGCTGATGGTTCGCACATCATTTATGTAAATAATAAAATTAAGGATAATACACCCCTCGGACGTCTGATGCATGATTTCAATTGTAGTAATCCAGATGATATGTATTATCCGGGATTAGCTGAAAAAGCAAGATATTTTAAGGAAACAGAAAAGGGGTTGACGAATATGGGCGATGTATTTGAAAAATTACTTGCAAAGAGAGAAAAAGAAGCTGCTATGAAAGCAGCAGAAAAAGCTGCTAAAGAAGCACAAGCAAACAAAGTCGAGCTTGCCAAAGGACTTTTGGCTGACGGCATGAGCATCGAATTCACCGTGCGTCACTCCAAACTTTCGGAAGCAGAGGTGCGTGAGCTGGCCTCCAAGCTGACAGCATAAGAGCATAACAACACAAAAGGCGTTCTACCCAACTGCGGTAGAACGCCTTATTTTTATCTAATTCAATATATTTTTACGCAAACGAAAAGACCTGAGGTCCGCAAGAATAGGGACTTCAGGTCTTTTTTTCGTACAAAACCGCAAGCAACAAAAAAAGCCTCTCCTTGGGGAGAGGTGCCGAGCTTGTCGAGGCGGAGTGCACTAGTCAACAAATTTTAGACACAAATCATAAAAAAATATACAACAAAAAATTATCTGTTAGTCAGATATCCGTTCGTAATGCAACTTGCGATATTGAGTTGGCGTCAGATAGTTTAACGAATAAGCTGGACGCTGTTTATTAAAGAAGTGAATATATTCTTTTACTTCATCTACAACAGGCCTTTCGCCTGTTACATGAAAATCGGTAAACATTTCTGCCTTTATCCAACCATTAATCGCTTCCATTGCTGCATTGTCGGTAGGTGTTCCGGCACGAGACATGGAATGAGTAATGCTATACATTGGCAACAAGTCGTTAAATGCCTTAGATGTGTAAACAGATCCTTGGTCTGAATGCAAGATCATTTCATATTCCGGATACTGCTTCTTTAAAGCAATTAAATCCTCCAGACCGCTAATATATGTCATACGGTCACCACGTTTGGAAGATAGAGAATGGCTTACAATTTCATTATTCCAAAGATCCATATACAATGTTAGCTCATAATAGATCCCTTTTACATAAAAAGCAGTCATATCGCTTACAATACATTGCAGTGGTCCGTCAATCTGTATTTCTGTCATAAGCAGATTAGGAAAAACACGGTATGAATCTCCTGGCTTTTTGTATTTATAATGCTTGGCTTGACTCTTAATGCCAGTGATTTTACAGCACTTATGTGCATATGCATCTGAAAGTACAAGACCAGTATCCAAACGAATCTTAGCGTTAAGCCAACGATACCCATGAGAAGGAAACTTAGCATGGTACTCTTTAAAAAGTAAAATATTGCTAAGCAGGCTCTTCATTCTTGTAGAAGGATGCGCAAGCTTCTTTTTCCAAGCATAGAAACTACTGCGCTGGATATTCATGGTTTCGCATATAAGTTTTACTGGAAATTCTCCGGAAAGCTCTAATACTACTTGGTATTCTTCTTGCCGTATAGAATTACTGTACCATCCCCTTTCACCGCATAGCCTTTTTTTAATCTGGCTTCTGCAATTCTTGCTTTAAGCAATTCACGAATTAATTCTTCCTTGGTCATGGATTGAAAGTCATCCGTATTTGCAGAAAGTGCTGGGGAATCGGGACGTATTATATTACATTTTTGTTGTTTACAATTTTTTGCAGGCAGGTTATTTGCATCTCTGTACATACGCATATAAGTGCGTGCTGTACCTTCGCAAATTTTATATAACTCTGCAGCTTGATAGCGAGTAATCTCACTGTCATATATTCGTCGACCAATGTCTAATTTTTCTTGTTTAGTGTATTTCATGGTAAACCTCCTGTTTAGACTGAAGTATTCCTTGTTCAGTGATATATATATTGGTGTATTCCATTATATATTATCTGTACAAAAAATACCCCCTCTGTGTCTAAAATAAGTTTACCACTTCAGTAGAGATTGAAGGAAGAAAGAGGCTCCCCTCGGGGGGACAAGGTGAATTGCCCGTAGGGCAAGAGAAGGCGCCCTGGGGCGGCTGGCGCCCGCAGGGCGACTGAGAGGGGCCTGCTGTTATTATGCTTAGCAATAAAACCCCTCTCCGTCATCGCTACGCGATGCCACCTTTCCCCAAGGAGAGGCTCTCACTAAATTCTGCACAAATTCAAAACTTGCAAAGCTATGGATTGTGTGGTATATTAGACATAGAAAAAGACAACCGAAACAAGGTGGGTTGCCTGAGTAACAAAGTTTTAGAAAGCCACTTCTTACCCCGCAAAGTGTAGGAGTGGTTTTCTTATGTCTGGGTTATTTACAATATTGAAAAATAAATGTAAGTAATGCCAGAATGAACATTCCGAAGAGCATTAAGTCTTGGAAGGAATAGTTCTTCATAAGCATCACCTCGATTCCTGAGGAATTAAGGCAACACCATCCTGCAACACGGTTGTCAAAAACATTTTATCATAAATTATAGATTAAAACAATAGAATGTTTGCTTATAAAGGAGAGCTGGCAATGCCAAAGAAAAAGACAGCATTGACAATAGAAGAACGCTTGCAGCAGGCGCTGGTGCCTGCGGAGGAACAGCCTTATGAGGTGCCGGAGAATTGGGTGTGGGTAAGGCTTGGAGAAGTTAATAAATATATTTCTAAATCAGTAAATCCTATTAGTGAACCGGATAAAATTTTTGAGTTGTACAGTGTTCCGAGTATGGTTGACAATTATCCTGAAATTATCGCAGGCTCAGACATAGGTTCTTCAAAACAAAGTGTTTGCAAGAAAGATGTTTTGTTGTGCAAAATCAATCCAAGAATAAATCGTGTATGGAAAGTTAGTCAGTTTACTGATAATGAATTGATAGCTTCTTCTGAATGGATTATCATTAGGAATAATCATATTAATGAAAATTATTTAATGTACTGCTTTCAGTCAAAATATTTTAGAGAGTTTATGCTTTCTAATGTATCTGGCGTTGGTGGTTCTTTGATGAGGGCACAACCTAAATATGTACAAACATATCCCATCCCTCTCCCTCCACTATCCGAACAGCAACGCATAGTTGAGCGCATCGAAGAGCTTTTTGCCAAGCTCGATGAAGCTAAGGAACGACTGCAGGAGGTTGCGGACAGCTTTGCCGTGCGCAAGGCAGCAATTCTGCACAAGGCATTTACGGGCGAGCTGATAGGAAAGAAAATTGAGCAATTAGTCCCGTTAGAAAGTTTAGTGGATTTGATTAAGATAGGGCCATTTGGTTCAGCATTACATGAATCAGATTATATTGAGAATGGTATTCCATTGGTTAATCCGAAACATATAGTGCAACAGCATATAGTGCCACAATCAAAAATATCCATATCTGAGGAAAAAGCAGAAGAACTTTCATCATATAGATTGAAAGCTAATGATATAGTTCTTGGTCGACGTGGAGAAATGGGACGTTGTGCACCTGTCAGTGCTAGAGAAGAAAATTGGATTTGTGGTACAGGAAGTATGATTATTCGCTTAAAAGAAGAGTATGATGCAAGGCTATATTCTTTAATTTTGGGAAGTCAAGCTACAGTAACTTATCTTGAAAATTCTGCTGTTGGTTCTACTTTAAAAAATCTTAATGAGAAGATAGTCAGAAAAATACCAGTACCTCAATTTGATATTGAAGAACAGCACGAAATCGTGCGCCTCATCGACGACCTGCTGGCGCGTGAGCGCTCCGCACAGCAGGCAACGGAGCAGGCGCTGGCAAGCATCGACCTGATGAAGAAATCCATTCTCGCGCGTGCCTTCCGCGGTGAGCTGGGCACGAACAAAGCGAGCGAAGCGAGTGCGCTGGAGCTGCTGCGTCAGGTGCTGGCGGAAAACAGAAGCTGAATAAAAATCAAGACCTTGGCAGCGGCAAAAGCTGATGCTAAGGTCTTTTTTAGCATCTTGCAGCGAAACACTTGGATACCCCATAGCTGCTCATGTAAACCTTTCTTGCAACTTCTTTAAGTTATGAAAGAAGTTGATGTTACGAATCACGCCGGTGATTTTATTTGAAGATGGTCCGCAGCCTTTAGCAGCATAAACTTTAAATTTACTTCATGCTTTTACTCTGCTATACTATAATTGTACAAGCGTTGAGGAGGTGCAGTCATGCCATTGGAATATTATTTTATGCTGGCGGGCCTTGTCCTGTTGTTGATAGAATTTGTGGTGCCGGGCTTCGGAATTTTCGGTGTCAGCGGCATGGTGTGCCTGACAGTCGGCGGCTTTTACGTTTTGGGCGGCAATGCCTGGGCGGCGCTGGTGCTTTTGGCAGTGTATCTGTTTTTAGTACTGGTGATTACCCTGCTGTGCGTGTATCTGCCCAGAGAAAGCAAGTATAATCCCTTTGTGCTGTGGACACGCCAAAAAAACAGCGAAGGCTACACCGGCGGCAAAAACTGGAGCATGCTGGTGGGCAAAAGAGGCACGGCCTTGACCACGCTGCGTCCTGCAGGTACGATTCTGGTGGACGGCAAGCGTCTTGACGTGAGCAGTCAGGGAGATTATATCGAAAAGTCTGCGCCCGTGATTATTGTGCGGGTGGAGGGCAGCAAAATTTTTGTAGAACAAACGAAGGAGTGACGTTATGGATTTATTATTCAGTATGATTTTCGGCAGTGGCTTTGCAGTTATCATTGCTATTGCCGGTATCGCGATTTTTCTTAACTTTGTGCCGTTGGGCCTGTGGATTTCCGCAATCGCCGCCGGTGTTAACGTGGGCATTTTCAACCTCATCGGTATGCGCCTGCGCCGTGTGCCCGCGTCGCAGATTGTGCTGCCTTTGATTAAGGCGAATAAGGCAGGCCTTGACGTTAATGTTAACCAGCTGGAGGCGCATTATCTGGCAGGCGGTAACGTGGACCGCGTTATTGATGCTTTGATTGCTGCCCACAGAGCGCAGATTGAGCTGAGCTTTGAGCGTGGCTGTGCCATTGATCTTGCGGGGCGCAACGTGCTGGAGGCTGTGCAGATGAGCGTTAACCCCGAGGTTATTGAAACTCCGGTAGTAAGCGCTGTTGCTAAGGACGGCATTGAGCTGAAGGTTAAAGCGCGCGTAACCGTGCGCGCCAACATTGACCGCTTAGTAGGCGGTGCCGGCGAAGCAACGATTATTGCGCGTGTCGGCGAAGGCATTGTAACAAACGTAGGCTCCAGCGCCGACCACAGCAAGGTACTGGAAAACCCCGACTATATTTCCAAAACGGTTTTGGACAAGGGCCTTGATGCAGGCACCGCTTTTGAAATTCTTTCCATTGATATTGCGGACGTAGATGTTGGCCGTAACATCGGCGCTGCGCTGATGACAGACCAGGCGGAGGCAGACAAGCGCATTGCTCAGGCACGCGCTGAGGAACGCCGTGCGATGGCTGTTGCCAAGGAGCAGGAAATGAAGGCCTATACGCAGGAAATGCAGGCGAAGGTTGTGGAAGCACAGGCTAAGGTGCCGACAGCGATGGCAGAAGCACTGGCCAACGGCCGCTTGGGCGTAATGGATTATTACCGCCTGAACAACATTCAGGCAGATACGCAGATGCGCCGCACGATTGCCGAGGTAAGCCCGGAGGGCGAGGAAAAGCCTGAGGGCAGCAAATAAGCGAGGTGCAGCTTATGGGCGGTTTGTTTGACAGTGATTTAATCCCCCTGCTTTTTGTCCTCGTAATGCTGGCCAACGTATTTTTGGACAGGCGCAACCGCCGCCGCAGGCAGCAGGAGCTGCCGCAAGAGCAGCCGCAGGAAACGGCGGAGCCGACGCAGGCTAAGCCTAAAGATATTGCCGCCGAGTTTGAATGCCGTCTGAAAAAGACGACGGAGAAGGCGCAGGCGCGCAAGCGTCAAAGCAGCCAAGGCGTAGTGCATGACGGAACGCGTGTGCGCCGTGATGATGGCAGCAGAGTTCACCGTGACGGTGAAGCAATGCATGACCACACCGGCAGAATTCATCGCGAAAACGAAGCCCTCGTGCATGACAAGGGCAAGGTTTATTATGACCCCCGCGGTGATTATAGCTACGATGAAGCAAAGATGAACGCTGCTGCAGCGGCGTTTAATGCACACTACGCACAGCAGGCGCAGCCTGCGCCCAAAAAGCGCGTAAAGCTGAAGCATGCGGCGCTCGTCAACGGCATTATCATGGCAGAGGTATTAGGAAAACCGCGCGCTCTGAACCCCTATGAGGAGCGCTGATTTAAAGATTCTCGCAAACAGTAAGGAGATGTTGGAGAATGCTGGAAAAGCTGGATTTGAGTAAAAAAGTGTCCAAGGAAGATTACAACAAGCAGATGGAATTGCTGGGTGAACGTCTGGGAAAGGCGCAGCGCCTGGCCCGCGATGCCAAAAGACCGATTATCATCGTGTTTGAGGGCTGGCGCGGTGCGCGCCGCAGTGCGCTGATTAACGAAATGATGCAGCAGATGGATGCCCGCGGCTTTAATGTTTATTCCAGCGTGCGCCTGCGCGGTGTAATGCAGGAACAGCCGTTTTTCGGTGCCTTCTGGAAGCGTTTGCCGGCGTTGGGACATATTGCTGTTTATCACCGCAGCTGGTATTATCTGAAAAACGCCAACGAGCTGGCGGATAAGGCAGAGGATGCTTCCAAATATCCCGTAGTTTCCTTCGAGCATATCAACAATTTTGAAAAAATGCTCACGGACGATAATTATCTTGTGCTCAAATTTTTCCTGCATCTGTCACCGGAGCAGCAAAAGAAAAATATCGCCAAGAATGCCAAAACACTGGGCAAGGCGTGGCGTGATCTGAATCCGGCTCTTGATGAAAGCGAAGATTACGATAAATTTTTGCCGCATTACGAAAAAATGCTGGAGGCTACCGATACGGTAAACGCTCCCTGGCACCTGATTGCCGACGATGATCCGCGCAGCGCGCGGCTGGAGGTTTTCACTAAGATTGCCGATGCTATCGAAAAAGCTGTGCAGATGCCTGTCGAGCCTGCTGCTGACAAGCGCACTGCGGCAACCTACGATGTGCTGAGCACGATTGACGCCAACAAGGAGCTTACCAAGGAAGAATATAAGGAAAAGCTGGACAAGTACCAGAAAAAGCTGACACAGCTGCAGATTGAAATGTTCAAGGCGCAGATTCCGGTAGTTATCGGCTTTGAGGGCTGGGACGCTGCCGGCAAGGGCGGCGCTATCCGCAGACTGACGGCGGCACTGGACCCGTTGGGCTTTCATGTGCACCCGATTGCGGCGCCGAACGTGGTTGAAAAGCAGTTCCATTATCAGTGGCGCTTCTGGACCAGACTGCCGCAGCCGGGCAATATAGCGATTTTTGACCGCACCTGGTACGGCCGTGTTATGGTGGAGCGCATCGAAGGCTTTGCCAAACCGCAGGAATGGCAGCGTGCCTACGATGAAATCAAGGATATGGAGGCGCAGTGGAGCGAGCACGGTATCGCCATCGCCAAATTCTGGCTGCAGATTGACAAGGATGAGCAGCTGCGACGCTTCAATGACCGTCAGGCTGACCCCAATAAGCAGTGGAAGATTACGGACGAGGACTGGCGTAACCGTGATAAATGGGATGCCTACGAAGCGGCAGTCAATGAAATGCTGGTGCGCACCGACACCTCGTATGCACCGTGGACTGTGGTCGAGGGCAACAATAAATATTATGCCCGCTTAAAGGTTTTGAAAACAGTTATCGATTTGTTTGAACGTAAATTGGCAGAAAAACATCAGTAAAATACAAGAGATATCAGCGTAATCTTGCGCTGATATTTTCTTAATACATTATAGATACTCGGAGAGGAAATGCTTTGTCCTGGATAATCAAAAACTACATTAAAGAAACAAGAGAAAATGAAACCGGCGCGCAGGTGTATCCGCCGGGCTTACGCCATCCGGTAGCGTTTATTTACCCCAACGTCTACCATCTGGGCATGTCTAACCTTGGTATGCACATTTTGTATCAGATGATTAACGAGCGCGGCGACAGTGCCTGCGAGCGCTTCTTTTTGCCGGATAAACGCTTGCAGCAGGAGCATATCAAAAGCAAAACACCGCTGCTGAGCTTGGAAAACCAGCGTCCGCTGGCAGATTTTGACGTTATCTTCGTCATGCTGTCCTTTGAAATGGACTATGATAATCTGCTGACGGTGCTGGATTTGGGCAATATCCGTCTGCGGGCGGCGGAGCGCAATCAGCGCGAGCCGCTGGTGATTATCGGCGGTCCCTGTGCTACCTTTAATCCCGAGCCTTTGGCTGCTGTGGCTGACGCCTTTGTTATCGGCGAGGGCGAGGAAACAGTGCAGCATGTGCTGGATACCATCTACCGGGAGGAAAGCAAGCAAGAGCGTCTGGCGGCGCTGGCGCAGGTGCCGGGCGTTTATGTTCCCAGCCTGTATACGGCGCAGTACGATGATGAGGGCGAGTTTACTGCCCTGTTGCCGCAGGAAGGTGCGCCTGCGAAGGTTGCGCGACAGTGGGCGCGTGATATCGACGCTTATCCGCACACCTCTGCTATCGTGACGAGCGGAACGGAATTTGAGGATATGTTTATCGTCGAGGTGGCGCGTGGCTGCGGCCGTCACTGCCGCTTCTGCATGGCAGGCTATTGCTTCCGCAAGCCGCGTCCGCGTAAGCTGGAAAATATTTTGGCGGATATCGCCAAGCGTCCCGAGCGCACGAAAAAGGTGGGCCTGATGGGCGCTGCCGTTTCCGACCATCCGCAGATGGCGGAGCTGACGGAATACTTGGTGGAGCACAAGATACCGTTTTCCGTGGCCAGCATGCGTGCAGATATGCTTACGGAGCAGATTGCCCATGCACTGGCGCAGAGCGGACAGCGCACGATGACCGTAGCGCCGGAGGCAGGCAGCGAGCGTATGCGCGCTGCGATTAACAAGGGCATTACGGAGGAGCACGTTTATAATTCTATCGAATTGGCGGCTGCTGCCGGTATGCGCAACATCAAGCTGTATTATATGATCGGCCTGCCGGGAGAAGAGGACGAGGACATCGTCGAAACGGTGGAGATGATTAAACGCGTGCGTGCCAAGATGGATGCTGTGGGCAACAAGGGTGAGCTGGTTATTTCTGTCAACGGCTTTGTGCCCAAGCCCTTTACGCCGTACCAATGGGCGCCGCTGTGCAATGTGCGCACGCTGAAGAAGCGCTTTAAAATTTTGGGCGACGGTCTGAAGAAGGAAAAGCGCATTAAGCTGATAACCGAATCGCTGAAGGAAACTGTGGTGCAGTCCGTGCTGGCGCGCGGCAGCAGACGTATCGGCGAAGCACTGCTGAAGGCGCATGTGGAAGGCCGCAGCCTGAAGCAGGTGCTGAAGGAAGAGGGCCTTGATGCCGAGGAGCTGGCGGAGCGCGAGCTGCAGGTAGGCCAGCCGCTGCCGTGGCAGCATCTGGACATGGGCGTGACGCAGGAATATCTTGCGGCTGAGCTGCAGCGCAGCGAAAGCGGTAAGTTTACGCCGATGTGCTTTGACGGCTGCCGTCGTTGCGGTGTCTGCCGGGAGTAAGGCTTAGGCAGTGAAATGACTGTTGCTAACAAAAAATTAAGCATCCCTACACTTTTTGCAGTAAAAGTGTGGGGATGCTTTTGCTTTTTTACGCTATAATGATGCTGAGGAATACAGCTTTGGCTGCTTCGGAAGCGGTAACAACCCTTCCGTCTGCTCGCCGGTGCTCGCAGCCACCTCCCCTTACAGGGGAGATATAAAGAAATTACAAAACTTTAAGGTTGATAATTCATTTATATGTTCTGCGGGTAACCGAAAGACAGATGCTTGTTGTAAAAAATAAGCAGCCTGTGTCTGAAATTTGTTGATTGAGGGATTTTGTACCGCAATCAAGGGAGGGATATACATATGAAAAAGAATTTGTTTTTGGGCATGACCTTGGGGATGGCGCTCTTGGCCAACACCGCTTTTGCTCATCTCAGCGGCGGTTATCTTTCGGATATTATTGATGAACATCCGCGCTGGCCGTTGGCAACTCAATGTATTGCTACGGATGTTAACTTAAGAACAGAGCCTAACACAAACTGTGAGGTAGTAACAATGCTGCAAAACGGCGATAAATTTTATGCAAGAAAGGTAGTGTTTATACCTAACAGTAAATATGTGTGGGTGTACGGAACTACCGAAAAAGGCTACAGAGGCTACATGTATAACCAATTTATAGGTGCGTTGCCTGATGGCCAATATGCTCATTCAGATGAAGGACGCTTTCAGGCTGCGGTAGAGGCAAACTGGATTAACGATCCCGCCGGCTATGCAGCAGGCTCCGGCTATAGCATGGGCAGAGTAGAACATGCCGACGATATGAATATTGCTTATGACCTTAATAAGGTGCAGGTAGGTCCGCGAGTGTTCTACACGAGAGCCTTTGACGGAAAAACCTATCAGGTAGTGATTAACAAGGCTCCCGGCGAGATGGCAGGCTATGCAGTCGGACAGCATTTTGATCAGCAAGAGAGAAATAATTTTTACGATATGATGCGGAGAATCGGCTGGCACGAGTCTGCTGTTGATATTGAGGAGCCGACAAACAGTATCGTGTGGGAAAAATCTGTGCTTGATGCGGATAGCTTTGACAGACCTGCCAAGCAGCTGATCACGCTGAATGATAATGACGTGATTGAGAGCTTTACTTACATCAATTATGATCTTGATTAGCCTGCCTGCAAAAATTTATCCCTGAAATGCAAAAAACCTGCTCTTTTCAGAGCAGGTCAGCTTGTAAGAATTAAGCCATAGCGTTGATTCTCTTTGCAAGTCTGGATTTTTTGCGAGCTGCAGCATTCTTATGGATAATGCCTTTGCGAGCTGCTTTATCGAGCAAACCGGAAGCAGTAGCCATAGTAGCTTGAGCGTCTTCTTTAGCGCCGGTTTTAGCCAGAGCCTCTACTTTGCGGGAAGCATTGCGGAGAGCTGCTTTAATCGGAGCGTTTTTAGCACGACGTTCTGCGTCGGTCTTTACACTGCGGATGGAAGATTTAATGTTCGGCAACGAATTTCACCTCCTGAATTTTCTTGTACTGCATTATTCTACCACGAATGCGAGCATTATGCAAGAGAAAATCACAAATATGCCTGACTGTTCCTGTAAAAAATATTTTGCGGACGCTTGACCTGGAGCTGACTCCAAATGCTAAAATATAAGCAGAAAGCAGGAAAACAATCCTGGCAGGAGGTAAGCGGGATGAAAATAAACGAAGTAAGCAAAATGTATGACATTACAGCGGACACGCTGCGTTATTATGAGCGTATCGGGTTGATTCCGACAGTCAACCGCAACGAAAGCGGTATTCGCGACTATACCGAAACGGACTGTAACTGGGTAAACTTCGCCAAATGCATGCGCACAGCAGGCATTTCGGTAGAAAGCCTGATTGAATATGTGGCGCTGTTTCAGCAAGGCGACAAAACGCGGGCCGCACGCAAGGAAATTTTAATCGAGGAGCGTGCCAAGCTGCTCAAGCGCATGGCGCAGATGCAGGAAACGCTCGATAAGCTAAATTATAAAATTGACAATTACTACAAGTGCGTTGAATTTGAGGATAGCAAACTGAAATAAAACGCAGCATGAGGAGAGATGGACGAGAGCTGTCTCTCTTTTTAGTTTACAGGCTTTGCCGTATAATGGTATAATAATTAGTACTAATAAAACAGGCTCAAGCCAATATTGGCCTGAAATAATACATTTTAATGAAGGAGCAGGAAGAGTAATTTATGATTGAACAAAATCACATTCGCAACTTTTCTATTATCGCCCATATAGATCATGGCAAGTCTACCCTGGCGGACAGATTGATTGAATATACAGGAACGCTGAGCAAGCGTGAGATGGAGGAGCAGATTCTCGATTCCATGGATTTGGAGCGTGAACGCGGCATCACCATCAAGGCGCAGGCTGTGCGCAGCATTTACAAAGCGCGCAACGGCGAGGAGTATATGCTGAACTTTATCGACACTCCGGGCCACGTAGACTTTACCTACGAGGTTTCGCGTGCATTGGCAGCGTGCGAGGGTGCACTGCTGGTTATCGACGCTACTCAGGGCATTGAAGCGCAGACACTGGCTAACGTATATCTGGCGTTGGATAACGATCTGGAGATTATCCCGGTTATCAACAAAATTGATTTGCCGAGTGCTGACCCGGAGCATGTTAAAAGGGAAATCGAGGACGTTATCGGTATTGATGCGTCCGACGCAGTTCTGTGCAGTGCCAAGACAGGCATTGGCATCGAGGACGTGCTGGAAGCAATCGTAGCGCGCGTGCCGGCACCGCAGGGAGATGCGGAAGCACCGCTGAAGGCCTTGGTATTTGACTCCAAATTTGACGCTTACAAGGGCGTAGTTTTATATATACGCATTATGCAGGGCCGTCTGCGCAAGGGCATGAAGATTCGCATGATGGCAACCGGTGCGGAATTTGATGTTACCGAGGTCGGTTACTTCAAACCCGGCATTGTCAATGTTGATGAGCTGGAGGAGGGCCAGGTAGGCTTCTTTGCTGCCAGCATCAAAAACGTTAAGGATGCACGCGTAGGCGATACCGTAACAGATGCCGATAATCCTGCCGAAAAAGCGTTGCCCGGTTACCGCAAGGCTACACCGATGGTATACTGCGGTTTGTATCCGGTAGAGAATTCCGATTACGATAACCTGCGTGATGCTTTGGAAAAGCTGCAGCTGAACGATGCTTCTCTGGTATTTGAGCCGGAGACATCTACCGCGCTGGGCTTTGGCTTCCGCTGCGGCTTCTTGGGCCTGCTGCATATGGACGTTATCAAGGAGCGCCTGGAGCGCGAATATAATCTGAGCCTGATTACTACCGCACCGAACGTTATTTATGAGGTGTTCCGCACCAACGGCGACGTTGAAATGGTAGATAACCCGTCCCTTTTCCCGGACCCGACCGTTATCGACCATGTTGAGGAGCCTTTCGTTAATGCAACCATCATTGTGCCGAAGGATTATGTAGGCGCTGTTATGGAGCTGAGCCAGGAAAAACGCGGTGAATACGATAACATGACTTATCTTGATGATACCCGTGTAATGATTCACTACGCATTACCGCTGAGCGAGATTATCTTTGATTATTTTGACCGTCTGAAATCCGCTACTCGCGGTTATGCTTCTTTGGACTACGAGCTTTCCGGTTATCGTTATTCCGATCTGGTAAAGGTAGATATCCTGTTGAACGGCGAGCCTGTCGATGCGCTTTCTGCGATTGTGCATAAGGAATTTGCTACTGTACGCGGCCGTCAGCTGGTTGAAAAGCTGCGCAGCCTGATTCCGCGTCAAATGTTTGAAATTCCGGTACAGGCAGCAATCGGCAACAAGGTTATTGCCCGCGAAAACGTCCGCGCTATGCGTAAGGATGTACTGGCGAAATGCTACGGCGGCGATATCAGCCGTAAGCGTAAGCTGTTGGAAAAACAGAAGGAAGGTAAAAAGCGCATGAAGCAGGTTGGCAGTGTAGAGCTGCCGCAGGAGGCATTCATGGCGATTCTGAAAATGGACTAAGGCTTAGCGCTTAGTCGATAGTGTCTGATAGATAGGAGCAATGCAATTATGATGATACAACTGCAAGGCTTGCTTTCGACAATCACATTTTTGGATGTTATAGATATTGTCGTCGTTGCCTATTTTCTTTACCGTTTGTTCCTGATGCTGAAAAATACCCGTGCCGCAACATTGGGCAAGGGCCTCATGGTGCTGATAGGCTTCACGCTTATCTGCCGTTGGCTGAACCTGCATGTTATCAGCTGGCTGCTGGAAAAGAGCATGACGGTGATTATGGTCGCCCTGCCTGTTGTCTTTCAGCCGGAGCTGCGACGTGCTTTGGAGCAAATCGGCCGCGGCAAGCTGTTTCATAAGGGCAGCGAGCTGGACGAGCAGGAGCTGGAGGAAATGCTGGATGCCGTTGCTCATGCCACTAAGGTGATGAGCAAAAACAAGGTAGGTGCGCTGATGGTTTTTGAGCGTGCTACCGGTCTGGCAGAGCGTATCGAAACCGGTGTGCCGATTGACGGTCTGGTGAGTTCGGGACTGCTGCAGAACATTTTTGTTAAGGATACACCGCTGCATGACGGCGCTGTCGTTATCCGCGGCAACCGCGTTGTTGCTGCCTGCTGCCTGCTGCCGCTCACGGAAAACCGTAATTTGAGCCAGGAGCTTGGTACCCGCCATCGTGCAGCTATCGGTATGTCCGAGCAGTCCGATGCGATGATTCTTGTTGTCAGCGAGGAAACCGGTACGATTTCCATTGCCCGCAACGGCGAGCTGATGCGTTATCTGACGGTGGATGATGTGAAGGAAATTTTGCGCACGGCAATTTTCCGTCCGCATGCAGCAGTTAAGAATTCTTTGGTTGATAAAATCAAGAGCTTGTGGGGCGGTGAGAAAAAATGAGATTTTTGCAAAGGCTGGCGCGTAAGGAAAACCTGTTGGCAAGGATTATCTGCCTGCTCATGGCTTGCGGCCTGTGGGTATATGTAATGACAGACCAGAACCCGATTATCGAGCGTAATATCGAGGTGCGCCTGCAGCAGAGAAATCTGCCGCAAAATATGATGGTCTTTAATGCTCCCGATAAAATTCTGGTTAAAGTACGCGGCTCGCGTGCCAAGCTGAGTTCCGATAATCTGAGTGCCGAAATCAATGCTTCTATCAATTTAAAAAATATAACCGAAGGTCAGCAGAGCCTGCCGATTACGGTAACCTACTCCGGCGGCGAGATTGTATCCGTAACGCCTAAAGAGGTTTCCGTATATGTTGATACGGTAAGCGAGAAAAAGGTTCCCGTTACTACGCGTATCGTGGGCGCGGTGAACGGTGATATGACCATCGGCAACAGTATAATTACTCCGGCGGAGGTTACTTTGCGTGGTGCAACACATCGTATTGACAAGGTAAACCGTGTGGTTGCTCCTATTGATATCAGCAACCATAGCGGCAGCTTCCAGACGGAAAGCGAGCTGGTTGCCGTGAGTGACGACGGCTACGATATTCCCAATATGAGAATTATCCCTGAGCGTGTAATGGTGCAGGCCAATATGGTAAGCCAGATGCATTCGCTTGATATTCCGGTTAAGCTGGTTATGAGCGGTGATTTGCCTGCCGGTATTGTTGTTACCAAAACAGAGATTGTGCCGACAAGCGTTCGCGTTACCGCACCGCCTTCCGTGCTGAAGGAGCTGAAGGATGTCAAGACCAAGCCGGTGGATGTAAGCAAGCTCAATGGCAGTACTGTTGTTGCAGCTGAGCTGGATTTGCCGGAAAAGGTTATTCCGGAAAGACGTACGGTACAGATAAAAATATCGGTAGAAAGGCAGAATTAATTTTAGATGAAGCTGAAAATAAATAATGTGCGTATCAGCCTGCGACAGGAGCAGACGCTTGAGCAGGCGGTGTGCCGTAAATGCGGCATTCCGCGTGATGCTTTGGGCAGTGTGCGGATAGTACGCAAGGCAGTGGATGCGCGCAAGAAAAATGATATCTGCCTCAATTACCATGTGTTGGCAGAGGTTGAAACAGGCGGCAGACAGGCGAAGCGCCTGCTGGCTGACCGTGATATTACGCAATATCAGGAGCAGCAGCAGCCGACGCTTGAGCTTGGCACACTGCCGCTGAGCGCACCGCCGGTGGTTATCGGTGCCGGTCCTGCGGGCCTTTTGGCGGCACTGCAGCTGGCAGAGCATGGCTATAAGCCGCTGCTTTTGGAGCGTGGCAAGTCGGTGGCGCAGCGTGTGCAGGATGTGCAGCGCTTTTGGCAGACGGGAGAATTTAACCCCGCGTCTAACGTTCAGTTCGGCGAGGGCGGTGCAGGCACATTTTCGGACGGCAAGTTGACTACGCGTGTAAACGATCCTATGATGGCCGAAATCCTGCAGCTTTTTGTGGATGCAGGCGCGCCGGAAAATATTTTGTACGAGCATAAGCCGCACGTAGGCACGGATAAGCTGCGTGCGATGGTACAGGGACTCAGCCGCCGTATTGCGGAGCTGGGCGGCAGCGTGCGTTACGATGCGCATGTGGTTGATCTGGATATCAAAAATAATGCGGTGCAGGGTGTAATCCTTGACGGCGGCGAAAGGCTGGCGGCGGGAGCCGTGGTGCTGGCTTGCGGTCACAGCGCGCGCGATACCTACGCTATGCTGGCACGCAGGGGCGTAGGCATTGTGGCGAAGCCCTTTGCTATCGGCGTGCGCATCGAGCATCCGCAGGAGCTGATTGACAGGGCGCAGTACGGCAGCTTTGCGGGACATCATCTGCTGGGCGCGGCGGATTACGCGCTTGTTTACCATACGCAGGATAAAACACGCACAGCATATTCTTTCTGCATGTGCCCGGGCGGTCAGGTAGTTGCCGCCGCTTCGGAGGCCGGTGGCGTGGTTGTCAACGGCATGAGCATGTTTAAGCGTGACAGCGGCATTGCCAACAGTGCGCTGGTGGTGAATGTGGACAGCCGGGATTTCGGCGAGGGTGCGCTGGCAGGCGTAGAATTCCAGCGCCGCTATGAGCAGTTTGCTTATGCGGCGGCAGGCAGCAGCTATTATGCGCCTGCGCAGAATTTGGACAGCTTTTTGAAGCGCAGCACTCCGTCCTTGGAATGCATGGTGCAGCCAAGCTATCGTCCGGGACTTGCGGCCTGCAGCTTAGATAAGGTGCTGCCTGCTTACGTTACGGATACTCTGCGCGAGGGCATTACGAGCTTTGGACGCAAGCTGGCGGGTTACGCCGACGGCGGTGCACTTTTGACGGGTGTGGAAACACGCACCTCGGCGCCGGTTCGCATAGAGCGCGACAGGCAGAGCTATGTATCGCTGACGCATGATCTGCTTTATCCCTGCGGCGAAGGCGCAGGCTATGCCGGCGGTATTATGAGCGCCGCACTTGACGGCTATCATGTGGCGCGGGCGATTATGGAAAGATTTGCGCTGGTGAAGTAGGATAATAAAATACGAAAAATACGTTGATAAAGCCTCTCCTAGGGGAGAGGTGGCATCGCGTAGCGATGACGGAGAGGGGCGCGCTCAGCATAGCGCTGTTAGTAAGTATAGCGAGTACCAACCCCTCTCAGTCACCCTGCGGGTGACAGCTCCCCCCAAGGGGAGCCTCTATCTTCTGTTATTGTTGATAAATCTCAACAATTTCCAACTTACATATAAACGCATTAACATTAGGGAGGTTATTACAAAAAATGGCAAGATTATTTGGTACTGATGGTGTTCGCGGTGTAGCGAACGTAGAGCTTACTCCGGAGCTGGCCTTTAAGCTGGGCTATGCTGCCGCAAAATACTTTGGCCGCGAGGTTTCCTGCCCGAAAATTATTATCGGCAGAGATACACGCCGCAGCGGACAAATGCTGGAAAGCGCTTTGGCAGCAGGTATCTGCAGCGCCGGCGGCAATGCACATCTTCTGGGCGTTATGCCTACTCCGGCAGTTTCTTTCCTGACCAGTGAGGTTAAGGCTAACGCCGGTGTAGTAATTTCTGCTTCTCACAATCCGTTTGAAGACAACGGCATCAAATTTTTCTCTCAGACAGGTTACAAGCTGCCTGACGCAGTAGAGGACGAAATTGCAGCTATCGTTGCTGCACCGATTGATTACACTCAGGCAGTAAGCGGCAGCAGCGTAGGCCAGATTATTCATGAAAAGGATTTGTCTGCGCTGTATATTAAGCACATTCTGAGCACTGCTTATGCTAAGCTGAACGGTCTGAAGATTGTTATGGACTGCTCCAACGGTGCCAACAGCGAAATCGCACCGGTTATCCTGCGCAGTCTCGGTGCTGAGGTTGTGGCAATTTTCAACGAGCCTAACGGTATCAATATCAACAACGGCTGCGGCTCTACTCATCTGGAGGCATTGCAGAAGAAGGTTGTCGAGGTTGGCGCTCATGTAGGTATCGCCAATGACGGTGACGCTGACCGCTGCCTGGTAGTTGACGAAAACGGCGAGGCTATGGACGGCGACCAGATTATGCTGATTTGCGCTCTGGAGCTGATGAAGCGCAACAAGCTGCATGACAATATGCTGGTAACCACTGTTATGAGTAACGTCGGCCTGCATCAGGCTATGAAGGCTCATGGCGGCAAGACCGTCAAAACCGCTGTAGGTGACCGCTATGTACTGGAAGAAATGCTCAAGCACAATTATTCTATCGGCGGCGAGCAATCCGGTCATATCATTTTCTCCGAATTCGCTAAAACCGGTGATGGTATTCTGACTGCTGTACAGCTGTTGTGCGCAATGGTTCGCAACAACAAGCCTTTGTCCGAGATGGGCGCCGTAATGACTAAATTCCCGCAGATTCTGCTGAATGTACGCGTGAAGAATAAAAACGGCTGGGAAGAAAAGGCTGCTATTCAGGAAGTAATCAAAAAATATCAAGAGGAGCTGGGCGAAAACGGCCAGATTCTGGTACGTGCTTCCGGCACCGAGCCTTTAATTCGTATTATGGCCGAAGGACCGAAGCAGGAGCGTCTGGAGCAGATCGCCAACGCTATTGCCGACGTTGTAACTAAGGAGCTGGCATAAGCAGGACTTCCTTGCTGAATGAAGATTAAAAGCAGATCATTACATCATTTTCGGATGCAATGGTCTGCTTTTGTACTTTGCATATTTTCTTTTTGACGAACATATGTTAAAATATATTTGTGCTACCAGAATACGGTAGGCGGTTGCCCTCTACGGAGGGTTTGCGGCCCTCGATTTGCCGACATCTATATTTTTATAGAAATCTACAAGGAAGAGGGTGGTACTGATGAATATACTGGAAGTTCTTGCATTGCTTGGTTTTGGGCTTGGGTGCATTAAATTTGGTTATGAACTCGGTAAAAACGCAAAAAAATAACCGCCCAGCTCCTACACTAGCGGTTATTTTTAACAGTTAATTTTGAAGGGCAACCGTCTATCGGTAGCACTCTTTCTATATTTATTATACTATATGAAGCGCCTGCAGGCAAGCATCAGGCAAGAAAAGTTCAAGGAATGTTTTCTTGACCTGCCAGTCATCATATTGTAAAATTAAATTAGTCTGAGGATGTGCCGCGTGGGACTGCCTGCCTGCGCGGCTCATTGTCTGTTTGCTCATAAATCAGCAGAGCCTTGTCTTTGCTGCCAAAAGCAAACAGTGAAGGATGTAAGCGCATGTACCGCTCAGGCGGTGGACGAGGAATGAGGTTATCGATCAGTCAGCGGATGCCTCACGGCCGGCTGCAGGCCGCAATTCGTGTACAAAGCCCTCCGGTAACGGGGGAGAGAAAAGCACGGTGGCAGAAAGGGCAAAGAATATAATACAGGCTCGCAAGGGAGAAGGTATCAGATACGAGAAAACCTGACTAAGCAGATGATGCCTTATACCTTGCAGCGTAGAGGAGGATTACTACTTATGTGCGGAATTGTAGGTTATATCGGTAATCACGAAGCAGCCCCCTTTTTGCTTGACGGTATGAGCAAGCTGGAGTATCGCGGTTATGATTCTGCCGGCATTGCTGTTTATGAAAACAACAGCATTTGTGTAGAAAAATGTGTAGGCCGTCTGGATGCACTGCGCCAGAAATTGGAAGGCAATATGCCTGTGGGCAATGTAGGTATCGGTCACACACGCTGGGCAACACATGGCCGTCCGTCGGATCGCAACGCGCATCCCCATACGGACAGCAGCGGTAAGTTTGTCGTTGTCCATAACGGTATTATTGAAAATTATCTTGGCCTGAAGGAAGAACTGATTGCCAAGGGACATGAATTTCTGTCCGAAACAGACAGTGAGGTTGTAGCTCATCTGATGGCAGACCAATATGACGGAGATTTCGAAGAAACCGTCAAAAAGGTGCTGAAGCTTATCAAGGGCTCCTACAGTCTGGTATTTATGTGCGAATACGAGCCTGATAAAATCATCTGCACCAAAAAGGATAATCCGTTGATTATCGGCATTGGCGAGGGTGAAAACTTTATTGCCTCCGATATTCCGGCTATTATCAATCATACGCGCCGTACCTTTATCATGAGCGACGGCGAAATCGCCACGGTAACGGCAGACGGTGTATGGGTGCAGGATATCAACGGCACTCCCATCAGCAAGAAGGTGTTTGAGGTCAACTGGAACGCGGAAGCAGCGGAAAAGGGCGGCTTTGAGCATTTCATGCTGAAGGAAATTTATGAACAGCCCAAGGCTCTGCGCGATACCATGACCAGCCGTCTGGATGCGGCAGCAAAAACCATCTGCTTCCCTGAGCTGAACTGGACAGCCGAGGAGCTGCGTGAAATCAATAAAATCTTTATTGTGGCCTGCGGTACCGCTTATCATGCAGGTATTGTCGGCAAATATTATCTGGAGCAGCTGGCACGTGTGCCGGTTGAGGTGGATATTGCCAGCGAGTTCCGTTACCGTGATCCGCTGGTTGACGGCAACAGCCTGACGATTGTTATCAGCCAGAGCGGTGAAACCAGCGATACGCTGGCAGCACTGCGCGAGGCTAAGCGTCTTGGCTCCCGCACTCTGGCGGTTACAAATGTTGTCGGCAGCTCTATTGCGCGTGAGGCAGACCAGGTTGTTTATACCTATGCCGGTCCGGAAATTGCCGTAGCATCTACCAAGGCTTACACCACACAGCTTCTGGCAATGCTGATGCTGGCGATTTATGTAGGCCGTCTGCGCGGCAGCATGAGTGCCGAGCGTGAGCAGGAGCTGGTGCAGGGTCTGACCTTTGTACCCGAGCAGATTCATAAAATGCTGGAAAACGTGGACCAAATTAAGGTGTTTGCGCGTGAATACGGCAGCAGTGAGGATGCCTTCTTCCTGGGACGCAGCCTTGATTATGCCGTAGCGTTGGAGGGTGCGCTGAAGCTGAAGGAAATTTCCTACATTCATGCGGAGGCTTACGCGGCAGGTGAGCTGAAGCACGGCACCTTGGCGCTGATTGTTTCCGGTGTGCCGGTAATCGTATTGGCAACGCAGATGGATGTATATGATAAAACCGTCAGCAACCTGCAGGAGGTTAAGGCGCGCGAGGCTGTGGTTATTGCCATCGGCTTTGAGGGCGACACCTCTCTGAAAAAATATGCGGACCATGTTATTTACATCCCGCGTACAGACAAATATCTGGCACCGCTGATGGCAGTGCTGCCCTTGCAGCTGCTGGCCTACTATGCGGCGCTGACTCGCGGCTGTGATGTTGATAAACCGCGTAATCTCGCCAAGAGCGTAACAGTTGAATAAAAAATAAATTAACGGCGTAACGGATGTAAAAATCTGTTGCGCCGTTTTTGTAATTACAGAGATACGCTGATTATGTTATACTAATATTAAATTAGAGCGTAAGGGGAAATAAAGCAGATGGCTTATAGCGAGCTTTTTAAAAATTACAGTGATATCCGCAATTTTATGCGGCGCTTTTATGTGTACGGCTTTGAAAAGCGGCAGGATTTTACCGCCAAAAGCTCCAGAAGCTACGATGATAATCGCCGGCGTCTGGACAGCTGGTTGGAGGATTATATGAGCTTCAAAAGCGAAGCGGACGGCAGAGCCTACCGCATTTCCTTCGACAGCAGCAGTATCAGTCATAATCCTTTGTATAAAAGCTGGAAGGCCAAGAGCTTTACGTCCATGGATATTACGCTGCATTTTTATCTGCTGGATATTCTTGCAGACGGCAAGGCGTATTCGGCGGCAGAGCTGCTGGAGCTGCTGAGCGGCCGTTATTTTAACTGTTTCGATAATCAGCTGCGTCAGCCCGATGAATCAACGGTGCGCAACAAGCTGAATGAATATACTGCGCTGGGAATGCTGCGGCTGGTGAAGCAGGGACGGCGCAATCTTTACTGCCTGGCGCGTGATGAGGTGAACTGGCGCAGTTGGCAGCTTGCCTGCGCCTTCTTTTCCGAGGCGGCGCCTTTGGGAGAGGCAGGCTCCTATTTGCTGGATAAATTTGCCGAGGATTGCGAAGCTTTTGCTTTTAAGCATCATTTTATTTTATATACGATGGACAGCAAGCTGCTGTACGAGCTGCTGGAAGCGATGAACAGCAGGCAGTCCGTAACGCTTTACCGCTGTGACAAGGACGGCAGCAGCATACCGCAATATGTTTGCCCTTTGAAAATTTACTGCAGCACGAGGACCGGACGTCAGTATCTTTTGAGCTACAGCTATGCTGCGCAAAAGCTGCTGTTCAACCGTCTGGACCATATCGAAAGTATTGAGGTTAAACGCGCCGAAGGACGCTATGAGGAGTTTTTGCAGCTGGCTAAGGAGGCAGCTCCGCACATCTGGGGCGCAGGCATGCTCAGAACAGACCGGTTGGAGAAAATCAGCTTTACGGTGGAGGCTGCAGCTGACGAGCAGTTTATTGTGCAGCGCCTGGAGCGTGAAAAGCGCTGCGGAACGGTGCGGCAGCTGGATGCGGAGCATTATCGCTTCAGTGCTGCCGTGTATGATGCGCGTGAGCTTTTGCCGTGGATACGCACCTTTATCGGGCGTATTACTGCCTTTAGCTGCAGTAACGAGGAAATAGAGCGCATTTTTTATGATGATCTGGAGCAGACGGCAGCCTATTATCTGCAGGAGGTGCAAGCGGATGGCGAAAAATGACAGTTTTTTTAACGAAATATACGGCACCTATTTTAATGTTGTGAGCAGCATTCTGCGGCAGGCGCAGGAAAAACAGCTGACGAAGGACAGCTTGGAGCTGTTGGTGCGGGAGCAGGCCTTTGCTGACAGCTGCCTGACTATTCCCAAGGCGCTGCAGGACGGAAGCTGGCCGCTGCTGCAGAAGGATATGACTACGCTGCTGCGGCATGCACCGGCGATGCCGTTGACAACATTGCAGCGTCGCTGGCTGAAAAGCCTGCTGACAGATAAGCGGCTACAGCTTTTTGATGTAGATTGCAGCGGGCTGGAGGATGTGGAGCCGCTGTTCAGTGAGGAACAGTTTGTGTATTTCGACCGTTACAGCGACGGTGATAATTATGATTATCCGCAGTACAAACAGCATTTTCGCTTGCTGCTGCAGGCGATAACGGAAAAGCGCAGGGTAGAAATCAGCTTTATCAACGGCAAAAACGAAAGCGTGCGGAAGGAATATCTGCCGCTGCAGCTGGAATATTCGGCGAAGGATGACAAGTTCCGCCTGAAGGCGGTGTGCGAGCGCCATCTGCATTACGTTAATGTGGGGCGTATCAAAAGCTGCAAAATGCTGGAGCAGACGGGTGAGGAGGCCTGCATGCTGCTGGAACCGGAGCGCTGTGCGGTTACAGTCCTGCTGACGGACGAGCGCAATGCTCTGGAGCGGGCAATGCTGCATTTTTCGCATTTGGAAAAGATAACGGAGCGCTTGGATGAAAAGCATTACAGGCTGCAGCTGATGTATAACAAAAGTGATGAAACGGAAATGGTTATCCGTATTTTATCCTTCGGACCGTTGCTGCGGGTGCAGGAGCCGGCAGGCTTTATTGAACTGCTGCGCCACAGGCTGCGTAAGCAGCTGGCGCTGCGGGCGAAGGAGTAAGAGCAAAAATATAATTTGCCGGAAGCTCATTTGATGCCGAAGCCTTATTATAAACCACCGGACTTGTGAAATTTCTGCAGGCCCGGTGTTTTTTTTGTGTTCTTAACAGTAATTTGCTTTTACGCAGTCAACAAATGTGTTATAATTAACGATACATGTCATTTTTGTGAAGAAGTTGAAATTTTTATGTGTAGGTGATGAAATGGAAATGTTTTTAGTGGCTGTGGGCTTATATGGCATCGGCGTATTAACCATGCTGCTTCCCCACGGCATGCAGCGTGCTGCACACTGGCTTGCTAACAGCGCTGCCCTTTTTGGCAGCGCTGTCTGCGCTTATTCGGCAGGCCTGCTGCTTTTCGGCGGCGTGAGCCCCGCACCCCTGACCTGGGGCTCGTATTCTTTAGGTTGCGATGGCTGGAGCGCAGTCTTTCTGCTTTTGACCGGTATCGCCGGTGTTGTTACCAGCCTGTACGCGCTCGGTTATGCGCGTGGTTATGAGGGCAGCCGTCTGCGCCTTTTGGGCGGCATGTGGTGCCTGTTCATCATGTCTATGGTACTGGTGCTGCTGGCCGGCGATGCCTTAAGCTTCCTGTTTTTCTGGGAGATTATGGCCGTAGCCTCCTTTATGCTGGTTAACCATGAATCCGAAAAGCGTGCTACCTGGAATGCTGCCTATCAGTATCTGGTTATGACCAGCGTCGGTACGGCGGCGATTATGATTGCCTTTTTGCTGACAGGCTCTGCCAGCGAGGGCTTCAGCTTTGCTGCTATGACTAAGAATACGCTGGATGGCAACTGGCAGCATCTTGTTTTTGTTTGTGCCTTTGCCGGTTTTGCTTTGAAGGCTGGTCTGGTGCCGCTGCATGTGTGGCTGCCTAAGGCGCATCCGGCAGCACCCAGTCACGTTTCCGCGCTGATGAGCGGTGTTATGCTGAAGATTGCTCTCTACGGCTTCGGTCGTTTTATGTTCAGCTTTTTGCCTGCCTGGAATTACTGGTGGTGTGTTGTTGTACTGCTGGCAGGCGTAGTATCCGCATTTTTGGGAGTACTCTATGCTCAGATGGAAACGGATATTAAGCGTGTGCTTGCTTACTCCTCTGTGGAAAATATGGGCGTAATCTTTGCTGCCTTCGGCTGTGGTATGCTGATGAAGGCTTCCGGCAGCAGCTTTTATATGCTTGGCTTTGTTGCAGCGTTGGTGCATGCCTTTAACCACAGCATTATGAAGGTGCTGATGTTTATGTGTGCCGGCAGTATTATGCACGGCACCGGCAGCAAGAACCTGGAGCTGTTCGGCGGCCTGGCGCGCAAAATGCCGTATACCGCTGTCTTTGCTTTCGTCGGTTCGCTGGCGCTCGCCGCTATTCCGCTGACGAACGGCTTTACCGGGGAATGGCTGGTGCTGCAGAGCTTTATCAGCCTGGGCACAAGCTGCGCCGGTCAGGATATCCGTCTGTGGACGGCGGTATCCTTTATTCTGCTGGGATTTACCGGAGCACTGGCTCTCGGCTGCTTTGTACGCTTCTTCGGCATCACCTTCTTGGGCCGTGCTCGCAGTGAAATTGTGGAGCATGCGCACGAATCCGATAAATTTATGCTCGCTGCTATGGGCGTTGCATCTGTTTTAGTTGTTGCTTGCGGTCTTTATCCGCTGCCGGTCGTTCGCGCAGCGCTGTTGGCGCTGGGCATGCCTGTTGCTCTTGATGCCTTCGGTATGAATCTGGCGTGGGCCGGCGTTGGTACTGCTGTCTGCTACAAGCCCTTGCTGCTGCTTGCTTTGCTGCTGGTGCTGGGAGCAGTGCTGTGGCTGGCTGTTAAGGACTGCTTTGTTGTGGAGGATGTTACCTGGAACTGCGGTACCTATCCGACGCAGCGTCAGCAGTATTCCGCAACCGGCTTTAGTAAGCCGGTGCGCCGTGCGTTCGATTATCTGCTGAAGCCCAAGCGTCAGGTAACCTACATGCGCAAGGAGCATGCTTACTTCGGACGTCAGCTTTCCTACAAGCTGGAAATTCCCGATATGATTACGGAAAAGCTTTATCAGCCGCTGCAGAAGCATTTTGTAAGTATTTCCAACTTCCTGCGCCGTTTGCAGCAGGGCAGTGTGCGTTTATATGTTGCCTATGTTATGGTGGCAATGATGTTGGTACTGGTATGGGGGGCGCTTTATAAATGATTTTAGAGAATGAATTATTACAGCTGGCCCTCGGTATGGCGCAGGCAGTTTTACTGCTTTTGTGTGCTCCGCTGGTAACCGGCATTGTTAAAAAGGTAAAGGCCTGGATGCAGAACCGTATCGGCAGCAGCATCTGGCAGGAATATTACGATATCCGCAAATGGTGGGGCAAGCCAACTATGCTCACTCCTTATACGAGTATCACCTTCCGCTTGGCACCCTGCGTATATTTTCTGACGACCTTTGCGGCGGCCTGCATGCTGCCGGGCTTCTTAGGCGGTCAGGCCGGCTTCGGCGATGTTTTTGTGTTCGTTTATCTGCTGGCCTTGGGACGCTTCTTTATGGCAGTTTCCTCGATGGATGCAGCCACCGCCTTCGGCGGTATGGGCGGCAGCCGTGAGGTTTATGTGGCAGCCTTTGTTGAACCTGTTGTGATGCTGGCCGTGCTGTCTAACGTACTGCACACCAACAGCACTTCGCTGGCAGGCATGAGCCTGCGTACAGATGAGGTCAACCTGACGGTAGCAGGCGTGCTGACCTGCATTGCCTTCTTTCTGGTATTGCTTGCAGAAAACAGCCGTATCCCCGTTGATAACCCTGATACGCATCTAGAGCTGACGATGATCCATGAATGCATGACACTGGAATATTCCGGCCGCCTGCTGGCGCTCATCCATTGGGCAAGCCAGCTCAAGCTGCTGGTATTTCTGGTGCTCTTCGCTATGCTGTATCTGCCGCTGGACTTGCCGGTTGTATTTAAGGTGCTTATCGGTGCGGTGGTTGTAGGCGTGGTTGAAACGTTGAACAATAAGATGCGCCTTTTCAAGGTGCGTGTATATCTGGCCGCAGCAGGACTGATGCTGCTGTTGGCAGTAGTGGCACAGTAAGGAGGTAACGATGGAATATTTGGTTGTAAGTTTAATGTTTATCGTTTTCCTGCAGACGCGCTTTGTGGAGCTGCGCCGTGCAACTCTGTGTCTGGCGTTGCAATCTGCTTTGATTGCGGCGGCCTGCCTTGTCGTAGGTATGAGCCATGGCAGCGGCCTGCATGCCTGGCTGCCCGGTGTGCTGACGATTGCCGTTAAGGTGCTCTTTATTCCCTACGCTATTTTGCGCGTGGTAAATCAGCTGCGCGATGAGCGTGAAATTGTCAGCGATATCAATGTAAATTATTCTACTGCTTTTGCAGCCTGCAGTCTGGCGCTCGGCTACATGGTAATTGACGGTCTGCTGCCGCAGGCAGAGGGCCGCGATATTCTGGCGACCTCTATGTTTATGATTATGACAGGCCTCGCGCTGATTGTTATGCGCAGCCGTGCTATTATGCAGATGATTGGCCTGATTACCTTGGAAAACGGCATTTATCTGCTCGGTCTGATTATGACGGAGGGTTTGCCGCTGATTATCGAGCTGGGTATTTTCCTGGATGTGCTGATTGCTGTTGTTATTCTTGTTATTTTAACCTCGCGTCTGCGTCTGTCGTTTAAAACGACGGATACAAATGTGCTGGACAAGCTGAAAGGGTAGGGGATGTAATGTTAACATATATTTTGATACTGTTATGCCTGCCACCCTTGTGCGCGGTGCTGGCACTGGCTGCGGGCTTCGGCAATAATATCCTGCATTGGCTGCACCGCCTGACGGCAACTGCGGTAGGTGTATGCGTGGCGCTGATGGCAAAGTCCTTTAATCCTGCTGTGCCCTATGTAGACGATTATTTTTACATTGATGCGCTGAATATGTGGGTAATTATTATTATTACCACACTTTATCTGGCAGCAACCTGGACTGCGCGTAATTATCTTACACGTGAGGAGCGCTGCGGCGTACTCAAGGGCGAGCAGCTGCAGACCGGCCGTTACTTTGCGCTGATGCAGCTTTTCTGCTGGACGATGTTCATTGTACTGCTGGTAAAAAATCTGGGCCTGATGTGGGTTGCCATCGAAGCGACTACCTTAATCAGTGCGCTGCTCATTTCCTTTAAATTCACCCGCGCTGCTCTGGAAGCAACGTGGAAATATATCATGGTTTGTACCGTCGGCATCTGCTTGGCACTTTTGGGTACACTGGTGCTGTATTATGCGCAGCTTGATGCTTTGGGCGGCGAAAAGGCGCTCAGCTGGCTGTATCTGCATGAGCATGCCAACAGCCTGAACCCGGCGATGACCAAGCTGGCACTGCTGTTTATCGTTATTGGCTATGGTACCAAGGCAGGCATGGCGCCGATGCATACCTGGCTGCCTGATGCCTATGCCGAGGCTCCGTCACTGACCAGCGGTATGCTGAGCGGTGCGCTCTGCAGCTGTGCTATTTATGTATTGCTGCGTAATCTGGTTATCCTGCTGCCGACAGCAGGCGCTGCGATGATGAGCAGCATGCTGCTGTTCTTTGCTGTGCTGACTGTGGCGATTGCCGTGCCGTTCGTTGTTGTACAGCGTGACGTTAAGCGTATTCTGGCGTATTCCTCTATGGAAAACATCGGCATTATGGTTGCCGGTATCGGCGTCTTTTCCGCCTTCTCCCTGAAGGCTGTGATGCTGCATATGTACAGTCATGCGATGATTAAGTTCGTGCTGTTCTATATCGCCGGTACGATTATTCAGGAATATCAGACACGCAATATGATGCGTATTCACGGTATGATTAAGGATGTACCGCATACCGCAACCTTCTGGCTTACCGGTATGCTGGGTATTTTGGGCCTGCCGCCGATGGGCCTTTTCTTCAGTAAGTTTTACATTATGGCGTCTATGTTCCGTGAGGGACATTGGGTAGCAGGCAGTCTGCTGATTATCCTGCTGGCTGGCGTTTTAATCGGTATTTTGTATCACGGCATGCGTATGCTGTGCGATAAATCCAAGCGTCAGCCCTTGGGCGATTTGTTGGGAGCAACCGACGTGCCTGTGCTGGCAGCGCTGCTGCTTTTGACCTGCGTAGTGGGAGCAGGCTTTGAAAATATTCCCTGGCTCAACAATCTGCTGAACCAGGCTGTGCGGATTATAGGAGGCTGAGATAATGCTAGTTAAACCGGAAAATTTGCGTGGTGCTGCCAATATCTGCAGCGACAGCGGCAAGCGTCCGCTGGCTGCTATGTTCGGCGCAGACGAAACGCTGCAGGGCGGCGGTCTGGCCATCTACTGCCTGTTCTATAATGCTGAAAAACGTGATATAGATGTTTTGAAGGCGCCGTTCCCCGCGGACGGTCCGCTGGAATATCAGTCACTGACTACGCTGCTGCCGGCTGCTGCCTGGTATGAGCGCGAGCTGCATGATATGTTTGGCTTCGAGCCGCAGGGACATCCCGATATGCGTCCGCTGGTGCTGCATGAGAGCTTTCCCGAAGGCTTTCATCCGCTGCTGAAAAAATATCCCAAGGATTATGATGCACGCGGACATCGTGAATACGAAATGCTTACCTCGCAGGGCGAAGGCCTCTTTGAGGTTCCTGTAGGCCCTATTCACGCAGGCATCATTGAGCCCGGTCATTTCCGCTTCAGTCAGGCAGGTGAGGCTATGCTGCAGCTGGATGCCAAGCTGTTTTTTACCCACCGTGGTATTGAAAAGGCTGTCGAAGGATTGACACCGATGGAGGCACTGCCTATTGTAGAACGCATTTGCGGTGCTTGCAGTGTGGCTAATACGCTGAGCTTCTGTCAGGCGGTAGAAAAATGCTCGGAGGCAGAGGTGCCTTACCGTGCGTGGTTAATCCGTACCTTGGCTGCGGAGATGGAGCGCTTGTATAACCATGTGGGCGATACTGGCAATATTTGCGCCGGTGTCGGCTTCTCGCCTGTAATCAGCATGGGCACGCGTCTGAAGGAATACTTGATGCAGCTTAACGAAATGATAGCAGGCAACCGCTTCCTGCGCGGTCTGATTATCCCCGGCGGTGTGCAGTACGATGTTACCGACGCTATGCTGGAGGAAATCGAAGAGGTTCTGCGTGAGGTAGAAGCTGTTTATGCCGATATGGTACATATCATGTGGGAGCAGGCGAACTTCGTCAACCGTATCCGTACCACCGGCAGAGTACGTCAGGAAACTGCCTTTGATCTGGCTATGGTAGGCGTGGGTGCGCGTGCCAGCGGCAGTACCCGTGACAGCCGTAAGGATATCGGCTACGGTATTTATGATGAGCTTGATTTTGATGTTGTTACAGAAACAGCGGGTGATGTCGAAGCACGTATCAAGGTGCGTATCGGTGAGGTTGCCCAGAGCCTGAAGCTTGTGCGTCAGCTTATCAGCAAGCTGCGCCGCAACGCGGAAACGCAGCTGGCGGCAGAGCTAGGCGAGCTGCAGCAGGAGGAAGGTCATTTTACTTGGGGCATCAGCGAATCTGCCCGCGGTGATAATCTGCACTGCCTGCTGCTGGATAAGGAAGGCCGCATAGACCGCCTGTTTGTGCGCAGTGCCTCCTATCCTAACTGGCCGGCACTGACTGTGGCAGTACAGGGCGACATAATTCCGGACTTCCCGTTAATAAATAAGAGCTTTGAGTTATGCTATGCCTGCATAGACCGCTAAGGAGGTGGCAAGATGTTAAAAATGCTGGAGGCAATTCTTCACGGAAAGATTGCTACCGAAAATATTGATACTACGGGCCACAAGCGTCTGCGCGGTCAGCTGCAGTGCGATGGCAGCTGCGACGGCTGCGGTGCCTGTGCCGCTGCCTGCCCGGTAGGAGCTGTGAGCGTGGCTGACGGTAAAGCAAAAATAGATTACAGTAAGTGCGTTTTCTGCGACCGCTGTGTAGAGGCCTGCGCGCGTAAGGCGCTGGTGCACACGAACCATGATGCTTTGGCGCAGATTCTGGCTGACAGTGCCGTAGAGGTCAGCGAGGCAGTCACAGCAAAGCTGGGACGCTCTTTGCATGTACGTCATCTTGACGCTGGCAGCTGCAATGCCTGCGACTTTGAGCTGGGTGCGATGAGTAACCCTGTTTATGACTTGCACCGTTACGGTATCGCCTTCGTTGCTTCTCCGCGTCATGCGGATATGCTGATGGTGACCGGCGTTGTTACGCGCAATCTGGAGCAGGCGCTGCGTATGACCTATGCTGCAATGCCTGAACCGAAAATGGTTATGGCCTGCGGTGCCTGTGCCTGCGGCGGCGAAACCTACGGCAGTACCTATGCTGTTGTGGGACGTGCAGCTGACGTGGTGCCGGTTGATATTGCCGTACCCGGATGCCCGCCGCGACCGGCTGCGATTATTGTGGCTTTGTGTGCTGCGGCAGATATGCTGAAGGAAAGAATGTAAACATGTTTTATAAAGGAATTAATCAGTATTTAATTACACTGATTAATTCCTTTTTCTGCATTTTTATACTTGTACTCTGCTGTAATACGTGATAATATATAGAAAATCAGTTACGTTCGATAAACTGATATGGGGAATACAAATGAGGGGGTTTGAAAAATGATTGTTTTTAGACCGGCAACTTTCGGCGATGTAGAACATATACACAAATTGCTGAATTATTATGCAAAGGAAGGCTTGATGCTGCCACGTGCGCGCAATGCAATTTATGAGAATCTGCGCGATTATATTTTAGCGGTGGAAAACAACCGTCTGCTGGGCTGTGGCGCGCTGCATTTTGTATGGGACCGCTTTGCGGAAATCCGCTCGCTGGCGGTGGAACCAAGCCTGCAGAAAACAGGCATAGGCCGTCAGCTGGTGGAGCATTTGGAAAAGGAGGGTATTGAGCGCGGAGTGACGATGTTTTTCACTCTTACCTATCAGCCGGGATTTTTTGCCAAGTGTGATTATATTGAAACGGCGAAGGATAAGCTGCCGCAAAAGGTATGGAAGGAATGCGTTTATTGTCCGCAATATCCGTACTGCAATGAGATTGCTTTCATCAAGACAACGGTTGATTACGAGCCGTCGCAAATTAAATTTTAATTTTAAGAGCTGCCATGCGCATTTTGTCATCGCTGATGACGAGGCTGCGCTGCGGGCGGCTCTTTTATTTTTTTGCGTGGAATGTTACAATAATCAAATAGAGTATAAAAACCGCACGGTGATTTTGCCGTTGCGGTGTCAGATAAATTTACGGAAAAGAGGTTGAATTTATGAAATTATATTCCTGGAATGTTAACGGTTTGCGTGCCTGCATGACGAAGGGCTTTGCCGAATTTTTGCAGGAGGCAGCACCGGATATTATTTGTCTGCAGGAAACGAAGATGCAGCGCGAGCAGGCGGATTTTGTGTTCCCCGGCTATGAGGAGTATTGGAACAGTGCGGAGCGCAAGGGCTACAGCGGTACTGCTGTTTTTACGAGGGTTAAGCCTTTGGCTGTTACCTATGGCCTGGGCCAGGAGGAGCACGATAAGGAAGGGCGCGTGATTACGCTGGAGTTTGAGGGCTTTTTCCTCGTGACGGTGTATACGCCTAATTCCAAGGATGGCCTGGCGCGTCTTGATTACCGCATGGTGTGGGAGGATGTGTTCCGTGCTTATCTGCAGGAGCTGGATGCGAAGAAGCCTGTTGTTGTCTGCGGTGATTTGAATGTGGCGGCTGAGGAGATTGATTTGAAGAATCCTAAGACTAACCGCAAGAATGCAGGCTTTACGGATGAGGAGCGTGCTAAGTTCCGTGAGCTGAAGGCTGCTGGATTTACGGACAGCTTCCGTTATCTGCATCCGGAGGAGGTTAAGTACAGCTGGTGGAGCTATCGCTTTAAGGCGCGTGAGAAGAATGCGGGTTGGCGTATTGATTATTTTGTGGTGTCGGACAGAATTGCGGATAAGCTGCAGAGCGCGGAGATTCACAATGAGGTTTTCGGCAGCGACCATTGTCCGGTAAGTGTTGAGCTGGATGTGTGAATTTCTGGCGTCGCAATTGTATATCGTTTCAATCAGAGCAATTTCTTAACGCAAATTTCGTGTGGAACCAAGACGAAGCGGCGCAAAACTCGCGCTATGCTGACAAATGCTACTATAAAAATTAGGCATAGCGCTCAGACATTGCGCCCCTTAGCGGTTCGTGTCAAGCCAATCAGCTGCGCTCTGTGAGCTTGCTTCTTGGGACACTATCGCATGGCGCGCATAAACCAATCAGCATCGTCCTACGGACTTGCTTCTTGGATGCGCCCGCATGTGGTTCCAGACACTTATTTGCTAAAATTGCTATTCATTACACGATATAACAATTGCTCGTTTTATACTTAATTTTTACGATTTGTTTTTTAGTTGGTGATGAACATGGATTTTAAAATTCAGGCTCCGTTTGAGCCTGCCGGCGACCAGCCGCAGGCGATTGCCAAGCTGGCGGAGGGCGTGGAGCAGGGCCTGCGCACGCAGGTGCTGCTGGGTGCAACGGGTACGGGCAAGACGTATACGATTGCGCAGGTAATCAATAAGGTGCGCAAGCCGACGCTGGTGATTGCGCATAATAAGACGTTGGCGGCACAGCTGGCGAGTGAGCTGAAGGCGTTCTTCCCGGAGAATGCGGTGGAATATTTTGTTTCGTATTACGACTATTATCAGCCGGAGGCCTATATTCCCCAGTCGGATACGTATATTGAGAAGGATGCTTCGATTAACGACGAGATTGATAAGCTGCGCCATAGTGCGACCAGCGCTTTATTTGAACGCAAGGATGTTATTATTGTAGCCAGCGTTTCCTGCATTTACGGCTTAGGTGCGCCGCAGGAGTATTATGATATGGTGCTGTCGCTGCGTCTGGGGCAGATTATCGACCGCCAGAAGATTTTGCATAAGCTGGTGGAGATTCAATACAATCGTAATGATATTGATTTCAAGCGTGGCACCTTCCGTGTGCGCGGTGATGTGATTGAGGTTATTCCCGCAGCCTACGGTGAAAAGGCTGTGCGCATTGAAATGTTCGATGATGAGGTTGACCGCATTGTGGAATTTGATGTGCTGACGGGTGAGATTCTGGCGCAGCGCAATCATGTAGCAATTTTCCCGGCGAGCCACTATGTTACGAGCCGTGAGAATCTTGAGCGCGCTATGAATGATATCCGCGAGGAGCTGGACGAGCGTCTTGATGAGCTGAATAAGCATGGCAGGCTGCTGGAGGCACAGCGTCTGGAGCAGCGCACGAATTACGATTTGGAGATGATGCAGGAGATGGGCTACTGCTCCGGCATCGAAAACTATTCGCGCCATCTTGCGGGACGCAAGGCCGGAGAGCCGCCGTTTACGCTGGTAAATTATTTCCCCAAGGATTTTTTACTGGTGGTGGATGAGTCGCATGTAACGCTGCCGCAGATTCGCGCTATGTATGCCGGTGACCGCTCGCGTAAGGAGATGCTGGTGGAACATGGCTTCCGTCTGCCGTCGGCCTATGATAACAGACCGCTGACCTTTGATGAGTTTCAGGCGCAGATTAAGCAGGCGATTTATGTTTCTGCTACGCCGGCGAAGTATGAGCTGGAGCAGGCAGACAATGTTGTCGAGCAGATTATTCGTCCGACAGGCCTGTTGGATCCGCAGATTGAAATCCGCCCGATTAAGGGACAGATTGATGATTTGCTGGGCGAAATCAACAAGGTTGCCGCTGCTGGTGAGCGTGTGCTGGTGACTACGCTGACGAAGCGCATGGCGGAGGACCTGACGGAATATCTGAAGCAGGCAGGTGTGCGTGTGCGCTACTTGCATTCGGAAATCGCCACGATTGAAAGAGCGGAGATCATCGACAGCCTGCGTGCCGGTAAGTTTGATGTACTGGTAGGCATCAACCTGCTGCGTGAAGGCCTTGATTTGCCGGAGGTATCGCTGATTGCGATTCTGGATGCGGACAAGGAAGGCTTTTTGCGCAGTGATACGGCGATGATTCAGACCATCGGCCGTGCTGCGCGTAATGCACATGGGCGCGTTATTATGTATGCCGACCGCATTACCGACAGTATGCAGCGCGCGATTGATGAAACCAACCGCCGCCGTGAAAAGCAGCAGGCGTACAACGAGGAGCATCACATTACTCCTAAGACGATTTACAAGGAGCAACGCCAGCTGATTAAGCTGACGAAGGTTGCGGATACGGAAGAAGCCGAAGCCTATGGCAGCAGCAAGAAGCTGAAGCAGAAATCAACTAAGGAGCTGAACACACTGGCCCGCGAGCTGGAAAGGCGGATGCAGGAGGCGGCCAAGGCGCTGGACTTCGAGGCGGCGGCCGAGCTGCGTGACCAGCTGATTATCGTCAAGGGACAGCTGGGTCAGAAGCTGGTGCCGAAGAAAAAGAAAAAATAAACACTGACACAGGAGTTTGACTTTTCCTGTTTGGCGTTATATAATATACAAGATATTTTTATTCAAATTCTGTGAAGCGGAGCAGTAGTCTGCAGTATCTTTCAGAAAGTCGGCGGTTGATGCGAGCCGGCAGTTAGGGCAGATGAACTCACCGTGAAGAAGCCGCAAGGAAATGTGCGGACGTGATGCTGCGTTAAGGCTAATTGAGTGGCGGCTGTAGCCGCAATCAGGGTGGTACCGCGAATTCTTCGTCCCTGACCTTCTTTAAGGTCGGGGATTTTTTATTTTCGACCAACAATAATACCTGGGAGGTAATGAAATGATTCAAGAAAAGTATGCTCCCCATGATATTGAAGCTAAATGGCAAAAATACTGGGAAGAAAACAAAACCTTTAAAGTAGAGATGGATAAGGATAAGCCTAAATCCTACGTTCTGGAAATGTTCCCCTATCCGTCCGGTAACCTGCACATGGGCCATGTTCGTAACTATTCCATCGGCGACGTAATCGCACGTTTCCGCACCATGAAGGGCTTCAACGTTCTGCATCCGATGGGCTGGGACTCCTTTGGTATGCCTGCTGAAAACGCTGCTATCAAACACAACATTCCGCCTAAAAAATGGACTCTGGAAAACATCGCTAACATGACTCGTCAGCTGAAGGCTCTCGGTCTGTCCTACGATTGGGACCGCGAGGTTACCACCTGTAAGGAAGATTATTACAAATGGACTCAATGGTTCTTTGAGCTGTTCTACAAACGCGGTCTGGCAGTTAAAAAGGAATCTGCCGTAAACTGGTGCGACAACTGTAACACCGTATTGGCTAACGAGCAGGTTATCGACGGCAAATGCTGGCGCTGCGACCATGAGGTTGTTAAAAAGGATTTGAGCCAATGGTTCTTCAAAATCACCGATTATGCTGATGAGCTGCTGAAGGATCTTGACCTGCTGCCGGGCTGGCCCGAGCGCGTAAAAACCATGCAGCACAACTGGATCGGCCGCAGCGAAGGCTTGGAATTCTCCTTTGAAATCCCTGCACTTAACGATACTGTTGCTGTTTACACCACCCGTCCGGATACTGCTTACGGCGTAACCTTCATGGCTCTGGCTGCCGAGCATCCGCTGATTAAAAAGATTTGCGAAAACAATCCGAAGGCTGACGAAATCAACACTTTCTGCGAGCGTGTTCGTAATCAGTCCGAAATTGAACGTACCTCCAGCGAATCCGAAAAAGAGGGCGTATTCACCGGCGTATACTGCATTAACCCGTTCACCGGCCGCAAGGTAGAAATCTGGGTAACCAACTATGTACTGTATGATTACGGTACCGGCGCTGTTATGGGCGTTCCTACCGGTGACCAGCGTGACTGGATGTTTGCCGATAAATACGGAATTGAAAAAATCGTTACCATCTGTCCAATCGGCAAAGAGCTGAAGCTGGAAGAAATGACCTGCGCTTACGAAGAAAAAGAAGGCATGCTGGTTAACTCCGGCGAATTCACCGGCATGGAAATGCACAAGGCTATGAGCGCTATCATGGATAAGGCTGAAGCTGAAGGCTTTGGTAAACGCCGTGTAAACTATCGTCTGCGCGATTGGCTGATCAGCCGTCAGCGTTATTGGGGCGCTCCGATTCCTATCATTTACTGCCCGCATTGCGGCGAGGTTCTGGTTCCGGAAGACCAACTGCCGGTTCGCCTGCCTGAGGACGTAAGCTTTACTGCCGGTGCTAAATCTCCGCTGGCAACCTCCGAAGAATTCGTTCACTGCAAATGCCCGAAATGCGGTGCTGACGCAACCCGCGAAACCGATACCATGGACACCTTCCTGTGCTCCTCCTGGTACTATCTGCGTTATACCGACGCACACAATGACAAGATGCCGTTTGACAAGGAACTCAATAACTATTGGGGTCCTGTAGACCAATATATCGGCGGTATTGAGCATGCTATTCTGCATCTGCTGTATTCCCGCTTCTTTGTAAAGGTTCTGCGTGACGCAGGCCTGGTTGATTATGATGAACCGTTCAGCAACCTGCTGACTCAAGGCATGGTAATCAAAGACGGTGCTAAGATGAGTAAATCTCTGGGCAACGTTGTTTCTCCTGAAGAAATTCTTTCCAAATACGGTGCTGATACCGCGCGTCTGTTCATCCTCTTTGCTGCTCCGCCTGAAAGAGAGCTGGAGTGGAGCGACCAGGGTGTTGAAGGCTCCTTCCGCTTCCTGAACCGTATCTGGCGTATCGTACAAGCATTTGAAGCTATTCTGGCACAAAAGGTTACCGAATACGATCACAGCAACCTGAGCGAAGCAGATAAGGACCTGCGCCGTGTACTGCATAGCAGCATTAAGAAGGTTACCAACGATATCGAAACCCGCTTTAACTTCAACACTGCTATTTCCACTATGATGGAACTGGTTAACGCTCTCTATGCTTATAAAGAAGCTGCCAAAGAGCCAAATTCAGGTCTGATTTACGAAGCAATTTCCGACCTCATCAAGATGATGAGCCCGTTTGTTCCGCATATCACCGAAGAGCTGTGGCGTGGTGCTATCGATGCCAACAGCAGCGTACATGAACAAAGCTGGCCTGAGTGCGATGAAGAAGCCCTGAAGGTTGACAATGTAGAAATCGTTCTGCAGGTTAACGGCAAGGTTCGCGGTCGTCTGACTGTTCCGGCTGAAGCTACCAAAGAAGAGCTGGAGAAAATTGCTATGGCTGACGCTAACGTTCAGGCTCACATCGGCGATGCAACCGTACGTAAGATTATCTGCGTACCCGGCCGTCTGGTAAACATCGTAGCCAAATAATTTTCCGACTAGCAACTACCGCAGTTACAGCTGTCCTGCAGCAGGCAGTTTCCGCAGACTGTAGCGCGGACAAAAAAATAAGCAGTGCATGTCAGCAATGACATTATTTAGTAGTACTAAATAACGCTTACATTTTCAGAGTCTCTGAGAATAACGTAATTGTTATTCTTGGGGGCTCTTTTTGTTTTTTTGTGATGTTTATTCAGCGATTAATTTAAAGGAGGCTCCCCTAGGGGGGAGCTGTCACCCGTGCACTAGTCAACAAATTTTAGACACAAATCATAAAAAAATATACAACAAAAAA
>OKUQ01000284.1_pt1 | contig 33874 bp, 30 predicted proteins | sample 1606811 | NCBI WGS metagenome assembly OKUQ01 (sample SAMEA3882546, study PRJEB24775) | human gut metagenome | biome: human-associated habitat; feature: intestine environment; material: feces | place: Netherlands | collected 2009/2010
ATTAGTCCTTATTGGGTTTCGGGATCAGCAGAATGGACATCGTGCGGCCCTCGAGCACCGGCGGCTTATCCATGCTTGCCTGGGGCAGAGCCTCGGCAAAGCGTTTCAGCACGTCAGCACCCAGAGCACTGTGCGCCATCTCACGGCCGCGGAAGCGGATCGAAGCCTTCACCTTGTGACCAGCGGCCAGGAACTTGGCAGTCTGGTTCAGCTTGGTGTTGAAGTCGTTGGTGTCAATATTGAGCGAAAGGCGGGTCTCCTTGACCTCGACCACTTTCTGGTTCTTCTTGGCTTCCTTCTCCTTCTTCTGCTGTTCAAAACGGTATTTGCCGTAATCCAGCACCTTGCACACAGGCGGGGTGGCCTGCGGTGCGATCTTGACCAGATCGAGCCCGGCTTCTTCTGCAGCGCGCATGGCCACCTGAATGGACACAACGCCCTTCTGCTCGCCATCGGCACCGATCAGGCGAACTTCACGATCACGGATCTGACCGTTGATCTCCAGTTCCTTCGACTTTCCAGCGGTAGCGATAATGAATGCACCTCCAAACAATAATCCATAGTGTTGCAATATTTGGCATAGAAAACGCGGCCGCCCATTTGCAGGACAGCCGCGCGAAATTTCACACAAAAGCGCAGTTCGTTCAAAGAATCGAACCGTGTTTGGGTATAGCCCGGGGATTCCGACCCCACAAGGCGAGCGCGGCACAGGCCGTAGCTGCTTTCTTTACCGGAACAGTTTACCACACCCACAAAGCCCTGTCAAGCACTTTTACGCGATTTCAGGGAAAAATATTACTTAACCTCAATCAACTTCCCCAGCTCCAGTGAATAGATGCCCTTATAGGTCACCGGTTTTGGGGCAAAGCGCTTGCTGATGGCAAGAGCATAGAGGTCAAGCTGGGCGCGATAGGCGGCAAGGAAGTCCGCTTCGGATTTTCGGCGGTCCGTCTTGTAATCCAGCAGCTCCAGGTGGTCCGGGAACACCAGCACCAGGTCAGCGATGCCTTGCACCAGCACCCTTGCCTGTGCCACGGCAACGCTGTCGGCGGGGGCAGTGCCCTGGGCGGCCAGCACCTCGGCGGCAGGCAGGGCCGTGATGAAGTCCAGCTCCCGCAGCACCTCATCCGCGGCACAGATGCGCGCAAAGGCTTCGCTCTCCACAAAACGGCAGATGCGCTTTTCATCCAGCTTCTCTGCAATTTCGGGTGCGGTGAGCTTTGCTTCCACCTGCCGGTCACGCTCGGCGGGGATCGCCGTTTCCAGCGTGCCTGCCTGCTTTGCCGCTGCAAGGGCCGCAAAATCGGCGTGCTCCAGGAAGGCGTGAAGGGCCGTGCCCATCTCGGCAGCGGTCAGGCCGTCCTTTGCCAGAAAGCCCGGGCGCTCCAGCGTGGTCTGCTCTGCCTTGTGGACGATGCCGGTCACGCTGACCTTGGCGGGCACTTGGGCCAGCTCTGCCGCCGGGTACTGCCAGGCAAAGCCCTGCCGCAGTGCCTCGGTCAGGGCCGGGTCTGCCTGGGCCAGCGGCCTTTCCTCAGGTTCCGGGTCGGGCGGCTCCACGCCCTCGGGCAGCGCCTGCTGCACCGTCAGGGTAATGGTGCTCCCGGTATCCGCAAAGGGCAGTTCCAGATCCTCGGCCAGTCGGCGCAGAGGGCCGCCGTTGGGGTGGACGAGCAGGGCCGCGCGGAGCCAGTCGGCAAAGCTGTTTGCCTGTCGGCAGAGCGTCTGCCCCGCCCCGGCTTCAAGGAAGGCCGCCGCTCTGGTAAAGGGGTTGGAGGTCTTCCCGATGCCCAGCGGCACGGTCAGGATGAGCTTATCCTGTGCGCGGGTCAGCGCCACATAGAGCAGGCGCATCTGCTCACTGCGCATCTCGGCGGCATGGACATTGGAGAGCGCCGTGTAAGCCGCCGTCTTGTAAGCGCCCTCGCCCTCCTCGGGGCGCAGGCGCAGGCCCGCTCCATACATCCGATGCAGGAGCACCGGCTGGCGGGTATCGGCGGCATTGAAGCGACGGGCCGTGTCGGCCACGAACACCACCGGGAACTGCAGCCCCTTGGAGCGGTGGATGGTCATCACGGTCACACAGCCGGGGCGTGAGCCGCCGGGCACGGTATCCTGTCCCGTGGAGCCTGCCAGCGCCGCAGCGTCAATGGCCCGCACCAGCGCCGAGATGCCGCCGGAGCCAGCCCCGGCACAGAAGGAAGCAAACCGCCGGGCATCCTCCCGGCGGCGGGCACCGTTTTCCATCACGCCCAGTGCGGCAAGGTAGCCGGTGGAAGCAAAGATCTCCTCCAGCAGCTGTTCTGCCGGGGCACTGCGGGCCATCCGTCGCAGCTCGGTCAGCCGGGCATAGAACGCCCGGACTTTTCCGGTAAAAGGGGTGTCCTCCCCGCTGTTCACGGTGAGCAGCAGCGCACCGTAGAGGCTGATGCGCTGGGGGGCGTTTTCCCCCTGCTGCTTCTGGATCTCTTCGGCTCTGGCCCGCAGGCGGACAAGGTCGTCATCGGTGAAACCGAACAGCGGGCCCAGCATGGCGGCGGCAAGATAGATATCCTGTGCCGGGTTGTCAATGACCTTCAGCAGGGCGATGAGGGGCCGGATGTGGGGGGCATCCAGCAGGTTTTCGCGGGCATCCGCATACACCGGGATGCCCCGGGCGGTCAACGCTTCCACATAGGCCGGAAAATCATTGCGCGCCGCCAGCAGGATGCAGCAGTCCTCGTACTGCACCGGGCGGGTGGCACTGCCGTCCCGCACCGGCTCGCTGCTCTGCACCATCTCCTCGATACGCCGGGCGATCCAGCCCGCGTCCGTTTCGGCGGTGTCATCGGGCAGGAAATGCGCCTCCACGCTGCCCGTGTATTCCCCGGGTGCCCCGCAGATCAGCCGCTGGCCGTCGCCGTAGGCCGTGTCGCCGAGTTCCGGGGACATGAGCCGCTCGAACAGGAAGTTGATCCCTTCCACCACCTGCGGAGCCGAGCGGAAGTTGGCATCCAGCGCCAGCATGGCATCGGTGCCGGGGGCACCTTCTGCCGGGCGGGGCCGCGCCGTTCCGCCGGGCAGGGCGGGCCAGCTGTCCAGTTTTTCCCGGAAGATGCTGGGGTCTGCCTGCCGGAAGCGGTAGATGCTCTGCTTCAGATCTCCCACCAGAAAGAGGTCGTCCCCTGCCGGGGATGCAAGGCACCGGTACAAGGCATCCTGCAGGGCGTTGGTGTCCTGATATTCATCCACCATCACGGCGGCGTAGTTCTGCCGGATGACCCCGCACAGCGCAGTGGGGGTGCCGTCCGGGTCACGGAGCAGACGGAGGGCCTGATGCTCAAAGTCACTGAACTCCAGCAGCTTCCGGTCCCTCTTTTTGGCCGAGAACCGGGCATCGAAATCCCGCACCGCCACGAACAGCGCCCGCAGGCGGGGCTCTGCGGCCCTGCGGTCTGCCTCAGCCTCCTCCTCACTGCAGGGGATCAGCTCAAGGATCTGCGCAAACAGGGCAGCGCCCTCATCGGCGCGGGTGCGGATGACTTTTTTGTGTTCGCCGTTCAGCCGCTTTTTCATTCCTTTCAGGCCGGGCAGTTCCTCCATGCCCAGCACATAGGGGGTCAGCAGATCGTAAAGCGGAGTCCACTCCCCCGCCACAGCCAGCTGTTCCACCCTGCCCAGCAGGGCGGCAGCCTTGTCCAGCCGTTCCTGGGCATCGGTATATTTTTCCAGCACGGCATTCTTTGCCTTTTCCCGGGCAGAGGGCGTTTTCTTTTCCTCGGCATCGGCCAGCTCCTGCTCCCGGTCGCCCGGGCAGTCGGCCAGCGCGGCGCGGAACAGTTCCCCTGCTGCCCTGGCACTGCGGGCGGCTTCGGCCAGCAGCAGATCATGCCAGCAGGTGGCAGCAAAGCCGTTTTCCTCCTGCCACGGAGCCAGAAATTCCTCCAGCTTTTTGTCGTAATCGGGCAGGGCGCGCAGGAAATCGTAGACATGCAGGATCGTCTCGCCCGCCGCGCGGTCGGTGCGGCCCTTGCCGTAGAGGTCGGCAAAGGCGCAGAAATCCGGGTCGCGGTAGGCGTTTTCCAGCGTCTCGCTCAGGGCAGAGGCCCGCAGGAGCTCCACACTGCCGGGGTCTGCGGGGGAAAAGTCCGGCGGGATATCCAGCGCCTGAAAGTGCTTGCGCAGCAGGTCCAGACAGAAGGCATCGATGGTGCAGATGGGTGCGCGCTGCAGCAGCATCCGCTGGCGGCGCAGCGCACCATTGCCGGGTTCCGCCTGGCTGCGCTTCAGAAGCGCCTGCCCGATGCGGGCCCGCAGCTCTGCCGCCGCCGCATTGGTAAAGGTGACGATGAGCAGACGGTCCGCATCCACAGGATGCTCCGGATCGGTGATGAGCCGGACAGCCCGCTCCGTCAGAACAGCCGTTTTGCCACTGCCCGCCGCCGCGCTCACCAGCAGTGCGCCGCCCCGGTCCTCGATGGCGGCCCGCTGGGCGGTGGTCCACTTGGGTTCACTCATGCCTGTTCCTCCTCTCCCTCTTCGGGCTGCCCGGGAGCCTCAAAGGGCTTTGCGGGGGCCTCCAGCGCCCGCTCCCCGATGCCGGTCTCGTGGCAGCAGACAAAGCCGTAATCACACCACTGGCAGGGGCTCCGGCCCGTGACCAGCGGTTCGGCGGCGATCTGACCCTCATAGAGCTGCTGGCCCATCCGGGTCACAAGATCATCCAGATGCAGCTGGATGCGGTTCAGCTTGGCGATGTCTGCCCGCTTGTCCTTCTGGTAGGGGCTGGGTGCGCCTTTGTAATAGGAGAAGGGCAGGTATCTGCCAGTCTCGTCGGCATCCATGGCATCAAACAGCTTCTGCTCGTCCCGCACCAGACCGTCCAGTTTGTATTCCACACTGTGAGCCGCCTTTTCGCGGGTGGTGGTCTCAGGGGCCGGGTCGGCCAGCAGGTAGAGCACGCCAGCCGGTTCCGCCCCCGTAAAGCGGCCGCTTTTATCCCGGGTCAGGCTGAACAGGTAGAGCAGCATCTGGCAGTCCAGACCGCAGTAGACCTCCTTCAGGTCCAGCTTTTTGGTGCCGGTCTTGTAGTCCACCACCCGCACCCAGCGGGTGCCGTCCTCCTCCACCCACTCGTCGGCACGGTCCACGGTGCCCACCAGCTGGACAGTGCGCCCGTCCGACAGATGATACACCTGAGCGGGCACGGCATCCTCGCCCCGGCCGATCTTCAGCTCACAGGCCACAGGCTTGAAGCTGGACTGCCGCTGCTCATCCCGCAGGTAGAGCAGCAGGCTCGTCATGCTCTTTTTCAGGCGGGAGAGCAGATAGGCAAAGCGGGCGGTATCCTCGGGCAGATAGCGCTTGGCGTACTCGTCCACCAGCAGCGCGGCAAGGCCCGCCATAGCCTCATCGTCCAGCTCCATAAAGGGCTGCAGCGCCGCCATGGGGTTGTCCGGGCCGGGGTGAGGGTCCAGCGCCATCTGCAGCACCCAGTGCATCAGGGTGCCGCTCTGGTCGGCGGAAAGCTCGGCCCGGCGGCGGGGCCTGAGCCCCAGCACATACTGCAAAAAGTAGCCGTAGCGGCAGGTATAATATTTTTCCAGCTGACTGGGCGAAATGCGCAGCTTCCGCCCCAGCAGCGCTTCCAGCGCAGGCAGGTCATGCACCTGCCGGGGGGCAGTGTCGGCCATCCGGCGCAGCAGGGCAAGGCCCTGCGGCTCGGTCTCGCCGGGGGTGTGCAGGGCTTCTGTCAGGCTGGCACGCTCGGTCTCCGTCAGGGGCCAGCCGCCGCCCAGACAGTCCAGCCCATCTGCAGGGGTGGCCGCAAGGTCCGTCAGTTCCAGCTCCGGGGCAGCGGGGGCCAGTGCTTCCACGAGGGGTTCCAGCGCAGCGCAGAGGGTCTGCCCCTGCCCCTTGGGCCAGCTGAACCACAGCCCCTTTGCAGGGGCAGTCAGGGCCTTGTAGAAGCAGACCTGCTCACGCACCACACGGTTCTCAAAGCAGTCGGGCAGGTCGATTTCCTGCGCCATCAGGGCATCGCGGTCGGCGTGGGTCAGCAGACCCACCTCGCCGGGCGCGGCCGGGAATTCCCCCTCGGCCAGCCCCAGCACAAACACATAGTCCGGCGCGTCCAGACGCATCTTGCCTGCGCTGGCCAGCACCACCGCATCCAGAGTCTGGGGGATGTGCCCCAGGTCGGACGAGCGGAGCAGCAGCCCGAACAGGTCCTCGTATTCGGCCACGGTCACGGTCTGCTCCCCCAGCAGATGGGCCATCTCGTTCAGCAGCCCCATGACCACGTTCCACTCCCGGGCGGCTTCCTCCGCCGCCGGGATGCCCCGGCCCGCGCGGATGGCCTTTACCTGAGCGGCCTGCTGTTCCTCAGCCCCCAGCGTTTTCAGGCAGAAATACACCGCCCGGCTGATGGCCTCGGCATTGACCCCGCGCACCTTGGCCCGGAATGCATCCACTGCCCCCACGAGCAGGGCACGGGCATGTTCTGCCCGCTCCCGGTTGCGGAGGTCCTCTTCGGTCAGCTCCTGTTCCCCAAAGCCCTTGGGGCTGCGCTCAAACTTCTCCCGCCAGGCCGCCGCTGTGGGGGCCCAGGTGTAGGCATAGTTTTCCAGCGCACAGACCTGCTCCTCGCTCAGGGCACACAGGCCGGTTTTGGCAAGGGTGGTCAGGTTCTCGGTCAGGTCGGCTCCCCGGGCGATCTCCAGCAGGGCCCGCACCGCCGTGGCCGGGGCGCTGAATTCCGGGGTGCTGGGTTCATCGCAGTACAGGGGGATCTCCGCCATCCGGAATTCATACCGGACAGCGGCACGATACTTGGCGATATCGCGGCAGACCACAGCGATCTTTCCGCACCGCACACCCTGCCGCATCAGCCGCCGGATGGCACCGGCAGCGGCACGGGCCTCCTCCTCCCGGCTGGGCGCGGCAAAAAGCCGCACCTCGCCCGCCGGGGCATCCGCGGTGCAGCTGCCGGTCTCCAGCAGCTCTGCCACTGCAGCAAGGCCCGGGGCGTTCCGGTGGCGCAGGTCCTTGCGCAACAGCTGCGGAACGGCCACCTCTGCCCCGTTTTTCCGGGCCAGCTGGCGCAGCTGCGCCGCCACCTGCTTGGCCCCGGAGAACAGGCTCAGGTCACCGGGCAGCAAGGGGGCTCCATCATCGCAGAGGGCCACCGTCACGCTGGGCAGCGCCGCCAGCATGGCCCCCAGCAGCCGCTTTTTGGGGGCGTTGAAGGTATCGAACTCATCAATGAACACCGCCCGGTCCCGCAGAAACTCCGGCAGGCTGTGCCGGGCCAGTGCTTCCTCCAGCCGGGCTCCAGCCAGCTCCAGCCGGTCAGAGGGGTCCATGCCGCTGCGGGCCAGCAGGGTCTCGTAGCCCTGAAAGATGAGGGCCAGCTCACTGAGCTTACCGCTCTCGGCCCCGCAGGCACCGGCCAGCTGTGCCAGCTGCTGGCCGGAAAGGCCCGCGCTCTTCAGCTCATCGATGGTCTGAGCCGCCATCTGGCAAAAGGCCGCACTGCGCCGGTGGCGGTGATAATAGTGGACATTGTCCTGCAGCTCCTCCAGCGCCCGGCGCACCAGCACGGCACGGCCTGCATCAGAGAGGGTCTGCACCGCCGCACCGCCCTCGGTGGAAAGGATCTTTTCTGCCAGACTGGTAAAAGAGAAACTCTCCACCATGCCGGACAGGGCATCTCCCAGCTCACGGTAGATGCGGCCCTCGGTGCTGGAAGTGAATTGCTCCGGCACCAGCAGGATGCTTTTTTCGCCTTTTTCGGCCCGGGCGCGGATGCGCTGGTACAGCAGCGTTGTTTTTCCGCTGCCGGAGCCGCCCAGAAGTAGCTGTAACATTGTTTTTCTCACTTTCTATAACGAGCTCACCCTCTCAGTCAAAGCCTGCGGCTTTGCCAGCTCTCCCGAAGGGAGAGCCTTTGGCATATCGGGTCAGCCCTGCGCAATGGATAATAATTGAGTTTATTGTACCGCAAAATTGAAGAAAAATCTATTCTGTGGTAAACTGAGGAAAAACAGCAAAACAGGAGGGGCTCTCCCCATGAAGATTCTAGCAGTTGATTACGGTGCCAGCCGCACGGGGCTTGCGGTCTGCGACCCCACCGAGTTCCTGACCACGCCCATCACCCCGCAGATCACCCTGAAGGCCCGGCCCAAGGTGGCCGCCGAGGTCTGCCGCATTGCCCAGGAGCAGAAGGCAGAGCTCATTGTGGTGGGCCTGCCGCTCAACATGGACGGCACCGAGGGCGAGCGCGCCGAGAAGAGCCGCAAGCTGGGCAAGACTTTGCAGATCTGGAGCGGCCTGCCCGTGCGGATGTGGGACGAGCGGCAGTCCACCTGTGAAGCCGCCGACATCCTGGATGAGGTGGGAACTTTTGGTGCCCACCGCAAGGCCATTCTGGATTCCGTCAGCGCCACGGTCATTCTGGAGGATTACCTCGCCTGGCGCAAAGAGCACCCCGGCGAAATTTGAACCGGAATAGCACAAAACCGGCTTTCCTACTGCCACAGGAAAGCCGGTTTTGTCATTTTCAGTTGTTACTGCGCCTGATATGTCTCAATGCTGACGCTGTTGATGGTGATCGTTTCCGTGGGCTTCTGGTTCTCATTCACGGCGGCCTGAGCGATGGTGTCCACCACGTCCATCCCCTCGTACACCTGGCCCAGCACGGTATCGGTGTAGTCGAGGTAGGGCGCGCCGCCAACGGTCTGGTAGGCCGAAACGACCTCAGCGCGGTAGCCTGCACTGTTCATCTGGTCGGTGAGTTCCTGGGTGATGGAATCCCCGCCGGGCAGAGTGGACATGATATAAAAGACGCTGGCGCACTTGCCGGAGGAGTCCGCCGCCATGCAGAGGGCACCGGAATAATGGTGGAGCTTGTCGGTGGCCTCAGCCGGGTAGCGGCTGCCGTTCCAGATGGTGGTGCCCTTGCCGTCAGCACCCTGACCGGCCTCCACCACAAAGTCCTGCTCCACACGGGTCACGGTCAGGCCGTTATAGTAGCCCGCCTGCACCAGACCCACAAAGTTATCATAGGCCTGCGGGGCCTGCTCCGGGAAGAGCACCGCCCGGAACACACCCGCCGTGGTATCGAACACCGCCACGGGTTCCCCCGCTGCCGGGTGAGTGAACTGCAGCTCGGCCGATTCCACCGCCGGGCGGGTGATGGTCTTTGTTCCGGCTCCGCTGCTGCCGCCGATGTTTTTCACAAGGCTGCAGCCGGACAGTGCAAAACTCACGGCCAGCAGCAGCGCCGCCAGCCGGACACGGGTCTTATTCATAAACAGATCCCTCCGTTCATATTCTGATAGCAGTTCCCCCGCACGCGGGAGATACACAGAATTCAGTATAGCATATTTCTGCCCGGGAAGCGAGAGGGAAATGCGTGAAAATTTGTCGTGCATTTTCTGTGTGAAAAACATCTTGACGAGCAGGCAAAAAAACGCTACACTATAAGCACAGCAATGGACGGCGGGAACGCAGCAGATCCCGGGCTGTGTGCGTAATTTTATTTGAGTACCATCCCTTTGATTGGGTTTGGATAGACAGGAGAACGTATCTTATGGCAGAAGAGATCAAGAACCCGAACACCGAAGAGGAATATCAGCCCGATCTGATGACTCTTGAGGATGAGGACGGCAATGAGGTCACGTTTGAAGTGATCGATGCACTGGACCATAAGGGCGTGCATTACCTTGCAGTTGTCGAATACGCAGAGGATGAAGAGGATGTCAACGAGGACGCACAGCTGGTCATCCTGAGCGTGGGCGAGGACAGCGAGGGTGAATATCTGGACGTTGTGGAGGATGACGAGACTCTGATGGAAGTCAGCAAGCTGTTTGAGCAGCGCCTGAGCGACCAGTTCGAGATCGAGTAATTCCCCTGCACAAACAGATTCCCAGGCAAGACTTCCTGCCCGGCGCGATTTGTTGCGGTTTATATGATCCTACTAATCATTCAACGGGAGCCCGGAGTTCTCCGGCGGATTGCAGACCTCCCCGCCATGGGTCGACCATGGAGGTTCGATGAGGAAGCGTGAATCCGGCGACAGGGCACCCACCTGTCCGTAAGGGTAGGTTTGATTGCCGCAGACGACCGGGCGGGATCTTTTTATAGCATTGCATCCACCGCTGGCCTGCCACAAGGCCAGTGTGTGGATTTTTTTATAGGACAACCTCTCAGGCGCTGACGCGCCACCTCTCCTATTAGGAGAGGCGGCATTGCGCAGCAATGACGGAGAGGTTTTGGTGATGATGGAAAGGATGTGCATTGCGGTATGAAAAGCGAACATCTTGTGGGGACGAGCATCCCCCGTTTCACCTACGACACCCCCACGGTGCCGGGCAATGATTTTTACGCCCTGTGCGAGGGGGAGCATCCGCTGTGCATGATCTTCCTGCCCGGGTTCGACCACCCTGTCAGCCGCGAATATATCACCCGTTACCTGAAAACGCTGCCCCAGCTCAAGGGGGCACGGCTTGTCTGTGTGGTGCGTTCCTCGGCGCAGGCGGTGGCTAAAGCCACCCACGGCTCAGATTTTCCCTTTCCTGTCATCTGCGACGGCCCCGGCGTACTGTACGGCTACCTGGGCGTAGAGCAGACCCGCGGCCTGCTGAGCTGGAGCTTTGCGGCCCAGAAGATCTACAAGGCCGCCAGAGATGCCGGTTACCACTACGACACCAAAGCCCCTCAGCTGCTGCCGCTGACGCTGGTGGTGGGCCATCTGGGCAAGATCCTGTTCACCCACTCGGGCCGCAGCCAGACCGACCTGCCCGAGGACTGCGCCGCCATCAGCGAGATCGTGCGGGCTGTGGAAAAGGCCACCGCCCCCACCGACGGCCCCGCAGACCCCCACTGCTCGGACGAGACCCTTACCCTGCCCGATCTGGTGGGGTGGGATAACTGAATGATCCACAAAAACGGCTGCTGCACATTTTCCGTGCAGCAGCCGTTTTTCATTCTTCCGTTTCCTCTGCAAACAGCCCCGGGATGCCGCAGACAGCGGCCACGCCCACCACCGTAAACACGATGCGCGACCAGATGGAGCTGCTGCCGCCCAGCAGCCAGCCCACAAAGTCAAACTGGAACAGGCCCACAAGCCCCCAGTTGATGCCGCCAATGATCATCAGGATCAGGCACACTTTATAAAAGGTCTGCACAAAAAGACCTCCTTTCCTTTGGGCAGTTTTCCCCATTGGAAAGGAGGTTATGCATGTTACAGCATCCACTTCGGGCTGATGACCCGCGCGCCGCCCCGATCGGGCCGGGCCACATACACCTGCGGCCACTGCGCCCTGACAGCCTCGGCGGCGTTTCGGGCAGCTTCTTCGCTCTCAAAGATGCCAAACACAGCCGCGCCGCTGCCGGTCATCAGGGCAGTGACAGCGCCGTTCTCTTTCAGCGCGGTCTTGATGGCCTCGTTGTCTCTGGCACCGCTGCATTCCTCCAGCGCGTTGCCTGCGGCGGCACACACACCCGCCAGATCCTCGGCGCGGACCGCCTTTTCCTGGGCTTCGCAGTCGGGGTGGGTGCTGCTGCCCACTTTATCATAAGCGGCAAAGGCTTCCGGGGTGGAAACGCCGTAATCGGGCATGACCACCGTGAACCAGCAGTCCGGGCAGGGCGGCAGGGCTTTCATCACATCGCCCACGCCCTGCACCCGGCAGGTGCCGCCCATCAGGGCAAAGGGCACGTCCGCGCCGATCTTTGCCCCCAGCGCGCAGAGCTCACTCATGGAGAGCTTTGCGCCGTAAAGGACGTTCAGGCCCACCAGCACACCGGCGGCATCGGCGCTGCCGCCCGCCATACCGGCACGCACCGGCACATTCTTGTAAATGGTGATTTCTACACCCGCCAGCAGGCCGGTATAGTGGAAGAAGGCCAGCGCCGCCTTGATGGCCGTGTTGGAATCGTTGGCGGCCACCGGGCTGCCCGGCAGGGTCAGGCTCAGGTTCTGGCTGCGGCGCAGCACCACCCGCTCGTACAGGGTGATGGCCTGCATCGTCATATCCAGGTTATGGTAGCCGTTGGGCAGCAGGCCCACCACATCCAGCGCCAGATTCAGCTTGGCCGGGGCCAGAACGGTCACGCAGTTCAGTTTTGCCATCGTTCTTCCTCCTCACTGCTCTCCGCTGTTGATGCCGTTTTCTTTCAGGAACTCCCGGATGCGCTTCATGGCCTCGGTCAGGTGCTCCACGCTGTAAGCATAAGAAACACGGCAGTAGCCCTCGCCGGATGCGCCAAAGGCATCGCCGGGCACCAGCGCAACATGCTTCTGCTCCAGCAGCTTTGTGCAGAACTCCTGGCTGGTCATACCGGTGCTCTTGATGCAGGGGAAGGCGTAGAACGCGCCCCGCGGCTCAAAGCAGGTCAGGCCCATAGAGTTAAAGCCGTGCACCACCAGGCGGCGGCGCATGTTGTACTCGTCCCGCATCTTGTCGATCTCACCGTCGCACTCCCGCAGGGCGGTGATGGCCGCATACTGGCTGGTGGTGGGGGCGCTCATAATGGCGCTCTGGTGGATCTTGGTCATAATCTTGATGATGGGAGCCGGGCCGCAGGCATAGCCCAAGCGCCAGCCGGTCATGGCATAGCTTTTGGAAAAACCATTCACCACAATGGTCCGCTCGGCCATGCCGGGCAGGGTGGCAATGGAGACATGGGGCCGCAGGCCGTAGTTCAGCTCGGCGTAGATCTCATCCGAAAGCACCATGACGTTGGTATCCCGCAGAACCTCCGCAATGGCTTCCAGATCCTCCCGCTCCATCACCGCACCGGTGGGGTTATTGGGGAACGGCATAATAAGGAGCTTGGTCTTGGGGGTGATGGCGGCTTTCAGGGCCTCGGGCCTGAGGCGGAACTCATCCTCCTGGCGGCAGGGCACATGCACCGGCACTCCGCCGGACAGGGTGGTGATGGGCTCATAGCAGACAAAGCAGGGCTCCGGGATGATCACCTCATCCCCGGGCTGCACAATGGTGCGGATGCACATATCAATGGCTTCGCTGCCGCCCACGGTCACCAGCACCTCCCGCAGGGGGTCGTAGTGCAGGTGCATCCGGCGCTCCAGATATCTGCAGATCTCCGCCCGCAGCTCTTTCAGGCCTGCGTTGGCGGTGTAGCGGGTGCGGCCATGCTCCAGGCTCTCGATGCCTGCTTCCCGCACAGCCCACGGTGTTTTGAAATCCGGCTCGCCCACGCCCAGACTGATGCACTCAGGCATATCAGCGGCCAGATCAAAGAATTTGCGGATGCCGGAGGGGCGCATCTCCCGTGCGGCAGGCGCGATCAGTTTATCGTAATCCATCACAGAACCGTGCACTCTCTTTCATCGATCTCTTCGTCCTGATACAGGCGGCCCTCTTTTTTATAGGTGCGCAGGACAAAATGGGTGGCAGTGGACAGCACATCGTCCAGCGGGCTCAGGCGCTTTGCCACGAACAGGGCGATCTCCTGGAAGGTCTGGCCCTTGATGACCAGCTGCAGGTCGTAGCCGCCGCTCATCAGCAGCACGCTCTCCACCTCGTCAAAGGCGGCAATGGTGGCTGCGATCTCATCAAAGCCGCGGCTCTTCTTGGGGCTGACGTTCAGCTCGATCACGGCTTCCACCCGGTTCACCCCGGCCTTTTCCCAGTCCACAAGGGTCTTGTAGCCCTTGATGATGCCCTGCGCCCGGGCCAGGTCGATCATAGCCGCCACCTCGGCGGGGGATTTATTCAGCATGGTGGCAATGTCCTCAATGGGCAGCCGCGCATTGTCTTCCAGAATCTTCAAAAGCTGTTCCATGGTCATTTCTCCTTTGTTTTGCGCGGGTGGGCGTACCCGCCCCGCTGTTATTTTTCAGTATAGCACAAGAATCGCCGCTTTGCATCTTGTTTTTTACATCAAAGCAGTATAGAATGTCTTTTCCGCCTGAAAACTGCTCTTTTTTCCAAAAAGAGTGTTCAAAAATCGGCAAATCTGCTATACTGAAATTAAACCCTTCCGTCAAAGCCTGACGGCTTTGCCACCTCCCCTAATAGGGGCGGCCTTGGCAGAATGATACAGTTTGTGCGGAACGGGGAACTTGCAAAACTCCACGCAACGCCAGAGGCCCCACTACCAGGGGGGCTGGCGCGAAGCGCCTGAGGGGTTTTTACCAGAAACAATGGGGGGTAAGGAATATGAAAGCGTTTATCACTGTCATCGGACACGATACCGTGGGCGTTGTTGCCAAAGTGGCCGCCCTTTGCTGCGAGCTGAACATCAACATTGAAGATGTGACCCAGAGCGTTCTGCAGGGCATGTTTGCCATGATCATGCTGGTGGACATCTCCAAGTGCAGCGTCAGCCATGAGGAGCTGCACGCCCGCACCGATGCTCTGGCCAAGGAGATGGGGATGCAGATCAATCTGACCCGTCAGGAAGTTTTTGACGCGATGCATACCATCTAACAGACAAGACCTCTCAGACGCTTTGCGCCAGCTCCCTGAATAGAGGTGGCATTGCGAAGCAATGACGGAGAGGTTTAGAAAGGATACTCTTATGAGCATGATGAATACCGGCGACATCCTCGAGACCATCGAGATGTTCACGCAGGACAATCTGGACGTGCGCACGGTCACCATGGGCATCAGCCTGCTGGACTGCATTGATCCGGACCCGAAGAAGGCCTGCGAAAAAATCTACAATAAGATCACCACCAAGGCAGCCGATCTGGTGCCCGCCGTGGAGCATATCAGCGCCGAGTACGGCATTCCCATCATTAACAAGCGGATCAGCGTCACCCCCATTGCCATGCTGCTGGGTGCCTGCCCCGATGCAGACCCCGTGGACTTTGCCAAGGCACTGGATGCCGCAGGCAAAAAGGTGGGCGTGAACTTTGTGGGCGGCTACACCGCCCTTGTGCACAAGGGCTTCTCGGCCGGTGACCGCCGCCTGATCGAGTCCATCCCCCGCGCACTGGCCGAGACCGACATCGTGTGCAGCTCGGTGAATATCGGTGCCACCAAGGCGGGCCTGAACATGGATGCCATCAAGCTGATGGGCGAAGCCGTGAAGAAGGCCAGCGAGCTGACCGCCGACCGCCAGTGCATCGGCGCGGCAAAGCTGGTGGTGTTCTGCAACGCACCCGAGGACAATCCCTTCATGGCCGGTGCATTCCACGGCCCCGGCGAGCCCGACTGTGAGATCCACGTCGGCGTTTCCGGCCCCGGCGCTGTGCGCGCCGCACTGGCAAAGCTGCCCAAGGATGCTCCCATCGACGAGGTGGCGGAGCTGGTCAAGCGCACCGCCTTCAAGATCACCCGCGTGGGCCAGCTGGTGGCCAATCTGGCCTCCAAGGCTCTGGGCGTGCCCGCGGGCATCATCGACCTTTCGCTGGCCCCCACCCCTGCTGTGGGCGACAGCGTGGCCAACATTCTGGAAGAGATGGGCCTTGAGACCTGTGGCTGCTGCGGCACCACGGCCTGCCTGGCCCTGCTGAACGATGCTGTGAAGAAGGGCGGCGTGATGGCCTCCAACCATGTGGGCGGCCTCTCCGGTGCCTTTATCCCCGTCAGCGAGGACGACGGCATGATTCACGCCGCCGAGTGCGGCTGCCTCACCATCGAAAAGCTGGAAGCCATGACAGCTGTCTGCTCGGTGGGCATCGATATGGTCATCATCCCCGGCGACACTACCCCCGCTGTCATCAGCGCCCTGATCGCCGATGAAGCCGCCATTGGCATGGTGAACAGCAAGACCACCGCTGTCCGCGTCATTCCCGCCATCGGCCGCAAGGCAGGCGAGATCCTGGATTTCGGCGGTCTGCTGGGCTATGGTCCCATCATGCCGGTGAATCAGCGTGACCCCTCGGTGTTCATCAACCGCGGCGGCCGCCTGCCGGCTCCCATGCAGTCCCTGAAGAATTAAAAGGAACAACCCTCTCAGTCAATGCTTCGCATTGCCAGCTCCCCCGAAGGGGGAGCTTTTGCAATTGCCGATACCATCATCTTTGTTATGAAACTTGATATCGTTCCGAAAAAACATTGTATGCTTCCCATTGCCCGGGAACTCCGACGCAACATGACACCACAAGAAGCAAAATTGTGGTATCAATTTTTACGCCATTATCCCGTAAAAGTCTATAAGCAGCGGATTATCGAAGCTTTTATTGCGGATTTTTATTGTTCAAAAGCCATGCTTGTAATCGAAGTAGACGGCGTACAGCATTTTTCTGAGCAAGGGCAGGCTTACGATCTCGAACGGAGTGCAGTTTTTGCCGAATACGGCATTCAGGTTTTGCGTTTTTCCAATACGGAAGTTCAGTTAAATTTTGATGCTGTCTGTGCTGAAATTGATCGAAGCATCCAATCTCGTTTATGACGTATCCCTTCTGTACCCAAGCTCCCCCTTCGGGGGAGCTGTCGCCGCTGGCGACTGAGAGGGTTGCTTCCAGAATAAAATGTGTCAAACAGGCCCATTCTCTGGTTATCATTTCCAGAAAAGGGGCCTGTTTTTTATGCTGCCATTCTTTGCCCGCCCGCTCACCCGCCGTGAGATGGCGCTGGGGTGCGCCGTGCTTTCCCTTGCGCTGCTTCTGAGCACCCTGCCTGCTGCTCTGCGCTGGGGGCAGGCACAGCTGGACACCGGGGCCCTCCTCTGCGCCGACACCCTGCGCTTCCACATCCGGGCCGACAGCGATTCCCCTGCCGACCAGACCGCCAAGCTCGCCGTGCGGGATGCTGTTCTGGCCTACGCCGATGTCCACTGCACCGCACAGGACAAGCCTGCCGCCCTGCGCTGGGCGGCAGAGAACCTGCCCGCACTGGAGCTGACGGCCCGGGCCGTGCTGGCAAGGCGGGGAATCTTTTCCACCGTTACGGTACAGCTGGTGGAAATGTACTTTGATACCACCCGCTATTCCACCGGCATCCTGCCCGCCGGGCGGTATCAGGCTCTGCGCATCGACCTGGGCGGCAACGCCCGCCACGGCAAAAACTGGTGGTGCGTGCTCTACCCGGGCCTGTGCCGCTCTGCCTGCGGCACCTACGCCCTGCCGGAGGAAAATGATCTGGTGTGTGGGTCGTATGTGGTGCGGTTCAAATGTGTGGAGTGGTGGCAACGGGTGACGGCGAGCCGGGAGGATAAAGTGCTGATCGAAACAGCCTCGCCCTCTCAGGCGCGAAGCAAAGACGGAGAGGGCAAAAACGCTATGGCACACCTCCCCACAGCGCTGCATACGCTGTCGTGGAAGGAGTGTGACCACAATGGCGATCCCCGCTTATTATTCGTTGATCCAAAAGGGCTCCTACGGCCCGGACGAAGCCCTGGTGCAGACCTGGCTGAACGGCGTACGTGACCAGTGCAGCTATTACCACGCACTGACCACAGACGGCCGCTTTGGCACCAGGAGCGAAAACGCCGTGAAAGAATTCCAGCTCCGGAACAATATGAACATGGACGGCAAAGTCGGGGCAAACACCTGGAACGTCCTCTACGCAAAGTACACCGCAAAGCACGGGCTGGCGGTGCCCTATCCCGGCATCGTGATGCGCACCGGCATGTCCGGCGGCACCATCCGGCTCATCCAGCAGAAGCTCAACACGCTGGGGGAGAAGATCGGCACGGACGGAAAGTTCGGCTCTCGGACTGCCGCCGCTGTTCAACGGTTCCAGCGCCGCAATGGCCTGAACGCTGACGGTGCTGTGGGCAAAGCCACCTGGGAGAAGCTGTTCCCCGCTAGTTAAAAATTTCAATCGGCTCCGGGCAAAAATGCGGTTAAGAGATCTTCACGCCGACAGGCGGGAATCTCCAGCATTTTTGTTCGGAGCCCTCTGCTTTGGGGTTACTAGGGGCGAGCAGCCCCTAGTTCGTGCCTCCCGCGCTTCGAAAGTAGCGGGTGCTTTTCTGGTTCTCTTTTGGCACGCAAAAGAGAACATTCCGTGGTATAATAGAGCCATCCTTTTAGAAAGGGGGCTTCCCCATGCGTTTTCTCCACCTCTCCGACCTGCACCTGGGCAAACGGGTCTGCGAGTTCTCCATGCTGGACGACCAGCGCTATATTTTAGAGCAGATCTTATCCCTGCTCGATTCCCGCCCCGTGGATGCCGTGCTGCTGGCCGGTGACCTGTACGACAAACCCGTGCCGCCTGCCGAGGCGGTCCGCCTGCTGGACTGGTTCCTCACCGAGCTTTCCCACCGGGAGCTGCCGGTGTTCGCCATCTCGGGCAACCACGATTCCGCCGACCGGGTGGCCTTTGGCTCTGCCCTGCTGGCCGAAAGCAGGGTCTACGTCTCGCCGGTGTTTTCCGGCCCGCCGGAGCCCATCACCCTCACCGACGCACACGGCCCGGTCGATCTGTACTTACTGCCCTTTTTGAAGCCCGCTATGGTGCGGCACGTCTGGCCGGACGCACCCATTGAGAGCTACAACGATGCCCTTGCCTGCGTGCTGGATCACTGTTCGCCTGACCCGGCCCACCGCAGTGTGCTGGTGGCACACCAGTTCGTGGCAGGAGCTGCCTCCTGCGAGAGCGAGGAGCCCAGTGTGGGCGGCATCGACTGGGTGGATGCCGCCCTGTTCGACAAGTTCGACTATGTGGCGCTGGGGCATCTGCACAGCCCCCAGAAGGTGGGCCGGGACACCCTGCGCTATTGCGGAACGCCGCTGAAGTATTCCTTCTCGGAGGCCAGCCAGCACAAGAGCGTGACCTTTGTGGAGCTGGGCGAAAAGGGCAGCGTGACCATTGCCGCCGAACCGCTGGTGCCCCGGCACGATCTGCGGGAGCTGCGCGGCAGCTACATGGAGCTGACCGACCGCCGCAATTACGAGGGCACTGCCGTGGACGACTACCTGCACATCACCCTGACCGATGAGCAGGACATCCCCGAGGCACTGGCCCGCCTGCGGGTCATCTACCCCAACCTGATGCGGCTGGATTACGACAACCGCCGCACACAGACCCGGCAGGAGCTGGATGCCCCCGCAAAGGCCGAACAGAAAACACCGCTGGAGCACTTTGCAGATTTTTACCAGCTGCAGAACAACCAGCCCCTGACCCATGAGCAGGCGGCATTCTGCCAGCAGCTCATTGAAAGCATCTGGAAGGAGGAGGACGCATGAGACCGCTCAAGCTGACCCTCTCGGCCTTTGGCCCCTATGCAGGCACCACCACCCTGCCGCTGGAGCAATTGGGCAGAGGCGGGCTCTACCTTGTCACCGGTGACACCGGCGCGGGCAAGACCACCCTGTTCGATGCCATCACCTACGCCCTGTACGATCATTCCAGCGGCGGCGTGCGGGATGGGGCCATGCTCCGCAGCAAATATGCAGACCCCGGCACCCCCACCTTTGTGGAGCTGGAATTTGAGGTGCGGGGGCAGCGGTACACCGTCCGGCGCAACCCGGAGTATCTGCGCCCCAAGGCCCGGGGCGAGGGATTCACCACTGAAAAGGCAGATGCCGCCCTGACCTATGCCGACGGCCGCCCGCCTGTGACCAAAGCCAAGGAGGTGACTGCCGCTGTCATTGATATCATCGGGCTGGACTACAGCCAATTTTCCCAGATCGCCATGATCGCGCAGGGGCAGTTCACCCGGCTGCTCAACGCCACCACCGAGGAGCGGAGCAAGATCTTCCGGAAGCTGTTCCGCACCCAGCGCTACCAGAAACTGCAGGATGCGCTGGCCGAGGAAAACTCCGCCCTCACAGCCCGACGCGCCGCCTTGAATGCAAAGCTGGACGCAGTGCTTGTGGGCATCTCGTATGATGCCGCAGACCCGGAGGCAGAAGCACTGGGGGCACTTTCAGCGCAGATGCCGCCGGACGCAGTGGCCACCCTGCTGGAGGGACTGACCGCCCGGCAGGAAGCCGCCGCCGCACAGGCCGCAGACGCTCTGGCCGCGCTGGACAGGCAATTGAGCACGTTACAGACCACGCTGGGTGCGGCAGAGCAGGCAGAGCGCCAGCGGCAGGAGGTTGCCGGAGAGCTGGCCAAGGCCCGAAGCACCGCCCAGCTGGAATCCGCCAAGGCCAGCACCCGGCGCAAAACACTGGAAGCGCTGGATGCGACGCTCACGGCCTCTGAAGCAGAGCTTGCCGCACTGGCCGATGCCGACACCCGCCGGGTGGAGTTGGATGCAGAAGCGGCCCGCCTTGCCCAGCGGGAAACCGCGCTGAACGAGCTGGCCCGGAGCCTGACAGAGTGCCAGCACCGGAACACAGCAGCACGCACCGCGCAGGAGGCCTACCGGCAGGCGGCGGGCAGACAGACCGCAGCCCATTCTGCCCGGGACACGCTGGAACGGGCTTTTCTGGATGCGCAGGCGGGCCTGCTGGCTCAGACGCTGGAAGAGGGAGCCGCCTGCCCTGTCTGCGGCAGCACCCACCACCCGGCCAAAGCCCACCTGCCCCGCACCGCTCCCACCGAAGTGCAGGTGAACCAAGCCAAGCAGGCCGCCGCCCAGGCCGACAGCGCCGCACAGGAGGCCAGTGCCGCCGCGCGGGAAGCGCTGACGCGGGAGCAGGAGGGCCGCGCCCAGCTGCGGAAGGATGCCGAAGCGCTCCTGCCCGAACGGTTCACTTCGCCCGAGGGGCCGGTGCCCCTGACCGTGAGCCTGCTCAAGACTGCGCTGGCCGAGGAGAACGATGCTCTGCACACTGTACAGGCTGACCTGAAGCAGCGCCAGACCAAAAACCATACCGACTGCCGCCGCAAAAAAGAGCTGGAAGCCCAACGCAAAGCGCAGGCAGAGCAGCGCACCGCTCTGGAAGCACAGGTGACGGCAGCCCAGCAGGCTGCTGCCGCCGCCCAGGCTGCGGTGCAGACACTGGAAGCCCGGCAGGCTGCGGAGCAGATCGCGCAGCCTCAAATGATTGCGGCGCTCAAGGCAGAGCAGAACGAGCTGCTGGCCCGGCGCAAAGCCCTTGCCGCACAGGAGAAAGACCTGAACGCCCGGCTGCTGCCCAACCGGAGGGCGCTGGCCGATCACCGGAAGCTTGCCGACCAGCGGGACGCGCTGGATGCCCGCTGGCAGTGGGTAAACGCGCTGGCCTCCACGGCAGGCGGCACCTTGAGCAGCAAGCAGAAGATCCGGCTGGAGGCCTACATCCAGATGAATTACCTCGACCGCATCCTTGTCCACGCCAACACCCGCCTGATGCAGATGACGGCGGGCCAGTACGAGCTGGAGCGCATCGGTGCCGAGAACCAGCGCAGCCAGTCGGGCCTTGACCTGGGAGTCATCGACCACTACAACGGCACCCGCCGCAGCGTCAAGACCCTGTCCGGCGGCGAGAGCTTCAAGGCCTCGCTGGCGCTGGCCCTGGGCCTTTCCGATGAAGTCCAGAGCACCGCAGGCGGCATCCGGCTGGACACCCTCTTCCTCGATGAGGGCTTCGGCTCGCTGGATGAGGAATCGCTGGAACAGGCCATCCGGGTGCTCTCCGGCCTGACCGAGGGCGACCGACTGGTGGGCATCATCTCCCATGTCGCCGCCCTGAAGGACCGCATCGACCGGCAGGTGGTCGTGCATAAGGAGCGGAGCGGGGGCAGTTGGGTGGAGATTGTGACGTAACCCCACCGACAAAGCCTATCGGCTTTGCCACCTCCCCTGGTAGGGGAGGCCTTGGCAGAGCGGTTCAGCCTGCGCACAAAGGGGAACTCACCAAACTCCATGCAACGCCAGAGGCCCCACTACTAGGGGGGCTGGCAATGCGAAGCATTGACTGAGGGGTTTCCCCCCTTTCCCGCATAAACGACCACACCTCCGCACACATTAAGTGCGGAGGTGTTTCTTATGTCCCACAAGCAAAAGCATGTCGGCCCCACATCCAGCCGGGTGAGCCCGCCGCTGGGGGCGCTGCCCAGCCAGCCGGACAGCCCGGAGGTGCAGCTGCCGCCGCCGGAACCGGATCTGCCGCCGATCCAGGCGGTCCCCATGACGGACGGCACACCGGCAGCCTGTATGCAGAAAAACGCCAAGGAATTTCTGGCAGGAAATACACCCGGCGTAATGGCGCAGTATGCCCCCGGGCTGTTCAGCACTGAGCAGAAGCGAAACAGCCGCCAGCCCGCACCGGATGACCCGGAGGCGGTAAAAGAACTGGTTCGCCTGCGGGAAGAGGAGCCTTATGGTTGACCTTCTCCGTCACGCTCCGCGCGCCAGCTCCCCTCGCAGGGGAGCCTTTGGCAGGACGTTCCGTTTTGCGGATATCGCTTACTGCTCCTGCAAGTAAATTTAAAATTTTCAAATTATTTTCCAATTACCTGTTGAAATCTTCGCCGCGTTCTTATATTATGATAACAAACAAAGCAAAGGCAGGTAAGGAAACATGGCAGAAATCAAATACGAAGTGGTCCAGCGCATTGCAGTGCTGTCTCAGCGTCCCCGCGGCTGGGAGCGCCAGCTCAATCTCATCAGCTGGAACGACGGCGAACCCAAGTACGACATCCGTGATTGGTCCCCGGACGGTACCCGCATGGGCAAGGGCATTTCCCTGAGCGGCGAAGAGCTGGCCATCCTCAAGGGCATTCTGGAAGATCTGGAGCTGTAAGATGGACTACCGCGAGGAGTTTTTGCAGATCTGGCACCAGCATGTCTCCCGCCCGGGCAGCGAAAAGCTGCTGGACTGGCTGGACAACAAGACGGATTTCTTCTCGGCTCCGGCCTCCACCCGGTTCCACGGGGCCTGTGACGGCGGGCTGTGCATGCACAGCCTGAACGTCTACCATGCCCTCCACGACGGCTTTTTCACCGAGGGCGAGAGTGAGGAGAGCTATGTCATCTGTGCTCTGCTGCACGATCTGTGCAAGGCCAACTACTACAAAAAGGGCACCCGCAATGTAAAGAACGATGCCACCGGCCAGTGGGAAAAGGTGCCCAGCTACAGCGTGGAGGATCTGTTCCCCTATGGTCACGGCGAGAAGAGCGTGTTCCTGATCGAGCGGTTTATGAAACTGAAGGTCGAGGAAGCGGTGGCCATCCGCTGGCACATGGGCGGCTTTGACGATGCAGCCAAGGGCGGCTGCTTTGCCATCTCGGAAGCTTACGACAAATATCCGCTTGCCGTCAAGCTCCACATTGCCGACCTGAAGGCCACCTACCTCATGGAACACCGCACCAGCGCCGTGCGGTAACATCCCCAAGATGCAAAAAAAAGGACGATGCACAGCGTTTGTGCATCGTCTTTTTGTTATACAGTCATTAAGCTTTCCAGCTGATGTACCAAATCCACCGCCTGATGGTCGAGTGCCGTGGTGGGCTTCCAGTCCGGCTGCGCAAAGGGGCGGCGTTCTTCCTCCGGTTCCGGCGGTGCGGCCTGCGGGGCAGGCTCCTGCTCCGGTGCGCTCTGCTCCGGTACAGCATCCGGCTGGGGCTGCTCTGCCTTGGGAGCATCCGCCGCCGGGTGGAACACGATCACCGGCAGGCCGGGCTGTTCCAGCACCTTGGGCTGCGGGGGTACGGGCGGCAGCAGGCTGTTTGCCCGCGCCTGCTCACACAGAGCTTCCAGCTCAGCGTTCTCCTGCCGCAGTGCCACCATCTCCCGCTCACAGGCGTAAAGCCGGGTCTGGTAACGGCGGATCTCCGCATTGGCAGCGGCAAGACGGCGGTTCAACAGCTCCGCCTGAGCGGGCTGGCTCGGGAGCCGTCTCCCGGTTTCCGGTTCGACCTGCGCCATCGTTTCCTCCACTTCCTGCACCCTGCGCAGAGCGCGGCGGTATTCACGGGCAGCGGCGGCACAATAACGCTCCACACAGCGCAGCACACTGGTCCTGCGGCAGCTCAGCCATTCGGTGCGCAGCCAGATGTCGTTTGGTACCATCTCTGCTCCTCCCGCTCACGCGCGCAAGAGACCACGCCCCCTCCCGGGCGGTTCACACTGTAACTTACAAACTTACTTGCGCTTATTCAGGATCGCCAGCAGCTCATCGTAGTAACGGTTGTCGCTGCTCTCTTCCTCCACCGGCTTTGCAGCGCTGTTTGCGGCGGCAGCAGGCTGCTGCTTTGCGGCACCCGCGCCGGACACATCAGAGCTGAACACTGCGCTGGGGGTGGAAGCACCGGCACCGGCGGCGTTGTTCAGGCTGCTGCGCAGGCCATCGGCGGCCTTGTTGTCAAAGCCGGTGGCCACAACGGTAACACGCATCTCATCGGACAGGTTCTCATCGAACGCAGTACCCCAGATGATGTTTGCATCGGGGTGAGCGCTCTGGGTGATGAGGCCGGCAGCGGTCTCGACATCCTCCAGGCCGATATCGGGGCTGGAGGTGATGTTGATGATCACGCCGTGTGCACCGGCAATGCTGGTTTCCAGCAGCGGAGAGGAGATCGCAGCCTTGGCGGCGTTCTCTGCCTTACCTGCGCCCTTGGCGCTGCCCACGCCCATGTGGGCGTAACCGGCATCCTTCATAATGGAGCGCACGTCGGCGAAGTCCAGGTTGATGAAGGCGGGCACATTGATCAGAGCAGAGATGGACTCCACGCCCTGACGCAGCACATTATCGGCGGCCTGGAAGGCGTTCATCAGGGTGATCTTTTCCTGGCTGATCATCTTCAGGCGCTCATTCGGGATAACGATCAGGCTGTCAACGTGCATGAGCAGGTTTGCAATGCCCTGCTCTGCCAGGCCCATCTTGCGCTTGCCCTCAAAGGAGAAGGGCTTGGTGACGATGCCCACGGTCAGGATGCCCAGATCGTGTGCCACCTCAGCCACAACGGGAGCCGCACCCGTGCCGGTGCCGCCGCCCATACCGGCTGTGATAAAGACCATCTGGGAGCCCTTCAGGGCATTTGCGATCTCGTCCTTGCTTTCCTCGGCAGCACGCTGGCCGATCTCAGGATCAGCGCCCGCGCCGCGGCCCTTGGTGAGCTTGGAGCCCAGCTGCACCTTGGTGGCAGCATGGTTCTTGGCCAGCGCCTGCTGGTCGGTGTTCATTGCAATAAATTCTACGCCCTGCAGACCGTCGCTGACCATGCGGTTGACTGCGTTGCCGCCGCCGCCGCCCACACCAATGACCTTGATCGTCGTAACGTTTTCATCCATTTCTTCGTCGAGCATGAGTGCCATAACTTTTGTCCTCCATCGGATATGTTATCGTAAACCTGCGCTTTTCGCACAAGAAGAGTTCGATACTATACTTATATAACTGTATCGTATCATCTTTTTGCCCCGATTGCAAGACAAATTTGTTTTTTTGCAGAGGTTTTTTTCACCGTCCCGTTTCCCGGGGCCGATTCCCGCCGAATTTGCGCCCCCAAACCGGCCAAAATCTCTGTAAATCCGGCATAGCCCCGGTCGATATGCGCCGGGTGGGTGATGACCGTGGTTCCCCGGGCCGCAAGCCCCGCCAGCACCAGTGCCGCCCCGCCCCGCAGGTCGGGGGCCTCCACCACGGTGCCGCGCAAATGGCCGCCCGGCGCAATGGTCAGCACCCTGCCCGCCGTTTCGGCCTGTGCGCCCAGGCGGCAAAAACCCTCGGCACAGCCGAACCGGCGCTCAAAGATCACGTCCTCGATGCTGCTCTCACTGTCGGCACAGAGCATTGCCGCCGCCAGCAGCGGGGCAGCATCGGTGGCAAGGGCCGGATAGGCTCCGGTGAACACCCGGCCTGCCCCGTGCAGCCGCCCAAAGCGGGAAATTCGCACCGTATCCCCTGCCGGTTCCACCCGGCACCCCATTTGTCCCAGAATTTCCAGCACCGGCGCATAGAGCGCAGGGGCGCAGCCGGTCAGTTCCACCCGGCCGCCCGCCGCCGCACAGCCGCAGGCCAGCGTGGAAGCAAAAATGCGGTCGGGCAGGGGCGAAAAACAGCACCCGGAAAGCCCCCGCCGCCCTTCGATGCGGATCGTGGAGCTGCCTGCCCCCTCGATGCAGCCGCCGCACCGGTTCAGAAAAGCGGCAAGGTCGGCGATCTCCGGTTCCCGGGCCGCCCCCCGCAGGATGGTCCTGCCTCTGGCACAGGCAGCGGCCAGCAGAAGTGTCTCGGTGGCCCCTACGCTGGGGAAGCGCAGGGTGATCTCGGCCCCGTGCAGGCCGGAGGGAGCCGTCAGCACCAGCCGCCCTTCCCCAGCTTCCAGCTCCACCGCCCCCATTTTTGCCAGCCCCGCCAGATGCAGGTCGATGGGCCGGGCCCCGATGCGGCAGCCGCCGGGCAGGCTGGTCTCGGCGCGGCCCAGCCTTGCCAGCAGGGGTGCGCAGAACAGGATGGAGGCCCGCATTTGTCCCGCTGTTTGCCCCGGCAGGGTGCTGTTGGCAGGCGGACCGGAGAGTACCGCATCACTGCCCTCCCACCGGGCGGAACAGCCCACACCCCGCAAAAGCGCCATGCAGTGTTCCACGTCCGCAAGGCGGGGCACAGCCTGGAGCCGCACCTCTCCCGTGCAGAGCAGCGATGCCGCAAAAAGCGGCAGAACGCTGTTTTTTGCAGCTGGAATTTTTACGCTTCCGTTCAGCGGGCGGCCCCCTGTCACCACGATCCGTTCCTCCATGTCCGTGCCCCCATTCCGCAAAAGATACCCCACCGTATGCAAAACAGGGCCGGAGTGTGAGGCGGACAAGTTTGTTTTGTAATTTATAGCATCCTCGCCCTCTCAGGCGCTTCGCGCCAGCTCTCCCAAAGGGAGAGCCTTTGGCATTCCGTTACGTTCTCTTTTCGTCAGGTCTCCCCTCTCGAGACCGAGAGCACGATCCCCATTTCGCCCAGCAGCATCATCAAGCTCGTTCCTCCGGAGGAGAAAAAGGGCAGGCTGATGCCGGTGTTGGGGATGGTATTGGTGACCACGGCCACATTGAGGACAGCCTGCAGGGCCACCTGCACGGTAAAGCCCACCACCAGCAGCGCCCCAAAACGGTCGGGAGCATGGGCGGCAATGGTAATGCCCCGCCAGAGCAGCAGCACGAACAGCAGCACCACGGCGCAGGCCCCCACAAAACCCAGTTCCTCGCAGACGATGGAGAAGATGAAGTCGTTCTGGGGTTCGGGCACAAACAGATGCTTCTGGCGGCTGTTTCCCAGCCCCAGCCCGGTGGCTCCGCCGGAGCCGATGGCGTACAGGCTCTGGATGGTCTGGTGGCCATCCCCCAGCGGGTCAGCAAAGGGGTCCTGCCAGGAGCGCAGGCGGTCGGCGGCGTAGGGCACAAGGTCCGGCATGACGACCACTGCCGCCCCGATGGCGGCCGCCCCGCCCACGCCCGCCAGCACGAACCACCGCAGACCTGTGCCGCCCACGAACATCAGCACTGCCCCGATGCCCAGGATCAGCAAAGTGCCCGAAAGATGGGGTTCCAGCAGCATCAGCGCCGCCACCACCCCCAGCACCAGCACAAAGGGCAGCACCCCCACCGCAAAGCTGCGCATCCTGTCATGGTTCAGCGAGATGATGTGCGAAAACACCAGCACCACCGCAAATTTTGCAATCTCGCTTGGCTGCAGGGTACCCACCCCCGGCAGCACCAGCCACCGTTTGCAGCCGTTGTATTCCGGCATAAAAAGCACCACCGCAAGCAGCACCAGCGAGACCCCCAGCAGCGGCCAGGCCAATTTGTGGAAGATGTGATAGTCCACCCGGCTGGCCAGCCACAGCCCCGCAATGCCCATGGCAGCGTAGAGCAGCTGGGGGCGCAGGTAGGCAAAGGCATCGCCCCGCCGGTAAAGGGCTACCGCCCCCGACGCACTGCCCAGCATCACCAGCCCGAACCCCACCAGCGTGAGTACCAGCGCCAGAAACGGCAGGTCCATGGCCGGCAGAGCCCGCAGCGGTGCCTTGTGCCGCCCACCTGCCACGGCAGTCAGTTTCATGTCGTCACCCCCCAGTTTTACTATTGTACGCCATGCTGCTGTTGGCTATACGGATATTATCGTGACGTTGTGCATATCTTGTACACTAGCTCACCCTCTCAGGCGCTTTGCGCCAGCTCCCCCAAAGGGGGAGCTTTTGACAAAATCATAAACTTTGTATCGAATGCCAAGGCCTCTCCCTTCGGGAGAGGTGGCATCGCGTCAGCGATGACGGAGAGGGTGAGCCCGTTAAAGGGGGTGACATCATGCCCAAAGTTCTCCGCACCCTGCCCGAGCGGGGATTCCGCCGCCGGGCACGGGCCGTGGCGGTGCTGTTCTGTGCCGTCTGCCTGGGGCTGGCCGTGCGGCTCTTTTTCCTGCAGGTGCGCACCGACGGCTTCTATGTCGACCGCGCACAGGGCCAGCAGCTGCGGGACACCGTGGTCCCCGCAGACCGGGGGCGCATTTACAGCGCCGACGGCCTTTTGCTGGCCGCCAACAGCAGCTGCTGGACCCTGCGGGCCTCGCCCCGGGAGATGCCGGAAGAGAAAATCACCCTTGCCGCCCACGGCCTTGCGGAGATCTTAGCGCTGGACGAAGCGGCCCTGCTGGAAAAATTCAGCGACCGCCGCTCCAACGACTGCCTGCTCCGCTACCGGGTGGACCGTGCCGCAGCCGATGCTGTGCGGGACTTCTGCGAGGAAAACAGCATCACCGGCATCCGCATCAATCAGGACAGCAAGCGCTGGTATCCGCAGGGCGCGTTTCTGGCTTCGGTGCTGGGGTTCACCAATGTGGACAACGCAGGGGTGGCCGGGCTGGAGCTGAAATATGACGATCTGCTCACCGGGGAAAACGGCGTGGTGCTCACGGCTGTCAACGCCTGGGGCTACACACTGGAGCAGAGCTACGAGACCGAGCGTTTTCCCACCGAGGGGGACGGCCTGCGGCTCACCATCGACAGCTGTATCCAGCACTACCTTGAAAATGCGCTGTCCTACGCTGTGCAGGAGCACCATGTGGCGGCGCGGGCCGTGGGGATCGTCATGGATGTGAACACCGGGGCCGTGCTGGCCATGTCCACCACGCCCTCCTATGACCCCAACGAGCCCCGCGTCATTGCCGACACCGCCGCCCGGAATACCGTGGAAGCCCTGACCGGTGATGCGCGCAAGGCCGCTTTGCAGCTGGCCCAGCAGACCCAGTGGCGGAACAAGGCCGTCAGCGACCTGTACGAGCCGGGCAGCGTGTTCAAGCTCATCACCTGCGCGGCGGCGCTGGATGCCGGAGCCATCACAAAGCATTCCAGCTTTTACTGCGGGGAATCCATCTCGGTGGCGGGCACCCGCTTCCACTGTGCCAACCACAAGCGCCATGGGGCCCAGAGCGTGACCCAGGCGCTGGAAAATTCCTGCAACCAGAGCTTCATCCAGATCGGGGGCCGGCTGGGCAGGGAGGCCTTCTGCGATTATTTTGCCGCCTTCGGCCTGCGGGAGCCCACCGGTATCGACCTGCCCGCCGAACCGAAAAAGAGCCTGTACTATACCGCCGACCGGATGGGCCCGGTGGAGCTGGCCTCCTGTGCCTTTGGGCAGAGCAGCAAGATCTCCTATCTGGAAATGGCGGCGGCAGTCTGCGCCGTGGTCAACGGGGGAAAGCTGATGCAGCCCTACGTCGTCTCGGAGATCCTGGCCCCGGACGGCAGTACCATTGAGCAGCTCGCCCCTGTCTGCAAACGGCAGGTGCTCAAGGCAGAGACCAGCCAGACCATGCGGGAGATGATGGAGGCCGTGGTGCTCTACGGCGGTGGACGGAACGCCCAGATCCCGGGCTACCGGGTGGGCGGAAAAAGTGGCACCAGCCAGAAGCTGGACAGCGCCGACGAAAAAGCCCGCATTGCCAGCTTTGTGGCGGTGGCTCCCATCGACGATCCGCAGTTTCTCTGCCTGGTCTGCCTGGACGAACCCCACAGCTGGACGACCGCAGGCGGTAGCCTGTCGGCCCCGGTCTGTGCCGAAGTGCTGGAGCAGACGCTGGTGTACAGGGGCGTGCCCCGCGCCACGGAAGCCCCGGCTGCCTCCACAGCAGAGACCGCCGCCGACCTCCCCGCTGACGGCGACAGTTTTGACGGGGCCTGAAAACGGACAGCAAAAAAGACCGCCGAAGCGGTCTTGAAGTGCTTGTTTTCAATTCTGGTGCGGCTGCTCGCGGAACTTGATCTCGCCGGTCTCGCTGTTCATGGATTCCACAATGGCAAGGCTCTCCAGCTGGATGCCCTTGCTGCGGATGAGCTCGCCGCCCTGCTGGAAGCCCTTCTCCACGGCAATGCCAATGCCCTCAACCGTGGCTCCGGCCTCCTTGGCCAGATCCAGCAGGCCCATCAGGGCACAGCCGTTTGCCAGGAAGTCATCGATGATCAGGACATGGTCCTCTGCGGTGAGGAACTTTTTGGAGACAATGACGTTGTAGATCTTCTTGTGGGTGAAGGACTGGATCTTGGTCTCATAGTTGTCGTAATCCAGGTTGATGCTCATGGACTTTTTGGCAAACACCACAGGAACATTGAACTCGCTGGCAACCACAGCGGCAATGCCGATGCCGCTGGCCTCAATGGTCAGCACCTTGTTGACGGGCTTGCCTGCAAACAGGCGCTTCCACTCCTTTGCCATCTCGCGGAACAGGGGGATGTCCATCTGGTGGTTGATGAAGCTATCCACCTTCAGCACATTGCCCTCGCGCACGATCCCGTCTCTCTGAATGCGTTCTTCCAGCAGTTTCATATCCGTCTCTTCCTCCAAGCTTTGGTACTGCATTTTGATTTTACCTAGTATACCGGATTTGCCCCCCTGTTTTCAAGGTCTTTTGGCATTTTCTCTCTTGTTTTTCAGCAAAATTTGAGTATACTGGAAGCAACGGCTCCGGCTGGATTTCCGGGGCGCTCCGGGTACAGGGAAAGGTGCCCGTTTTCTGCATCCTGCCGCCTGTTCGGGCGGGATGCATTGTGAGGAGAAGGAGTATCACGCGTATGAAGACCGGATTGATCCTGGAAGGCGGTGCCATGCGGGGCATGTTCACTGCCGGTGTTCTGGATGTTCTGATGGAGCAGGGCATCACGGTAGACGGCATGGTAGGTGTTTCGGCGGGAGCAGTGTTCGGCTGCAACTACAAATCCCACCAGATCGGGCGGACCATCCGCTACAACACCACCTACTGCAATGACAAACGCTATGCCAGCTTCCGCAACCTGCTGCGCACCGGCAACCTGTACAGCGAGGATTTCTGCTACCACGAGGTGCCCGAAAAGCTCGACCCGTTCGACGACAAGGTTTTCCGGGAATCCCCCATGGATTACTTTGTGGTCTGCACCGATGTCCGCACCGGCGACCCCATCTATCATAAGTGCCGCACCGGTGATGCGGAGGATGTGCGCTGGATGGAAGCCTCGGCATCCATGCCGCTGGCCGCAAAGATCGTCAAGATCGGCCATTACGGCCTGCTGGACGGCGGCGTTGCCGATTCCATCCCCATCCGCTTCTTTGAGTCCATCGGCTACAAGCGGAACCTCATCATCCTGACCCAGCCCAAGGGGTTTGTGAAAAAGAAGAATCCCATGCTGCCCGCCATCCGGGCACGGTATCTGCGCTATCCTGCCTTTGTGGAGGCTGTGGCTGACCGCCACGAGCGCTACAACGAAACCCTGAGCTACATCTCCATGCTGGAGCAGTCCGGCAAGGATTATGTCATCCGCCCGCCCATCCCGCTGGAGATCGGTGCCATGGAGCGTGACCCCGACCAGCTGCGCCGCGTCTACGAGACCGGCCGGGCCGTGGCACAGATCCAGGTGGATAAGATCCGGGCCTTCCTTGAAACTGCAAAGGCCGAAGCCGAGGAATGATCACTGTGCTATACTGGGGCAAATCAAAACAGGAGGCACTGATTTATGAACACTCTGGATGCCATTCTCACCCGGCGCAGCTGCCGGGAATTCACCGACAAGCCCATCAAAAGCGAAACACTGCACCAGCTGCTGGAAGCGGCCATGAGCGGCCCCAGCTGCGTCAATGCACAGGATTGGTCCTTCGTGGTGGTGACCGACCCGGAAAAGCTGGCACAGATGGCCGATGCCAACGGCCGCCCTGCTGAGCCGCTGCGGAAAGCTGCCGCCGGTATCCTCGTCTGCGGCGACCTTGACCGTGCGTTCCGCTTTGCAAAGGACTACTGGGTCATTGACGGAGCCATTGCCGCCCAGAACATCTGCCTTGCTGCACAGGAGCTGGGGCTTGGCGCAGTCTGGCTGGGCACCTGGCCCCAGATGGACCGGGTGGAGGCCCAGCAAAAGCTGTTCGCTCTGCCGGAGACCATTGTGCCCCACTCCATCATCGCCCTTGGCTACCCGGAAGCAGACCTTACTGCCCCGCGTAAGAGCCGCTATGAGGATGACCGGGTACATTTTAACCAGTGGTAAATTTTCCAGACGAAACTGATATGCTACCCCTAGAGTAGACAGAGAAAAAACAAAACTCTGAATACTCTGGGGGTATTTTCATGTCAAGAAAGGAAAAAAGCTATTCGGTAGAATTGAAATATCAAGCGGTAAGTGATTACTTGAGTGGAAAAGGTTCACTTCGGGAAATATGCAGAAAATATAAAATCCGGTCAACTCGTCAGTTACGAAACTGGATAAAGATGTATAATGGTCATAAGGAACTAAAATGCTACACAGGAGGCAGCCGTATGACCAAAGGGAGAAAGACAACTTATGGGCATACTTTTACAAGCCGAGAACAGCTCATTTCCACGATTGAAAGCTATATTGACTACTACAACAACCGCCGTTACCAGCACAGGCTGTTCATCCAGACTCCCTTGCAGGCTCATGTCTGTGCTATGAATCGGGCAGCTCGACCAACGAATTGCACAAAAAATTCGCCGTTCCTTTGTCGAAACGGCGAATGAAATCTTATATTATTTTTACTGTCTACTTGACGGAGTGCATCTCATTTCTCAGAGAAGCGGAACGGCCTCATTTTGCTTATTTTTTCCGGTACTCCCGCGGAGTCATGCCAAAATGCGCCTTGAATGCCCGGTTAAAATAGGAGAGGTTTTCAAACCCGCACCGGGAAGCGATCGTCAGCACCGTCTCGTCCGTAGCATGCAGCGCTTCGGCGGCGGCATTCAGCCGGTATTCGTTCAGAAAGGCAACAAAGCTCTGCCCTGTCATCTGCCGGAACCAGCGCATAAAGTGGCTGGAACTGAAGGAGCAGACCCCAGCGGCATCGGCGACCCGAAGCCCCTCGGCATAATGGACAGAGATCCATTGCAGAACGGCTTTCAGCCGCTGGGTATCGGCAGTTTCCGCGGGGAGCTGCTGTTTTCCCTGCGCAATGAGCAGGGAGAGAAAGCGCAGCAGCGCTCCTTTGACCAGCAGCTCATAGCCGGGAAGCTTGGCACGGTTGGCTTCCTCCACCTCCCGCAGGCAGGCGGCGGCCTGGAGATAACACAGGTCGTTGGGAGTCAGCCGCACAGGCAGCAGCAGCCGCCCGCTCTGGAGCGGAAGCAGGTATTTTTCGGCGCAAAGGTCCTCCGCGCCGCCCAGAAGCTCCAGCTCAAAGATGATGTTCTCGTATTCCATGCGCTGCCCCTCTGCCTGCCGCAGGGCGTGAAGGGTACCGGGCGTAAAAATAAAGATATCCCCCTGGTAGGCCGGGCAGGACGCAGCGCCCACCTGCACCAGCCCCGCGCCCCGCTTGACAAAGACCAGCTCCATGCTCTCCTGCCAGTGCAGTGCCACCTGCGGGAAATCTCCCGGAATGGTGCAGGGATACAGATTGAAGGGGAATCGCACGGCACCGTGCTGCTTGGTTTCCTGCAAAGAAGCCTGATTATGCATCATCTCACCTCCAGATGATAGGATTGTACCATAATTTGCTCCTTTAAGGCAAGATTTCGATTGTTTTATCTGGTATATCTTGCATTATAAATGTCAAACCTGTTTTCCGTAAGGTGTGTATCTGAAAACAAAGGAGGATCCATTATGAGCTTTACCGAAACATTACAGAGCCTCACCGGAAAGCTGCTGGCGGACTGCACCGATCAGGAGCTGTATCTGGCACTGCTGGAGCTGG
>OKUQ01000343.1_pt1 | contig 30144 bp, 26 predicted proteins | sample 1606811 | NCBI WGS metagenome assembly OKUQ01 (sample SAMEA3882546, study PRJEB24775) | human gut metagenome | biome: human-associated habitat; feature: intestine environment; material: feces | place: Netherlands | collected 2009/2010
TGGACGGCGAAGAACTGATCGCTGTTCTGAGACTGTAATTAACAACTTCCAGTTTGCCGTACTCGTTCCTGGCAGGGTTTGGAGCAGGCATGCTCCAACAAGAGCACTTCGGAAACTCGCGGGCGCTTGAGAAGTGAAGTCCCGGATGGATCATCCTCCACCCGCAGAAAAGAACCATCGACTTCGGTCGGTGGTTCTTTTGTTTTGCTGGCGCTTTGCGGGATGGTGTGGTATACTCAGCTTAGTTCAACAACTCGGGATTTATAAAGGAGAATATTGATGAAACTGTTTTTATGTTCGCACTTTTCAAGTGTAGGAAGTCTGATAAAGGAAGAAATTGAAAATAAAAAAGTCGCATTTATTCCAACAGCTTCGCTGCGTGAAGGCTACACCGGTTATGTCGGCTCGGCTCGAAAATTATTCAAAAAGTTGGGAGCAATCGTAACTGAAATTGATATTTCAACGGAGGCTTATTCAACGATACAGTCTGTTTTTGAAGATGCGGATGTGATATATTTTACCGGCGGAAATTCTTTTTTCCTTATAGACCAGCTCCGTAAAACGGGAACGGATGAGCTGTTGAAGAAAGAATTGGCAAAGGGAAAACTGATGATTGGTGAATCGGCAGGTGCGATTATATGCGCTCCAAGCATCCAATATATCGAGCAAATGGATGAAAAGCCGGAGGACTACTCACAAGAAGATGATGCAGGGCTTGATTTGATTGATTTCTATGTTCTTCCGCATTATCTTACAGCACCATTTAAGAAAGTTACCGAGAAAATAATGACTGAGTTTTCGGATTTGAATCTATGCCCAATTAACAACCGTCAGGGAATTGTAATTGATGGTGAAGGTTCAAAGGTTATTTGCAAAGACTAATTTGAAAATTCCAGTTTGTTGGCGCGGTCATGTTTTTTTCCCCCCCCCACACACCCATTTAAAAACAGATTCGCACCACAAGGCAACACGCCCCTTTCGGCGGCCAGAGGGCTGGCCGCCCTACACCCTGCCTGGAGAGCAACTGCCAACTGACGGGACGTCGGGGACGCCGCCCCCTACCGCTGCACAAAACAAAATGCGGGAGACTGCTGACGAAAAGCAGTCTCCCGCATTTATTGTTTAGAATTTCTTCGGTTCCTTCTTTGCAAAGAAGGAACACCGCATCCCCTTAATACCCGCTGCCGGCCTCGCCGGAGGTGAGCAGCTTGACGGCACGGGAGGTGCCGAGGCGGTCTGCACCGAGGTCGAGGAACTTCTCGATGTCCTCGACGGTGGAGATGCCGCCCGCAGCCTTGATCTTGCAGCGGCCCGCAACGTGCTTTGCGAACAGCTCAATGTCGTGGAAGGTCGCACCGCCGGTGGAGAAGCCGGTAGATGTCTTGATGAAGTCGGCACCGGCCTCGGGCACGATGTCGCACATCTTGATTTTCTCATCGTCGGTCAGCAGGCAGGTCTCGATGATGACCTTCAGCACCTTGTCGCCCACAGCAGCCTTGACGGCGGCAATGTCATTGCGGACGTCGTCGTACTGCTTGTTCTTCAGCCAGCCGATGTTGATGACCATATCGACCTCGGACGCGCCGTTCTCGATGGCTGTTTTAGCCTCAAATGCCTTGCTTTTGGTGTCCATAGCGCCGAGAGGGAAGCCGACGACGCAGCAGACCGGCACACGGCCCGCCATATACTCGACGGCCTGCTTGACGTAGCAGGTGTTGATGCAGACCGACGCGCAGTGGTTGGCGATGGCCTCATCGCAGAGGGTCCGGATCTGGGGCCAGGTTGCCTCGGGCTTGAGCAGGGTGTGGTCGACCTTGCTCAGCATTTCTTCCTTCGTGTATTTCATCGGAAATTTTCCCCTTTCTCACAATGCTTGCACAGGCGTGCCTGATGCAGGCCCAAGGCAGCGAAAACGATGGAGGTGATGCTGACCGTGGCACCGATGATGCCCAGGATCAGCCCCACCAGGCGGAATGCGTGACCGCGAACTTTCTGTTTCATAGGGGATGCCTCCTTTTGGGGACGTAGTTTTTTGTGCACGAGCTGCCTGGCTCCATGGGTCAGCAGCGGGTGCTTGAGCACAAATTTTGCCACTTTAAAAATAAGCATGGTATGCTCCTTCCGGATGATGCGTTACTTCTTTTTAAAGATAAACAATTTGCTGAAAACGTAGTTGGACACGATAACGATGACCTGGCTGAACAGCTTGACGCCCATGGCCCACAGCTTGCCGTTGGCCGCGGCAAACGCGACATGCGGTCCCAGCAGGCTGACGCCCAGCCAGATGATGACCTGATCCATGACCATCGTGGCGATGCGGCAGGAGACAAACTGCCCGAACTCCGCCCAGGCCGCCTTGCCCTTGTTCGCGCTTTTGAACACGAACGTGCGATTTGTCCAATAGGCAAAGAGGATGCAGATGCAGTTGTCCAGAATATTGCCGATGCCCGCGGCAAAGTCTGTACCGAACGCCGCCTGGAAGCCCGCAAAGACGACCAGGTTCAGCAGCGTTGCGACCCCGCCGAAAAACAGGTAGGCCAGACCCTCATAGTATTTTTGGATGATGTCTTTGAGTTTTTGCATGATGTACCCGTTTTACGTTTGTAGGGGCGGGCACTGCCCGCCCGCAGGGCGTCGAGGACGCCGCCCCCTACAGGTTACTTGTACAAAAAGGGGCCTGCCTGTTACAACAGGCAGGCCCCATACGGTTGCGCAATGACTAAGAATTATTCAGCGTCCTCGCCGTTCTCGTCGAGGCAGGCCTTCATGGACAGGCTGATGCGCTTGCGGTCAAAGTCGACGGCGGTCAGCTTAACGCGGACCTCGTCACCGACCTTCAGCACGTCGGAGACCTTGTTCACGCGCTCATTGCTGATCTCGCTGATATGAACGAGACCGTCAATGCCCGGCATGATGCGGACGAAAGCGCCGAACTTGGTGATGGAGACAACGGGAGCGGTGAACTCGGTGCCGACGGGAACCTCATTCTCCAGCTTGACCCAGGGGTTGTCCTCTTCCTTCTTGTAGCCCAGGGAGACCTTCTGGTTCTCGGGATCGTAGCTCTTGACGTAGACCTCGATCTCGTCGCCGACCTTGACGACCTCGGAGGGATGCTTGATGTTGTTCCAGCTCAGCTCGCTGATGTGGCACAGGCCATCGACACCGCCCACGTCAACGAAAGCGCCGTAAGAGGTCAGGCTCTTGACAACGCCCTTATACTGCTTGCCGACCTCAACATTGGCCCAGAACTCCTCGCGCTTAGCCTTGTTGGCCTCGGCAGTGACCTTGTTGATGGAGCCGACGATCTTGCGGCCGGCACACTCGGTAATGACCAGCTGAACGTGCTGGCCAACCAGCTTGGTGTAGTCCTCGTCACGGCGCATGGTGGCCTGAGAACGGGGAACAAAGACGCGGACGCCCTTGACGTTGACAACAACGCCGCCCTTGTTGGCCTCCATGACGTCGCCTTCCATAACGGTGCCGTTCTCGGCAGCCTCGGAGACGTCCTTCATGCCCTTCTGGGCCTCAAAACGGACGCGGGACAGGGTGTCAACACCCTCCTGATCGTTGGTCTTGACAACAACCAGATCCAGCTCGTCGCCCTCTTTAACAAGGTCTTCCATCTTGGCGTTGGGGTCATGGCTCATCTCGCGCAGGGGCACAATGCCGGTGTGCTTGGAGCCGTCGACACCGACGATGCACTCCGTCGGGGAAACGCTGATGACCTTGGCTTTTACGATCTTTCCGGTGTAAACATTTGCATTGGCTTCGGTAGCTTTGAGCATCTCCTCGAAGCTCATGTCGTCACGGATCTCTTCACTCATACTGTTAAGTACCTCCTCAATTATAGACGAAGGCGTTGAAGCCCCGGCTGTCACGCCCACACGCACCGCACCAGCAAGCCATGCAGGGTCGAGTTCATCAGCAGTCTCGACGTTGATGGCCTTGGTATGCCGCGCGGCGACCTGTAACAGCTTTTGGGTATTGGAAGAATGATGACCACCAATGACGACCATATGATCGCATTTTTGGCTGAGGTCTTCCGCTTCCTGTTGCCTCGCCCACGTTGCATTACATATTGTATCAAAAATTCTGGCTTTTGTACACTCTTTTTTTAAAAAAGCTTTGCAATTTTCCCAACTTTCCACGCGAAATGTCGTTTGCGCGACGACGTAGATGGATTCTTGTTGCAAAAGCGTGGGGAGCAATTTTTGCAGCTCCTCCGGATTGGCAAAAACCTGCACAGGGCCGCTTGTATGGCCGACAATTCCCTGTACTTCGGGGTGGTCGGCGTCGCCTGCCACAAGCAAAAGCGCACCGTTTTTGTCCGCTTCCATCGCGATTTTATGGATTTTTGCAACAAACGGGCAGGTAGCATCGTGATACGCCAGGCTGCGTGTGCTTATTTTATCATAGACGCTTCTGGGCACGCCATGGCTGCGGATGATGACCTCATACCCGTCGGGCACAGCGTCAATATCCGGGCAGGTCACAGCGCCCTTCGCCTCCAGATCGGCCACGACCTGAGCGTTGTGGATCAATGGGCCGAGGGTCGCAACCTTGCGTCCCTGCGCCAATAAATCATAAGTCAGCTTGACCGCGCGGTCCACACCGAAGCAGAAGCCAGCAGTTTTGGCACGGATGATCTCCATAGATAAGCTCCTTTTGTAAACTCCTTGCCTCCCTCTGCGAGGGAGGGGGCCAAGGGGAATGTCATTCCGGCAGCTGCGGCTTGTCGTCCGGTGCAGCGGGTTCCTCCGCTGCCGTTTCGGCCAGGCGCACAGCAAAGGCGTTGTCGGCCAGCAGCTGCTCCAGCTCGTCGCGCAGGAGGTTCTTCATGCGGCGCAGCTCCGCCATTTTGTGGCTCTGATCCCTGATCTGCAGGTCCGCGGCGGGGATCGGCTCGCCAAAGACGATGCGCAACTTGCAGAAAAGGTGCAGCCTGCCGTCCTTGGTGCCGTAGATGATGCGCACAGGCAGCATGTCCGCACCCGCGGCGGCGGCGATCACAAATGCGCCGCTCTTGATCACGCCCAGCTTGCCGGTCTTTGTGCGGGTCCCCTCGGGGAAGATCATGATGCCCGTACCATTTTTGCACTCGTTCGTCAGCTTTTCTACGGTGGTGGTGTCGCCCTTGCCGCGCTCGATGGAAACAGCGCCCATGCATCGCAGGAACCAGCCGGCCAGCGGATTTTTGAACAGCTCCTCCTTGGCCAGAATGCGCAGCCGCTTCCAGTCAAATATCGTTATAGCGATCAAGACAGGGTCAAGGTTGGCAATGTGGTTCGGTGCGATGACGTAGGCGCGTCCATCGCGGACGGCCTTCAAATTCTCGCGCCCGATGACCTCGAACCGGAACAGAATGTGGGCCAGCACCCAGACGATGGGCAGCAGAATCCAGTATAAAAGCATCGTCAGCCCCCTTAGATGTGCGCAAGAATCGTGCGCTTGAGCAGGTCAAAGCTCTCCTGCAGGCCGATGCTGCTTGTGTCCACCAGAATGGCGTCGTCGGCCTGTTTGAGCGGGGCCACGGCGCGGTGGCTGTCCTGGTAGTCGCGCTGCCGGATGTCGGCCAGCACGGTGGCAAAATCCGCGGGCTGGCCCTTCTCGGCCAGCTCCTTGGCGCGGCGCTGGGCGCGGGCCTCGGCGCTGGCGGTCAGGAAGATCTTGACCGTGGCGTTGGGCAGCACAACGGTGCCGATGTCGCGGCCATCCATCAGGATATTCTGGCTTTCGGCCAGGCCGCGCTGGGTATCCAGCAGGAAGCTGCGCACCGCGGGGTGTGCGGCCACGGCGGACGCAGCCATGCCGATCTCCTCGGCGCGGATGGCCGTGCTGACGTCCTCGCCGTTTAAATAAATGTGCTGCGCACCGTCGATCAGGCGGATGCCGAGCTTGACCTGCGGCAGCAGTGCGGCGACAGCGTCGGCGTCATGCGGGTCAACGCCCGCACGGACGGCGTACAGGCCGATGGAGCGGTACATGGCGCCGGTGTCAACGTAGACATAGCCGAGGTCTTTGGCGAGCGCCTTGGCGAGACTGGATTTACCGGCCCCGGACGGGCCGTCGATTGCGATGGAAATCATAGTTATCATCCCTTTAAATAGAATCGTCTTTGGCTTCTCCCTTCGGGGGAGAAGCTGCCGCCCGCAGGCGGCTGATGGGGAGAGAGCTTGCGGGGGCTGCCCGTTAGAGGGTTGCCGCCGCAGAGCCGCAGGCCGGGCACGCCCAGCCCCTACCGGGTGGTTTCTCCTTCCCGTGCAGTTGCCGTAAGGTCTGCCCTCATCCGGCCCTGCGGGGCCGCCTTCCCCCTCGGGGGAAGGCTGGGGTTACAGCGCCTTGGCTGCCGCCACGGCGGTTGACCAGGCGATTTGCAGGTTATACCCGCCGGTGCGGGCGTCCACGTCAAGGACCTCCCCGGCAAAGTACAGGCCCGCGCACAGCTTGCTGGCCATCGTCTTGGGGTCTACTTCACGGACATCGACGCCGCCGGCGGTGATGACGGCGTGCTCTTTATCGCCCAGCGCGCTGACCGGCACCTGCCAGTGCTTGCACAGGTCAACGAGCGCCTGCTTCTGCTCCCGCGTGATCTGCGCGGCCTTCGTGGCGGGGTCGATGCCCCACTTTTCGACGGCGACGGGGCGCATCGAGTTGGGCAGCAGCTTTGCCAGCGCCCCCTGCGCACTGTGGCTGCCCTGCTCCGCAAAGTCGCGGGTCAGGCGGTCATAGAGCTTTTTTTCATCCAGCGCGGGCTTTAAGTCAAACTCACAGATATAGCGGTGTTTCGTTATATCCTCAATGTAGGTGCTGGCCGACAGGACGAGCGGCCCGGACAGACCGAAGTGGGTGAACAGCGCCTCGCCCTGCTCGGTAAACAGCGGCTTGCCGTCGCAGAGCAGCGTCAACGTAACGTTGCGCAGGGCCAGGCCCATCATGCGGCGGCAGGCCGGGTCGGGGCTGACCAGACTGCACAGGCTGGGCTGCGGCGGCATGATCGTGTGCCCTGCCTGCCGCGCCAGCCTGTAGCCGCTGCCGTCGCTGCCGGTGGCCGGATAGCTGATGCCGCCCGTGGCGATCAGCGTGTTTTCAGCCCGCAGCGTCTCGCCGCGGTCCGTCACAGCGCCCTTGCAGACGCCGTCCTCGATGACCAGCTTTTTTGCGCTGCCGCGCACAAATTCCGCATCGCGTGCATAATCGCGCAGCGCGGCCAGCACGTCGGCGGCGCGGTCACTCCGGGGAAATACCCGCCGCCCGCGCTCGGTTTTGAGCGGCACGCCGAGCGACTCGAACAGCTCCATGGCCGCCGACGGCGGGAAAGCGTAAAGGCTCGAATACAAAAACCGCCCGTTATGCCGCACATAGGGCAGAAACTCCCGCACGTCGCTGTCGCTTGTGACGTTGCAGCGTCCCTTTCCGGTGATAAGCAGCTTTTGGCCCGGTCCCTTGGGGTTGTGCTCCAGCACGGTCACGGTCAGCCCGCGGGCACAGGCGGCCCCGGCTGCCATCAGGCCCGCCGCGCCGCCGCCGATGACCAGTAGATCTGTCATGCGTTCTCCCTTCGTTTGTCAGTTTTTCTCGGTCTGCCGTACAAAAGCAGCCCGGCAAATGCGTACAGGACCAGCAGCGGATGCACCGTTGCCAGGTACATCGTGCTGGTGCCGATGCCGAAGCTGGACACCTCGACAAAGGCGATCATGGCACAGCGCAGCAGCGCAATGCCGAAGATGCCGAACAGCAGCAGCCACGGCACAACGGTCTGTGCCGTGCATTTTTGGCGCCGCTGCGGCAAAAGCTCTGCCAGCTGGCACAGCACGGCGCAGAGCACGCCCACCGTAAGCAAAATACTGCAGACCCGCGTCCAGCCCTGCATGACGGCAAAAACCGTCTTTTGGTACGGGCTGTAGTAGGGCGTGTTCTCCCCCGCGTTGGCGGCGCTGTTGAAGCCGCAGTGCAGGTAGCCGGACCAAGCGGCAAAGTCGTCCTCGGTGCCGATGGACCGCAGCGTCTCATAGGGCGCACAGTCCCGCAGGCCCAGCACATGCCAAAAGCCGTTCCAAGTCTCGGCCAGCGTCGAAGGGACGTAAGCCGCCGAGATCGGCTGGCTCGTCGCCACGCGCCTGCCGGTGCGGCTGGGCAGTGTGCCCGCGTCGCAGGCGGCGTTGATCTTATCGGCCACGGTCTGCCAGTAGGCGTCGGCGGTCTTAGCGTCGGCGTAGATGCCCTCAAACTGCGCGGCACGGCGGATGGCCCAATAGAAGCTGCCCGCGCGGTAGTCGTCGAGATCTGGGTCGCGGAAGTCATTCTGCAGCTGGGCGTCCTCCTCCAGCCAGTAGGCCAGCGGCTCCAATTCAGGCACAGCGTCGTACATTTTCTCGCGGGCGTCGGCGGGCACGGAGAGGTAGGGCGCGGTGCTGTCGGTGTCCACGCGCATCATCGCGCCCATGGCCGCGGCAAAGGAGCCTTCCGAAAAGTCGGACAGCGCAAACACGCCGTAGTGTGTGTAATTGAGGGTGCAGAAGGTCAGCACGCCGACGCCGAGCATGACATACGGGATGGCCTGCGCGGCCAGAGCCTTCCAGCGGCGCTTGCCAGCCAGTACCACGGCCACAATGACGGAGGCCGCCGCGGCGAACGGCAGCAGGAACAACCCGGCGTCCTCGCGGTCCAGATAGCCGCAGGCCAGACCCGCGCCCGCCGCGGCCAGCCACGGCCAGAGCGGCTTTTCCGGCGTGAACACCGCGCGCAGCGCCATGCCCGCCATGCCCGCAAAGAAGTACAGACACAGCGCCGGAAAGATGTTGTCCCGGTAGACGCGCAGCGTGTAGGCCGCCCAGCTCGACGGCAGAAACGCCAGCGCCGCAAACAGACCGAGCGTCAGCACGCGGCCCTGTGCGGTTTCTTTTTTTCGCCACAGCGTCGAAAAGGCAAACGCCGCCAGCAGTGCCGCCCCGCACCAGAGCGCCGCGCCGCTGATAAGATACGGCAGGTGCAGCGCGTGCAGCAGTGCCAGCCACACCGGGAAGAACATGGCCTTGGACAGCGTCAGATAATCATACGCGCCCAGCCACTGCCCGGCTGTGATATGGTTGGCCGCGCGGAACATCAGCTCGTCGTCCAGCGGCGCACCGCCCACCCAGATGTACGCCTGCTGAAAGCCCGTCAGCGCCAGACGCAGGCAGACCAGCAGGGCGCAGAGCACCCAGAAAGCGCGGCGGGACAGCCGCGGGCGAAAATGCTTCATCGGTAACTTCCTCATGCGTTATTTTTGCAGCTTCTCAATGCTTTCCACAAGATATTTCTGCTGCCTGAACGTCAGATTTAAGAGCAGCGACAGATACTTGACGACGATGGTCAGCACGGCAAACAGCCCCGCAAACCCAACGGTGATGACGAACATCGTCGTCGTCCAGCCCTCTACCGGGTGGCCGGTGGCGAAGATGACGAGGGTATAGATCAGCTCGGCCAGCGCCAGCGCCATCATGCAGAGCGTGACGGTCACGCTGGCCTTGAAGCCGAAGTTCGTGTAGAGCGTCAGGCTGTCCAGCGCCAGATTGAACCGGCCCTTCTGCTTAACGGTCAGCTGGCCGTCAAATTCCAGGTCGACCATCCGTAAGCCGCTGGCCGCGTAGGCCGCCTTGCGGTAGGGCAGGTGCGTGCTGGACGCATGGACGCGGTTGATGGCGCGGCGCGTCACCAGACGGAACGCGTCGGTGCGCAGGCGGTAGGCGCTCTGGGAGTGGGCGTTGAACACCTTATAAAACAGGCTGCTGCCGCCGCGCACGGTGCGCGGGCAGACCGACACAATATCGTTGCCGTCCAGCGCCGCCCTGTATGCCTGCATAATAAGCGTCGGCGCGTAGCAGAGCTCGGTGGAGTCGAACTCATAGACATAGTCGCCGATGGCGGCATCGAGGCCGGCGTTCATGGCGTCCTCGAGCCCGTGGTAGATGCTCATGTGCAAAATCGTCAGCGGGGCGTCCTGCTCCCTGCCCCAGGCGCGCAGCTGTTTGACCGTATCGTCGGTGCAGGCGTCGTCGACAACGACCAGCTCATATTGTTTAAAGTTGGCGTCCAGCTCTGCGGCCACCGTGCGGCAGAACTCCACGGCGCGCGCACCGTCGTTGTGCAGGTAGACGACTGCCGAAATAAAATTGTTGTCTTTAAGCATCATACATCCAATACCTCGTCCAGGTCGTATACCGTGTTGATCTTGCCGGACAGCACGCTGACGAGCTTCGGCTCGTCGTTCATCACGCGGACCACCGTCGGGCGCGAGTCGTCGATCTCGCTGGCCTTTAAGATGGGCTTCATGCTGAACAGGCTGCTGTGGTAGGCAAAGCCGTATTCTTCCTTTAAATACTTGCGGGCCAGCTGGCTCATGTAGGGCCAGGCGCTTTGCGGCTTGGCCGGGCACTCATTGCAGTTGTACAGGCTGCCCGGCTTGCACACGCCGCCGCATTCCTGCTGGCACGGGAAGGTCGCAACGCTGTCATAGCTCGTCTCATGCGGGGTGAAGGTCACGCTCGTCAGGCTGTGCAGACCGGTCCGGCCGAAGGGCATCAGACTGAAAAACGGCCCGTCCATGACCGTGATGCCGGTGTTTTTCAGGCTTTTGTCCACGGTGCACAAAATGATCTCGCACTTTTCGTACTTAATGCCGAACGGCGGCAGACCGAGCATGGCGTGTACGTCGTTGACGCCCGCATAGGTCGCGTTGAGCAGGTAGGGCGCTTCGGCGGTGATGTTCCCCGCCTGCACGCGCCACGCGCTGCCGACCTTCTCGATGGCCGTCGGCTTGTGGCTGTACAGTACCTCAACGTTGGGCAGTGCGGCGAGCTGTTCCAGAAACCAGCGCTTGAGTATCTGCGCATCGTAGGTGTACTCGGTGGTCAGGAACGCGCCGTCGCAGAGACCCGGGTTGAAGTAGCGCTCGGGCGCAACGTCGTCGCAGCGGATGCCTGCCGCCGCGCAGAACCGGCGAAATTCCGCCGCGTTCGTCCAGGAGAAGTGCGCACTGGTGGCGTAGACCTGGTCAAACTCGGTGTGCAGGCAGAAGCCGTAATCATTGCAGAACCGCTCAAAATAGTGGGCGGACTTGATGGCCGTGGAGTAGCTGCGCGGGTAGTGGTAGCCCATGTGGACACGGGCCTGGTTGATGTAGGTCGCGCGCATGAAGGGCGCGGGGTCGCGCTCCAGCACAAGGACGCGCTGCCCCGCCGCGCCGCATTTCTGCGCCGCGTACAGGCCGTACAGCCCCGCGCCGAGGATGATTTTATCGTAGGTCATAGAGCGTTTCCCCTTTTTACATTCCTTCGGACGATTGCCGGGTGGATATGGGATCTGCCCCGGCATTGTAGGGGTCGATGCTCATCATCGACCCGGGCACTTTGCGGCTGCCGCCAAGTGCCGCGGGCGAGCACTGCTCGCCCCTGCATCTTTGCAAAATATAACTTACGGATTATACTTCCCGGCCAGCGCATTCAGCAGCACCTTCATCAGGTCGCTGTTGCCCTTGAAGCCGCTGATCTTCGTCGGCGTCTTGCCGGTGGCCGGGTAGGCGCGGGTCACGGGGACCTCGCAGGCCTTCAGGCCCAGCTGGGTCGCGCGGATGCTTAAATACGCCAGCAGCTCATACCCGCCAAAGACATCGCGCAGCGGGCGGACATCCGGGTGGGTCAGGTACTCGCGGCTGTAGGCGCGGTAGGCGTTGGTCGTATCGGTGAACCACTGGTGCGCCCCCAGGCTGACGAGCGGCGCGTGGATGAGCCGCACGGCGGCATAGCGCACCGGCGGCGTGTTGATGGCGTGGCCGCCGCGGATAAACCGGCTGCCCTGCACGAGGTCATAGCCCTCCTGCAATTTTGCGATAAACTCGGGCACGTCCTCGATGGAGTCCTTGTTGTTGCCGTCGATGGTCAGGATGCCTTTATAATTGCGGTCCAGCGCAAAATACATGCCCATGCGCAGCTGGGCGCCCTGCCTGCCGGGGCCGGTTTTCGTCAGCAGCGTGTTGACGTGGTAGAGCGCCAGCGTCTCCCGCTTCATGCTGCCGTCGGTGGAGCCGCCGTCGCAGATGACAATGTCGCAGAGCTGGTCGATGCCCGCCTTCTGGGCGCGGCCCAGCTCGGTCAGGATGCGCGCGCCCTCGTTGATGACGGGGATCAGCAGGCAGTAGTCATGGCGGCGGCCCTCAAACTCCACAGCCGTGTAGTCGGGCACGCCGTTCAAGTTTGTGCGCTCATACTCGATCATGCGAACACCTCCGCGATATAGCCCATCGTGCGGCGGATCGTATCCACGTCGGTGTGGGCCATCTCGACGGAGACGAAGCCGCGGTAGCCGACAGCCCCCAGCAGAAGCGCCAGCTCCTTGTGCTCGGGGCGGCGCTCAATCGGGACCAGACCCGGCTCACTGATGTGGACATGGCTGACATACTGCATATCATCGATGAAGCTCTGCAAGTGCTCTCCCTGCGCCAGCACGGTGGACAGGTCCAAATTGACCGACAAGCCGGGGTTGTCCAGCCGCTTGACGAGCGCAAAGGCGTCGGCGGTGCCGTTCAGGTAGTTCGTGTACATCGGCGGGTTGGCCTCCAGCGCCAGATGCACGCCGTACCGCGCGGCCAGGTTGCCCGCCTGCATGAAGAACGCCTCGGCGGCGGCATCGTTGGCCCCCAGCGGGCGCATACGGTTCTTCGGGCAGCCGAACACCAGCGACGGGCAATTCAGGCTATGGGCAAACTGGAACGCCTGCGCCGTGTAGTCCAGCAGGTGCTCGGTGTCGGCAGGGTCAAAGATATTGCCCTTCTGGCCGTACCAGATGCTTTGCAGACTGGGCACCGAGAAGCCCCAGCGGTTTTTGAGGTATCCGCCGAACAGCAGCGCACTCGTCAGGTTTTCATACGGTGCTTCGGAGAAAATGCGGGTCGGGGCCAGCTCCAGGCCGGTGAAGCCCGCCTGCTGCATGGCCGCGTATACGGTTTCGTCATCGTCCTTCTGCCATGCAATGTTTGAGATGGCAAGCTGATAGCTCGGCATGGGTCAGTCCCTCCAACTGCGCATAAAGCGCGTAATATCATCCAATTCCTGCTGTTTTGTGCAAAGGTAATCGCCGCTGCCGCCCAAAAGCGCCGCGTGGCGGCTGCGCAGGTCGTAGTCAAACAGGGGCTTGGGCAGTTCATTGTGCCAGTCCGCTTTGCCGGTCACGGCGGTGTAGACCTCGGCGGCGGAGACCGGCGGCGTGCAGAGGTGCAGCAGCTTTACATCAGCGGCGCGGGCAGTCTCCATATCCGACCAGAGACGGTCTAAATTATAGAACTGGTAGCGGCTGCGGGCATCGGTGAAAGCCAGGGCGTTGAAGTCGTTGGCTGCAAAAAAGGCGCGCAGCGCTGCCGGGTCGGCGGTGCCGTTCAGCTTGTAAAAGCCGTTGTCCGCCAGCGTGTAGGCTGATTTGACAAGCGGTGATTTTGCCGCCAGCTCGCTGTATTTTTCCGGTCTGAGCATGGCCGGGGTGATGGTGTGCAGGTCAAAGAGGAAGTTTTTCCTGATGCCGACGCCGTACAGTGCGGGCAGGCGCACAATGAGCGCGTCGGGGAAGTCCTCGCGCACCCAGCGCTCCAATTGCAGACGGTTTTTGCCGTAAGCGGGCAGAGCCTCGGTGTCCTGCGCGGGGCTGTCCTCATAGACGCCGCGGCTGTCTGCCAGCACGGCAATGCTGGAAATCAGGACAAGTCTTTTGGGCGCGATTTGGCGGATATTCTCCCGCGCGGCGCGCATGACGGCAAGGTCGGCCTCCGGGTCGGCGTTGGCCAGGAACATGGCCGCCGGCACGCCCGCGTAGACACAGAGGTCCGGGCGGGTGCCGTACTGCGCGGTTATGTCACTGCTGTGGCATTCCGCGGCGAAGGTATGTTTGGCCAGCAGGTTGCCCCCCACAAACCCGGTGGAGCCGACGAGCAAGTCACAGGACATAGCAATTCCCCTTTGCACATTTATACAAGGTACATTATAGCCTATTGCGGGGGAAAAAGCAACGCCCTGTGCGGAATCGCACAGGGCGTTGTAAATAATTGCTATGTAGGGGCCGGGCATGCCCGGCCCGTAACTGTACGGCAAGCAGGCTTTTATGGCAAAGCCCCGGGCCGGACATGTCCGGCCCCTACCGCTCGGTCATTTCAAAAATTCCTCAATAATTTTCAGCCCGACCGCCCCGGATTTTTCCGGGTGGAACTGGCAGCCGAGGACGCTGCCGTGGCTGGCGGCGGCGCAGATCTCGCGCCCGCCGTAGACGGTGTCGGCCAGGCGGTCCTCATCGCGGACGGGCTTGGCCTCGTAGCTGTGGATAAAATAGCACTCCTCGCCGGGCTTGAGCGCGGCCAGCGCCGTGCCGGAAAAATCCGTGCGCCCGCCGCCGGGGTAGAGCGGATCCCAGCTGATGTGCGGCACCTTCTGCGGATGGCCGTCCACATCCGTGTCGGGGATCTTTACCACACGGCCCGGAATAAGCCCAAGGCCCTTGTGCAGGCCGAACTCCTCCGACTCGTCAAACAGCATCTGCATTCCTAAGCAGATGCCCAGCAGCGGCGTACCGGCGGCGGCCTTCTGGCGGATCGGCTCGATCAGCCCCAGTCGTGCCAGACCGTCCATGCCGTCCTTGAACGCGCCGACGCCCGGCAGCACCAGCTTTTCCGCGGCCAAAACGTCCGCCGGGTCACTGGTCAGCAGCGTTTCGGCCCCAAAGTGGGCAAACGCATGGCGGACGCTCAACAGGTTGGACAGGCCGTAGTCAATCACTGTTACCTTCATACCCGGCGCACCTCCACCCCGCCCGCGCGGATGTCCTCTTTCAGCTCCGTCACGGTTTCTTTTTTGTAATGCAGCACAGCGGCACAGGCCACGGCGTCCGCGCCCGCGTTGGCGGCGTCCACAATGTCGTCGCCGCAGCCGACACCGCCGCCGCAGATGACCGGCACGTTCACGGCTTTCGTCACGGCCTCGATCAATTCAAGGTCCATACCCTGCTGTAACCCCTCGTTGTCAACGCTGGTCAGCAGAATTTCGCCCGCGCCCAGCGCCACGCCGCGCTTGGCCCACTCGACGACGTCATAGCCGGAGTGGGCGCGGCCATTGTCGTAGTAGGCTTCCCACTTGCCGGGCCAGGTGCGGCTGCGCTTGGCCTGAATCGACAGCACCATGCACTGGCTGCCGAACGCCTCGGCCACCTCGGTGATAAGCTCGGGGCGCTTGATGGCCGCCGTGTTGATGGCCGCCTTGTCCGCACCCATCGACAGGATGTGGCGCACATCCTCGACGCTGCGCAGCCCGCCGCCCACGCAGACGGGAATATACACATCATCGACTGTTTTGCGCACAATATCGCTTAAATTGTTGCGGTTGTACAGGCTGGCGACGATGTCGATATAGAGCAGCTCGTCTATCCCGGCCTCATAATATTCTTTGGCAAACGCATTCGGGTCGCCCAGCTTGCGCAGTCCCTCGAGCTGGATCCCCTTGACAAGGTTGGTGTCCTTGACGTCCAATCTTGCGATAAGTCGTATTTTTTTGCTCATAGCTGAACCTTTCTAAAACCTTCCCCTGTGGGGGAAGGTGGCCGCGCGAAGCAAGGCCGGCTGAGGGGCGCGTATGCCACGATTGCCCGCAAACGGGTTGCCGCGGAAAGTCCACCCCTCATCAGTCCGCTTCACGGACAGCTTCCCCCAAGGGGGAAGCCTTTTCGCTCAAATTTCGTGGTGCGTTCCCCTCGGGTCGCCCCACAGTACCTCGCTGTCGCCCTCGTAGGGGGTGTGGCGGAGCTTCCACATATTGTCCTCCCACTTCCAGATGTGGGGGCTGCGGAAGCGGTCCGCCAGGTCCATAAAGTAGTCACGGTCCATCCTGGGCTGCTCAAACAGCTGGCTGGCCCAGGGGAAGTGCTGGCGGTCCAGCGACAGATATTTGAAGATTTCCTTTTCAAAACGGTCCGGGTACTCGCCGTCAAACTTCTTGCAGAGCGCCTTGCCCTCGTCCAGCGTGATCTCCTCGTTGCGGATCTCCTGCGCGGCGTCGTAGGTCGTGCGGCCAATGCCGTACTTGATGTAGGTCGTGTAGTAGAAGAAGTCGTCGATCTTGTCATCGATGGAGTTGTACTTGGAGTAGGTGCCCTGGGTGCGCTCCGGCGCGGGGCGGAAGCCACCGTGCTCGACGCTGTAGTAGTACGCGCCCTGCGGATGCCACTTCTCGTAATAGCCCAGATACCGCACCTGAATGTGGTTTTTCTCAAGGTTGGAGGTCTCGGACGGCAGGTAGATGGCCAAATCGGCCTTGTCCACTTTGTAGTCCTCCTCCAGCTGGCGCAGGCTGACACCGCCCAGATAAATATGGTCGTAGTCGTTGACCGCAAAGAAATGTTCGTCGCGCAGGGCGGAGTTGTTGTCGGCAATCGGGTTGCCGAACTCGGCCTCGTTCTCGCCGTAGAACACCAGCGGGATGCCGAACTTCGCGGCCATCTTGGGCGCCAGCTGCTTCTGGCCCAGAATGAACGGCTGGAACGGGTGGAACAGGTTCTCCGTCGCAAGGCGGGTCAGCAGGCGGTGGGTCATGCCGTTGGGGGTGCACAGGTAGTTGTCAAAGCCCGCGTGGATCCACGCCTGCATGTTCTCCCAGCCCCAGGGCGTGTAGATGTGGGGGGCCCAGGTGACGGTCAGCGGGTGCATACCGTACTTGTATTTCAGCAGGTGCGCGGCGTAGAAGCTGTCCTTGCCGCCGGAGCCGGGCACAAGGCAGTCATAGCTGCCGTCGTTCTTGCGGTACTGGTCGCAGAGCTCGCGCAGCTCCTTCTCGCGCAGGGCCCAGTCGATATGGCCGTTGGCCTTGTTGTGGCAGGCATGGCAGGCATCACAGACACCGTCCTCCTGAATGACCATCGTTTTCTTGATGGAGTTGATCGTGTGCTCAAACTCATAGCAGGAGTTCGGCTTCTGGTTGCTCATGACGCACTCTTTGCAGAACTGTACGTGCCTGGGCAGGCCGTAGTAGGCTTCGAGCCGGTCCTCCGGGATGTCCGGGGCGTACTTGCTGTAGTCAATGTCGATGTGACGGGGAATCTTTTCCATATTCTTTACACTCCAATCGGCTCTGTATCAAAATGAAAAGGCGCCGTCCGATAGCAATGCTATCGGACGGCGCCTTTGCCGTATGTGGGTATTATAGCACAAGGAAAATCATTTTGCAAGGGGTGTTATTCCGCAACCTGCACGCCGTCGATAAATACGGCCCGCACCTCGGTCATGACCTCGAAGGGGCAGCCGTTCGTGATGACGACGTCCGCGTCCTTGCCCACCTCCAGCGAGCCGACGCGGTCGGCCACGCCGATGTGCTCCGCCGGGTTGATGGTGATGGCCTTCAGCGCGTCGAACGGGTCCATGCCGGCCTTGACCGCCATGCCTGCGCAGAGCGGCAGATACTGCTGCGGAATGACCGAGTTGTCGGTGATGATGGACACGTGGCAGCCCGCGTTGGCCAGCACGCCGGGGGTTTTCCAGGATTTGTTCTGCAGCTCAAACTTGCTGGCAAACGTCAGGCTCGGGCCGACAGCCATCGGCACGTCCTTTTCTTTTGCCAGCTCGTCCGCAATGAGATGCCCCTCGGTCACATGCTCCAGCGTCAGGCGCAGGTTGAACTCCCGCGCAATGCGCAGCGCCGTAAAGATGTCGTTGGCCTGGTGGGCGTGGGCCTTTAAGGGGATCTCCCGCGCCAGCACCGGCAGCAGGGCCTCGAGCTTCTGGTTGTAGGCAGGCATTTTGGTCACGTCACCGTTGGCCGCCTGCCTGCGCGCGCCGTAGTCCCGCGCCTGCATCAGTGCACCGCGCAGGAACGCCGCCGTGGACATGCGGGTGGAGTCGCACTTGTCACGGTAGCAGCGCTTGGGATTCTCGCCAAAGGCGCACTTCATGGCGACGGGGTCGCGGACGATCATGTTGTCCACGCGCTCGCCGACGGTTTTCATCGCCAGGAAGGTGCCGCCCAGCACGTTGGCGCTGCCCGGGCCGGTGCAGACGCAGGTCACACCTGCCTTACGCGCGTCGGCCAGCGAGGGGTCGCGCGGGTTGATGCCGTCGATGGCGCGCAGCTGCGGCGTCCAGATGTCGTTCATCTCGTTGTAGTCACAGCCCTCATACCCGATGCCGTAGCCGTCGAGACCGATATGGGTGTGCGCGTCCACAAAGCCGGGGAATACATCAAGGCCGTCGGCGTCGAAAACCACAGCGTCCGCCGGGGCGGTCAAATCGGTTCCGATGGCGGCAATTTTGCCGTCGGCCAGCAGAATGTCAGCCTTGCAGGCGTCGCGGTGAACAACGTCATGGACGAGGCCGCCGCGGATGAGGGTGGTCATGATTATTCCTCCGTTATACCGTAGGGGCGCATTCTATATGCGCCCGCAGAGTCCGCAGCCGCGGAAGCGTCCACGGGCGGATATGGAATCCGCCCCTACATTTTATTTTCTCCTTACTTACACGTTAAAATCCAAGCACGTCCTTACCGCGGTGTACGGTCTTACCTTGCCGTCCGCCACGGCGACGTGGGCGGGGTGGGTGGAGTAGCCTTTGAGCGCGGCGGCGTCGGTGAAGGTCGTGTCCAGCATCAGGTCAGCATTGGCAGAGCTGGGCAGGGCGTCGGTGTAGACGCGGACATCCAGCAGGCCGGGGATCTTACCGGCCAGACCCTCCAGCCCTTCCTTGATGCCGGCCTTGACGGCGGCCTTTTCGGCGTCGGGCATCTCCTTTAATTTCCACAAAATAACATGACGTACCATTACTTGTTTTCCTCCCAGATGGGGTGCTTGAGCTGCCACTCGCCGTACTCGTTCTTCTCGAACAGGTCGCGGTTGTAGAACTTGTCCAGAATGGCCCAGAACTCGGTCTCGGTGTAGCCGCAGAACTCGCAGAAGTCACGCACGCAGAGCGGGTCGAGCTTGCCGTCGCGCTCCTTGATGATGGGGATAGCCTCCTCGCGGGTCATCATGCCGTAGCGGATGTAGCGGGCCGTGTAGTCGGTGGCGGCGGCGTGGCCGAACTTGGGATACTTGAGCCAGCTGTGCACCAGATAGGCGCGGGAGTCGATCTGGTCAAAGTTCTCGGCGTGGTGGGTGCGGTCCCACTCGTGGGTCAGGTCGTGGAAGCCGTGGGCCTTGGCGATCTGGTAGTTCTTGTAGCTGTTCCAGGGCACAAAGTAGCTCATGTAGAACGGGTCGAGCTTGGCGCGCTCCTCGGCGCTGGGGGCCAGCGTCAGAGAGAGGTCTTTCTCGGTCACGCCGTCGCCCAGCAGTTCCTCCATCGGCATACCGACGGCGACGCCGTTCTCGATCTGGCCCATGGCGGAGTAGGTCTCCTTATCGGCGTTGCCGCCGTACTCAAAGCTGACGTTCTCGCCGTAGCAGAGCATCGGGGTGTTGAACTTGGCTGCCATGTGCAGCGGGAAGGTGTAGATCAGGCGGTCCACGTACCAGGTCGGCTTGCCGTACTTCTCAAAGAATTTGCGCATCAGCGTCTTTTGCACCTTGATGTTGGGCTTGCAGGAGATGATCGTGCAGCCGAACTCCTCGCTGATGTTCTTGAGGTTGTGGATGCCCGCCTGCGTCATGGGGAAGTTATCCTCGACGCTGAACAGGATGGGGTTCATGTGCATGACCTCTTTCAGCATCCAGACCTGGAAGTGGCTGTCCTTGCCGCCGGAGACGGCGACGGCGCAGTCATAGCCGCCGGGGCCGTTCATGCCGCGGTACTTGTCGCAGTAGGCCTCGAACTCCTTGAAGCGGGCATCCCAGTCCACATTTTTGCGGGCTTCGTAGTGGCGGCAGGCGCTGCATACGCCCTCGGCATCAAAGGTAATACCGGGTCGGGTGTCGGGCATGGTACATTTTTTGCAGTAACGCATAAGAACACTCCTTATATTTATATATTATATTTCGTTGTTGTACCGTAGGGGTCGATGCTTGCATCCGCCCCTACAAATATGGCAGGGCTTGTGTTGTCGCTTTTTCACTTCGCCGCCGCATGCACGGCGTCCGCGCCGGCGAAGTCATAGATGACGAACCGTCCGTCGTTGTAGACCTCGGTGCATTCGCCGTTCTGCACAAGGCCCGCGCTCTCCGCCGGGCCGTCGGTCTCGGTGTCGATGAGCAGGAACGGGTGCTGCGGGTCGGTGGTCAGGTGGTCCTTGCGCTGCAGCCAGTTGGGGACGTAGTCCTCATCCAGCGATTGCAGCGTCCAGACGTCCAATTTTCCGCTCGCCAGCTCTGTCATGGCGTTGCCGTTCCAGAACGTGGCGTAGCCTTCGGTGTAGCCGTTGTCCACCAGCCAGTCGGCGGCGGCGTCCAGCCCCTTGTGGGCGAGATACGGGTTTTCGATCTCCTGCCGGACGGTGTTGACGGCGCAGACCGTGAAGCAGCCTGCCAGCACCACACCCAGCAGCTGCCGCGCGCCGGGCAGGCGGAAGTCCTCGGTTTTCAGCTCCACCGCCATGACCGCAATGGCCACCGGCATGTTCATGAGCCAGAAGTAGAGGTAATACTCGTGGAAGTAGGCGTAGGAGATGCCGCAGACCGCCAGCATGGCGACGAGCAGCAGCACAAGCAGCTGGTCGTTCGTCTCCAGCTTTTTCAGCCGCAGCAGCAGCCGCACGATGCAGAAGAACATCCACCCGCCCAGCAGCAGACCGATGCCCGCCGCAATGCCGCCGAAGTGGAAGATGCCGGAGCCGTTCTGGTAGCCGAACTCATGGAAGAAGTCCATCAGGATGCGGTCCAGCGTGAACCAGTTCTCGTCGCGGTCCCAGACGATGAAGCTGTAGGACTTGAAATCATACAGCCGCGACATGACGCTGTTGCTGATGAAATACCCCGCCGCGCCGGCCACCGCCGTGACAAGCGACGCCGCAAACAGCCGCACCTGACGGCGGCAGTGCTGCAGGGCCGTTTTCCAGTCGGACGTGCCGCTGTCGTGCAGTGCAAGCACCAGCAGGATCGCCGCGGCAATGCAGAGCGGCGCGTGGAACACCATAAGCTGCTTGACGCCGTTCATGCCCGCGATGGCCGTAACGATGCAGGCCGCGAGCCATTGCAGTGCGCAGTGCTTTTTGTCGGCGTCGAGGCTGCGCAGCACCAGCGCCAGCACAAGCATATAAAAGAAGGTGTAGACGAGGTAGTACCCGCCGTAGATGGCGTAGACCAGATAGTGCTGGCCGAACGGCCACAGCAGCGTGCCCACCATCCAGAGGCCGGGCCGCCCGAGCCTGGCGCATTTGACAAAGAACAGCATACACGCCGCGTACAGTGCCAGCGTGACGGCCATGCCGAACGTGCGCGCCAGATGCCAGTCATCCGGGAAAAGCAGCAGCCCCAGCCGGTAGAACCATTGCAGGTTGACGACCTTCAATTCCGTGGAGTAGAACCAGTTGTGGCTGATGATGCTGCCCTCTTTGTTGAGCAGGTCGGAGAGGATCATCTCCGACGCGAGGTCGGAATCGACGATCCATTTGCCGGGCACAAGCTGGTACCACAGGTCAAACAGATACGCCGCCGCCATCCAGAGCCACGGCAGCGCCTGCCAGAGCCTGTGCAAAGCCCCGCCCTTTGTTTGTTGTTTCATTCGGTTTCTCCTGATTCAGGTTTCTAGTTATTTAAACTATACCGCATTTGGGCGCAAAGCGCAAGGCATGCAGGGCAAAAAAGCGCCTTGACGCTGTGCGGCATTCATGCTATAGTGGGGGTAACGGCCCGTTTTTCCGCGGGACTGTGCGGGCTTTTCCAGCAATCGGAGGGCCCGCTGCTTTTATATTTGCTTATCGTTTGCTTATCGGAGGGCGGCCATGCAGCAGCTACGCAGCGCCATACACAATGCCATTGCCAGATTTTTGAAAAATCAGCCCCCGGCGCGCATCATTGCCGTGGGCTTTGCGCTGCTGATTTTGCTGGGCGCGGCGCTGCTGATGCTGCCGTTTGCCGTACACCCCGGCGCACACGTCGGCCCGCTGGACGCGCTGTTTACCGCAACGAGCGCCGTCTGTGTGACCGGGCTGGTCGTGGTGGACACCGGCGACACGTTCAGCCTGTTCGGGCAGGCTGTCATTGCGATTTTGATACAGATCGGCGGTCTGGGCGTCGCGTCCATCGGCATGGGGCTGGCGCTGGTCGCCGGGCGGCGCATCAGCTTAAAGGGCCGCTCCCTCGTGCGGGAGGCACTGAACGTCGAGAGTCTGGAGGGCATGGTGCGCCTTGTGCGGGCCATCCTGCTGGTGACCCTGATCTGCGAGGTCGCCGGTGCGGTGCTCAGCTTTCCCTCGTTTGCCCGCGATCACATGCCGCTGCAGGCGGTGTGGCTGAGCATTTTCCACTCGATCGCCGCCTTCAACAACGCGGGCTTTGACGCACTGGGCGGCGGGCAGAGCCTGATCCCCTATCAGAACGATCTGCTACTGAACCTCGTCACCGATGCGCTCGTCATTGTGGGCGGCATCGGCTTCATGGTCATTCTGGACGTGGGGCGCTGCCGCGGGCAGTTTCGCAGAATGACGTTCCACACCAAGGTCGTGCTCTCCACCACAGCGGTGCTGCTGGTGGGCGGCGCAGTGCTTTTGCAGCTGACCGACCACATGGGCTGGCTGGCAGCGCTTTTCCAGAGCATGACGGCCCGCACGGCGGGCTTTTCCAGCGTGGATTTAGGCAGCATGAGCAACGCGGGTCTGCTGGTCATCATGATCTTAATGTTCATCGGCGCATCGCCGGGCTCGACGGGCGGCGGCATCAAGACCACAACGTTTTTTGTGCTGATGCAGCAGGTGCGGTCCATCTTCTCCAAGCGGCGGCTCGGCGGGTTTCACCGGCGTCTGCCGGACGGCTCGCTGTCCAAGGCCGCGACCATCATGCTGATGGGCCTGATGGTCGTGGGCTGCGGCACGTTTGCGCTCTGCGTGCTGGAGCCGCAGCTCGATTTTGGCCGCCTGCTGTTTGAGCAGATCTCGGCCTACAGCACGGCGGGGCTTTCCACCGGCATCACGGCGGAGTTATGCCCTGCCAGCCGGGTGGTTCTGATCCTGACAATGTTCATTGGCCGCGTGGGCGCGGTGACGCTGCTCTCCCTCTGGGTGGAGCGCCCCGAGCCCACCGCCCGCTATACCGAAGAAGCCATTACGATTGGGTAAATGCGAAGCCGCAAGGCAGCCACCGTAGGGGCGGATTCCATATCCGCCCGTGCCCGCCTGCCACAGGCACGGCTCCGCGGGCGCATATAGAATGCGCCCCTACACACTCTGCCGCCCGGCGCGGCGCAGAAAGGGTACACATATGTTTGATAAAATGAAAAGTTCCGCCGAAAGCTACGGTGTCATCGGCCTGGGCCGCTTCGGCACGGCGCTGGTCAAAACGCTGGCCGCCGCCGGCAAGGAGGTCATTGCCGTGGACAAGGACGAGGCAAAGGTCAAGGCCGTGCGCGGCTACACCGACTATGCGTTTGTCATCGACGAGCTGAACGAGACCTCTTTGAAGGAGACCGGCATGCAGAACTGCGGCACGGTCACGATCTGCATCGGTGAACAGATCGACATCAGTATCCTGACGACGATGCTCGTCACAAAGCTGGGCGTGCCGCACGTCATCTCCAAGGCCGCCAGTGAGGTGCACGGCGAGGTGCTCAAGCGTCTCGGGGCCGAGGTCGTCTACCCGGAGGCCGACATGGCCGTGCGCATCGGCAAGCGGCTGATCTCGGGCAATCTGCTGGACTACATCGCCCTCGGCGACGGCGTCGAGGTGCGGCGCATCACGGTGGGCGGCAGGATGCTGGGCAAGAGTGTGCGGACGCTGGATCTGCGCAAGGCCTACGGCATCAACATCATCGCTGTCGAGCATGGCCAGCAGACGAACGTGGAGTTCTCCGCCGATTATACCTTTAAGGAGGGGGATACCGTCGCGGTCATCGGCAAGGTCGGGAAGATCGATAAGTTTGAGAGAGAAATGTAATTTCAGGCAGATGCCGGGTTCCGGGCGGCCCCTGCTTTAAATCACTGCCCTGTAGGGGCCGGGCATGCCCGGCCCGCGGCTTTGCTATGCTGCCCGTCAACGGGCTGAACCCTTCCGGCCTGCTTCGCCCGCGCAAAAAAAGGCCCCCTTGTCAAAGGGTGACTCCCCACAGTGTGGGGAGATGTCGCGGAGCGACAGAGGGGCCCGGGCCCGAAGGGCTGGCCGCGTCAGCGGACTGGGGGATTCCGACGGGCCTTGCCTGATTGCCCATTACACCCGCAGACGGCCAGGAATCCCTCCGCCTCGCTTGCGCTCGGCACCTCCCTTTGACAAGGGAGGCTTTCTTCGCGGGGCGTCGGGGACGCCGCCTACATTCCTCGTTAAAAAACTAACCGCACAAATTTTGCGCTTTTCAGCTTGCAAATCTGCCCCTTATGTCGTACAATATAAGCTAACGAAATACGGCAAAACAGGAGGAATTCCAAATGGAACACAGCAATCCGATCCTGATGGGCAACGACAGCCCGCAGAAATTCATCACCATCGGCGAGGTGATGCTGCGTCTGACCCCGCCGAACTATGAGAAGATCCGCATGGCCTCCTCCTTTGAGGCCAGCTACGGCGGCAGCGAGGCCAACATCGCGCTGGCGCTGGCGAACCTCGGCGTGGATTCCACCTTCTTCAGCGTCGTGCCCAACAACTCTCTGGGCAAAAGCGCTGTGCGCTGGCTGCGCTGCAACGACGTACACTGCACGCCGATGATCCTCTCCACCAAAGAGGAGACCCCCAGCCACCGTTTGGGCACCTACTATCTGGAGACCGGCTACGGCATCCGCCCCAGCAAAGTCATTTATGACCGTATGCACAGCGCCCTGACCGAGTACGACCTGACGAAGGTCGATCTGGACGCGCTGTTCGACGGCTTTGACTGGCTGCACCTGTCCGGCATCACCCCGGCGCTGAACAAAAATTGTGCGGATTTCATCCTGCGCTGCCTGCGCGCCGCCAAGGAGAAGGGCCTGACCGTCAGCTTTGACGGCAACTTCCGCTCCACGCTCTGGAGCTGGGAGGAGGCCCGCGACTACTGCACCCAGTGCCTGCCCTATGTCGATGTGCTGTTCGGCATTGAGCCGTACCACCTGTGGAAGGACGACGAGGATCATTCCAAAGGCGACTGGAAGGACGGTGTGCCCCTGCAGCCCAGCTATGAGCAGCAGGACGAGATCTTCCAGCATTTCATTGACCGCTACCCGAATTTGAAGTGCATTGCCCGCCATGTGCGCTACGTCCACTCCGGCAGCGAGAACAGCCTGAAGGCATTCATGTGGTATGAGGGGCACACCTTCGAGTCCAAGCTCTACACCTTCAACATTCTGGACCGCGTCGGCGGCGGCGACGCTTTTGCCAGCGGCCTGATCTACGCGATGATGCACGACTACAAGCCGATGGACATGGTCAACTTTGCTGTGGCGTCCAGCGCCATCAAGCACACCATCCACGGCGACGCCAACATTACCGACGATGTCGAGAGCATCCGCAACCTGATGAACATGAATTACGATATTAAGCGATAATTTTCCCTAAGTAAAATCTGCCGACCCGATGTTGGGTCGGCAGATTTTGTTTATGGATGCGGAGCCTTCCCCTTCGGGGGAAGGTGTCTGCGGCCCCGCCCGCAGACGGATGAGGGGCGCGTGTGCGGAGATTGCCTGTTTACGGCAGGCAGCGGAAAACTGCGGCGGGGTGAAGGCACCCCGTCCTACATCTGACGATACGGTGCGCTGTAGGGCGGCATGCCCTCATGCCGCCGCGGTCATTGCTCCGTTTTTCCGTTCATCTCCGCGTTGATCCCGGCCCCAATGAACAGCAGATTGATGATCACATACAGCCACAAAATAATCAGAATGACCGCCGTCAGCGAGCCGTAGATATACGACAGACGCCAGAAATGCAGGATGTAAAACGAGAACACACGGGAGAAGACCAGCCACCCCGCCGTTGCAAAGATCGTGCCCGGCAGCTGGCTGCGCGGCGTGCGCCGCCCGCCGGGGACGTAGGTGTAAATCAGCAAAAGCAGCCCGAACAGCAGCGGGACCGAGACGATCCGGCCAATGCTGGCCACCCGCTGCAGCGGGGCCACAATGGCCGCGTAATGGCGAAAAAACGGCAATGTATCGGCAAAGCGCGTAAACAGGGAGTGCATGCCCTGCAGCGCCAGCATGACCAAAAGCAGCAGCTCAAACACAAAGGTGTAGCCAATCGCCAGCAGGCGGTTCAAAAACGTCCGGTGCGAGCCGGGCGTCAGCCTTTGCAGGCCGATCTGCAGTGCGTTCATACCGCCCGACGCCGAGACGATGGTCGTCAGCACAGCCAGCGACGCCACAAACTGTGCAGACTGGCCGCTTAAATTTTGCAAAAGGCCGAGGATGGCAGTCTGTATCTCGGGGATCTGCGGCAGGAAGTCCGCCAGCAGCTCGGCGACGCCTTCTACCGAGAAGCCGGGCACCAGGTTGACAAGCATCAGCACCCACATCAGCAGCGGGAAGGACGCCGTCAGCAGAAACAGCGTGGCGGATCCGGCGTAGACCGTCATGTCCAGCGCCAGGTAGCGGCGCAGTACGGCGGCGGTGATCTGTACCCAACGGGGCGGTTTTTGTTTCATGGCGGCTCCTTGTGGGGGGATGTGTATGGCGGCGTGGTTGCGGCAAAGCTCCCGGGTCGATGACGAGCATCGACCCCTACATTATAGTATAAATGCCCCGCGTGCGCAACCTTTGCCCCGACGCAGAGCATCGCGCCCGGCGCAAAACGCTGTCACCTGGCGGGAGCTTAGCGGCCAATAAGGCCATACACAAAAAATTTACAGGCACAGCCGCCCAAAGCGGTTAAAAATATATCAAAAACACTTGCGCATTTTCGGTTTTATGCGTATAATAAGGATAAACCCCTTGGGGCGCGGTGCGCCCCGCCAAAAATGTGAAACATACCGAGAGGAGCTTTTACTATGGGTTTGGGTAAAAAGACCATTGACGATGAGAACTACGCCGGCAAGCGCGTACTGGTTCGCTGCGACTTCAACGTCCCGATGAAGGACGGCGTTATCACCAACGATAACCGCATCAACGCCGCACTGCCGACCATCAAGAAGCTGATTGCCGACGGCGCTAAGGTCATCCTGTGCAGCCATCTGGGTAAGCCGAAGAACGGCCCCGAGGCCAAGTTCAGCCTGGCCCCCGTTGCTGTCCGCCTGAGCGAGAAGCTGGGCCAGCCTGTTACCTTTGCGGACGATGACAATGTCGTCGGCGAGAACGCCAAGGCTGCTGTTGCCACCATGGGCAACGGCGAGGTCGTTCTGCTGCAGAACACCCGTTTCCGCAAGGAGGAGACCAAGAACGAGCCCGCTTTCAGCGAGGAACTGGCCAGCCTGGCCGACGCTTACGTTGACGACGCCTTCGGCTCCTGCCACCGCGCTCACTGCTCCACCGCCGGTGTGACCGACTATGTCAAGGATACCGCTGTCGGCTACCTGATGGAGAAGGAGATCAAGTATCTCGGCAACGCCGTGAACGATCCCGAGCGTCCCTTCACCGCTATTCTGGGCGGCGCCAAGGTTGCGGACAAGCTGAACGTCATCTCCAACCTGCTGGAGAAGGTCGACACGCTGATCATCGGCGGCGGCATGGCCTACACCTTCCTGAAGGCCCAGGGCTACGAGATCGGCAAGAGCCTGTGCGACGACAGCAAGCTCGACTACTGCAAGGACATGATGGCCAAGGCCAAGGAGAAGGGCGTTAAGCTGCTGCTGCCCGTCGATGCCGCCTGCATCAAGAACTTCCCCGATCCCATCGACGCTCCCGTCGATACCGTGATCGTTCCCGTCACCGCGATCCCGGCTGACATGGAGGGCTGCGACATCGGCCCCGAGACCATGAAGCTGTTTGCTGACGCCGTCAAGGCCAGCAAGACCGTTGTCTGGAACGGCCCCATGGGCGTGTTTGAGAACCCGACCCTGGCTGCCGGCACCCTGGCTGTTGCCAAGGCTATGGCCGAGAGCGACGCTACCACCGTTATCGGCGGCGGCGACTCCGCTGCAGCTGTCCAGCAGATGGGCCTGGGCGACAAGATGACCCACATCTCCACCGGCGGCGGCGCTTCTCTGGAGTACCTGGAGGGCAAGGAGCTGCCTGGCATCGCAGTCATCCAGAACGCATAATCACAGCATCATGAACGGTGCGGCGGCTGTTTCGCCGCCGCATCTTTTATTTATAAAGGTAAATAAGGTAAGGAGAACGTATCATGGATAAGGCAAAGCGCAAGGCCATTATTGCTGGCAACTGGAAGATGAACAAGACCGCCTCCGAGGCTGCTGTTCTGGTGGACGAGCTCATCCCCGCCGTCAAGGACGCATCCTGTGAGGTCGTCATCTGCACTCCCTATACCGATCTGGTCACTGCTGTGGCAAAGACCAAGGGTACCAACATCCATGTCGGTGCCGAGAACGTCCATTTCGAGAAGTCCGGCGCATTCACCGGCGAGATCAGCGCGGATATGCTGGTGGATCTGGGCGTCGAGTACGTCATCGTTGGCCACTCCGAGCGCCGTCAGTACTTCAACGAGACCGACGAGGCATGCGGCAAGAAGGTTCAGGTTGCTCTCGAGAACGGCCTGCGCCCGATCCTGTGCGTTGGCGAGTCCCTGACCGAGCGCGAGCAGGACGTTACCATGGAAGTTATCCGCAAGCAGATCAAGATCGCTCTGCAGAACGTAGCTGTTGAGGACATCAAGAAGGTCGTCATCGCTTACGAGCCGATCTGGGCGATCGGTACCGGCAAGACCGCTACCGCAGAGCAGGCTAACGAGGTTTGCTCCGCAATCCGTGACTGCCTGCGCGAGAAGTACGGCGCACGCGCTGCCCGCGGCATCACCATCCAGTACGGCGGCTCCATGAACGCTAAGAACGCTTCCGAGCTGCTGGCTCAGCCGGACGTTGACGGCGGCCTCATCGGCGGTGCATCTCTGAAGAGCGCAGACTTCGCTACTATCGTAGAAGCAGCTAATCAGTAATTAAATCGCGTAGATCGCGGTAACGGGAAGTCCTCCCGCGCTAATCGCGAAGAGGGGGGCAGCGACAGGTATCGTTGCCCCTTTCTGTCCGTTTTTACTTCTGAAAAGGAGTCACAAGAATGATTAAAAAGACCACCGCGCCGGGCGCTTCCGACGCAGCAGAAAAGGCTGTACCGGTAAACGTTCTGGCGGATCCGGTCGTTGTCAAGGCTGAGGAGCCGGCCAAGCCGAAGCGCGGCCGCAAGGCCAAGGCTGAGGCAGAGGGCGCAGCAAAGTCGGCAGCCAAGCGCGGCCGCAAGCCTGCCGCAAAGACGACGGCCGAGAAAAAGACCTCGACCCGCAGGAGCACTGCCAAGAAGGCGGAAGGCCCGAAGAAGCCGACCGCTCTGATCATCATGGACGGCTTCGGCCACCGTGCGGAGAAGAAGGGCAATGCGATCGAGGCCGCAAACAAGCCGAATCTCGACCGGATCTTCTCTGAAAATCCGCTGACCTATATCGGCGCATCCGGTCTGGACGTCGGTCTGCCGGACGGCCAGATGGGCAACTCCGAGGTCGGTCACACCAATATTGGTGCAGGCCGCATCGTATATCAGGAGCTGACCCGCATCACCAAGGCGATTCAGGACGGCGATTTCTTCGAGAACCCGGCTCTGATGAGCGCCATCAACCAGTGCAAGTGGTTCGATTCCACCCTGCATATCTTCGGCCTCCTGTCCGACGGCGGCGTTCACTCCCACATTGACCATATGTTCGCGCTGCTCGAGCTCGCGCGCCGCAACGGTCTGCGCAAGGTATGCTTCCACTGCTTCATGGACGGCCGCGACACGCCGCCGCAGTCCGGCATCGAGTATATCGACCGTATCCGGCCGCTACTACGCAATGGACCGCGACAACCGCTGGGACCGCGTAGAGAAGGCATACAAGGCGATCGCGCTCGGCGAGGGCGAGCACGCCGCTTCCGCGCATGAGGCGATGGAGAAGTCCTACGCCGCAGGCGTTACTGACGAGTTCGTCGTTCCGGTCATCGTGACCGAGGGCGCGACCGTCCGCGACGAACTCGTCAGTAAC
>OKUQ01000356.1_pt1 | contig 29671 bp, 20 predicted proteins | sample 1606811 | NCBI WGS metagenome assembly OKUQ01 (sample SAMEA3882546, study PRJEB24775) | human gut metagenome | biome: human-associated habitat; feature: intestine environment; material: feces | place: Netherlands | collected 2009/2010
CGATGACGCGCGCAAACAGGCGCAGGCGGCTGGCGATAAGGCCGACAAGGTGCGCTCCGACCTGCAAGCGGAGGTGGACGCGAACAAGCAGGCCACGGATGCGGCCATCGCCAAGGTTGACGCGAAGGCTGACAAAGCGCAGAATGACCTTGAATCGCAGACGACGGCGCTCAAATCCAGTATCGCCGCCGTGGATGCAAAAGCGGATCAGGTCAAGGCCGCCGGTGGCAAACTGTCGCAGAAGGTGGATGCCGACAAGGCCGCCTTGGACAAGAGCATCGCCGACGTGGACGCGAAGGCTCAGGCCGCGAGCGACAAGGGCGACCGGCTGGCCGGGCAGATCAGTGACGTGACCACGACCGTCAACGGGCACACGACGAAGCTGGGCGAATTGTCCACGCGTATCGAGGGTGTGGCTTCGGATGGCCAGGTCACGGTCAAGAGCCTGACCTCTTTGCAGCAGACCGTGACCGGCCTCAGCTCGACGGTGACGCAGAATACGAAGACCGCTTCGGATGCCATGAGCAAGGCTTCGCAGGTGGAGCAGACCGCCAATAGCATCAGCGCGAACCTGAGCAAGAATTACACCACCACCGCCGATGCCGATGAAAAGTATGCCGCGAAGACGGAGCTGAAGGCCACCGCCGACGGCTTGCAGGCGAATATCACGAGGTCGCAGCAGACCGCCGATGGTGCCGTCACCGCCGCGAATAAGGCGCAGGCCACAGCGGATGGGTTCGGCGCGACCCTGAGCAAGGATTATCAGACCGCGAAGGCCTCGGACGAGAAGTATTCCACGAAGGCGGAGTTGAAGGCCACAAGCGACGGACTATCCTCCTCATTGTCCTCGGTCAAGCAGACCGCCGACGGCGCCGTGACCGCCGCCTCCAAGGCCCAGCAGACCGCCGACGTGGTGTCTTTGAACCTGTCGAAGAATTATGCGACGAAGTCTCAGGCGGACGCCACGTATGCGACTCAGACGAGCCTGAAGGCCACTTCGGATTCCCTGACCGCCAGTATCAATTCGACCGCGAAGACCGCACAGAGCTCCGTCGATAAGGCGACGAATCTCGAAGCGAATCTGAATGGTTTTAAGACGACTGTTAGCCAGACATATACCACTAAGACAGAATTTGCAAATCTCTCTATCGGTGGAACGAATCGTATCGTGCTGTCGGGTGGCGTAGCCGGACGAATCGACACGAGTGGTGACTCCGGCTCTATTGATACGGGAACGCATTGGACTTCAGCCTATGTGTCTGTTGCTCAAGCTGCTTATGTGCTTTCCAGTGACATCAAGGTCGAAGGCAATACATATGTGAGCGTGGCATTCTATGATATGGATAAGAAGTTCATCAGCCGACCGACTGGCGCGATGACTAATCTTGCTGCACCATGGTCAAGAATCCTGACTGTCCCGACTAATGCCGCCTATATGCGTGCATCCTTCCCGACCAATCAGAAGGGGCATATCAAACTCGAAAAAGGCACTAAGCCCACTGACTGGTCACCCGCCCCTGAAGACCTTCAACCCGCCGGAGACTATGCCACCAACAGTTCTCTGACCCAGACTGCGAACTCTATCACCGCTCAGGTAACCGAAGTCTCTAAGACCGCTACGTCTGCAATGAATAAATCCACTACGGTGGAACAGACCGCCAACGGCCTGTCCACCAGGATCACCGCCCAAGGCAAGACGCTGGATGCCACGACAAAGACCGCGAACGAGGCCAAGTCGACCGCTGACAGTAACAAGCAGACCATTTCACAGGTCAAAACAACCGCCGACGGAGCCGTGAGCCGCGTGAGCTCGCTCGAACAGAACCTCGACGGTTTCGAATCCACTGTCGCCAAGACCTACCAGCCCAAGGACGGCATGTCGGCTTACGCCACCACCAGTGCGCTGAAACAGACTTCCGACAGCATCACCGCCCAGGTGGCCGAGGTGTCGAAGACCGCGTCCGGCGCGATGAGCAAGGCCACCACGGTGGAACAGACCGCCAACGGCCTGTCCACCAGGATCACGGAGCAGGCGAAAACGCTTGACGCGACCGTTAAGACCGCGAACGAGGCCAAATCGACGGCCGACTCCAACAAGACCACCATCAGTCAGACCTCGAACCTCGTCAACGCGGCGCTTGCAGGTGACAACCTCATCACCGACGGCGGTTTCGAATCCACCGCATGGTGGATGGGTCTCAAGGCCCCATTCAGGCTTTCGGTCGGGTCGTTCTACCACGGCGCGCATGTCCTGGTCTGCGATGCGGCCACCGGAGACAACCGATGCCCGTTGACCCATGAGAAAGGCATGGCTGGGACAGCCACCGCGATAACGGTCACCAAGGGACGCACGTATCGCCTGTCGGGCTACTGCGCCTGGTACTGGTCGGTCCCGTCGAACGTCAATCCGGGCGCTGAAAAACTCAGATTGGCAAAACCAGACGGAACATACATCGCCGATGCTCAATGCGGCAAATCCACGTCATGGGCGGAAACGCATGTAGATTGGAAGTGTCCTGATGATGGTTCGATCACTTCGGTCCGGATCGAAGTCATGCATCAGGCCAATGGCACCATCATGTGGGATGACGTGAGCTTCCGGGACATCACCGAGGCCGCGGCCACCAGCACGCGCGTGGCGTCCGTCGAGCAGAATCTCAACGGGTTCAAAACCTCGGTGGCGGACACGTACCAGCCGAAATCCGGCATGGGCGGCTATGCGACGCAGTCGCAGCTGACGCAGACCGCGAATCAGATTCGCGGCGAAGTGAGCGAGAAATACCAGTCCAAGGACGGTATGAGCTCTTACGCCACGAATTCCGCCTTGACGCAGAAGGCGAATGAGATCACAGGCAAGGTGCAGGAGGTCGCCAAGACCACCCAAGGCAACACGACCACCATCAGCCAGGTCAGCCAGAAGGCCGACAAGATCAACACGACCCTGTCGCAGAAGATCGACGGCAAGGCCGACGTGAGCCGCGTCAGCAGCTTGGAGCAGTCTCTGAGTGGTTTCAAAACATCGGTGGCGCAGTCGTATCAGCCGAAGGGCGATTATCCGACCAAGACGGAAATGCAGTCCAATATCAGCCAAAGCGCGTCCTCGATCAAAAGCGAAGTCGCGAACACCTACACGACGCAGACCGCGACCGAGGCGTTGAGGAAGAGCGCGACCCGCACGTTCACGCTGACCGGCGCGGCGGGTAAGGCGAAGTGGGTGAAACTCGGCTATCTCACCAGTAATGGGGACAATTCGAGCGTCCTGATCCACGTGTACTCCGGCGACGGGTACAACGGCCAGGCTTCCCAGAACGCGGAGTTCGAGATCTTCGTCAAGGACGGATGGCAGAAGTCAGCGTCCGCCACGAGTGCTTTCGGCGTCTCCGTGAGCCGCATCCGCAACGCCGACGATGTGAAGGTCAAGGTGATGGCGTTCAGCTCCACCACGTGCGACATCTGGGCGTACATGCCGTGGGCGTACTGGAATGGCCATTACACGTTGCAGGGCGACTACAAGTCGTGGCAGGATGGGCCGAATTGCGGTGGCACGAAGATAGAGGACGCGGAGCCCACGTCGGGCACCGCGCAGGACCTCGCCTACGACACGCTCAGCACAAGGTCGTATGTCGACCAGACGGCCAAGAGCGTGGCCTTGGGTGTGGTGCAATCCTACAAGGGTTCCGACGGGTCCGGGCTCGCGACGAAGTCGGATATCACGGTCGCGAAGAACAGCATCACCAGCAGCGTGAGCAGCACGTATGCCACCAAGACTGGTGTCACGCAGGAAATCTCGTCGAAAATCACCCAGAACAACAACAGTCTGGATGTGAAGTTTTCCACGAAGACGGAGACGAAGAACGCTCAGGACACGGCCAACACGGCCAACTCCCACGCTTCTGACGCGCAGTCGCGCATCGGCAGTCTTGAGGATTGCATCAACATGACATCGCAAGGTGTGCGCGTCGGTAAACGGGTGAACGGCAAATGGTCCGGATGGAGCGCGCTTGTCAACACGGAAGGCAGCTACGACATCTTCGATGGCGCCGGTGCCAAGCAGGCGACCTTCTCGTCCGGACGACTCGATCTTGGCAAGTCCAGCCACAACACGAACGGCATATACGTTCCGGCCGGCGGCAATTGGACGAGCGGATGGCTGTGCATCGACGACTATCTGGTCGACTGCGACCATACGCGGCACATTTACGCTTGCGCGCGCGGCGGGCTGTTGTGCTTCAAAGGCCGCGTGGCTTTGACCAATCCGAACGCCGCCGGCGACCAGCGCGTCATCGACGGCGGCAAATGGTATCGGGCCATGCAAGGCAAATACAGCGTCTACCCGTATTTGGACGTGGATGATGACGAGCGGGATTGGCCTGCGACCTTCAAACGCTCGGACAATAACCTCCTCGCAGTCGGCACATTGTTCATCCCACGCACCACCCGCGACATCTGGTGGTACGACCCCACCCGCGGAAAACACACCATGTGGATCGATCTCAACAATCTGCAGATCCCGATGGGCAACAACGTCATCGGATGATCCACGATTAAAAGGAAGGAGGATGCGATGGCATCCGAAAACGAAAACACGACGACCGTAACGACGGAGGATGGAATCCTCGACCTGCGTCCACCGAAGGGCAGTCTTGTAAGGCAATTGCTCAGGCTTGGTTTGACCTTCGATCACAAGGATGCGTCAGGTGAGACGTGGTGCGATTACACGCGTGGGCTGAGCGCGACGTTCGCCGATCGTCAAGCCACGGACGTGACCTTGGCTGATATGGACACGAGGGACGAGACCACGATCACGGCCAGTCAGCTCGCCACCGTCACGGAGATCAAGACATGGCGCAGTGATGGAGCCGGGGACTGATGCCACCCATCGACCTCTTTTCCAGCTCGGAGTTTTGGACGGCGGTGATAGTCGCCCTAGTCGGCGGCGGTGGAGTCGGAGCGATCATCGGCGCCATCTCCAGCCGTCGCAAGGACACGGCGCAGATCGCGGCCCAGGCATGCGATATTCTGACCGATTCGGTCATCAAGCCATTGCGTGAGCAGGTGGAATCGCAGGAGGAGCAGATAAAGCACCTCGAGGAGCAGCAGCGGAAGTATTTCACGCTCACGGCCTACACCCGCGACCTTTTCCATTGGCTAGGTTTGTTCTGCGAGATCATCGAGCCGGATTTCCTCAAGCGTCATCCGAAGCCGCGCCTGCCCGACGAACTCCGCGCCGACGTGGCACCCGAAACATTGGAGGACTGATGGGTTATCTCGCAATCGGCATCTACGCCGCCCTCTGCGTCGTCTTCCTGGTGTTCAACCACGGGGCGCACAAGGACTGACATTTTCAACATGAGGCCATCTCTTCGGAGGTGGCCTTCCTTATTAAGGAGGCAAATATGGCGGAACACGCCAATGGAAACACCACCACCAATCTGCCGGGATTGACCGGAGAGCGCGTCAAGGCCGGAGTGACCATCGTGGTCACCCTCTACGCCTTGATTAACGCCGGCCTGAATCTGGCCGGCTACAATACCCTGCCCTTTACCAATGAGCAGGTGTCCGCGACTGTCTTCAGTGTCGTGGGCGTCATCGGCACGATCTACGGCTGGTGGAAAAACCAGAACATCACCCGCGCCAGTCTTGCGGGCCAGCAGCTTGTGGACGCATTAAAGAAGGAGGGCGTGGTCAATGGCATCAGCGCGGCGAAGAGCGCGGCCTTGAGCGCCGCTTCCGCCGTGGCCAAGACCACGCCGAAGACCGAACGCTCCGAGACCGACGATACTTCGGAGGACTGATGACCGGGGCAAGCTTCGCGCAATGGAGGGGCTCTCCCAACCACTACGACGGCCGGCTGGGCTTGAGCGTCAACCACATCACACTGCATATCATGGTCGGCCGACTGTCCGGCACCGACTTGTGCTTCCAGCGATCCAGCTTCCAGGCCGCCAGCCATTACGGAGTCGGCGGCACCGGTGCCGTCTACCAGTGGGTCGACGAGGTGAACGGTTCGTGGGCCGACGCCAACTGGCGCTCGGACTGCTCCGGCATCACCATCGAGCATGAGGGCGGCATGGCCGGAGTGCCGGTCACGGACTCGGAGGTCGAGGCATCCGCGAGACTATGCGCCGACATCGCGCGGCGGTACGGGTGGGGCGTGCTGTGGCACGACAACAGCGGCAACCGCTGTGGGAACATCGTCCTGCACCGCGAGGTGCCGGGCACCGACCACTTCGGATGCCCCGACAGGTGCGTCAACGCCTTGCCGGTGGACCGGATAATCAACAGGGCAAACCAAATACTGATGGGAGTAGACATGGCATTGACCAACGACGACATCAACAAGATCGCTAAAGCGGTCACCGATTCAGTGTGGCAGTACAAGAATCCACGCATCAACGGCAACCGAGACGCGTATAACCTGCTCACCAATATGCCGCACGACGTGATGGCGTATAAAAATTCGCAGGTTGTGGATCGTGACGTTTTCGGACTCATCACCGACCTGACCGGTCAGGTCGCCGACCTGACCGATATGGTCAAGACCCTGGCCGAATCCAAGGGCGCCGACCCCGACTAGATCGCTGCCGCCGTGGAAAGCGCGGTGAAGGCCAAGCTCGACAAGCTCAGGATCACCGTGACCGACGGCCAGTGATTAATTTTCTGGCGTGAGACTCGCACTCGCCCCTCTCTCAGCTTCTATGCTGGGGGAGGGGCGTTTTCGTGTTTCCGGCGGGTGTATCATACGGAGAAAGCAAAAAAATAGAGTCTACTTTGAGTGACACTCAGGTGGTGGAAACACGAAACTCCAAGCGTGGCAACGCATGCAGAAACCTCACCGTTATAAGGACAGTTTATAACGACACTCAAATTTTCTTGATGTCTTATAGCTGGCGGTTTTGTGATAGCTTGAGCGGGTTGCATTGTTCATATCAGATGGAGGATTCATGTCCGCTCTTACTTCCGTCTCCGGTTTCCCACGCATCGGCCAGAACCGTGAGCTGAAGAAAATCATCGAAGCGTATTGGAAGGGCAACACCACCCTCGACGAGGTGCGTGCCACAGCCAAGGAACTGCGTGCCAAGCATTGGAAGCTGCAGCAGGCCGCCGGCATCGACCTGATTCCGAGCAACGACTTCAGCTATTACGACCAGATGCTCGACACTGCCATCCTGCTCAACGTCATTCCGCAGCGCTACCAGCGTCTCGCCTTCGAGAACCCGGAAGAGACCCTCTTCGCAATGGGCCGCGGCTATCAGGGCGAGAAGGGCGACGTGACCGCCCTGCCGATGAAGAAGTGGTTCACCACCAACTACCACTACCTCGTGCCGGAAATCGACTCCGCCACCGACATCAAGCTCAACAGCACCAAGCCGTTCGACGAATTCAACGAGGCGAAGGCGCTCGGCATCGCCACCAAGCCGGTGCTCATCGGCCCGTACACCTTCCTCAAGCTCGCCCGCAATCCGCAGGCCGAGGAGCTCGACTACGACAAGGGCCTCGTCAACGCGGTCGCCGCGGTGTACGCCGAAGTCGTCGCCAAGTTCGCCGAACTGGGCGCGCAGTGGATCCAGATCGACGAACCGTACCTCGTGCTCGACAAGGAGCCGGGCGACGTCGAACTGTTCAAGAGCCTGTACGCCAAGATCCTGCCCGCCCGCGAAGGCAAGGTCAAGGTGCTGCTCAACACCTACTTCGGACACATCGCCGACGTGTACGAAACCGTCAACCTGCTCGGCTTCGACGGCATCGGCCTGGACCTGAACGAAGGCAAGGACGAAAACCTCGCCGCCGTCGAAAAGTACGGCGTGGCAGAAAACACCACCATCTTCGCCGGCGTGATCAACGGCCGCAACATCTGGCGCAACAACTACGCCGTGAGCCTCGGCCTGGTCGACGCGCTGAAGCAGGTCACCGCCAACGTGGCCGTCTCCACCGCCAGCTCCCTGCTGCACGTGCCGTTCAGCACCGAAGGCGAGGACGGTCTCGCCGACGACGTGCGCAAGCACTTCGCCTTCGCAGTCCAGAAGCTCGACGAACTGCACGAAGTCGCCGTGCTCGCCGACGCTTCCGACGACGAGAAGAAGGCATCCGCCGAACTCGCAGCCAACCAGGCGCTGTTCGACGGCACCCGCGTCGCCGCCGATCCTGCGGTCGCCAAGCGAATCGCAAGCCTTACCGACGCCGACTTCGTACGTCAGCCGGCACGCGCCGAACGCCAGAAGGAGCAGCGTGAGGCGCTGAACCTGCCGCTGCTGCCCACCACCACCATCGGCTCCTTCCCGCAAACCAAGGAAGTGCGCGCCGAACGCGCCAAGCTGCGCAAGGGCGAGATCACCAAGGCCGAATACGACGAATTCATGAAGAACCAGATCGACGCCTGCATCAAGCATCAGGAGGAAATCGGCCTCGACGTGCTCGTCCACGGCGAATTCGAACGCAACGACATGGTCGAATACTTCGGCCAGAACCTCAACGGCTTCCTGTTCACCAAGAACGCGTGGGTGCAGTCCTACGGCACACGTTGCGTCAAGCCTCCGATCGTGTGGGGCGACGTATCCCGCGCCAACCCGATCACCGTGGAATGGAGCGCCTACGCGCAGTCCCGCACCGATCATGTGATGAAGGGCATGCTCACCGGTCCGGTCACCATCCTCAATTGGTCCTGGCCGCGCGAGGACATCACCCACGAGCAGCAGACCCAGCAGCTCGCGCTCGCCATCCGCGACGAAGTGCTCGATTTGGAGAAGGCCGGCATCAAGGTCATCCAGATCGACGAGGCCGCACTGCGCGAGAAGCTGCCGCTGAGGAAGACCGACTGGCACAAGAAGTACCTCGACTGGGCCATTCCGGCGTTCCGTCTGGTGCATTCCGCCGTCAAGCCGACCACGCAGATCCACACGCACATGTGCTATTCGGAGTTCAACGACATCATCAAGGACATCGACGCGATGGACGCCGACGTGATCTCCTTCGAAGCCTCCCGTGGCGACCTTGTGGTGCTCGACGCCATCCACGACGCCAACTTCGAAACCGAAGCCGGCCCGGGCGTGTACGACATCCACTCTCCGCGCATTCCGTCCGAACAGGAGATCGAGGACCGCATCTACGAGATCCTGAAGAAGATGGACGTCGAAAAGGTGTGGATCAACCCGGACTGCGGCCTGAAGACCCGTGGCAACGCCGAAACCTGGCCGAGCCTGGAGAACCTCGTCGCAGCGGCCAAGGCCGTGCGCGCCAAACTCGCCAAGTAAGGCCGGCATAGGCATAAACAGGCAAGATTTCCAAGGAATCACATGCATTCGCCAATCTTCTCGCTGGAGGTGTTCCCTCCCAAGCGCACCAGCCCTGTAGGTACCATCTACGATACGTTGGATGGCCTGCAGGGGCTGGACCCCGACTTCATCTCCGTCACCTACGGCACCGGCAAATCGTCCGACCGCACGCTGACCGCACGCATCGCGCATACGGTGAACGAATACGGCATTCCGGCCGTGGCGCACCTGACCGCGCAATACCTTGACAAAGACGACGTGGATGAGGCGCTCGACCTGTTCGACCAGGCCAAAGTCTCCGGCGTGCTCGCTTTGCGAGGCGACCGTGTGGAAGGAGCCGAACCGGCGGGAGTGTTCGACCATGCGAGCGATCTGGCGGCCTACATCCGCGAGAAGCGTCCTAATCTCAAGATCTACGGCGCCTGCTATCCGGAAAAGCACCCGCAGGCGGCCACGCTTGAGGAGGATATCGACAATCTCAAGAAGAAGGTCGACGCGGGCGTAAGCCACCTCATCTCCCAGCTGTTCTACGACAACGAGGATTTCCTTCGATTCGTGGACAAGGCTCGTGCCGCCGGCATCGACGTTCCGATCGAAGCCGGCATCATGCCGGTGATGAACGCGAAGTCGGTGCTGCGCATGTCGAAGATGTGCGAATCGCGTGTTCCTGAAAAACTTGCCGTCCTGCTTGACAAGTGGGGGAGCGACACCGCGCTGCTTAAAGAGGCGGGTATCGCCTACGCGTCCGAACAGATCTGCGACTTGGCGGCACGCGGCGTCGACGGCGTGCACCTGTACACGATGAACCATCCATGCGTCAGCCGGCGTATCTGGTCCAACGTCAAACCATTCTTCGTCTGATTCAGACGATGCAACAAACACGAAAGGGATGATTTCCGGCAACTGTCGGAAACCGTCCCTTTCGCCATACTTACGGATATGAACGATTACTATGGGAACCATGGCTTCTTCTACGCATCAGTTTGAGGTGCTCGATCTGATTCGGGCGGGATTGCAGGATCTGGGCGCGGCACGCACGCTGCTTGACGAGTTGCGCGCCGACGGCATCGACGACGACCGGCTATGCCTGCTGATGAAAACATTGGAACAGACCTGCGAGCCCGACATCGCGCTACGCAACCTCGTCGACATCATCAAAGCGTTGCAAAGCCAAGGCCGCGACTTCCACCAGGTCATCACCGACGACGCCGGACTCGTACGACTCGTCACCGTGCTCGGCGTGTCCGACGGAATGGGCAAGCTCATGCGCTTCCGCCCCGAACTCGTCATGGCCGCAGCCAGCGACTCATGCGAAAGCCATCTGTACAACCACGCGCAACGCCGCGCGCATGTCCTCGAAGCGGTCGGTGCCGACCCGGCCGACAATCGCATGCCAAAAGCCACGAAACCACTCGCCGAAGCGGCGACCGCGCTACGGCAGACCTACAGAAAACAGCTCGCCGCCATCATGGCGCAGGACGCCACCGCGGACGACCCAATCGAAATACAACCGAGAATCAGCCAGGAACTGTCCGATCTTGCCGACGCGGCCCTGGAAGGCGCACTCGCCATCGCCCGCAACGAAGTGGACGGCAGCGAACACGTGCGCTTCGCCATCATCGGCATGGGCAAGCTCGGCGCACGCGAACTCAACTACGTATCCGACGTGGACCTCATCTACGTGGTGGAACCGGCGGACGCGGACACCAACGGCATGACCCTCAACCGTGTCGGCACCAAAATGGCCACCACCCTGCAGCGCGTATGCCAATCCGTCATCATGGGCGTCGCCGAACCTACATTGTGGCAGATCGATGGCGGACTGCGCCCCGAAGGCAAGGACGGCCCGCTCGTACGCAAACTCGAATCGCACGAAGCCTACTACGAACAGTGGGCGGAAAACTGGGAATTCCAAGCCCTGCTCAAGGCCCGCCCCGTGGCCGGTGACCCCGACCTCGGCCAAGCGTACATGGACATGACCCGACCGTTCGTATGGACCGCCTCCAAACGCGACAACTTCGTCTACGACTGCCAGCAGATGCGCAAACGAGTCGAAGACCTCATCCCCGCGCCCCTGAAGGACCGTGAAATCAAACTCGGCCGCGGAGGCCTACGAGACGTGGAATTCACCGTGCAGATGCTCCAACTCGTCCACGGCCGCGCCGACGAGACCCTGCGCACCAGCTCCACCCTCGAATCGCTGCAACGCCTCGCCGAAGGCGGGTACGTCTCACGCAGACAAGCCAAGAAGCTCTCCTGGGACTACCGCTTCGAACGCGTCATGGAACACCGCCAGCAAATGTGGGCGCTCAAACGCACCCACCTGTTCCCGGACCTCGGCAAAGCCAGTCTCGGCGGCATCGAACGCAAACGCGACACCAACGACGACGAACTCAACCACAACCTCGAACTGCGCAGACTCGCCCGGGCCTTCCACATGCACCCCGAGGAACTCGTCGACAAATACGACGAAACCCGACGTGAAGTGCGCCACCTGCACATGGACATCTACTACCGGCCCATGCTGCCCATCAACGCCGGCCTCGACGACGAACAAGTGGAACTGTCCGCCAACGCCATGCAGGAACGCTTCGCCTCCATCGGATTCGCCGACCCCGACGCCGCCATGCGCCACGTCACCGCACTGACCGCCGGCATCTCCCGTGCCGCGAAAATCAACCGCATCCTCCTGCCCGCCGCCCTCCAATGGCTCGGCGAAGGGCAGAACCCCGACATGGGACTGCTCAACTGGCGCAAACTCGAAGAACACTTTGGCACGGACAGCGAATACCTCGGCTTCCTGCGCGACTCGCCGTCCGCCGCGCAACGCCTGTGCCACGTCCTGTCCAATTCACGGTTCCTGGGCGACGCGCTCAACAAATCCGTCGAATCCGTCACCTGGCTCGGCAGCGACAACGACCTGCAGCCACGTTCGCGCGAAAGCCTCGACGTGCAGACACACGCCTCCCTCGAACGCAACGTAGGCAGCATCAACGACTTCGCCAACTCCATCCGCGCCATGCGACGCCACGAAATCGAACGCATCGGACTAGGGTGGATGAGCGGCGTCATCGACGACAAGGCGTCGCTCGCAGGTATGACCGACGTATACGACACGGCCATCGACGCATCGCTCACCTGGGCCATCCGCCACCAAACGCAGGAAATGGGACTCGACGAAGCGCCGGCGGCAATCGCCGTCATCGGCATGGGACGCTACGGCGGCAGGGAAGTGAACTTCAGCTCCGACGCCGACGTCATCATCATCTACCGGCCGTCCGATAACGCCGACGACAACCAAGCCAACCTCTTCGCACGCAAAGTGCAGGAAGACCTCCGCGCCATCCTGCAAGGACCGACCACGCTCGAACCCAAAATCGAACTCGACATGGACCTGCGGCCCGAAGGCAAAAACGGACCCCTCGTGCGCTCCTACGCGTCCTGCGAGGAATACTACCGTTCCTGGGCGAGCACATGGGAGCACCAGGCGCTCCTGCGTGCGCGTTACGCGGCAGGCGACGCGGCGCTCGCCGAGGATTTCCTGATGAACGTCGCCGACCCGCTGCGCTATCCGAAGATCGATTTGACGGAGGCGCAGGTCGCCGAAATACGCAAGCTCAAGGCGCGTATGGAAGCCGAGCGATTGCCGCGCGGCGTGCGTAGGGACCGTCACCTGAAGCTGGGCAAAGGTGGTCTGTCCGACGTGGAATGGACGATTCAGCTGCTGCAGTTGCAGCATGCCGGCGACAACGCGAACCTGCGAGTCAACGGCACGATGCAGGCGTTGGACGAGTTGGAGCGGCGCAAGCTGGTTTCCGCCGGCGACGCCGTCGTATTGCGACGCGCATGGTGGATGTGCACGGCCGCGCGCAACGGCAGCTACCTGTGGAGCGGGCGCGTCAACCAGGCGGATATCCTGCCGGATGACACGTATTCGCTGGGAGGACTCGCCGTCTATCTCGGATACGACGCGAATCGCGGACAGCATTTCGAAAACGATCTGCTTGCCGTAATGCGCAAGGCGCGCGACGTGACGGAACGTCTGTTCTACGGCCTTTCATGAAACGATTCGAGCGGGCGCTCGGTGAACACGCGGTGAACGCTCCGGGTCAGTGTTTCGGGCTATAGTTGGCTAGGTCACTTTCAGTGGCCACCTTCAACCACAAGTTGCATGAAAGGTGAGCCGTTGTCCTCAGTACTCGAACCGGCGGTCGAAACGCCGATGGTCGGAAAAAGCGTCATCACTCTCGATGATCTTTCCATTCGTCAGATTCAGGAAATGCTGCACAAAGCGCAGTACATCGATTCCCATCGTAAAGAAGTGGCACACACCTGCGAAGGCAGGGTGCTTGCCACTTTGTTTTATGAGCCGAGCACGCGCACGCGTCTGAGTTTCGAAACCGCCATGCTGCGCCTCGGCGGCAAGGTGATCGGTTTCGCCGGCGCCCAGCTCGCCTCCGTCACCAAGGGCGAGACCATCGCCGACACGTTGAAGACCGTCTCCAACTACGTCGACGTGGTGGCCATCCGCCATCCGAAGGAAGGCGCCGCGCTGGTCGCATCCCGCGCCGCCTCCGTGCCGGTCATCAACGCGGGCGACGGCGGACACATGCATCCGACGCAGACGCTCGCCGACCTGGCCACGCTTCAATCGCGCTTCGGCCGTGTCACCAACCTGACCGTCGGCCTGTGCGGCGATCTGACCTTCGGCCGCACCGTGCACTCCCTGATCGAAACACTGTGCCGCTTCGGCAACGTCAACTTCGTGCTCATCAGCCCCGACGAGCTCAAGACCCCGCAGTACGTGCTTGACCGCATCAACGCCACCGAATCCTGCTCCTACACCGAAGTCAAGGATCTGGTCTCCGTCATCGGCGATCTTGACGTGCTGTACATGACCCGCGTGCAGAAAGAACGTTTCTTCAACGAGGACGATTATCTGCGTCTGCGCGACACCTACATCCTCGACGAAGCCAAGATGGCGTACGCCAAGAAGGACATGGCCGTGCTGCACCCGCTGCCGCGCGTCAACGAAATCGCCGTGGAAGTTGACGACGATCCGCGTGCAGCCTACTTCGAACAGGTCAAGAACGGTATGCTCATGCGCATGGCATTGGAAAGCTCGGTGGTCGGTGACGAACTGCCGGGATACGAACCGCTCGCAGCCAAGGAGGTTGAAGCCTGATGGAAGTCACCAGCATTCAGAACGGCATCATCATCGATCACGTGCCCGCCGGAACCGCGCTCAAGGTACTTGAGTATCTGAAGATCGACCCGTCCAAAACCAAGCTCGCGTTGATCATGAACACCGACAGCCACATGTACGGCACGAAGGACATCATCAAAATCGAGGATGAGACCGAATCCATCGACCTCGACGTGCTCGGCCTCGTGGCGCGCACCGCGACCGTCGGCATCGTCCGCGGCGGCAAAATCGTCGAAAAGAAGAAGCCGACCCTGCCGGAACATGTCGTCAACATCATCAAATGCGTGAACCCGCGCTGCGTCACCACCACCGAGCCTGCGGTGCAGATGTTCCATCTGGTGCATTCCGACCGTCAGGAATACCGTTGCGACTACTGCGACGAGGAAGCGAAGTTCTGAAATCATGACCCTCACCCTTCACGACATCAAGGTCTGGAACACCGGCGAAGTCATTGACCTCGTCGTCCCCTCCGACACGGACGCGTCCGTGGACGCCTCGGCGATGACCATCGCCCCCGGATTCGAAGACCCGCACGTGCATTTCCGCGATCCCGGACAGACCTACAAGGAGTCCATGATCTCCGGCTGCGCGGCGGCGGCATCCGGCGGATACACGAACGTGCTCATCATGCCAAACACTGTGCCGGCCATGGATGGCGTGAAGGTGGAGGCCGGCCAGCCGGGCGCCTCCGAAGTGCTCGACGCCGAATACGACACGGTCATCGATTACCTGCAGCATTACGAGGCCGCTCATGGCGTGAAACTGCCGGTGCGCTACGACCTATGCGTATGCGCCTCAAAGGGGCGTGCCGGCCATGAGGCCACCGAAGTGGCCGACTGGATCGGCTACCTGCCCGAACATGGCGACGAGCATAAGGACGCCTACCAGCTGGCGCATCCGGTGACCGCCATCAGCGATGACGGTTCCGCGGTGACCCCCAGCATTCTCGAACAGGTGTTCGAAAACGTCAAGGAGTCGGGACTGTACCTCATCGAGCATTGCGAACACCACGACACCGGCGCGGTCAATGACGGTCCGGTGTCCCGCAAGCTTGGCGTTCCAGGCATTCCGGAGGACACGGAACTCAAAATCGTCGAACGCGACATTGACATGTCCCGCAAAACCGGCGTGCACGTGCACTTCCAGCACGTCAGCACCGCGATCTCCTTCGACGCCATCCGCAAAGCCAAGGCCGAAGGACTTCCGATCACCTGCGAGACCGCGCCGCATTACATCGCATTGAACGACGAGGCGCTGCTTAAGTACGGCACTTTGGCCAAAATGAACCCGCCGCTGCGCTCCGAAGCGGACCGCCAGGCCACCATCGCAGCCGTCGCCGACGGCACGGTCGATTTGTTGGCCACCGACCATGCGCCCCACACCATGGAAGAGAAGGAACTCGGCTTCCTCGACGCGCCCAACGGCATCATCGGGCTGGAATGCGCATACGGCGTCTGCCACAAGGTACTTGTCGACGGCGGATTCATTTCCGACGAACGTCTCATCGAACTCATGTCCACCGGTCCGGCCGAACTCATGGGCCACGACAAAACGGACATCACGGCGGTACTCGACGACTACGCCGACGCCGTGCCGGGAGACGACGACACCAAGCGCGTGCTTGATCTGGGCCGCGTGCCCGAAAGCGACCAGGTGGATCTCGTGGTGCTGAACACCGGAGAGGAATGGACCGTCGACCCGGAGAAGTTCCACTCCTCGGCACGTAACACCCCATTCGGCGGATGGCAGGTCACCGGCCGGCCGCTCGCCACCATCATCGGCTCGAAGCTGGCCTTCAGCCGCATCGACAAGGAGGACTGATGGACCGTCTGATCGAAGTCATCGAAGACAAGCAGAATCCAAGCGTCGTGGGACTCGACCCCACCGAAGCGCTGGTGCCGAAGCAGGTCGTGGCCAGCTTCGCCGAGGAAATCGCCGAACAGGTGGAGGATCCGACGGAAGCGCCGGCAGCCCAACTGTCCGTCGCCTTCTTCGAATTCAACCGCGCCATCATCGACGCAGTAGCCGACATCGTCCCGGCCGTCAAACCGCAGATCGCCATGTATGAGGCGCTCGGACCAGCCGGCATCGACGCCTACAGCATGACCTGCGAATACGCCAAACAGCAGGGACTGTACGTCCTCGGCGACGTCAAGCGCGGCGACATCGGCTCCACCGCAGCCGCCTACGCCCACCATCTGAGCGGTGTGAACGCGGGGGAGCACGCTTTCGACCCGTGGCATGAGGACGCGGTCACCGTGAACCCCTACCTCGGCACCGACGGCATCACCCCGTTCGTCGAAGCCGCCACTGGTGCCGACAAGGACATCTTCATACTGGTACGCACCTCCAATCCATCCAGCAGCGAACTGCAGGAACTCGAACTCGCCTCAGGCGAGCGCGTGTACGAGCATGTCGCCGACCTCGTGGAAGGCTGGGGAGCCGAAACCATCGGCGCGAACGGGTATTCCCGTGTCGGCGCGGTGGTCGGAGCCACCCATCCCGAGGAAGGCAAGGCGTTGCGGGCGCGCATGCCGCACACGTTCTTCCTGGTCCCCGGTTACGGCGCGCAGGGCGGTACCGCCCAAGGCGTGGCCGGCATGTTCGACAAAGACGGCATGGGCGCGCTCGTCAATTCGTCGCGTGGCATCATCGGAGCCTGGAAGAAGTCCGGCAAATACAGCGAATCCATGAGCGCAGACGATGCGCTTGACTTGGTCGCCGAATCGGCGCGCGAGGCCGCGAAGGACATGCGCGACAATCTGCGCGCGGTACTGCCGTAAGCTACCAGAACAATCGAACGAAACACAGGAAAGGGAGTCATGACCGCCGCAGCAACGTTCATGCCGACCGTCGGCCAGGCGAGGGAAGCGGGATTCTTCCCCAGCAGGCACACGGTCGAAATCGTCGACAACCGCATGCTGGCCGATGGCGTGTACCGATTGACATTCCGCGACGAATTCATCGCGGGACATGCCAAGCCGGCGCAGTTCGTCGACGTGTATTCCAACAATCCGAGCAGACTGATGCCCCGCCCGTTCGGCGTGGCAGAAGTGGATGGCGATGAGGTGAGCCTTATCTTCGCCGTCGTCGGCAAAGGCACCGCCGAATTCTCCGAATTGCGTGCGGGCGACACCATTCGGGTGATGGGTCCTCTCGGCAACTCCTTCAACACCAAGGAGAACGCGAACTACGTGCTGGTGGCCGGCGGTCTCGGCGTGCCGCCGCTGGTGCGCGCCGCGCAGGCCATCGCCGAATCGGAGGGGTCGACGAGCACCGCGGTGTTCGGATACCGCAACGTGCGTTTCGGAGACGGATACGTCGGCCGGTACGCGGACAAGACATACAGCATCGACGAATCCGAAGGCAATGTCGTAACGCTCCTTGACCGTATTGAAAATGAACTGGTGAACGGCGAGCTGAAGCCGGTCATCCTCTCATGCGGGCCGTTGCCGATGATGAAGGCCGTCGCCGCATGGGCGGCGAAACGCGGCATCGAGGCACAGCTGAGCTTGGAACAGCGCATGGGCTGCGGATACGGCACATGCGTGCTGTGCACCGTCGACACCGCCGAAGGACGATTGAAGGTCTGCTCGGACGGACCTGTGTTCACCCGCGAACAATTGGGATGGGGGGAGTGAGCATGACCGCAGAACAACATGCGAACCTGTACGAACAGCACGAATGGAAGCATCCCACCCAGGTGGCTGGTATCCCGTGGAAGAATCCGGTGGCGACCGCTTCCGGCACGTTCCAATATGCTGCCGTGCGCTGGTTCTATGACGTGAGCCAGCTGGGCGCCGTCACCACCAAAGGCGTGTCTCCGGTGCCATGGGAAGGCAATCCTGGCATCCGTACTGCGGAAGGCCCCTCCAGCAACATCAACGCCGTCGGCCTGCAGAATCCCGGCGTGGACCATTACCTTGAGGACGATCTGCCGAAACTCAAGGCCATCAACGCCACCGTCATCGCCAACGTCGCCGGACACTGCGACGACGACTACGCGGAAGTCGTGTCCAAGCTCGACGATTCCCCGGCCGACATGCTGGAAATCAACGTGAGCTGTCCGAACGTGTCCGCAGGCGGCATGAGCGTCGGCACCGACCCGGTGGCTTTGAGCCGCCTCATCACCAGACTGCGCAAGCTCACCGACAAGAAGATGATCGTCAAACTCACCCCGAACGTCACCGACATCACCGTGCCGGCACGAGCCGCGGTGGAAAGCGGAGCCGACGCATTGAGCCTGATCAACACGCTGCTCGGCATGCGCATCAACATCCGCACCGGCGAGCCGGTCATCACGCACGTCACCGGCGGCGTGTCCGGCCCGGCCGTCCTGCCGGTCGGACTGGCCGCGGTATGGCGCGTGCGCGCCGCATTGCCAGAAATACCGATCATCGGCATCGGAGGCATCGACTCCGGCGAGACCGCGCTCGAATACCTGTATGCCGGCGCCAACGCCGTCGAAGTCGGCGCGGCCGCATTGTTCGAGCCGACCGCGCCGCTGCGCGTGGCCCGCGAACTCGACGATCTGCTCGACGAACGTCCCGAACTCGCCGACAAGCTCGCCAAAGGCGAGACCTGGCGCTGAAATTTCGTAATCGATCAATGTAAGGAGAACAAGCAAATGACCGCATCGCTCGACCATCGTTTCACCGAGTTCCTGCTGGAATCGCAGGCGTTGAAATTCGGCGAGTTCACATTGAAGTCCGGCCGCAAGTCGCCGTACTTCATCAACGCCGGCGCATTCAACGACGGACGCAAGATCGCCCGTCTCGGCGCGTTCTACGCCGAGAAGATTGTCGAGGAGATCGAGGCGGGCAACCTGCCCAAGGATGTCGACACCGTGTTCGGCCCTGCCTACAAGGGCATCCCGCTGGGCGTGTCCACCGCCATCGCGCTGACGTCCGCCCATGGCATGGAGGTCGGCTACACCTTCGACCGCAAGGAGAAGAAGGACCATGGCGACGGCGGCATGATGGTCGGCACGCAGCTTGCGGACGGCATGAAGGTCCTGCTCGTCGACGACGTGATGACCGCCGGCACCGCTGTGCGCGAGGTCATCCCGAAGCTCAAGGCCGAGGCGAACGTCGAGGTCATCGGCCTGGTACTGAGCGTGGACCGCATGGAGAAGACCAAGGATTCCGACACGTCCGCGGTGAAGGCCGTTGAAGCCGAATTCGGCTTCCCGGTGTTCGCCATCGCCAACGTGAAGGAGATCTTCGAAGCCGGCCAGCGCATCCAGAACGCCGACGGCACCCCGTACGTCACACCGGAGATCAAGGCCGCCGCCGACGCGTACCTGGAACAGTACGGCGCCTGACTGCGGCGTTCGCGCTGAACCGCGCTCATCGGCTGTTATAATCTCGGATATGACAGAAAGGCACTGTGCTGCTTTCGGGCAGTACAGTGCCTTTTCGTTGTGGTTCCTCTGTTCCGGGGTCAGTCGATGAGCGTGTAGCCGTGGCTGGCGACCACCGACTTGAGCTTCTCCAAGTACGTTTCGGCGGCCTTGGACAGCTTCGCGCGCTCATTGGTGATCCATCCGACAAGCATCGTCTCATCGGTGTCGAGCGGCACGGTGACGATCTTCTCGTTGTTGAGATCGCCGTTGTCGATGCCGGTGCACACCGTGTAGCCGTTCAGGCCAATGATGAAGTTCAGAATCGTGGCGCGGTCGGTCACGTTGATCTGCTTGGGGGAGTACTCCGGCCAGACGGCCTCCTCCGCGAAGAAGAAGCTGCCTTCCTCGCCCTGCTCGTATTGGATGAACGGGAACGGCTTCAGATCGTCCATGGTGACCTTCTTCTTGCCGGCCAGCGGATTGTCGCGCGAGATGAACACGTGCAACGGCGCGCGGAACAGCGGATGGAACTCGAGATGCTTCTCGCGCAGCAGCTTGCCGATCACGTCCTTGTTGAAGTCGGACAGGTAGATGATGCCGATCTCCGAAAGCATGTTCGCCACCTGGTTGATGATGTCCTTCGTGCGGGTCTCGCGGATGGTGAACTCGTATTCGTCGGACTTGGTGGACTCGATCATCTCCACGAACGCCTCCACGGCGAACATGTAATGCTGCGTGGACACGGAGCACAGCTGTTTGCGGGGTTTCGCGTTCTTGTACCGTTCCTCCAGCAGCGACGCCTGATCGAGGACCTGACGCGCGTAGGTGAGGAATTCCGCGCCGTCCACGGTCAACGCGATGCCTTGGGAGGAACGGGTGAAGATCTCGATGCCGAGCTCGTTCTCAAGCTCCTTCACCGAGGAGCTCAACGCGGGCTGGGATACGTACAGCTCGTGCGAGGCCTCGTTCATGGAGCCGCATTCCACTATTTTGACGATGTATTTCAGCTGAAGGAGGGTCATAACGCCCATTTATACCAGCGTCGCTTTACGAAACGACGATTTATAGCGCTTCGTTTTGCATAGTGGACACGCGGTCGGTGGATGTGCGGCCTACAGCGGACGATGATATGGGCGCATGGCCGAGGCCCGTTCCGCGGGACGCAGGCGCACGTCCGCCGCGCTCACACGCGCACGCCCAAGGATTCCAGGTCCCTGCGCGCCTGGTCGGCGTCGACGAAACGGAAGGCGTGCATGCCGGCCGACCGCGCCCCGGCGACGTTCTTCGCGGTGTCGTCGAGGAACACGCTGCTCTCGGGGCTTAGGCCGAAACGGCTCATCGCCAGTTCGTAGATGTCGGCGTTCGGCTTGTGCATCTTCTCCACGCCGGAGACGACGGTGCCCTGCAGCAGTTCGGCAAGCTGCGGGAACTTCTCGAATGCGAAATGGAACGTCTCATGGGACCAATTCGTCAATCCCCACACGCCATAGCCGGCCGCCTTCAGATCGCGCAGCAGCCGCTCCATGCCGGGCAGCATGCGTGGCAGCGCGTCGTCGTAATGCGCGATGTAATAACGGAAGATCCCGGCGACGCGTTCTCCCTGCTCGGCCACCACATCGGGCCATATCGAATCGAAGTCCTCCCCGGCGTCCATACGGTCCTCGTATCCGAAGAAGCCGCAGGGGTCGTCGTCGGCGCAGATGCGGTCGACGGTCGCGTCGTCGAATCTGCCTTCAAGACATGCCCGTGTCCGCCAATCCAGCAACACTCCGCAGAAATCGAAAACGACGTCGGTGATGGTCGGAACTGCAACGGTCATCGGGAAACCCTTCTTGTAGCGTGCGTCTGTCTTCCGCCAGTGTACCGTACCCATGTTCGTGAAGGACGTTTTCGTCTTCGCGTGCGGCGTTTCCTGAAAGTCATTGGGGCGGAAAGGCTCGCTTGGGTTTTGAAAAAGGCTAATCTAGACGTTTTCGGCGATTGTGATGATTGTCATGCCGACCATTTCGAACATACAATCAATCCGAAATTAAATCAACATGTTGTCTGAATAGACGGGTGTCCTAGTGGAAAGCATTAGGAAGGGGCCGACGATGGCATATATCGAAATGGTGCACAGCTTCAAGCGCTACCATATGGGCGACATCACAATCACCGCCAACAACGATGTGAGTTTCGGCATCGAACGCGGCGAGCTCGCGATCATTCTGGGATCATCCGGAGCCGGCAAATCGACGGTGCTCAACATCCTGGGCGGCATGGACACGAATTCCGAAGGCAAGGTCATCATCGACGGCGTCGACATCTCGGACTTCAACGCGAAGCAACTGACCGATTACCGGCGCAACAACATCGGATTCGTATTTCAGTTCTACAATCTGGTGGCCAACCTCACCGCCAAGGAGAACGTGGAACTCGCCTCCGAACTCGTCAAGAACGCGGCCGATCCAGTGCAGACGCTGGTCGATGTGGGACTTGGCGACCGCATCGACAATTTCCCCGCGCAGCTTTCCGGCGGCGAGCAGCAGCGCGTGGCCATCGCGAGAGCCGTGGCGAAGAACCCGAAGATCCTGCTATGCGACGAACCGACCGGCGCGCTCGACTACCATACCGGCAAGCAGGTGCTCCGCATCCTGCAGGACATGAGCCGCAAACACGGGGCGACGGTGGTGATCGTGACGCACAACTCCGCGATCGCCCCCATCGCGGACAGGGTGATCCGCATGCACGACGCCCGCGTCAAATCAATCGAAACCAACGAGCATCCAATGGACATCGAGGAGCTGGAATGGTGAAACGCATGCTGTGGAAGGACATCCGGCAAACACTGTCCAAGTCGAAAGGCCGGGTCGTGTCCATCGTATGCCTCATGGCGCTTGGCTCATTCGCGCTGGTGGGACTGAAGGTCACCGGGCCGGACATGCAGGCGACCGCCGCCGACTTCTACGGGCGTAACAACCTCGCCGACATCACCGTGGTCTCCAAATACGGCATCTCCAAAGACGACGAGAGGATCATCGGCAAGGCCGACGGCATCAAGGAAGTCGAATACGGGTACTTCAAGGACGTGGTCATCTCCGGCACCGACAGGAGCATGCGCATCTATTCCAAACCCGATGCCGTCTCCACCTATGACGTGACGGAAGGACGACTGCCGAAGCGGACCGGCGAAATCGCGTTGGACATGAAAGAACGCGACAGATTCGCCGTCGGCAGCACCTTGAACGTCACCGAGAAAACGGACATCGCAGGCGGCACCGTGCTACGCCACCACAAATTCACCGTCGTCGGTTTCGTCCGGGCCAGCGAGACTCTGTCCTGCCTCAACATGGGACAATCCACGGCCGGCGGCGGCGAGCTCAAAGGCTATGCCGTGGCCGTTCCGGGAGAGTTCGATTCCGACGTGAAGATGATCGCCCGGGCGACCTACGAAGACACCGAGGGATTGGACTACTGGAGCGCCGAATACCGCGATGCCGTGCAGAAGCATAAGGATCAGCTCGTGACGTTGCTCGCGAACCAGCCAGAAGCCCGCGAAGCGACGATACGCAGCCAACAGCGCAAGAAAATCGACGAGGCCAAGGACAAAGTCAAAACATCCAAACAGCAGCTTGCCGACGCGCAACGACAGCTGGACGATGCCAAACAGCAGATCGACAACGCCAAGGACCAGTTGAGCGAAGGCAGCGCCGAGGCAGTGGAGGAAGGGTCGGCGGCCGCGGCCCAGCTGGCCACGGCGCAAGCGCAACTGGCCTCGGCCAACGCGTCGGTCGCCTCCGGACAGACGCAACTGCAGGCGGCACAGACGCAACTGGCTCAAGGACAGAACCAGCTCTCCGATTCATGGAACCAGCTGGCGAACGGCAAAACGCAGCTGGACGCGGCGCGAGAACAACTCGAAACAAGCAAAACCGTGCTCGACAAAGTCGGCGCGACGCTCGGCAAATGGGAACAGACCGGCATCACCGGCAAACTCTACGAACAAATACGCGGCAAATACGACATGGCGATCAACCAGTACAACGAAGCCTGCGCCGAATACAACAGACAGCTGAACGCCTACAATGCGGGACTGCAACAATACCAGAACGCCGTAGCGCGGCTCGACCAAGGCTCGCAGGCGTATCGGAGCAATGCGGACAATCTCGCACAGGCATCCAAACAGATAGCCGAAAAACAAAACGAGCTCGGCAAAGCGGTGTCGCAGGCCGGCAAGCAAGTCGCAGACGGCGTCACGCAGCTTATCCAAGGCCAGAGGGACATCGACAAGGCCGAAACGGAATACCAGAGCAAACTCGCCGAATTCAACGCGCAGAAGCCCGAAGCCGAACGCAAGATATCCGAAGCCGAACGGCAGATAACCCTCGCCGAGGAGAAGATCGACAATCTCACCGTCCCGGCCTATTCCGTCAGCGGCCGCCGCGAAGGCCTGACCTCGCAAGGCTACCGCGTGTACATGGTCATCGAAGGCATCGTGGCGAAACTGGCGGACATCTTCCCGATCTTCCTCTACTTCGTCGCGGCGCTCGTCACCTTCAGCACCATGGGACGCATGGTGGACGAGGAACGCACCAATTCCGGAACGTTGAAGGCGCTCGGCTACGGCAACGCGGATGTGATGCTCAAATTCACCGTATACGGATTCGCCGCATCCACCCTGGGCACATGCATCGGCGTGCTCGCCGGCCACACGCTGCTGCCGCTTATCGTCGCCCACGCATACAGCGCGGGATTCACCATGCCGGACATCATGCTCAAATTCCACCCCTGGATCACCATGGCCGCATTCGCACTTGCATGGATAAGCGCCGTCGTGCCGGCATGGCTGGCCGCGTCCAAGGAACTGCGCGAAAAACCGGCGAGCCTACTGCTGCCCAAGCCGCCGGCCAAAGGCTCGAAAATTCTTTTGGAACATTTCCCACCACTATGGAACCGTCTGAATTTCACACACAAAGTGACCGCCCGTAACATCTTCCGATACAAAACACGCATGTTCATGACGATCTTCGGCGTATGCGGAGCGGTATCCCTGCTGACGGCCGGCCTCGCCGTCCAATCCTCGATCGGACAGATAGGAAACCGACAGTTCGAGGAACTCATCCACTACGACCTGATCGTCGCCGAGGAGTCCGACACCAACAGCGCGCAACGCGAGGAAATCGCCACGACGCTGAAGGGCAAAACCGTCCAATCCTCGACAGCGGTGCGCTACGAGGAACTGTCGAAAACCGCAGGCAAGGAGGACGATAAGCAGTCGATCACCCTGCTGGCCACCGACGACGCATACAACTTCAACGAATACCTGACATTACGCGACCGCAAAACACACCAACCACAGATACTGGTCAACAATGGCGCGGTAATCTCCGAACGGCTCGCCGAAATGCTCAACGTCTCGGTCGGCGACACCTTCACGGTAAACGACGAAAACGGCGCGCAACGCACCATCAAAGTCGCCGGCATCAGCGAAATGTACATCGGCCATTTCATATTCATGAACGCGCAATGCTACGAACACGTGTTCGGCGACCAGTACAGCACAAACGCATACATGGTCAGACTGAAAGACCACAGCAACGCCAACACGGAACGCCAAGGCGCCAAATTCATGAAACTGGCCGCCGTGCGCGGCGTCGTGCAGAACACGACGCAGAAGAACATGGTGTCCACAATCGTGGGATCGCTCAACCAGATCATGGAAGTGCTGATTCTCGTGGCCGTGCTGCTGGCCGTGGTGATCCTCTACGACCTGACCAACCTCAACGTGTCGGAACGCATACGCGAGCTATCCACGATCAAAGTGCTCGGCTTCCACACCAGCGAGACCACGATGTACATCTACCGCGAAACGATCCTGCTGTCACTGCTGGGCATACTCGCCGGATACGGCTTCGGAGAATGGCTGCACCGATACATCATCACCGAAGTGCCACCCGACGAAGTCATGTTCGACCCCGCCATCAGCTGGATCGCATTGGCGGCCCCGGCCATCGTCGTGGCCGTGGTACTAGCCGTGCTCGGCTGGATCGTATACCGCCAGCTCGAAACGGTGGACATGCTCGAAGCACTGAAATCAGTGGAATGACCCTCCACGAAACGGTCAGCGGAGCAGCTCGCCAAAAGCCCGGGGAACAGCCGCGACGACATCACCGGCAACAATCGGATGCCCGATCGCGCTCGCCGGAGTCTTGCCCGCATGCCCATACAGATGCGGACGATGCCATCCGCGCTGCTCCGACCCGCTGGCCATCGCGCCGGCAAGCCCATGCATATACGCGGCGGCCGCGGCGACCTCCGGAACCAAAGCCGGATCGTCGGACAGCATGTCGTCCTGCTGCGCCAGCAACGCGCCCAACACGCCGGCCAGCACATCGCCCGAACCGGCGGTGGCCATCCAGGCAGGCGCGCGCCCGGACAGGATGATCCGCGTGTTCCCATCTCCATCAGCTCCAACCACAATGGTGACCGCGCCCTTAAGCAGCACCGTGGCCCCCGTAAGCTCATGCGCGCGCAACGCCGCCCGCAATGGCCGGGCCTCCACCCACTGCCTGGAAACAACATCAGCCATATCGGCATCCAACCGATTCAGCAATGCGGCCAATTCGCCGGCATGCGGAGTGATAACGACCTGCGGCACAACATGGCACGGCAGCAAATCCAACGCGCCGGCATCAACCACAATGGGAGGCATGCCCTCCGCCCGCTCGTTCCGCGAGCCATCGCCATCCTCCAACGCGTAATGATCCAGCAGCGCGGCAATGGTCGCACGCTGCATGTCATCACCGGAAGCAACGTCACCCTCGGCGGGCACACCGGATCCAACCACCCACGACTGCACCCGGCCCTTGCCCAACACAGCCTCCGGCAACACGGCCAATATCATATCCTGCGCACGCTGCGGCCCCAGATAACGCACCATGCCCACATTCGCGCACGCCGCGGCCCTCGCCGACAACACGGCAGCACCCGGATACCGCGCCGAACCAGTCACCAAACCAACCACTCCACGCGAATACTTGCCATCCGCAAGAGACGGAAGACGAACCGAATCCGCCACAAAATCGCCATCCGTCATCTCGGCAAACGGAACAGCATCATCGACATCGAAACCGAAATCGACCAACGTGATCCGTCCGCAAGCATACGAAGCCGGCGGCACCATCGCACACGGCTTCATCGCACCGAACGTCACCGTCACATCCGCAGGAATATACGGCCCCGGCAACGAACCATCATCAACACCCACACCCGACGGCGCATCGACGGCCACCACCAACGGCAAATCGGCGGAAGGGTCATTGTTCGGCAACGCAGGCTTGTCCGGCAACACGCCATCCATACCCAAAGACGAAGCCAACGTGCCAGCGACACCACGCAACGCGCCGGCCACGCCAATCCCCGTCATAGCATCAAGCACCACATGCGCACCCCGCGCACACTCGACCGCAGCCTGCAGCCGCTCACCAGCCTCACCCGCGGAAAAACCAGACGTGCACCCAGGAATATCAGCCGCCGGATCCAACACCAACACACGCCCACCCGCACGAACAAACGCCCTAAACGCATCCTCATGCAACGAACGGCCAACAGCAACCGCGGTAACCTGCGCACCCTCACGCGCCAACTCAGCCCCCGCATACAAGCCATCGCCACCATTGTCCCCAGCGCCAGCCAACACCGTGACCCGCGCATCCTCAACATCCAAATCCTCATCATCAAGCAACGACAACGTCACACGAGCCACCGCAGAAGCAGCCATACGCATCAACGGCACACCATCATCCAACAAAGGACGCTCCAACTGCCGGACAACATCGGCGGAATAGGAACTATACAACAACGTCTGCAAACGGTCGGCATCATCGGAGACATCCATGGAAAATCCTTCCCCTCGGCGTGGAACCACAAACACCACTTTAGTCGTATATTAAAAACAACAAACAAAAACGGCATGGACGCCAAACAAGAAAACGGAGCGGAACATGGCATACATCGAAATGAAAAACAGCACCAAGCTCTACCACATGGGATCCACCACCATCACCGCCAACGACAACGTCTCCTTCACCATCGAACAAGGCGAACTCGCCATCATCCTCGGCGCATCCGGCGCAGGCAAATCAACAGTGCTCAACATCCTAGGAGGCATGGACACCAACACCTCAGGACAAGTAATCATCGACGGCAAAGACATCTCCAACTACACACCCAAACAACTCACCGCATACCGCCGCACCGACATCGGCTTCGTATTCCAGTTCTACAACCTCGTCGCCAACCTCACCGCACGCGAAAACGTGGAACTCGCCTCACAAATCGTTCCCGACGCACAAGACGCCCGACAGGCGCTCGCCGACGTAGGGCTTGCGGACCGCGTCGACAATTTTCCCGCGCAGTTGTCGGGCGGCGAGCAGCAGCGTGTGGCGATCGCTCGAGCGGTGGCGAAGAATCCGAAGATTCTGCTGTGTGACGAACCGACCGGCGCGCTTGACTACAACACCGGCAAGCAAGTGCTCCGCATTCTGCAGGACATGAGCCGCAAGAAGGGCGCGACAGTGGTGATCGTGACGCATAATTCTGCGATTGCGCCGATTGCGGACCGTGTAATTCGCATGCATGATGGACGTGTGTCATCGATTGAGGTCAACGAGCATCCGATGGATATCGAAGAGCTTGAATGGTGACGTTGCGACACGCTGTGATACGTATGATTTGCGTAAATGGCTGATTCGTGTAATATATGTGACTTGTGCACGGAAGTTAAGTCTTCCGGTGGGAACATTCCTGCGTAGCTCAGTTGGCAGAGCATTCGACTGTTAATCGAACGGTCACTGGTTCAAGCCCAGTCGCAGGAGCTTTTTAGCCCTTGGTTTTCCAAGGGCTTTTTTATTTCCGTAAGAACTTTTCGCTGCTATTCCAACGAATCGAGCACGTCGTCAATGAGTGTGCGGTCGCGTGCCGCATCAGCCTTGAGTCGAGGGAAGCGACGTATGACGTTGTCGGGACTTGCGTTGGCCGCACGTGCCACATTCGATTTTGACTCGCCATGCGCCACGGCGATTTCCGCGAGCCGATCCACTAGCGAATCCGAAACCTGCCGTATTTGCTCGCCAACCCATAACTGGGACAATTCGGGTGAAAGCGTGTAATCGTCCTGCAGCTCGCTTGAAGCCTCCTGAATGGCGGCCCATAGCACCATGAATGGCTTGCGGTAGTAGGCGATGCGTTCCTCGGACGGCTCGCTCTCCAACTGCTGCAATGCCTTGCGTTGCGTAGTGTTGTCACTCATGCGTCCCATCGTATGCCACGTTCGGTGGCGTTTTGGCATGTCATGGCGCGACACGCCCGGCATCTGTGGATAAGTGTTGTTCTCCGACCACAAGGTCGTTCCAAGTCGACGGGCGGTCTTCGAACGTGCCATGATATCGATTCCCGGATAGAGACGCGGACCACAGGAGGCCTCATGAACAAATGGGAATACCGTCGGCGTGTTCGACACAATAAGATGTCCGATGACATTGACAAGCGCAACCGGCACCGGTGCGCCGCGGCGATGGCCGTATGCGTATTGGCGAACATCGCGTTCACGATATGCTGCGCGCAACCTACGGCGTCGGCATACGCGCAATCGGCTGATGACGTGGCGCATGAAGTCGCACAAGCGGCATGCCGCACATCAATGCAGTGGCCTTTGGAGCACGCGCAAGTAATCGGCGAATATGATGCGCCGGCTAAACAATGGTTGCCTGGGCATCGCGGTTTGGATTTGCGTGCACGGCCGCAAGACGCCATCATCGCGCCCGCGGATGGTGTGGTCGCCTTCAGTGGCAAAGTGGCGGGCAAATCCGT